>JAEEGL014240461.1_pt1 | contig 10653 bp, 9 predicted proteins | sample 9134231 | NCBI WGS metagenome assembly JAEEGL01 (sample SAMN16246548, study PRJNA631951) | gut metagenome | biome: gut microbiome; feature: rumen; material: fiber-attached | host: Bos | place: Iran: Karaj | collected 2018-10 | reverse complement strand
CTGACCGTCGTTATTGAACTGGGTGAATACCAGGTTCCAGACCTCGATGTACCGGTCGCAGTCGCACCCCACGGTGCAGCCGGGTTTGCCGCAGCCGTACTTCTCGCCCCGGTCATAATAGATCTCGGAGCAGGGGCCGCAGGGGCCGCTTCCGTGTTCCCAGAAGTTGTCTTCCTTGCCGAACCGGAAGATCCGCTCGGGAGCGATGCCGATCTCTTCGTGCCAGATGTTCCAGGCCTCGTCATCATCCTGGAAAACGGAAGGATACAGCCGATCCGGGTCCAGCCCCACCCACTGGGGCGAGGTCAGGAATTCCCAGGCCCAGGCGATGGCCTCGTGTTTGAAGTAATCCCCGAAGGAAAAGTTGCCCAGCATCTCAAAATAGGTGCCGTGGCGGGCGGTCTTGCCGATGTTTTCGATATCGGGCGTGCGGATGCATTTCTGACAGGTCGTGACCCGGCGCCGAGGGGGCTCTTCCTCCCCGGTGAACCAGGTTTTCATCGGGCTCATTCCGGCGTTGATGAGCAGCAGAGAGGGATCGTTCCGGGGGATCAGGGAAAAACTGGGAAGGCGAAGATGCCCCTTCGTCTCAAAAAAGGACAGATACATCTCCCGCAGCTCGTTCAGGCCAAATGCTTTCATGTCTATTCCTCCAACAAAAAACCCCGCCCCATCCACAGGGGCGAGGAAAAACTTCCACGCGGTACCACCCTGAGTTTACGGCCGAAGCCGCATCTCTCACGTCCGATAACGGGGACAGCCGCCGCGCTCCTCGCGCGGGACGCTCGGAAATGGCCGCCGTGGTTCCGGACAAGGGTTTTCAGCTCTCCCCTCTCTCTGTGGAACGGAGGGCCACGGCTCGTTTCGTCATAGCCATCGTATTTTACCATAAATGGTGACGTTGTCAACGGGTGAAACCACGTTTTTTTCACGCTTTTCGGCAGGTTTTCAGAGTAAAAACGCCGAAAAGCCGTTCACATCCGCCAGTCATTGCTCCCTTCATCCGCCCTACGACCGGCTGACCGCGAGAAGCACAAAAAACAGCGCTATGCCCGGCGTCTGGGCGATATTCACCGACGCCTGGGCGGCGTATGCGATCAATCCGGCCAGCAGCGCCAGGGATAACCGGCTATCTTTTCGGATCAAATCCCGAAACGCCTTCCCGATCCAGATCAGATAGGCCGCCAGGCCCAGCAGCCCCCAGTTGAGCAGGATCTGGAGGTATTCGCAGTGGGCCGTATCCAGCACCGCGTCGGGAAAGATCCGCCGCGTCACGTCGATCCTGGCAAGGATCCCGCAGCCTCCGCCTATGAGCTTTTCCAGCGGGGCGAACTCTCCGTAGATCTCCAGGCAGTATGCCCAGACCCTCCCCCGGTCGGTGCCCCAGCTCTCGGAGAAACGGAGCCACTCTCCCAGCTCTCCCAGGGGAATATGCCGCAGGACGGTGTTGAGCAGCAGGATACAGACTCCTCCCGCCGCCAGCATAACCGCCAGAAGGATACACCAGCCCTTTGCCCGGCGGCGCAGAACGCCGTCGTCGGCCCGTCGGCACCAGAGCCAGCCCAGAATACCGCCGACCGCCAGCGTGCCGGTCACCCAGGGATACAGAAGAAATCTCGTCAGAGCGGAGAGATACGCCCCCCTGGCGCCGCACACAAGGGCGTACGCCCACATGCCGACGCCAAGAAACACAAAGAGCAGCGGAAAGCGCCGCAGGGCGTTCCCGTTATGGCGCAGGATCCCCGGCATCAGAAGCATCGCCGTCCCGATTCCGAGGATGGTGCTCTCGCTGCGCACCGCCATGGCCGCCCAAAGCCCCGCCAGCAGAACGCCTCCCCACCATACGCGGAGGCTTTTTTTCTCCTCTGTGAGGAACAGCGCCGCGGCCGTCGGCGCCGTCAGGCTGAAATACGCCCCGGCGAGGTTGATGTTGCCCAGAGTGGATATGTACCGGCCCCGGTCAAAGGCAATGAGCTCCCGGTCCAGGCCGGGAACGGACAACCCCTGATGCTGTAAAACGGCCAGAATGCCGGTGAGCGTCATCCCGGCCGCCAGCGGCAGGAAAACATCCCGCTCCCGAAGGCCCGGGACGGAAAACGAAGCGAAAAGCAGCGCGTACAATACCATCATCCCCGCGCCCTGCCACCGGCCCCGCGGCCCAAAGAAAGACTCCGATAAACGGCCGGATAAAGCAGTGGAGAAGAGGCAGACCAGAGCGAAAACAAGTCCCGCCCACACAGCCGCCGATGAAACACGGAGACTCTCCCCGTTCTGAACGGCGCAGATGAATCGGGCGATAAGAAAGATCACGGTCCATACCGTAAACCAGAGCGTTTTCGCCTCGGTTATGTCGAAATATCCGTTATGGATGACCAAAGGCAGACCAAACAGCGTCAGCCAGAGATAGATCCGCCCGACAACCGCCTCTGTTCTGGTCATTTTTTCCCGGACTGTCTCCATGATCCGCTCCTGTCATCCCACGCCTCCGACGGCGGACGCGCTGAAACCTCTTTTCTGTCACCATCATACTATTTTCTCTCTGATTGTAAAGAGAAAAGCCCGTTTCCCTGTCCAGCCGGCATGAAAGTCCGTTTTATGTCCCTTCGATCGAGGTATTCTGTGATCGTAGAGAGAAAACCAACGCAGGAGGGTGAAAAAATGGGCGATATGATGGTAATCCTGGGGCTGGCGCTGTATGTTCCCATGAGCATGGTGTATCTGCTCTGCAGACGAAGCTGACGCGCCGAAAGGAAAAACGGAGCCCGAAGGACTTCCTTCCGGCTCCGTTTTTCTCATTTCCCTTTGCTCGTTTTGTCCGATCCGCTCCCGGACGCAGCCGCCGCCAGGGTGTACTTCCGCCGCGTTGCCTCCCCGCCCCGGATATGCCGCTCGGCTTTGTTCTGCTCCAGGATCAGACGTACTTTTTCATACAGCAGCCGGTCGATCTCTCTCAGGTTCTGCGTCATATCCTTGTGCACCGTGGACTTGGAGACCCCGAAGCGGGCCGCCGCGGCCCGGACCGTGGCCTTGTTCTCGATGATCCATTCCGCCAGCGTACGGGCTCTCTCCTCCATGCTCGCATGCAATCTGCACCACTCCCCTTCCGGCTTGGTAATGTATATGAGCCGGAAGGGTCTCTTATGAGATGAGAAAAGCCGGCGGTTTCCCGCCGGCTTTGGCCGCTTCAGTCATCGTAGGGCTCCCATGCGTAGCTCCAGTACTTTCCCTGTTCATAGGTTTGCTTGTACAGGTTGGACACATAGTCGTTCAGAAGACGCATGGACATCTCCGTCTCCACATCATAAATATAGGGCACGCCGTCAAATTCGATCTCCACCCAGCTGTGAGGATCCCGGTCCTTGCCCACCAGGCCGCTGTAGCACACAGCGTCATAGCCGATGCCCCGGGCCAGAGCCCAGAACGCGCCGGAAAAGTTGTAGCAGTTGCCCTTCCCGGTCTGGAACATGACAAGCGCCTCGCTCAGCTCCCATCCGGTCTCGCCCACAGCGTACAGGCTGCGCTTGAGATAGAGATAATGATCCCGGACGTAGATGTACAGGGCCCGGAGCATTTCCTCCCGGGACATGGTGGATTTGGTGTTGGCGTCGATGATGTCCGCCACGTACTTGTCCACCGCTTCGTCGCCGCTTGTATAGCGCCCCGCCGCATCGAAATACAGGGTGCCTATCATGGTGTCGTGGACAAAGTATCCGTCCTGCCCGACATAGTAGAGATAACCCTCCAGATTGATGAAGCCGGGTTCCGCCCGGTCGCCCTTGAGCCAGGAGATCTTGTCCTGGATGCCGGCGCACTCCACGGCGGCAAAGCAATCCATGGCGGGACTTACGTCCGGGAAATACGGCTTGCTGACCACCTCCGTCAGACCGAGCAGAGTGTTTATAACAGCGGCGGCCTCGCCCCGGTTCATGGGCTCCGGCACACGGCTCATGGCCTCCAGCACCGCGCCGCGGGAAAACAATCTGGACAGCAGATCCGTCAGTTCAACCCGTGTGATGGCGACATCGGGGTGGAATTTGCCCTCGTCCAGCTCCATATAGCCCGCCGTCACCAGCGTGGTGGCGGCCTGGTAACACCTGGCGCGGGTGGTCACGTCCTTCAGGAATGTTTCTCCGCTGGGTTTTATTGAAAACAGATTGTATACCGCCCGGGCGGCGTCGCTGCGGGTGAATTTGTTCAAAGCGTGAAACAGTCCGTCGCTCTCCGGAGCCATATAGGCGCCTGTCCGCACAAGCTCCGGCCCCAGAACCGCCTGATATACCGTATCGGCGCTGACAGGCCGGGCCCACACATCGGTCTCGGTGCCGTTGGCGTCTTTCCAGGAAACGATGCCCCGGTCTCCCCGGAAGGCGGGCACATCAGAGGGGCTGTGCCCCTCGATCACTGTCTCTGTGGAGATCGTCTCCCCGTCCAGCGTGTAGGTGACGGTATAACGCGCGCCGGCGGGCTCTTCCGTAGCGGAAGGCGTTGCGACCGCCGGAGCGGAGACGGCCGGAACCTCCTTCGGACGCAGGCTGCAGCCGGACGCAAAAGCGGAGCATATAAACACAAGCGCAAGAAGGGCGCTGATCAACCGACGTTTTTTCATATCTGCCTCTCAGGGAACCGGATTTCCGCCGTTCGGCGGCGAATACAGTTATACTACATCTTTTTTCCTCGACGCGCAAGTGGTCCGCCGCTGAATTGACACCCGGTGAGGGGCGTCGTATAATACCGAATCAAGAAGCTTTCTGTCGGAGGCTATTGTACTATGGTTCGTTTTTGCCGTCTATGGCTTTTCCTGATATTGGCCGCGGCGCTGTTCGCGGCGGGGTGCTCTCTTCGAAACGCCCCGTCCGCCGGGACGGAGAGCGGGAGGCATACGGAGGTTCCCTCTCCCTCCCCCTCTCCCACGGAGCCGCCTCTCTTTACGGTGGAATACCGGATGGATGACGAGCTTCTTGCCTCCGAAACCGTGTACGCCGGTCAGCTCCCGGGCAAGATCCCGGAGATGACGGACCGCCGCCTTCTCGGCTGGACGGGCACCGACGGCCAAACCGCGGACCCGTCCATGACGCCCGTGACTGCCGACGTGGTCTATCGGGCTGTGACAAGACCTCTGATCCGGGCCGGCGTTCCGTTCCTGTTTCCCGATGAAAACGGACGAATCCGTCCGGGCGACCCCTTTACGCTGGGCGACGCCGCCAGCATGGTACGCGCCGTGGTCAGCGACACCGCCGCCCTGGAGGATACTCTCGCCCTCTGGGACGCCGCGCCGGAGGAGATCATCGCTCCATCGGCGCTGCTCTCGGCGGCGGAAGCCGTCTTTTCCCCGGAGGAGGCCTTTGAGGCCTTCGGTCCCCTTTCCTCCAGCGGCGCGGAGCAGGTCACGCGCCGGCAGGCAGCCGACGCGGTGATCCGGCTCACGGGGGATGAGGCGGCGGATATCGACAAATATTTCCCTGACGCGGACCCCGCACGGGAAGACAACATCGCCGTTCTCGCCGTATCGGCGGCCGGTTCGCTGCGGCCGGAAGAACTCCTTTCCCGGGCCAAGGACGGTTTTTTCTGGATCGACGGATATCTTTATTCCCTCGATGATCGCGGGTTTTTTCACACGGGCGAGACTCTGGACGGTCTTTCATACGACGATCAGGGCCGATATACCTGCGGCAGCGCGGAGCTGGACGCTTTCGTCGCCGAGACCCTCATCCAGTTTACGAAGCCCGAGAACACCCGGCTGGAGGATCTGAAGGCGGTCTATCTCCATATCAAGAACGATTTTAAGTATCTGCCCCGGAATTACTATGCCTCCGGCGCCGACGGCTGGGACATCCAGGAGGCGCTGACGTTTTTCCAGACCGGGAAGGGCAACTGCTACTGTTATACAGGCGCCTTCTGCGCGCTGGCCAGAGGTCTTGGCTACAACGCCCGGACCTGGAGCGGCACCATGGGGAATCAGAATCAGCCCCATGCCTGGACCGAGATCGACCTGAACGGAGAGATCTACATCTGTGATCCGGAAATAGAGCTGAACTACTGGCTGCTTCAAATGTACACCGATAATTTCATGATGCCGAAAGCAAAATCCGGCGGCTGGAACTACCAGGCCGTGGGACGACCGGGCATCTGATCGTTTTTCTTCCTCCCGCCGAAACGGCGGGAGGTATTTTTTCGGCACGGCGGGGAACGATAAGAAAAAAGGAAAGCGGTGATCGATATGAACAAGAGGCTGGGCTCCCAGACCGTTCGGCTCTCAACGCCGCCCGCCGTGGCCGCCGGCGCTTGTGTCGTGGGAAAAAAGGAGGGCGAAGGCCCTCTGCGGAATTGGTTCGACCAGATCAGCGAGGACTCCTATTTCGGACAGAAAACCTGGGAAAAGGCGGAGAGCGTCATGCTCTCCCGCTGTTTTTCTCTCTGCTGCGACAAGGCCAGGCTCTCTCCCTCCGAGCTGCACTACATTTTCGCGGGGGATCTGCTCAACCAGTGTACCGGTTCCGTTTTTGCCGCCCGGGATCTGCCGGTGCCGTTTTACGGCATCTACGGCGCGTGCTCCACCATGGCGGAGGGGCTTTCCCTGGCCGCGCTGATGGTGGACGGGGGATTTGCCGACACCGCCTGCGCCATGACAAGCTCCCATTTCTGCACGGCGGAACGGCAGTTCCGGCTGCCTCTGGAATACGGGGGACAGCGGACCCCTACCGCCCAGTGGACAGTGACGGGAGCGGGGGCCATCCTCCTTCGGAGCGAGGGAGACGGGCCTTACGTGACCCATATCACCACCGGCCGCATCCTGGACGCCGGCGTCACCGACGCCAACAACATGGGCGCCGCCATGGCTCCCGCCGCCTATGAAACGCTGAAGGCGCATTTCGAGGACACCGGGCGTTCCCCTTCCGATTATGCGGCCATCATAACCGGCGACCTGGGCCATGTGGGCCACGAGATCCTCACCGATCTTTTTCTTCGGGACGGCGTTGACCTCGGCGTGTGCTCCACCGACTGCGGCATGCTCATTTACGATTCCGCCGCCCAGGACGCCCACGCCGGAGGCTCGGGCTGCGGCTGCAGCGCCAGTGTTCTCTGCGGTCATATCCTGCAGCGGATGACCTGCGGCGACTGGCCCCGGGTGCTCTTCGCCGCCACGGGCGCTCTCATGTCCCCCACCTCCTCCCTGCAGGGGGAGAGCATTCCCGGCATCTGTCACGCCGTTGCGCTGGATATGGAAAGAGGGATTTGATCATGGATTATCTGAAAACGTTCCTTATCGGCGGCGCGCTGTGTGCCGTTGGGCAGATCCTCATCGACCGCACATCGCTGACGCCCGCCCGGATCCTCACCGGATATGTGGTGGCCGGCCTTATCCTCGGAGCGGTCGGCCTGTACGAGCCCTTTGCCGAGTGGGCTGGCTCCGGCGCGTCCATTCCTCTCACCGGCTTCGGCAATACGCTGGCCAGGGGCGTCCGCAAGGCGGTGGAGGAAAAGGGACTGCTGGGCGCTTTTACCGGGGGCATCACCGCCTCCGCCGGCGGGATCGCGGCGGCTGTTTTTTTCGGCTACCTGACAGCGGTGATCTTCAAGCCGAGGGAGAAAAAGTAAACAGTCACAGATAATAGCGGCGTCCGGCCACCAGCAGCGTCAGCGACACGGCCAGCACCCTGCTCCCGGCCCGGTAAAAAACCAGTAGCGGGTTCTCTCTGCGCGTCTGCCCAGAGGAACCCATCGGTCGGTGGATCATGGACGCCTGACCGGAGGGACTGATCTCTCCGTCGGAGATCACCTCTCCGGACCCGGTGATCTCCACCTCCACCGGCTCCAGCCGCTCCTCCAAACCTTCCGCGGGCCTCGTCTCCGATATATAATACCGGCCCTCCGGCAGGCCCTCCAGCCGGATCCGCCCGGTGGAGGACGTACGCATTACATAAGCGTGCCGGGTATGGCCGCAGCATTCCCCGCTGCAGGCCACGTAGACGTCCGCCCCCCGCTGACGGAACCCCACTCTCTCCCGCAGGGCCTGGTCGGTGTACAGGCTCAGACACACGCCCTCCACAGGATTGATCTGTCCGGCATTTTCCGGCAGGGCGACGCCTCTGTATACGTCCAGACAATGGGAGCGGATCACCGCCGGCGTGCCGGAGACGGTGCGGCTGAGCTCATCCGTCACCTCCAGGGATACCGTCTCCAGATCGCGCGCATCCTCTTTTGCGTACACGGTATAGGTGATCTCCAGCCGGCCATGAGCGGAGACCGCGGCGCCCTCGGAAAGATAAGCGGAAAACGCGTAGCCCGGCTCCTGATAGGAAGTAACGATCGTATAGAGAGAGGCGTTCACCCGCGTCCCGTCCATCCGGAGATCCAGCACTTCAAGAAGGGCCAGCCCCGGGGACACCCGGCACCGGAGCGCGTAACCCGGCGAGGCGGCAAACTCCACCGTCCCGCGGCAAAGCACCGCTTTCCCCGGCATGGCGTCGCATGTGACTGCCCAGTCGCCGGAGGCGTCACATACGCGATTTTCCGCCGTTTCCGCCGCTGCGCAGCCATCCGGCGTCAGAAGGAAACACAGAAACAGGATACAAACCGCCAGACAGCCCCACCGTTTCACTCCGTTCGCCCCTTTCGGTTTCGCTGCGAAAACTATAGCAGAGACGTCCGGCGAAAGCCGTCGAAGCCCGTCGGACATCCGGGCGCATGGTTGCGCCGGGATGCGCGACATGATATAATGACAGTCAAACATACTGGGGAGGTGTGGTATGAAACGCATCATTGCCGTCGACTACGGCGACGTCAGAACGGGCGTGGCCGTCTCCGACCTCACCGGGACCCTTGCGGGTGAAACGCTGACCATACAGGAGTGGAATGCCGAACGGCTCGCGCAGAGGCTCGCCTTCCTCGCCCGGGAACGGGACGGGGAGCGGTTCGTGCTGGGGCTGCCGAAAAATATGGACGGCACGGAGGGTCCCCGGGCGGAAAAGGCCCGTCAGTTCGGGAAACTGCTGGCGGAGGAATCCGGCCTGCCTGTGGAATTTTGGGACGAGCGGCGCAGCACCATAGAAGCCCACGCCATCCTCCATGCCAGTGGGAAAAAAGAAAAAAAACACCGCGCCACGGTGGACGCGGTGGCGGCTTCCCTGCTGCTGGAGAGCTATCTCGCCCGTTCCGGGAACGGGAAGCCGTAAGAAGAAAGACATATTTCAAGGGGCGTCCGTCAGACGCCCCTTGTTTTTTTCACAGTTTTTCCCGTCGAAGGATCTCGCCGGTCTCCACATCCATCCAGCGGAGCACACCGTCCTCGTACAGAATGCAGCTCGGACGGCTCCCCTCTTTCGGCAGAGAAACGGACCCGGGGTTGACCCGGCGGACCCCATCCTGCTCGGAGAAATCCGGTACATGGGTATGGCCGTAAAACAGCACGTCGCCCGGATGGAGCGCCGCGGCCGCTTCCTCCCGGTGGTGGCCATGGGTCAGATACATGGTATGCCCATCCGCGAACAGCACGGCGAAATCCGCCAGCATCGGGAATGAGAGCACCAACTGATCCACTTCCCCGTCGCAGTTTCCGCGGATGCTCAGGGGCGGTGGTGCAACGCCGTTAAGCAGCTCTGCCACGGCGCGGGTATCGTACTCCGCGGGGAAGTCGTTCCGGGGCCCGTGATAGAGGAAGTCGCCCAGCAGCACCAGCCGCTCCGGGCGTTCCCGTTCATACAGACGAAGCAGCAAGCGAGTGTAATACGCCGAGCCATGGATATCCGATGCGATCAAAAGTTTCATCAAAATCCCTCCAATGTGATTTGCCGGCTTTCCGGCAGGCCGCCCAGCGCGCCAAGCTTTCTGAGCTGTTCGATGTGGGTCTGGCTCAGCTTCGGGCAGGCGTCCTGAACGTCGTCCACGGAGACGAAGCGCTGCCCGCTCTTCTGCGCCGCGAGCAGATCCTCCGCCGCCGCGCCGCCCAGTCCGGAGATCGCCACGAACGGCGGGCGCAGGGCGCCGTCCTCAATCAAAAACTTATAGGCGTCCGACCGGTAGATGTCGATAGCAAGGAACCGGAAGCCCCGGAGATAAAACTCGTACACCGATTCCAGCGTGGTCAGGAGGTCCTCCTCCTTGGCGGTAGGATTGGGATTGGCGCGAATAGCGCGGATCTTTTCCCGGCACTTGTCGATGCCCATGAGCATGCTCTCCGCGTCGAAGCCGTCCTTCTGACTCCGACGGTAGAAATAGGCGCTGTAATAGGCCAGAGGCTCATGGACCTTGAACCAGGCGATCCGGAAAGCCATCATGACGTACGCCACCGCGTGGGCCTTGGGGAACAGATACTGGATCTTCCGGCAGGAGCCGATCCACCATTCCGGCACGCCCAGAGCCTGCATCTCCTCCACGATCCCTTCGGGCCAGGGCTTGCCCTTGTGGATGGCCCCCTTCCGGACCGCCTCCATAAATTTGAAGGCCTTCCTGTCCTCCATGCCCATGGAGATGAGGTAGAGCATGATGTCGTCCCGGCAGCCAACGCATTTGTCCGTGGGTGCGATATTGTTCACGACGATATCCCGGATATTGCCGGCCCACACGTCGGTTCCGTGGGAGAAGCCGGACAGCCGAACCAGGGTGGCGAATTCCTTCGGCTGGGTATCCACCAGCATCTGTCGAGTGAAGTTGGTG
>JAEEGL014006698.1_pt1 | contig 10653 bp, 7 predicted proteins | sample 9134231 | NCBI WGS metagenome assembly JAEEGL01 (sample SAMN16246548, study PRJNA631951) | gut metagenome | biome: gut microbiome; feature: rumen; material: fiber-attached | host: Bos | place: Iran: Karaj | collected 2018-10 | reverse complement strand
CCGTGTCATTTGAGAGGGGTACTCGACACGCATCGTGCGTGACCGCGCATCCACCGGGTTTGAGTACCGTGTCATTTGAGAGGGGTACTCGACTCACATTTAAGCATAGTGTTCTCCTAAAGCGTTTGAGTACCGTGTCATTTGAGAGGGGTACTCGACGTCATACCTCAACAACGAAAGGTTATAAGGGTTTGAGTACCGTGTCATTTGAGAGGGGTACTCGACTTGCAATTCCATCAGTTGTGCTCGTTTGGAGTTTGAGTACCGTGTCATTTGAGAGGGGTACTCAACTACCATAAGTGTCATCTGGATCGCAGAAATTGTTTGAGTACCGTGTCATTTGAGAGGGGTACTCGACTACCTAACTCAACCGCAGGTCATTTAACGCGTTTGAGTACCGTGTCATTTGAGAGGGGTACTCGACTGAATCATTCGCCGGAAAGGATGGAGCAAAGTTTGAGTACCGTGTCATTTGAGAGGGGTACTCGACGCGCAAGTTCAACAATTACGCAAACTACATGTTTGAGTACCGTGTCATTTGAGAGGGGTACTCGACCGTCTTGAGATCTCGCCGTAGTAGGCAACCGTTTGAGTACCGTGTCATTTGAGAGGGGTACTCGACTCTCGAACCTATGATCAAGCTGGAAACTGTGTTTGAGTACCGTGTCATTTGAGAGGGGTACTCGACGGCGGATGCTGAACATATGCTCTCGTTTGAAGATGCAATGAAGATATGGCCAGAATTTGTGCTAATAACGGAGGGGATATCAATTCAATTATATCACGGCAGTAATACAAAAGTTATCGGTGCGCAGATATCAATTGGCCGTCCCTATAAAGAATTTGAAAGGGAATTTCTATCTTATTGGTATTAGCGGATAAGCTTTAAGTATGGCAAAGTGTGTTTTCAGACTGTATGGCGGAATCCATTAGTCAATGTTTATGCGTTTGATGCTGCCTTGCTTATAATTTGATATTAAGCGTAAAACGCATTGAAAGCTTCCTACAGAGATGTGGGCTGAATAATTATGAACAATCGAAAGCGTCAATTTAAAGATCTATCAAGCATACTCTGTAATCATGACAGCAGATACGATATTGTGATTGGTTTTGTTGCGAATGACGATATATCCGCATTGTTCCGACAATTTAGAGATGGCTTGATATCGAAGCAAATACTTGTTCAAAACTTACCTATCGTGAAGTCTTCAGCCAGTATTGTTTCATTCCGAAAAAACTATCAGATTTCTCAATCGGATTGGAGCGATTTATGAATAAACGAAGATATTTGAAAGAATGTATTATTCGTGATATTGCAGTTGAACTCGTGACTGACCTAAGTATTCCGTACGATCAGGCATTGTCATTGTTTTATAAATCCACAACGTTTGACAAGCTGATGGATGACGAAACTGGCTTGTATTTGTCCGGTTCAGATTATGTTTATGATATATTCTTAAGCGAATTGAATTTAGGCAAATTCGTACAGATGGAAATATAGCTAAGCGCTGCTGAGAGGGAGTACGACGTATGTGCACAGCCCGTAGGTGACCGATTGATCAGATCACGAAAAAAGCCGCAGATGCCCGATGGGCATTGCGGCTTGGTGACGGCGTATGATTTTGTAGAATTGAGCGTTATATTGACGGCTCAATGACAACTATCTGGTTAGATAGATTTTTTCGCTACACAATCCAGTGCGCGAATCACGGCGTTGGTTTCGCAAGTGCTTTCGCACATTTTTTCTGCTCTGCCGGAGAGATGGTCACAGGCGTCGTCGCAGGCTTCTTCGATGACCTCGCGTTTTGCGTCTTCCATATCCCAGGCACCTTCTTTGACGTGATAGGTACTGCCATCGTATGTGACTTCTGCAGTACATCTGAGGGCATCGTCATCATCGGCCATTGCAAGGGAAGCGGCGGAAAACATTGAAATACAAAGGCCGGCTGCGAAAACTGAAAATTTGTTAAGGCGTCTCATCAGAATCCTCTTTAAAACAGGGGGTTGCTTGATGTCAGTCTTTTCATCTGCATGCTCAACCCAATTACGCATGCATCAGATGAAGTGCAATAGGCACTTCATTTTCCGTATAGCAAGCGTTCTAAACGAATGCAAATCATAACGATTGAGATACTTGCAAAAAATTGTTCAGCCCCGTCTGATTTGAAGCATCCTGGCGCTATGCGCTTTCTGGTTGGATACTTTGTTGGCATGAGGCTTGAGATAGAAGTTGGCCTGAAAGATTCCTCATGCTACATCCCTCATGCCTGCAAACATACAAATATTCGTGACGGCAAAACGTTGCTTATGGCTATAGTCTGAATCGTAACCAAATTGTTGCATAACATTTCGCCTCTGTTGCATGGATACAAATATACTGCTAGAATAATGGATGGTTTGCAGTTCTATATGGCTGCAAATCGCAGTTCTTTTGCAATTTGTAACCATTCGGCCATACATAAGTTCGTTAGGGTTTGCATGTCAATAGCGCCCGGCATTGCCGGGGAATGTTTTTTTTTCTCTCCCAATTTCTTGCCTGCGCGTTGGGCTGGAAAAAATTGGGAAAAAAGAGGGAGAACGCTTCCCCTCCGGTAGTCGCTGCGCGCCAACCGGGGCTATTGATATCGAACGCCTACAGCGTTCTGGGAATAGGCTGAGCCATTACTGAAATTTTGCGCGAAGCACAAATTCGATTTGCATTCATCAATCCACTTGTTTTTAGGCGGAGATCACAATGAAACACAACGCTCTTTCGACTGCATTATGCATTGCCATGGTTCTTATGGGATGTGGCTCGGATTCAAAAGAATCTGTTGGAACTGGCAAATCTGGCGAAACTTCGGGCAAACCAGGAAACGTCAGTCATGAGAACAAGACAATTTCGGGTGTTTCGCAGAAAGGACCATTTATTACGGGCTCATCGGTTACAGTTCAGGAACTGAATGGCGAGTCGCTCGTGCAGACGGGCATTAGCTTTAAGGGAAAGATTAGCAGCGACCGCGGCGAATTTTCGGTGGCCACAGTGATGCTTGCGTCGCAATATGTGTTCTTGGAAGTGAATGGCTTTTACCGGAACGAGTTCACTGGGCGCAATTCTGATGCGCCTATTATCATGAATGCAGTGGCCGATATCTCGGATCGTGACAACGTGAACGTGAATCTGCTGACGCATCTGGAAACCGATCGCGTGATGCATCTGGTCACAGTTGACGGCAAGCCATTTGCTGATGCCAAGACGCAGGCTCGAGACGAATTGATGCAGGCATTTGGATTTTCGGGTAACTTCGACGATGCCGAAGATATGAACATTTTTGGTAACGATGACAGTTCAGCCGCACTGCTCGCCATTAGTATAGTTGCACAGGGCAATTTGACTGTGGGCGATTTTAGCGAACGCATCGCGCGCATTTCGAGCGATTTTGCCGATGGTAGTATTGATAACAATGAGATATGGAACCAGATGGCCAACTGGGCTGTATCCGCAAATCTTGGCCAGATTCGCCAAAACATTGAAAACTGGGGTGAACATGTGCCCGATTTCGAAAAGTACGTCAAAATGTTTTGGAAAGAGAAGCTTGGACTCGGAACTTGTGAGCATGTCGGTGAGATTAAGGAAAATAGCGCTGCTTATTTAATTTGCAGGAATGATGGATGGGATTATCCAACCAAAGACGAGATAATCGCTTTCTTTTTTGGAAAATGTGACACGGATGGAGATGTTAAGAACTTTGAACCCAAAGAATATTTAAGCTATGAAGTTATGGTTGCTAATGAAGAATGGTATAATTCTCTTGCAGGCTGGTATATGTGCCAAAACAATGACTGGAACAAAACCAGTATTACTGCCCTTGAGCATTACTATTTGGGGTCATGCAACAATGACAATCGTGGCGAAATAAAATATTATAATGGGAAAAGTGAAATTTACAGCGAGGGGTATTATATTTGTGAACCTGGTTGGCGGGCTGCAAATGAAGAAGAGATTGATCGTTATCTGTTTGGGTCGTGTAGTGAAGAAAATCAAAACGAAATTAAATGTATTGAGAATTCAGGATGCGGATTTGACTGTTCAAGATGCGATGGCTTAAAATGGCATTGTACTAATTATGCTGATAGTTTGCCTTATTTATCTGGGTTTGGCGTGTGTGGTGATGATAATCGTCAGGAAGTTAAATGCGCCGAGGATTCAGAACTCGGTATTTTCTGTTCCTGGTGCTTAGGTAATATGTGGTATACGCCCAGCGATGGATGTGAGTTTAATCTTATAACTCAATTGGGTACATGTAATGAAGATAATAATGGTGAAATTAAACGAGTTGAGAATTCTTGTTTTGGTGACAAACATTATGTATGCCGCGACATTGCGTGGTTTAGTGCGAATTTTCCGGAGTTTTCTGAGTATTATCTTGGCAAGTGCACTGCTGAGAATCTTGGTGAGATCAAAGTTTTTGGCTTCGATGCAGTAGGAATTAATATTTACCCTCTGAAAGATGTATTTCAGTGCAGGAATAACAATTGGGGCTCGATGAATTACGATCTCGGTGATTGCAATGAAGAAAATCTTGGTGAAATCAAGCATTTTGACGGTGAAGTGTATGATCTTCCTGAACTCACTGGGGAGTATCAGTGCATTCGTAACGAATGGGTGAATTGGGCCTTAGCGATGCATTACTATTTGGGTGAATGCAATGATCAGCATGTTGGTGAAATCAAACATTTTGATCCCACGACCGTTGGACTTCCAGAGGACAATGGTTTAGAGTCGCACGATTGGAAGTGCGAGGGCGGAGAATGGGGAGAAGTATCTCTCTAGTTCGCTAAGAATTACTATAACTTAGAGCGTATTTTGTCGAATGGGAGTATTTGAGAAAAGGGAGGTGGCTCAGGGCTGTTGCATTCTATTTTGTTTTGCGTCTTTGTTGCACACTTTCAGCGTGCGGTTCGTTGATAATTTCACATTTTCCCGGGGTTTCACTTCGTTCCACCCCGGGCTGTGACATTTCGCCCCTTCAGACACGAAAGGCTTTGTCAACATGCAAACCATACAAGGGCGATAATCTGTAGTATCCATCAGACAATTTGCAACAATAGAACTGTCAAGTATTTTTAGAATGCGACGGCCCAGGGGATGTGGCTCAATCCATTTGCCATCATTTTGCCGAGAGCCGAACGACACTGTTATGGATATAAACATGGAAACCGAGTTCAAGACAGCGCAATACGAACCTGTGGTACCTCCAGCCACACGCCATAAAACCAGCCTAACGCTACCAGGATATCATATTATCAGGGCGATCGGGCATGGGTCGCAGGGACAAGTCTATCTGGCCGAACGCGAATCGGATGGTTTGCTGGTGGCGATTAAGCAGCTGAACATCGAATCGGTGAAGAACTGGAAGGAATACGAGCTATTTCATCGCGAAGCCAAGGTGTTGAGCGGGTTGGATGTCGATGGCGTCGCAAAATTTTATGAGACGATAGAACGTCTGCAAGATGTGCCGCCCTGTTCCTATATCGTGCAGGAATATATTGAGGCACCTTCGCTGGCGGAGATAATGAAATCCGGGCGTCGTCTAAGCATCGATCAGGTTTATGATATTCTGAAGCAGCTGATTGAAATTTTGAGAAAGCTGCATACGCATGAGCCGCCTGTGATACATCGCGATATCAAACCGTCGAATATCTTGATAAAGTATATGACGGAGAGCCGGTTTAAAGTATATTTAATCGATTTTGGCGCAGTGGCGAATCCTCAGGTACAAAGCGGTGGATCGACAGTTGCAGGAACATTTGGCTATATGCCGCCCGAACAACTGATGGGCAATCCGCAGCCTGCCAGCGATATCTATGCGTTGGGCGCGGTCGCAATAGAACTGTTTACTGGCATTGCACCAGCAGATTTGCCACAGAAAGACTTTCACCTGATATTTGAACCGCAGATGCAATCTTATCCTGTATCGGTTGTGAATACACTGCGCAGTATGATCGATCCGGATCCGTTAAAGCGATTTGCAGATCATCGCAAATTGTATGCATTGTTCAATGCGTTTAGGAATAATCACTATGAAGCCACAGGCAGCCGACAGAAACTCATGTCTGCCAGGTCTTTCGATGACCAATTAAAAAAAGTACAATACTACAGCGAACCAGGCTGTATTGAGCTCTGGCAGGAACTTACTGATTATCTGCCACGTCAGACATCAGACATACCCGCATCCTATCTTCGTCTGGACAAAGCCGACCGAAATCCGGATGGATGCTATTTCGACGGTGCGCCGGTTTTTAAGCAAACTTCGCAATCTTACGCCGATGATATGAGCCTAATGACCCATCTGCTGGCTCCGGTAATTGTGTTAGTTGGCGGTGTCCTTTCTTTCTTTATCTGCGACACATTGAAACTACCTGTCGGCGCGATGATGATCGGAAATGTGCTGTCACTAGGCATCGCGATATTTTTTGTCTTTTATGTGAAACATAAGCAGAAACATGTCAGATACACCATGTCACTGGACTCGGCGCTTGCAACGTTTGATCAGGAAAAGGTTCATGAATTGCTTACAAATGGGCGAAAAACGATAGCAACCATCAAGCACATTCAATATGTATCAGCCGGGAGCGGCATGGTAGAAACCAATCTGAAAACGTCGTTGAAACAAGCCTATTACTGCATTCACAGCGCACCGATGTTCAGAATCGATTATCAGTTCAATCCGCCGGATGATGAAAAAAAGGATGATCTGGTGCATTGTATATACACGCACCTGGAGCCGGAGAATCATTACAAAGTTGGCGATCCGTTCCCAATTCTTTATAGGATATACCACAAGAACAAATATGGATACAACCACGAAGTGGTAGATTCCATGCCATTCCCGCTGCCGCTTCAGGATGTATTCAGTAATGATAATGCATTTTATCTTTCGGCATAATATTGGAATTGTTGCGCACAGGTGTCTAAGGAACGCTGTAGACGTTCAATATTGAACCATGCTGGGGTTCTATGACTTAAATCATGTCCTGATCCCCCGATAGTCGCCTACGGCTCCAACCTGTGGCTATTGATATTGAAGCCCTAAGGAATCTCTGAACAATATGTCAGTCTGTCGCTTTAGTATTTTCAGTCCTTAGTTTTTTCGCGGGCGTGACGCCCGCGTCCCCAGCAAGGTTCTGCATTGTTCAGAGATTCCCTAAGAGCTTCTTTGCTTAATCGATGGAATCAACCTTAGTCGCCTACGGCTCCAACCGGGGGCTATTGATATTGAAGCCCTACAGGCTTCTTTGCTTAATCGATGGAATCAACCTTTGATTTTTCGCGGGCAAGACGTCCACGTTCCCAGTAATGGCCTCTATACGACAATTAAAAGATTACTCATGTTATGATTCACGCTGTTTCATTTCAGATGAATCATTCTCATCGTCATCATAGTTATTATCAGGCAAAGCTATATTATTGTTTTCGGTCGAAGATGCACCACTATTCACAGATAATGCAGAATGATTATTCATAACATTTTTGATTGCAATATCTACAGCATCCCCTTTGGGAAAATGCAAATCCTTGTTTATAGGCATCGTTTTTTCAGCCAGGGACAAAAAATAGCGTTTGGATTGAATCTTTAGCTTCAAACCAATCAAGAAGATGATGAGCCCAAGTAGTGTGAAGGCAATTCCTGATATCAACCACGCTATCCCGCCGGAAATATTTGGGCTAAGACAATAGGATGCAACTGTTAGTATAATCGTGAAAACCATAAGAAATGCGCCCATCATAAGGAGCATTTTTCCTAAAAAACCTTTGCCTTCTGGACTGGATGCCGGATATGATGTAAGTTCGTCTTCAAAAAGCGCCATGGAAGAATCATCAATATAAAGCTGGTCATTTTTCCAACTCAATCTAAATGGGCTCCACTTAAGTGTTAATATTTTAAAAAATACCGGTAAAAATTTCTTAGACATGAAGTTTTTGAATGTCATTTTAACCTCAGTGAATGATTATTCATAACAAATCGTGAATCGCGTGAGAATGGTGATGAGTTGCACCCTTTCAGGGTGCTGATATCTGGGATGACTTGTTACCCGGGGTTACGCTGCGCTTCACCCCGGGCTGTGACATTGCACCCTTTCAGGGTGCTATCATTTCAGATGGCTCCCATTTCAGGGTGCTGATATGTGGGATGACTTGTTACCCGGGGTTACGCTGCGCTTCACCCCGGGCTGTGACATTGCACCCTTTCAGGGTGCTACCATCTCAGGGCGCTGATATGTGGAGACTTGTTACCCGATGTTACGCTGCGCTTCCCCCGGGGGCTAACATTGCACCCTTTTGGGGTGCAGATTATTATATTTAATTTACCGCAATAACGGTAACATGTGAATATAAAAACGCGGCGTATCGCAAAGCGATAGCCGCGTTGGCGAGCCGTATGCCGCAAGCATAGGCGAGTAGAGACGTTCCGTGGAACGTCTCTTACATTATAAAATATATATTATTCTTCCGGAGCGACGGTTTTAATATACAATTCGTCGAGCTGTTTGTCGTCAACGGCGCTGGGCGCTTCGGTCATCATATCGGTGGCTTTGTTGGTTTTGGGGAATGCGATGACGTCGCGGAGGCTATCTGCGCCGGCCAGCAGCATGACCATGCGGTCGAGGCCGAAAGCGAGTCCGCCGTGGGGAGGTGCGCCGAAGGCGAGTGCGTCGAGCAGGAATGAGAATTTGGCGCGTGCTTCTTCGTCGCCGATGCCGAGGGCTGCGAAGACTTTCTTTTGGACGTCGATGTTGTGGATACGGATGGAGCCGCCGCCGAGTTCGATGCCGTTGAGGACGAGATCGTAAGCCTGTGCGTAGACTTTACCGAGGTCGCCGGCTTCGAATGCGGGCCAGTCGCATGAGCGCGGGCTCGTGAACGGATGGTGCATGGCGTACCAGCGGTTGTCTTCGTCGCTCCACTCGAACATTGGGAAGTCGGTGACCCAGACCAGGCCGACGTCTTCGAGTTTGGTCATTTTCTTGGGCACCCAGTTGTTGCGGACGGCGATTTCCTTGCGGACGCGGCCGAGCGCGTTGCGGGCGATGTTGAGCTTGTCGGCGACCATGAGGATGGTGCCGCCTTCTTCGGGCTTGAGCATGTCGATGATCGCCGCTTTTTCTGCGTCTGTGAGTTGTTTGGCGATACCGGCATCGAGTGCGCCGTTAGCAAATTTGGTCCAAATCAGCGTTTTGGCACCGTAGGTTTTGGCGACGTCACACAGCGACTGCTCGATATCTTTGCGGCTGAGCTTGACGCTGGCAGGAACGGCGATGGCGCGGACGGTTGCGGATTTTTCGGCGAACACGGTCTGGAAGAGCTTGCACTCGCTGCTGCGCAGAATCTCGGTGATATCGTTGAGTTCCATGCCGAAGCGGATATCGGGGGCGTCGACGCCGAAGCGGTCCATGGCCTCATCCCACTTGATGCGTTTGAACGGACGGGGCAGGTCGATGTTGAGGATTTCCTTGAAAATCGTGGCGATCATATCTTCGCAGACGTTCTGGATGTCGTCGGGCTCGATGAAGCTCATTTCCATATCGATCTGCGTGAATTCGGGCTGGCGGTCGAGGCGCAAATCCTCGTCGCGGAAGCAGCGCGCGATTTGATAATAGCGATCGAAACCGGAAACCATATAGAGCTGTTTGAAGAGCTGCGGCGACTGCGGCAATGCATAGAATTTGCCGGGCTGAACGCGGCTGGGCACGAGGTAATCGCGTGCGCCTTCGGGCGTGCTTTTGCCCAGAATCGGCGTCTCGAGATCGAGGAAATCTTTGGATTCGAGCACGCGGCGAATGATGCCCGTGATTTTGCTGCGCATGACGATGTTTTTGTTGAGCACCGGGCGGCGCAGGTCGAGGTAACGATATTTGAGGCGCATCAGTTCGGCGGCGTCGCATTCGTCGTGAATTGCGAACGGCGTCGTTTCGGCGCGGTTGAAGATGCGGAGCTCTTTCGCTTCGATTTCGATTTCGCCCGTCGGCAGGTTTTTGTTGATATTTGAACCACGCGAAATCACTTCACCGGCAACGCCAATCACCCATTCCGCACGGATTTTGCTGGCCTGCTCAAACAGCGGGCTGTTCGCATCGATGTGCACCTGCGTGATGCCATAACGATCGCGGACGACGAGAAACAGAAATCCACCAAGATTACGGTAATCCTGGACCCAACCGACGATGCGTACCTGCTTGCCGATATCGGTCCCGCGCAGCGCACCGCACGTATGTGTGCGCTTAAAACCATTTAAAAACTCGCTCATACTGCTCCTTAATCTGTATTGATTCGAACGGTCATTCTACCGCCCATAAGCTCGGCCGAGGCTCTGACCCGAACCCCGCCAAGGGCCGAGGCCCCTGGAACTCGCAATATTTTTCACAAACTGCCATAACCTGTTAAACGCCATAGCCTGCAAAAGACGAAATGGGGCACCGCACCCATTCCGGTTATTGCCTGCGCGCTATGCATCACAGGCCGTGATACAATCAGGTCGACTGAATCGTAGACAGTCTCCCAGACAAAAGGGCGATTTATAGTCTCATCGCGAATGATTGTGAACACTTTTTGTGAATTTTGGTGTTGGGGTGTAACAGTTCACCACTTGCGCCAAATTTCAGAAAGCGTTT
>JAEEGL014006099.1_pt1 | contig 10653 bp, 5 predicted proteins | sample 9134231 | NCBI WGS metagenome assembly JAEEGL01 (sample SAMN16246548, study PRJNA631951) | gut metagenome | biome: gut microbiome; feature: rumen; material: fiber-attached | host: Bos | place: Iran: Karaj | collected 2018-10 | reverse complement strand
TTCGGCCTGAAATAAAGGCAAAACGGGGAAAAACGAGGAAGTACAAATATAGGGATAAAGCAAATTGGGGAGGAATGGTGAAGGAGTTAGGTTGCCAAATCGTAACCCGAAAATTGGCTTCTGAGGCGGGTAAAACAGCCTCGAAGTCACGCTCCAGTTTTGCCAATCTTTACGCTGTGTATGTCCTTGTGGAGGACTACATTGCCGAGGGCCATAAACAGAAGCCGCAGTGGTGCTTGGCGGTGAAGATGACGCCCTTCATGCCGGCGTTCTTGCAAGTGCGCACCCATTGGCGGCAGTCGAGGCGGCTGGGGTTGAACAGCTGCAGGTCTTCGTTGCCGCAGCCCCATTCCTGGTCGGTGTAGGTGTTCAGCGAATAGTGTATGAACGCATACATCTCCATGTCCTGCAGCGCCATCTGGTCGGCAGTGGGTACAGGGCCTTGCTGCGCTTGTGCTTGAGCTGCACTGTTCCATTGCCAATTGTCGAACTGCACCTCGTCGGTCAGTGTGAACACGAGGTCGTGGCGGCCACTGGTGTTGCACTGGGCCTGCACCGTGTGCCAGTCTGCATCCGTCGATGTGAGCACAGCCACAGGTGCAGCGTCCATACTGTCGAGTCTCACTTCTACAACTCCCTTCCCTCTCAGACGTGCCATCACTCCCTGGCTTCCCTTGCCGAAATCAACGCCCCGAACAAGAATGACGCTCCGTGCAGGCAAGGCGTGTTTCACGAAAGCCTTGCCCCGTGTAGCCACCATGTTGCCTGCCTCATCTGTGCCTTCGAACTTGATGCCCTCGGTGGCCGCTGCAGTCTCGGCCTGTTGGAGCACGTAGGGATTGAGCGGACGAATCTGCTTCACCCCCTGCTTTGTCATTGTGGCAGGAAAGATGTGGGTGTGCTCCTCGTCCACACGTATTTCGTCCACCTGCATACTGCGGAAGCCACCCTTTGGCGACTCCTTTGTTGCCCCTTCCAGACCTCCTTCCACATACATGCCCATATCGTCCTGCAACATTTCTGTGTGGTAGAACACATACCACTTGCCCTGATACTTGTGCAGATGGGTGTGGTTGTTGGTGTGGGTGAAGCCCTCGAACTCGCCGGGATTGTCGAGGTAGGCATTCTCATAATGCCACGACATGGAGTCGAGCGGCGTGGTGCTGGTCATATAGGCCATGCAGCAGCGCGTGGGCTTCTCGTTGGAGAGTTTCCAGTCGGAGTGGTCTTCCCAGTCGAGGTTGTAGGTGTAAACATACTTCCCTCCTATGACGTTCAACTCGTTGGCCTCGAAGTGGTGCTGCGGGCGGGGATTCACAAACTCGCTGGCTATCGACACCATGTCGCTGCTTAGACGGGCGATGCGGCTCTTGGCTCCGCCAAAGGCCAGCCAGCCCACGCCATCCTGGTCGATGACCGCTCCCGGATCGAATGGCACACGGCAGTCGCCCAAGCCTTTGGTATTGCCATCGACCAGGCTTTTGCCGAGCGGCGAGGTCCACGGTCCCACTGGCGACGTGGCCGTGATGACCCCCGTGCCGAAGCCGCTGTTGGAGAAATAGAGGTAGAAATGTGTCTTCCCGTCTTCCTCCACACGCGACACCACCGATGGTGCCCACGAGTTCATAATCCAGGGCGCAATCTCCCCTACGGGTATGGTGCCGTGAAAAGTCCAATTCACCATATCGTCGGTAGACATCATGGAGAAGGTCCTGATCTTCTCGTAGCTGTTTTTCTCTGACTGTTCATACTGCTCCGTGTCGTTGGTGCCGTACACATAGAGCCGACCTTCATATTCCACAGCTGTGGGGTCGGCCGTGAACACACAGTCGAGGATGGGGTTGGCATATCCTGTGCGCAGTTTGGGAGAAACTTGTGCCGGGCATTCAATGCCCAGCACAAGTGCCATGGTCAACAGATGGTGCTTCATGTATGGAGGAGAAGTTTAGATCGTTTTTAGTGGAGCAGGGGAACTCACTTCACGTATTTCTTTCCGCTACTGATGTAGAGACCCCTCTTTAACGTTGAACGTTGGACGCAACGGCCTTGCAAGTCGTAGATAGAATGATCACTGTTCAATGGTGAATGTTCAATGGCCATGATGCCCGTCATGTCGACGCTGACGCAGGTGAGTCGGAAATTGTCGATTTTATAGCGGCCAGTGCAGTCCCACCAGTTCTCTTCGTAGTTGCGGTTCATGGCCACCTTGTTGTTGTCGGTGCGCACGCCGAGTGTCAACGTCTCGCCTGGAGCCAGGGTCACCTCGACGGTGAGCGTCGAGAGGTTGCCCATGTCGCCCACAGCGCCGGTCTCGTTGGTGTTCACCTCGTCGTAGCCGGCAAAGGTGCGGGCCACCTCCTCAGGATGCAGACGGTCGAGCTCGGAGGCGATATAGTACTCGGGCTTACCATAATACTGTGCCACATTGTTCGCGAGCAGACGTTGCCCGGTGAGGCGGGAGCAACCGCCATCGTAGGTCACGTTCATGTCGACCGTCACACGATAAGTACCAGCGGGCAGGCCGCTCACCGTCTGCCAGAGATAGGAGTCGGGAACGGGAGCGGAGAGCAGACAGTAGGAGTGGGCGCCATCGGTGGCGTAGGCGTTGTCCTCGATGGCTGTCCAGCTGTTGATGCCTGCATCGGTCAGTTCTTGGGCGGTGTGACAGTCCTTGCCCTCTACGGTCATGGTCCATCCGTATGGCACGGTGTGAGCGGCTCCGCCCACCGAAATGTCGTTGCCGTAGGTGTTCTCGAAACTGGGATTGGCCAGCAGCGTGGTGATGTCGTCGCCCGGATGGATGCCCGAGCCCAGCTTGGCCTCGCTGATGAGGGCCTCGATGCGCTCGATGGTGGCGGCGATGCCTTCATTGTCGAGCGAGGGATAATCGGAGTCGTAGTCGGCCTTCGTGGCGTTGTAGAGTGCCTGCAACTGTTGTCCGGCTTCGGTCTGGGCTGTCTGCGGGTCGCTCAGGGCTTCGGCAGCCATTGCCAGCGCCTGAGCCAGACGGCTGTACTCTTGGATGCTCACTTTAGCCTGTTCGATGAGCGTGAGGATGGTGGTGGCAGCGGCGTTGATGTCGTCGTACTTAGCCTGGGCATTGTCGAGTAGGGCGGTGGCTGTGTCCAGGGCATCCTCGAGCGCCTGGCGGATAGCGCCCTGCATCTTCTGTCCCATACAACCGTCGGCCTGGGCCATGGCATCCTTCAGATTGGTGATGGCTTCCTCCATATCGGCTCCCACGAAGATGAGGCGCAGATTGGTGAAAATGTTCCAAAAGCCATTGCTCGAGCAGTCGAACTCCACCTTCAGGGTGTTGTCGGTCACGGTGGTCTCCACTACATTATTATATAGTCCCTTGGCAAAGTACTGCAAGGCTGTGTTGGCATCGTTGGGAACCCAGTAGTCGGCGCCGTGATAGCCCTCGGCAATGTCGGTAGGTCCGCAGGCAAAGACGTTGTAAATCTTCGTCTCGTCGCTGTTCAGGCGTATCTTCGAGGTAACCCTTGCCGTGGGTGTCTGGTCGCTGCTCGCCCAGTCGCTCTCAGCCTGTGCCCAATCCCACGAACACCACTGGAAGCCTTGCACCTCGAGTCGGTAGGTGCCGTTGGGAATGTTCGCCACCACCTGCTCGGCCTTCCAGTCGCACCACCAGCGCTCCATGATGTGCTTGTCGGAGTCGATGCTGAAGTCGTTGAGCGTGGCGGTCCAGCCACCTGTAGTGTCGAAATGGCCGTTCACAAGGAGGTCGGTAACGTCGGTGCCGGCAGCTACCACCGAGTTGGCAGCCTTCTCGATAAGCTCGGTCAGCGTGGCGATGATCTCGTCGAGCTCGGTGTTATTATAGGCATGGGCGTCGATTTTATCCTCCAGTTCGTTCTCGTAGATGTAGTCGGCCAGGATGCCCATCTCTTCCGAGTCGCCCTTCAGCAGGGTGGCCTCGGCCTTCTTCAGCAGTTCTTTCAGCGCAGCGTAGCACTCCTTGTTGTAGACCGCATCCTCATAGTCGGCCTGGAACTTGGTGTAGTGGGCCTCCTCGGCCTCGGCATCAGCGGCTGTCATGAGCTCACGAGCCGTCTGAATGTCGGCTGTGAGGGTTTCCACATACAGGCTGTTGATGGCATCCTCGGCCATCAGCTCCTCTGCGCGGGTGATGAGGGTCTGAAGGCGTTCGGCTACAGGAATCTCTCCCATATACTCGAGTTTGAAGTCGAGGATGACGCACTGACCCACGTTCGTACCTTCGAACATGATGCCCACCTCGGCCTCACCCACGCGGCACTCAAAGTCGACCTCGGCACGTCCGGGCCACCAGCCAGTGTCGGGCAGCGGCTGCTTGAATAGCTTGCTGCCCACCTTCGCATAGATATAGGCACCCACAATGGGGTCGCCGTCCTCGCCGGTATGACGTATCCAGATGCCATAATTGCCGAAGCGGTATTTGCCATTGGGGAGGGTCTCGATGTGCTGAAACACCTTGTTGTCGCCAAAGGCTCCTGCCGACCACGAGCCGAGCGTCTTGTTGTCGTCGTAGTAGCCCGGGGCATCGAACTCACCCATGCCGCAGAACGAGGCAGGCACCATCGTCCAGCCCGGCACGTCGTAGCCGTCGTTGACCCAGTTCTCGGTCAGGTCGGCATTGCGCAGATAACGGGCTGTGGCGTCACAGGGATGCTCTTCGGTGGCATTGGCAAAGCGCAGGTCGTCGAGCACGTCCTGCACGCTATCCACGGCAGCGTCGAAGGAAGCCTTGTCGGTGGCGGTGTTATAAACCTGCAGAAGTGCCGACACGTCGTAGCCATAGCCCTGCAGCTCAATCATGACGCGGTGAAGGGTGAGCTTGCTGTAGAACAGGGGATAGTCCTGCTCAGCTACGAGGTGCCAGTCGATGGCTCCCTCGCCTTCCTTAAGGATGGGGGTGATGCTCCAGGTGGTATAGGAGAGTCCTGTCCACGTGTCGGGATACTCCGTCCAGGGGAAGGTGGCGTCGTTCTTAGAGGGGCGAAGGCGGTAACTGCCCGAAGCCTGCTTCTCCACGTACCAGGCGATAACATCGCTTTCCGTTCCGTTGCATCCCACGAAGTCGAGGTCGATGTAGAGGAAGCCGTCGGGACCGTTCAGGTTCCAGTCGCCATTGGCCTGCTGTTCGAAGTTCATGGGCTTCCCCTCGTCAGAGAGGTTCAGTATGACCCCTTGAGGATGGAAGAACTGCTCCTGCTGCACGCCGTAGACATAGTAGTTGCCGCCACTCACGAGGGCGCAATCGGCGGGTACGGGTTTTTCCCACTCGGCAGCAAGGGCATGGAGGCTTGTTGCCAGCAAAGCTGTGACCATGCACAGCACTTTTCTCATTTTGTTCATAGTTGTTAGTTTTAGATGATTTGCTGGCTGCAAAGGTATAGTTTTTCCGATGAAATGGGGAGAAATGAGGTTTCCAATATGGGAAATCATGTTTCCGTACCCATTTTTTCGCGTTTTTTTAGGTATTCGCTGGGGGTCATGCCATATTCGGCCTTGAAATTCATCGTAAAGCTTTTCAGCGAATTGAAGCCCACCTTATAGGCAATCTCGGTGATCTGTAGCTGCGAGCGCTCGAGCAAAGCCATTCCCCGCTTGACGCGGATGGTGCGGATGAACTCGGCAGGTCCCAGGCCAGTGATGGCCATGAGTTTCTTATAGAGGAACGAGCGCGACATTCCTAACTGCTGCCCCAGCGACTCGACGGTGAGGTCGGAGCTGCCCATCTGATCTTCCACCAACTTGATGGCTTTCTGAAGGAACTGCTCGTCGAGCGGAGTGATGGTCGGCTCGCTGGGAGTGACATCAATCTTGCGTTTAAAATCCTGATGACTTTTCTTTGCCCACTCCTCAAACTGCTGCTGGCGCTCACGGCGCTGCTTCCTCTGGCGGGCACGCCGCCACAGCAGGAGGGCGACGGTGCAGACTATGAGCGCGTATGCGAGGAACGCCCACCCTGTGAGGTAGAAGGGAGGACGGACATGGATGGCCAGCCGGCAGACCTCGCCGCCGTCATCGTCGCCGACTCGCAGCAGCAGGCTATAGTCGCCAGGACTCAGGCCGACGAGGGTGATATGGTTCTCCTCCGTAAACGTCCAGTCGGCCATCATGCCCTCTAACTTATAGGCATAGCGCAGGCTGTGGGCATTGTTCAGGATACCGGCAAAATAGCGGATGGTGACGTGCGAGTCATCGTGGTTCAACGTGATGCGCCCATCGACGACGGCAAGCGGGCGGTCGGCGACTGTCACACTGGTGATGAAGGGCGCATCGTGTACGGTCTGCTCCTCGCTGGCCTCGCCGGGCTTGATGAGCGTGTAGCCTTCGATGCCGCCGAAGAGCACGTCGCCATCGGCAGTCAGAGACGAGGCATTGCGGTTAAAGAAGGGCGACTGCATGCCCTCTCTTGAGGTGTAGTTCTTGATGTTCCAAGTCAAGGCTCCGTCATCGCCGTCCTCTATCACCATCTGCGAGATGCCCGAAGCGGTGCTCATCCAGAAGGTGCCGTTCCCGTCAATAGCAATGCTCTTGGGACAGACTGCCCTGCCGTTCACCCTGTGGCCGATGTAGTAGAGGCTGTCGCGAGCCATGTCGAATATGGTCAGTCCGCGTATGTGGCCCAGCAGAAGGATGTCGCGCGTGGCGTCATAGCAGGCGGTGACAGCCATCTTCTCCACCATCTCCTGCGAGCCGGTATGGTTTGTGGTGAACCGATGGCAGCTGCCTTTCTGGAAGTCATAGACGAAAAGGCCGTAGGTGGAAGTGATGAGGAGGTGGCCGCGCTTGTCGAAGCAGAGGCAAGTGCCCAAAATGTCATCGCCGTGGTCGTCCTTCACCACTTCCCAGCGCCCCGTCTGCTTGTCAAACCTGACCAGCGAGCTGTTGGTCGAGGTGCACCAGATGCTGCCCTCGCCATCGGCGATGATACTCCAGGCACTGTTCGTCGGCAGCTTGCCGTTGGCCATGTTGTATTGCTCGTAGCGACCGTTGGGCAGCATGCGGAACAGGCCCTCGCTATAGGTGCCCACCCACAGGGTGCCCTCGCCGTCCTCGGCCACCGACGACACGGTGATGTTGGGCAGGGCGGTCTTTCGCGACGTGCCATCAGCCTGTTCCACATACAGGCCGTTGCCGTCGGTGCCTATCCACAGGTTGCCCTTCGAGTCGAAGGTTAGGGCACTGATGTCGCCATACTGCCTGCCGCAGCTCTGAAACATGCGGGGGTTGGCACTGGTGTAGGAGATGCCCGTCTTGTAGTGGCCTGCCCAAATGGTGCCCTGGCGGTCGCGGACCAAGGAGATGACATTGCTGGAGCTGAGCTGGGAGATGTGGGTCATCGCGCCCGTCTGCTTGTCGTAGATGAAGATGCCTCTATGGTCGGTGGCTATCCAGACGTTGCCGCGCCCGTCGTCCATCATGTCGCGGATGGCATTGTTCAACGATTGGTCAGTGGTCAATGGAGAATGGTCAATGACCACCATTTCCTTCACTATCTTGCCTCCCACGCTGTAGCGGCATATCTTCTCGTCGATGATGGAGAATACCCACACAGAGTGGTCGCCATCGATGAATGTGCCGTAGATGTTATCCTCGCGCTGCATCTCAGTAGGCAGTTCGAGCTGTTCCAGGATGCCCGAAGAGCGCGTGAACCGCAGGACGGCGTGCTTCTTGCATAGCAGCAGCTGCTCGCGGGTGGCCTTGCTGCCGCAGAGATTCACATCGTGGATGTCGAAGCGCGGGTCATCCCACGTCTCCACCTTCCCGCTGCCACTGTCGCAGCGCGACAGACGCCCTGTCTGAAGCACCCAAAGCGACCCGCTGTCGTCAATCTTCACCTTGTATTCGCTGTCGCCGACGGCAATGCCCATGCTGCCGAGCAATGCCGCCACGTCGGTGACGATAGTCTGTGTGACAGTATTATATATAAAATATGTGTATTGGCTGTCTATCCACACACGCCCCTCGGCGTCCTCCTGAAGCTCGTCTACGTTGCAACCCTGCCACTCTGCTCCCAACTCATCGTCGATATGTTCCACCTCGTAGCCGTCGTAGCGGTCCAACCCCATGTCCGTGCCTATCCACAGGAAGCCTCGGCTGTCGATGAGCATGCACTTCACCGTGCTGCTCGACAGGCCGTCGGCAGTGGTCAGCGACTGGAAACTGTATGTACTCTCTGGCCGTACAGAAGCTACGGCCAGCAGGCAAATGAGCATCAGGATTATTCTACGCATCATCGTTTTAAGGATAGAATGTGCAAAAGTACAAATAAAAATTTGATTCCGCAACACCTTTCATGTTTCCAAAACAGGAATTATTGTTTTTTTTGCCACAATTTCACGTCTTTGGAGTTGCTGTTTTCGCCAAAAAGCATTATCTTTGCACAGGATAATTGTAAAAAAGGATAATGAGAACAACAATCTTGACGCTGGCTGTGCTCGCCACCTTCGGGGCACAGACGATGAAAGGACAGACGGCGATGGACATTGCCGCCGACATGGTGCCGGGTTGGAACCTCGGCAACACACTCGAGCCAGGACCATGCAACTGGCTCAGCAATGAGCTGGACTACGAGACTGCTTGGCAGGGCACCAAGACTACGCAGCAGGTCATCGACTTCGTGAAGGCGCAGGGATTCCAATCCATTCGCATACCCTGCGCCTGGTACGTACACATGGATGCGAACTACAACATCAGCCCGGCGTGGATGGACCGGGTGCAGGAGGTGGTGGACTACTGCATCAAGGACAGTCTCTATGTGGTGCTCAACGACCACTACGACAACGGCTGGATTGAGCGGTCGTTCAGCACGCAGACACCAGAGTCGGTGAGCAAGAACTGCTTCATCCTCAACATGATGTGGAAGCAGATAGCCAACCGCTTCCGCGACTACGACCACCACCTGCTCTTTGCTGGGATGAACGAACCCAACGCTGCGGGCGACCAGAGCCACGACAAGGAGGCCGACATTGCCACACTGATAAAATACCAGCAGACATTCGTGAACGCTGTGCGCCAGACGGGCGGGCACAATGCCACGCGGGTGCTCGTGGTGCAGTCGCCCTTCACAAACATCGACCTGGCCTATCAATACGACGTCATGCCCACCGATGCTGCGCCCAATGCCCTCATGTTCGAAGTGCATTACTATTCGCCCTATAACTTCACCATGATGACGAAGGACGAATCGTGGGGCAAGCAGGCTTACTACTGGGGAGAAGGAAACCACGTGGCGGGGTCGAGCCACAACGTCACATGGGGCGAGGAGGCATACGTGCAGAGTCAGATGCGACAGATGAAGACGAAGTACACGTCGAAAGGCATTCCCGTCATCATGGGCGAATTTGGGGCCTTGTGGCGCAATATGCCGCAAGACGAGGATCAGGAGAAGCACGATGCCTCCATCTATGCCTGGTATAAAACGGTGTGCCGCTATGCCGTCCACAACGGCATCGTGCCTTTCGTATGGGACACCAACGCATGTCAGCGTCCTTCGATGGATATTCTGAACCGTAAAAACCTTACGGTGTTCAATCAGTATGCACTGAGCGGAATACTCGACGGTTGCGCCTCGGTGGTGTGGCCCTATACTGGCATAGAAAGCACTGAGCCTGACAGATGCCCCGCTTCTTCCAAATGTTACAGCCTTTCCGGCATCCCCCTGAAGAACGCTCCCCGCAAAGGCATCTACCTGAAAAACGGGAGGAAACACGCGAAATAGTTTATTTCACATCCACCTGCACAAAGTCGGGGACGAGCGGCGGGGCGACGGTAGTAATCTCGACGTGACGGAAGGTGATGTGGCTGGCGAACTTGAGGATACGACTATTGGCTCTAAATCTTTGCATTTCCGACTGACAGGACTTTCGGAGGATGAGATTACGCGACTTTATACATGCCCATCATTTTCAGCCATTCAACGGTAGTTGCCCACCATAGGAATATACCCGCTTTCCTTTACGATGTTGTCGTGCCTACCTGTTGCCAGTTGATAGAACAGTTGGTAGGCGGTTGATGACTTGTTGATGTCGGCACGGATGTTGGCCATCACCTCCGTCACGTAGGGATAGGTGCCGTCTTCGATGGTCTTTTTGCTGGGCACGATGCCATTCACGCCAATCACCTGCGTGCCGTCGTCGTTCACAATCGTGTCATAATAGTAGAACGGCGTATAGGCAATGCCGTTTTCATCTTGGCGCAACTGATAATAGGGGGCGAGCATCACGTAGCCCACCATTTCGGGCCAGTCAATCATTTTCAGTCCTGCCATGACGATGGTCTCCATCTTCTCCTGGCTCCCAGAGTTCGGGTTGCGCACGTATGGGCTGATGGGCGCATCGTTGCCCCCCACCTCGCGCCAGTTGCGCATCTCGCCCGTGTATATTTTCTGTATCTGCTCAGTGGTGAGATGGCGTACAGGGTTCTTTGGATTCACGATGAACACAAACGCGTCTCTTGCTATGGGGTGGGCGATTATCCCGACGCCCTTCTCGTCGGCGTATTTCTGCTCGTCGCGACTGATGCTACGAGCGGTGATGATGAGGTCGTCGTCGCCATCTATCAGACTTACAAACGAGCCGTGCGTGTTGCTGTTCTTCAAGATACGTTTCAGGCCGTTCCTGCTGTCCTCATCCGCTG
>JAEEGL012779488.1_pt1 | contig 10653 bp, 9 predicted proteins | sample 9134231 | NCBI WGS metagenome assembly JAEEGL01 (sample SAMN16246548, study PRJNA631951) | gut metagenome | biome: gut microbiome; feature: rumen; material: fiber-attached | host: Bos | place: Iran: Karaj | collected 2018-10 | reverse complement strand
TTGAACCCACGATCTTTGAGCTCTTTCTTGTAATCTCTGCCCTCCATGGCTCGCACCTCCTTCTTTCTTGATCTGTACCCAGTATAACTCATATTTTAGATCTTGTCAACACTTTTTGTAAATAAAATTTACGTTTACGCCTTACCCATAGGTATTTATGTATCGTTCATGTACAGATAAAGGAAACAACAGTATAGAAAAACACAACTTTTGACAAATAAAGGAAAAATAACTGACACAAAAAAAGTTTTGAAGAAAAAAAAAAGGGGGCAGCCATCCCGGTTAAGGAACGACCACCCCTCTGGTTCAAAAAGCGTGTGACAATGTGTGACATGATCTTGTTGCTTTTCAATTTTAATTTATAATATTAATATCAACAAATAATTATTTCAGAAAAACACGAGACCTGCTCAGAAACTGTGTGACAATGTGTGACAAAAAAAAGCAGCCACCCCACAAGGAATGACTGCCAGTTTGTAATCATTAGCCTGTTTCGTAGGCCAGGCTCAGCCTCTATATATATTATACTTTAAATCTCGTATCTTTCAAGACCGTGCTCTGTGTACTGGAACAGGTCGTCAGAGAAGAAATCGTCATCCGATACTACTTCCTTATTTGCATCGTGCAGCATTTCGAGCATCTGCTTAGGTGTGAGCCTTTCTTGTTCTTTGGCGATTACCAGGACTTCATGACGCGAAGAAGGTATGATCCAGAAATCTCCTATCTGCTCTCTGATATCGTTCATCACGTCAGGTCTTGTAACGATGACATGTGTTCCGCACATCTGCGATTCCGTGGTAAGTACGAACACTTCATTCTTGTCAAGCTCCTGTCCCAGGACATTGTCCGGCTTGTCGTTGAAGATGTTCTTGGACAGCACAAACAGTTTCGGTCCGTCTTCATCATTTCTCGCGTTCTCTACTCCTGCTGCTACCACTTCTTCCTTGTCAAGGTTCTGTGTGTCAGCCAGGTCCTGAGTTATGACAGAAGAATAGAAACCGAAGTTTTCCTTGTCGTCGAAACGAGCCTCAGCGATCAATGCGAGCCCGGCTTCTACTTCTTTATGTACGCAGTGATTAAGGTACTGCTGGTTGTACTGCGAATCAACGAGTCTGACGCGCAAGTGTTTCAGCAGCTCCGTCTTGTTTTCGAGTACGTCGGAAAACTTTTCCTGTTTCTTACAGTGGCCCTTGTAACCACACACTACATACTCAGCGAGCGTTTTGGTTGATTCGCCTTTGAGGTGAAGATCCCACAATTCGTTGATATACATTACAGGTGAGATGTTACCCTTGGTGCTCCTTATTGTTATGACGTGAAGTTCCCGGTCATTAGCTTTCTTTACCATTTGTAGTTCAGCATTTCCTTCAAGGCCGTTCTTTTCGATCTCAGCCTTTACTTGCTCCATGAGTTCTTCTATCCATTCTCCGATGTTCATTCCTTCTCCTCCTCTTTTTCGATCTCTTTTCTACAGAACGTCTCAAGCTCGTCGTCTCCTGCTGCAGCCTTCATCGAGAACCAGCCGTCGTCATTGATTACCAAATGATCCACAACTTTGATCTCCATCAGTTCTCCGGCTTTCACCATTCTCGCTGTCACTTTGAAGTCGTCAAGCGATGGTCCCTGTAATGCCGTTGTCGGGTGATTGTGAAAAAGTATCACTGCCGATGCTGAGGACAGAAGGGCTGCCTTGAATACTGCCCGTGGGTCTGCCAGTGCACTCTCAATGGTACCGATGCTTACGATCTCGCAGTGGTTAACATGTCCAGCAGGCGACAATGTGATTACACCGAAAACCTCGCGGTCAAGTCCCTCTGCGATACGCTCATGCAAGAAAAAGGCCGCGTCTTCGGGCGTCTTAATTATGGGCCGCTCGCTACAGTCAGGTTCCCTCACAAGCCTCGTGCCGAGAAACTTAATCGGTTGCTTTACAGTCAACTCCATGAATTTTTCCTCCCTTCAATACATTTTTAAAAGGTGTTTGAGCAGACGCGTGAAGCGGCACAACTAAAAAAGAATAAATAAGAAAAAATACAATAAAAAATAAACACAAAAAAATAAAATAAAATATTATGTTTAGACCATTCGCATAAGGAAGGATTTCCGGACTCTGTCCGGCGCCGTAAAAGACACAATAAGTGTATCGGCGTCAAATCCCCTTATGCTCTTTCCACATGGACTGTTGTTTTGTGCCGATTAGTCTATACGGTATTCGGTTCATAATTCTTGTTGAATTTTCAGCAAGAATTTACAGTCCGTGTGGTCTCTCGTTTAGTTTTTTATCGACTATTTAGTCTATGGGTGGCAATTCTTGCCGATTTTGACGCATTTCATAGACCAAATAGGCGCTGTTTCCTTTACCCCTTGACGCAGTAGTCTATTGACGCCGTTTTACTGCGTGGTTCTAATTTCGTGTTATTCATCCATCTATTTTCACGTTGTAAATATCCCCAAACAATTTACCTTTAATTACAACCCCAGGTGAAATACAGTGCACAACATAATTTAATAAAAAGTGCAATTATCGTTGTAAATACTGGTGTTGCGTGTTATCGTAGAAGGACAATTTGAAGAAGGACAATTCATCTTAAAATAGGACGATCCGAAAGGGCGCAAGGACAATTTTAGGACAACAGGCTTAGGCGTTTTCCCGTGTCAGGACATGAAAAAAAGACCGCTGCAGATCTGCAACGGTCTCTGATAAATGTTGATGTATCAACGCTGAAACGTTTAGCCGAAGTATCTCTTCAGAAGTCCTGCAAATGCCTTGCCGTGTCTTGCCTCGTCTCTTGCCATTTCATGAACTGTGTCGTGGATAGCGTCGAGTCCGAGCTCCTTAGCCTTCCCTTGTTTGCCCGTTATGCAGCAAATCGCGCAGGACAATCGCCTGGACAATCGTCCCATAAATAATAGCATGAACCTTCTTCAAAGGACAAGTTTAGGACAATGAAGGAGGTATTTTTATGAAAAAAGATGTGGGAGTTTTTAAGCTTGAGAATGGTTTCTGGGGATTCCGCTTAGTGGCCACGATAGACGGGAAACAGATCAACTACCGGAGAACTACAGATGCGAACGGGCTGAGGCTGCCAACAAAAACAAAAGCGATCAAAGCCAGAGAAGCGCTGCTCATAAGTCTCAATTCAGCGTCGATTCAAGAACCCGTTAAGAGGCGAACAATAGAACAAACGTTCGATATATACCGCGAAACAGGACGGCGGGACAAAGCCTACGCAACGATTCGTAAGCAAGACAGTTTGTGGGTGAATCATATCAAGCCCCGGTTCGGATCTCGCTTCGTGGACGATGTAAGTGTGGCTGAGATTAACGACTACCTATCAGAGCTGTATTACGTAGAGGACCGCTCGTATTCCTATGTCGAGAGTTTCCTCAAGATGTTCTACCTGATCTTCGGTCAAGCCTACAGCCGGAACTTTCTTAGCGTCGATGCTTATAATAAGTTATGTGTGAACAAGGATTCTAAGATAAGAATGCCGAAACGCAAGGTGAACGATGATGATGATATTGTTGTCTTCAGCACAGAGGAACTCGCCGTTCTTGATTCGTACTTCAAAGGGACCACTCTCGAAACGGCCTATATGCTGGGTAGATACTGCGGGCTGAGGATCAATGAGTGCTTCGGTGTCAAGTGGTCTGATATAGATTTCAACGAAGGCACGATCACCATCTCCCGCCAGATGCAGTATCAGAGAGGAGTTATCAAGCTTGTTCCTGTCAAGACTCGAAACGGGCGCCGCACGATCTACATGCCGAAAGTCTTAGAGGATTTCTTGTTACGTCGTAAAGCTGAGATAGAAGATGCTGAGTGTACTCTTTCCGAGATGAGGACGCAGCAGCAGATGTTCATAGAGGAGACAGACGTAGGACTGATTTCTTCACTGGAGCTTGTCAATACCCTTCCGAACGGGAAAATGAGAACAGTGAACTCAATGAAGCGCCATACAAGAAAATTAAGGGACGAGCACGGGATCACCTTCCGGTACCATTATCTGCGTCATACTTACGGAACACTTCTCGCAGAAATGGGCACTCCAGCTCATATTTTATGCCGACAGATGGGACATGCGAGCAGCAAGGTAACAGAGCAGTACTATCTCTCTGTTTCAACGCACGGTGTGGATCTCCTGAAGCGGAATCTGAACAGAATGTAGGCACGAAAAAACGCCCTGAGGTTTACGAAAGGGGGCGCTTCTTCTAAGGTTATATTATGGGTAAAGTTAGATGTAAAGGGATTTGTTATGAAATAGTTATAGTTGTATGTGTTCTCTACCTACATATATTATACCAAACATACGTTCTCCTTTCAATAGTTTTTTGTGAAAATTATAACGATAGATTGATTATATTTTATGGTGTATGATAAAGGGTAAGGATTGGATAAGGAGGACCTGTTTTTATGAGAGAATTTACGGCTGCAAGTCTGTTTTGCGGTGCGGGCGGTTTAGATATTGGGTTCGAGAGAGCCGGATTCAAGACCGTCTGGGCAAACGACTTTGATAAAGACGCCTGTAAAACTTATGAAATGTGGTCAGGAGCAACTGTAGTATGTGGTGATATTACCAAGATCGATGCAAAATCGATTCCGGACGTTGATGTGTGCCTCGGAGGGTTTCCTTGCCAAGGATTCTCCTTGAGCGGACCTCGTAAGTTAGACGACAGCAGAAACAAGTTATATCATCACTACGTAAGGATCGTGAAAGCGAAGCAACCTCTGATGTTCGTTGGTGAAAACGTAAAAGGCTTGCTTACGATGGGCGGCGGTCAGATCATGGATGCTATTATTCAGGACTTCTCCGATTGCGGGTATGATGTTTATTACAAGCTACTGAACGCAATGGATTATGAGGTACCTGAGGATAGAGCCCGTGTTATTATCGTTGGTTTCCGAAAAGATCTCGGTGTCAAGCAGTTTGATTTTCCTGTTCCACGAGGTTTCAGAGTAACGATGAGAGAAGCGCTTGCCAATATTCCTACGCCAACAGACGACGAGATATGTATGGCCCCCTACTCTAGCCGCTATATGAGCCGTAACAGGAAGCGCGGCTGGGACGATGTGTCGTACACTATTCCGGCAATGGCTAAACAAGTCACATTATGGCCTGGATCACCTGATATGGTGAAACTCGATAAGGACCTGTGGCGTTTCGGTGAGGGCGGCGAGACGCGTAGATTTAGTTGGCGAGAAGCGGCTGCAATACAGACATTCCCGGCTGACATGGAGTTTGCTGGTGATTTGACCAGTATTTATAAACAGATAGGCAACGCTGTTCCGTGTCGTCTTGCTGAGATTATCGCTACTCATTTATACGGGGTGTTGACAACGCTTGTAGAGGTATGAAATGGCACAAACAGATTTAGGCAAGGCTTTTGAATACGCTTGCTTGAAGGCGCTGTATGATCATCATAGCGATTTCCAACTTGTCGAGGTTGTACAGAATGAGCCGTACAATACCGCGCTCAGATTCTATGCTGATTGCTTAGACAAACAGAGCGACTTAATGGCTGGGGCTAAGGCTGCAGTGCGTGTTCTGAATAGACTGGAACCGAGACTGACATATTATAAAAATAATGTTTCTCTGGTTCTTAGTTTACAGGCGGATGCTGCCGGACAGTCTGGAGATGTTCGTGATGTTCTATGCTTGAGACAGGCTGATGGTTGGCAAATAGGTTTATCGTGCAAGCATAATCATGAGGCGGTGAAACATTCGCGTCTATCCAACACTATTGATTTTGGCCAGAAATGGCTGGGTGTTCCTTGCTCTGAAACATATTTTTCTGAAATAAAGCCTTACTTCGATAGGTTAGATTACCTGAGAGCTGAGGGTAGGCGAAGAAATAGACCGTATAAGTTTGAAGATTTCGATAGCGTCGAAGATGAATTCTATGTACCTATTCTTAATGCCTTCATGAAAGAACTGCAGAGAATTGCAGATGAAAACGAAGGCGTTCCTGCGAGACTGGTTCATTATCTCATGGGCGAGTATGATTTCTATAAGATTATTACTGACGACAGGCATAGACTAACTAAGGTTGAAGCTGTCAATATTAACGGGACACTGAACAAATCATTCGGAGGTCATAAAGCGATTACTACGGTTCCGGCGATGAAACTACCTACTGAGTTCTTTGTTATACGCTGGAAGAGGAACTCGAAAAATACTATTGAGGTTGTTTGCGATAACGCCTGGACCTTCACAATGCGGATTCATAGCGCTAAAAAGACTGTTGAGCCGTCACTAAAATTCGATATTAATTTAGCTGGTACACCTGGTGGATTCTATCTCGAAATGGAGCCCTGGGATAAATAACAATATAAGGAGAAAGAAAATGACTGACACAATGTTTAACTCAATCAAGGGAATGAAAGAAGCGACAAGCGACGTTGAAAAGATGCAGTTCGCTAAGATGGTTCTGATGGCTGCTGGTGCTTATGGCGTCGAGGTTGTTAGTGTTGACGACGAAGCAGTGACCATCGAATTTAAGGTAAAAGGTCACGATGATCCACACTTCTTCTTTACAGCGGATGAAGATCACACCGAGATAAAAGTGAAGTTCGCAGATTCCGAAGCAACACCGATTTACCGCGATCCAGCACTCGTTTAGAGGCTTCGTTACAGTACAATTAATCGAACATATGTTCTTTTCATTGTTTCGAAACAAGACCACTAAAAAAAAAAGACCGGCCCAGGATATTGTCCCAAGTCGGTCAATTTTCTTTTTCTGAGATTTCGATTCTAAGGCCGTTTTCAGATTTTGAACGGGGTATTCTACGCGAGAATCGCTTACAATCGATCTTCTTTTATTTAGTTGCGGCGGCCATTGCTGCGAGTGTCTTCTCTCCGATGATTCCGTCGTCCTCCCCTTTTCCGAACTTCTCAAGCTGGAATTTCTTCACATAGCGTAAAGTATTATCTCCATAGAGTCCGTCTGCTTTTCCGCATTCTTCGAAGAACTTACCATCGTAGTACCAATTAAGGAACTCCTGTATCTGAGAGACTCTCTCGCTGATCTCGCCGTATTTGATATATGCCTTAGTATTTATAGATCCGACATACCTGAGCACGTACTGAGTCTTTTTGAAGAAGCTCGCGAAGTCGAATGTTGCTATACACTTCTTCCACTTCTCTGTGCCCTGCCTTGCGTCGCCCTGTGACGTAGCCTGAATGCCTTTGCCGTTTCCTATATACATAGTGAAGTGAGTGTCTGTAGCACAAACATCTCCCGGCTGAAGGTCTGTCATTTTCGCTGGCTTCTTGATCTCTTTCCAGTCTGACGGGTGTTTCTTGAATGATTCTACCCACCAGCTGTGATTCGTAGCCTTGAGCATGCTCTGAACTCCTGCGTGAGCATATGCTGCATGAACGAAGGTGTTGCAGACGAATGTGTATTCCCACTCCTCCGGTTTTGAGAGTCCTGCAGCCTTCGCTCTTGCTATCTTCTTTGCATTGGTTCCGCAGAAGTGACATCCGCCAGAGTGTGTGATCGAGTATTCTTTCGTACCCTTGTATGCTGAGCCGCCTTTGCGTCCGTAACCGAAGCGATTATCAGAAGCGATCCATTTAGCCCATCTTACAGCGTCAGCCTTCACCCCTGCGTTAGTCTTCACCAGTTTTGTTGTAGGAAGTTTTCCGGTGTATTTCTTCGGTGTCGGTGTAGGCTTCTTTCCGCCAGTGTATCTCAAGATAACTTTTGCTGAGTAGTTCTTATAGCTCCTAACGTTGATCTGTGTGTCGTTAGGTGTTGTGCCGTTAGATCCTGTAGCGTCTGCTATCTTACCGTCTCCCATGTAATAGAAGAGATGATCACAAGTGTCTCCGTTGTATCTGAAGCAGATGTCTCCGGCCTTCCATTGTGACTTCGGTATTCCGCTCTTGTTTCTGATCAGTACTACGTTATTCAACCCTATGTATCTCTTAGCGAGTTTCAGCGCCTCGTCAGCAGGTCTTGACAAGAGATATTCTGCATTACCGTTCGGGCAAGATACCCAGCCGCATTTACAGGTATTACCAAGGCGTCCACCGTGTCTCCATACTGCAGCCGTGAAGCCGATGCAGTTCCAGCCGAAGTGTGCTTTGTCGTCCTCAAACTTCAGACCAGAGCATATCGGACAGAGATGAGACTGAAGTGAGTTCCCCCACTTGTTATAATGGTACCTGTTGTCTGCTGCGGTCTTCGTTGCCCAATAGTTCATATCTTCAACTATCTCTTCGAAGGTCCTGTCTTTATCTGACGCGAGAATGCTGTTCACATAGTCCTGTATAACGTTGTAGTCATACCCTGCTTTTTCGATCGCTGCTTTTCTCTGATCACCCTTGCCGTACTTATTGTCCAGGACGTCGAGAGCAACAACGAGTTCATTGACTCGCTTCTGTACTGTGTCATAGTCATACCCGGCCTTGGTTAGTTTCTCTTTGCGTGTCTTTCCTGCACCCCACTTGCCATGAATGACTTCGCGAGCGAGTTGATCTATAGTTTTCGTAGCCATAGTGTATCCTTTCTACTTCATCAACTTATTGACTATCTTCTGTATAGCGTTGTAATCGTAGCCAGCAGCTTCTAATCTCTTCTTTCTTGTGTTGCCATCGCCCCATTTTCCAGCAATGATTTCACGAGCGATCTGCTCATTGCTTTTCTTCGCTGGTTTACTAAGCATAGCGTTGACTCTCTTCTGAACAGCGTTGTAGTCATAGCCAGCTGCCTCTAACTTCTTCTTTCTGGTGTTACCATCGCCCCACTTTCCGGCGATAACTTCCTTAGCGATCTCATCTACGCTCTTCTTCTTTGTCGGAGTTGGAGCAGGTGCTGGAGTTGTTCCGCCGTACCAGTGGTTCATATCGCAATTACCTTTTATACCGCTTACACTGCCTGTCGAACTGTACTGCCACATTACGTAAGCTCCCTTGTACTGACACTCTTTGTAATACTGAGCGCACCATACTTTATATGGGAGTTGTGACATGTCGAGTTGATTATTGAGCCACGAAGTGCTGGCGTAGATCATAGGCTCGTACCCTTGTGCTTTTATATACTCACAGAAGCCTTTAACCGCCGCTGTTCTTTTAGCTCTTGATAATACTGAGGCGTTTGCTCTTGGTGTCGGATTCGATGCGTTGATGTCCTCTGTATCAATAGCGATCGGATAAGAGAGTTTTACGCCCGCTTTGTTGATGAGTTTCAGAGCGTATGCAGCCTCTTCTTTTCCTTCTGCGCTGTTAATAGCCTCGGTGAAGAAGTACACACCGACTTTTAAGCCAGCCTTGCTTGCGCCTTTGATGTGACTCATAAACTGGCTATCTTCTTGCAGTTTTCCGCTGCCGTATCCTCTGAAGCCACAACGAACAATGACACCTTTCACGCCGTCTGCTTTTACCTTGTCCCAATTAACATTCGTCTGGTTGAAGCTGACGTCGATAACTTTCTCGCTAGTTGCCTTAGTATCTTTCTTATTGTCGTCTTTCTTTGCTTCGCCTGGTACTGTACAGGTCCAAACTTGTCTAACGTCGCCTCTCATGGATTTTTCATAGCTGTACCAGCCATCGTGACAACGCCCGCCGGAATCCTTCAGATAGAACTCGTGCTTGCCGTTTCTGACGCGATAGTCCAGAAAAGCGATATAATGACCGGAGCCCGTCCAACAAGTACCGTCTGGTCCGAGAGTTGAGCCAAACAAAATGACCCCCACTCGGGAGCCTTTGTTAAGTTCTTTGAATATAGAACTCATCGGATCATTAGCGCCGAACCATTTAACGTTCTCCATGCCGTAGTGCTTCAGCGCTTCATAGATGCCCTTCCATAAAGTTCCTTGCCCTGATACTGCCCAACCTTTCATGTATGGTTGAATATCTCGCGGATCCCAGTTCTTGTACTTGCTTCTTTCTATGATGCAGTGAAGAACCGCGCAAGCTCCGCAGCCATTACCAGCGAAGGAGGAACCGCGTGTAGGGTATGGAAGTGAACCCCAGCGGCTGTCTGCCTGTCTGTATATCTTACTGTTCATCCTCACTCACCTCTTCCTCAGGGTCTGTATAAAACTTGTCGCCAATGTATCCTTCTTTTTTCTCTGCCTTGAGTTGTCTTGTCATTCCTGTACCCTGGCATGCTTCTTCTGTGTAATCGTTGTTGAAGTACGTAGCACAAAATACGATGACGAAATTGGCTACCACTGACAGGATCTTATATGCAAGGTCGAGTTTAGGGTTGTGGAATTGTGCCACATCTGTCGCCATGAGTGCTGTGTTGAAGCAAGATGCAATAACGAGTACCGTTCTGAGAATAGTTCCGAAATTCATTTTTAGTCCTCCTTTACCGTTACAGGGATTTCACAAATTTTCTGATACAAAATTTCGCCTTTATGATTAAAACCGCGCTTTGAGTATCTTTCCCAGAGGTAATCGATATTCGCGCGGTCTTCTACGGTTAACGTGTCTTTGTCCTTTAGCTTGCTGAATTGCTCATAGATTCTGTCGTGCATTATTGCTCCGTCATCTTCTTTGAGCTCATTCACTTCAGTCTTTAGTTCAGCGACATTCTCGCGGATTTCCTTGAGGCTTGATTTCATTGAGTACTTTCCGTTTTTCTTCTCGTCGTGACGTTGAAAAAGGTACTTGATCAGTTCCAACAGGCCCCCTCCTCCGA
>JAEEGL012750966.1_pt1 | contig 10653 bp, 10 predicted proteins | sample 9134231 | NCBI WGS metagenome assembly JAEEGL01 (sample SAMN16246548, study PRJNA631951) | gut metagenome | biome: gut microbiome; feature: rumen; material: fiber-attached | host: Bos | place: Iran: Karaj | collected 2018-10 | reverse complement strand
GAACCCCCGACCTCCTCGGTGTAAACGAGGCGCTCTAGCCAACTGAGCTAGCGACCCATAAATCGGATGGATTTATGATAGCACATTTTGGCGGAAAAGAAAACCGCCCAGAGACTGGGCGGCGGTTGGTCATACTCCGAGAACGTCCTTGATGGCGTCTTTCTTGGGGTAAGCGGGCGACATGAGGTCGACGCCGGCTTCTTCCAAAAACTTCAGCTCGCTGAGAGTGAAGGTGGAGTAATCGTGGAGGTAGGCAGGGATGTTTCTAGCGACATCATAGCCGGCCAGGTAGCCATAATCCTTGGTAAAGGCGAAACCTTTGCTGGTGTCGGTAGCGCCGCGGAAGACGCGACGGGTGACAGTCCAGGCAAAATTGATGGCCGTGTCCTGCTTTTCTGCGCCGGTGCGTTTGAGCATGTAGACAGTCTTCGCGACATCGCCGAAGCTTTTGCCCTCGTTGAGAGCAAGATTGATGGCGATGGTGAAGAACGGATGCGGCATGGCGTCATTGCCCATGAGAGCGACGTCGGACATTTTGGCGACGCCTTCGTAGAACTGTTCGTTGTCCGCTTTGGCGAGCAGATTGACGAGCGGTTCGAGAGGCGTACCGCCGAGAATCCTGCGCAGGAGAGCGCGGGAGTTTTCGGAGCCACGAATGTGACATTCGATTTCGTGTCCGATCAAGGTAGCCATAGAGCGTGCGTTTACGACGCGCCGGTTGGGGACGATGAGACGCGACTGGCCGTCTTCGGTTTTGTCGCGGGCATCAATGGTCTTAACCAGAGGGTCGAGAACGCATTCCCAAGCAGGGCGGAACCCATAGTAGTCCAGAACAGCGTTGAAGGTATCGCGAATTTCGGATGCCTTGAAGCTACGCTCTTCGAGCTCGGCCTGTTTGGCTTCGCTGAAACGCGGCTTGTTGCAGCTGTAGTAGGTTGTGGGGTTTTCGAGCGCATTGTAGCAGCGCATGATGAAGCTGGAACTGGGGCGACCGTAGGCAGTGATGATAGCACTCTGCGTGCGCAGATCTTCTTTCTGCAAGATGCCGGCGGCGATTTCGGCAGCTAGCATGGCATCGCAGGCGCGATGTTCCAAGAGCTGGAGAATTACGCGGTCGATCTTGTTCTGGCAGACGCAGTTATTGCGAATCTGCAGCCAGTAGCCGTGGATGTTATTGCCGAAAAGGGCAACGCGTTTCAGTTCTTCGCGATTGTACCGAAAATCGGGGTTAGGGAAGTAACCGGCGCGAGCGCTGGCTTTCCAATCTTTCTCGATATCGGACAGGTTGGTCGGGTTACAGATAGCGACAGGATTCATCGTCATTGCGGTGAGTGAGAGGTAGCGCGAAGCATCTGCAACTGCGGTTCTGTCTCTGTAAATCAACTAACATCAGCCTCCTTTGGAAAGGAACAAAGTTTGGGCACAAAATAAGCCCAACTATTACTATTATGGCACAAATTGGCGAAAAAGTCAATTTAAGGTGGAGATGTGATATAATGAATAGATAATTAATTAATAGAAAGGGCAGCGATGTCAGATATACAAAATGTTGAAAAAATGCGTCATTCGCTTAGCCATATTATGGCCGCAGCGATTAAGAATTTGTATGCTGGCACAACAACAGTACAGTTTGGTATTGGTCCTGCTATTGATAACGGCTTTTACTATGATATCGACTTTGGTGGCGTAAAAGTTTCCGAAGATGATTTTAAGAAGATTGAAAAAGAAATGCGCAAGATTATCGCGCAGAAATTGCCAATTGTGCGCAGTGAAAAATCTCGCGCCGAGGCTCTGAAATGGGCGAAAGACAATGGTCAGAAGTTCAAGGAAGAGTTAATCAACGATTTGCCAAAAGATGAAACGATTTCGTTCTATACGCTCGGTGATTTTGAAGATCTTTGCCGTGGTCCACACGTAGAAAATACTGGCGAAGTGGGTGTATTCAAGCTTGATAAGGTTGCTGGCGCATATTGGCGCGGTGATGAAAAGCGCGAAATGCTGACGCGTATTTATGGTTTGGCATTTGAGACTCAGGAAGAGCTCGATGCTTACATTGCACAGCAAGAAGAAGCCAAGAAGCGTGATCATCGCAAACTTGGCAAGGAACTTGGTTTGTTCTGCTTCTCAGATTTAGTTGGTGCAGGTTTGCCACTCTTTACGCCACGCGGTACGATTCTTCGCGATAAGCTCGCAGCATTTGCGAACAGCTACCGCGAACGTTGTGGTTATCAGAAAGTTTGCATTCCACATATTGCTAGCATCGATCTTTATAAGACTTCTGGTCACTTTGAGAAGTTCCCAGAGATGCTTCGCTTCGTGAGCTCCGAATCTGGCGATGAACTCGCTTTGAAACCAGTGAACTGTCCACATCATTCGCAAATTTTTGCGAGCGTGCCACGTTCTTACAAGGAGCTTCCAGTTAAGTTCCTCGAAACGACGATGGTTTACCGCGATGAGCGTAAAGGTGAGCTTGGTGGCTTGAGCCGCGTGCGTGCCATTACACAGGACGATTCGCACGTGTTCTGTACAGAAGAGCAGGTGGGCGATATCTTTGGTGAGTTGATTGAGTCCGCAAAAGATTTGTATGCGCGCGTAGATATGAAGCTCAAGCTTCGCTTGTCGTTCCGCGATGATGGCGATGGCTATATTGGCACGCCAGAAATGTGGGAGAAGGCGCAGAATTCCATCAAAGAGATGGCAGAGAAGTTCAAGATGGATTACTTCATCGGTATCGGTGAGGCCGCTATGTACGGTCCAAAGATGGACTTTATGGCAGTGGATGCCTTGGGCCGTGAGTGGCAGCTCGCAACGGTGCAGCTCGACTATGCGATGCCAACGCGCTTCGGCCTTGAATATGTTGATGCTGATGGCTCCAAGAAGACCCCGATTATGATCCACTGTGCTTTGATTGGTTCAATTGAGCGCTTCATGAGCGTGTTTATTGAGCATACGGCGGGTTGGTTCCCATTCTGGTGCGCCCCAGAGCAGATTCGCATCCTGACGATTAACGATACGGTGAATGATTACGTATTTAAGATTCGCAAGATGCTCGAAGGTGTAGAACTTGAAGAGCCAATTGAGCACAACGCTTTGCGTATTTCGGTGGACGATCGCAATGAGAGTCTCGGTAAGAAGATTCGCGAAGCAACCAAGATGAAGATTCCTTGCGTGATTATCGTAGGTCCGAAGGATGCAGAGGCGGGCGAAGTAAGTGTACGCTTGCGCGATTCGGAAGAGAAAGTGAAGCTCGAAAACTTGGTTGAATACGTAAAGAACGTAAAATAGTTAAGTTGAAAAATCTCCTCTCTTGATAAGGGGAGATTTTTTGTATATAATTTTCGACGTCACGAAATAACTCGTGAAGTACTTCAGAAAGGTAGGTCTTTGGTATGGCGGCAAATGATCGTTTGATATTGTTTGCAGTCTCGATGGCGACGGTGGCGTTAGCGGCGCTCTGTCTATATGTGTGTCAGAGAGTGGAAATGCGGCGCTTACGTCAGGAACTGAACCGCGTAACAGTAACTGAACTATTGTGCGATGACGGACGTTTTGATTTGATGACGCTATTGAAGGCATATCGTATTTCTCCGAGAATTAGAGAAAGTTTGTACGGCGATAAAATCTTTCATGCTACGTTTGGTGGGGGAAAGAGAAGACTTCGTTTCACACTGGATCAGGTTAATAAACAATTTCGACTGATAAGGATTGAAAGTCGCTGTACAACTTGGGAATATGATGGATGGTGCGATGAGTATGATGCTCATCTTGACCAGGAACCGTTTGACTTTTTCGTGATTGGCGCGTTTACGCCGGATGAGAAGAAGGGTAGGCATAAATTGCCGAGCTTCTGGCTGACGGAAAAAGCAATCCGACAATTAGCGGACGCCTGCGCTCTTCTTTGACCGATTCTTTTAACGGTAGCTATTTGACGATGGCTGCCGTTTTTTTCTGCTTATTGCGTCTAGATGGTATAATGGTTTTAAGCATAAGAGGGATAAAAAAATGGAGAAATCCAATATGGCGGAGCAACCAATCGCGAAGCCAAAAGAAGATAAAAAGGCAACACTGAAAGCGCTGTGTATGTTTTTCGGGATTATTGCACTTTGTGCGGGCGGATATATTTTGTATGACAAAGTAATCGCGAAGCAAGATAAGCTGCAATGTGAAACGATTAAAGAGGACGGCGAGAGACCTGCTCCTGAAAAGAAAGAGGAGGAAGAAGTTGAGATTGTCGGGGTTTCGTCAAGCGGATTTCGCACTAGCATTGGCTACGGAGAGCTATATGTGACCGAAGCAGGCGATGCGTACCTTAGGCCGTATGAGGAAACTAATTCTGGTGCTCTTAGAATAAAGATAGAATTTGAGCCAAACGCTCTTCCGGGCGAAAAAGGTACATATAAATTAAAGACTGAAGATATTGGCGGGAAAGAGTTATATCAGACAGATATGGATCTCGATATTGAAGAGATTGAATTTGAAGGCTACAAATTGAACTTGAAGAATATAGTGTCTGCGTATGATGTAGTAATCCCAGCACACGCATGGGGCGGTTGGACGACGGTATTTATTGATAGTGATGGTATTACTCATTGGATGGAAATTAGTGCGGGCGGTGCAAGTAATAAATGCGAAGCGACTGCGATAAAAACGGTTGATAAATACCAGAATATAGCGTCGGTTATAGACAGCTACGACTACGGCAAAGTTCTATTGGTAACAAGAGATGGCGACCATATAGTCTTAGACGTGGATGGATTATTCGGTACTAAATAAAAGGAATAATATGGAACAAAAGGGTGAGTTCGAACAAAGACCAGAAGTAAAACCGGCAGATCAGGTGCCGTTTTCGAGGCCGAAAGCGAGTCCGTTGCCGTGGATTTTGTGCGCAGTGTTTGCAATAGCGGCAGTGGGCATGGGGGTATTTCTCGTTTTGGGCGGGATGAAAAAAGATGAAGAAAAAACGAATTGCGTGACGGCGGCGGAAAATCAAGAAAAAGAAGGACCGCAAAGCGAAAATACCGAAGACGCTGATTTGAAATTGCGTAAAATCGTGAAAGGTCTGGAAAGAGATTTGATAGATTACTTTGGCTACGAGTATAACGATAGTTTGCATAGGCTTATGTATACGGTCGATGAAGGGTTTGATTCGATTGGGGTTAATTATGAATTCGAAGATGGATACGTTACGGGCGTAGATAGATCGTATGAAGTCAGATTTACGGGTACGAATTCTAGTGAATTCTATATTCAGAAGAAGGTTGAAAGTGCGGGTTTTGCGGATGCCTACGCGAAAATTATGGCGAAATATGGTCTGTCGAAGATTAGTGATGATGCGGCAAAGGCAAGATTTTTCACAAATGGGACTACCTATGTGTTCGGTAATAATTCTGGGTATATATGTGAGCTGATTGCCGGTGGGGATCCGGTATACTTAGCGTGCGCCGACACTAATACTGTCAGCGAGGAGAAAAAGCAGCTAGTAAAAGAATTGATAGATGCTTATAAAGAGAAAAACGAACATGCGAAGAATGAAGGGCGCATCTATATGAATGCGGACCCAGAAAGCATTACAAAGGGGAAGACTGACGAATATGATATTATCAACGCTGCGGAAAGTGATGCGGCGGCAGTATTCTATCGCAAGAATGGTGGTGAGTGGGTATATGCGTTTTCGGCACAGGGCGTAATGGGGTGCGACGACTATGAGAAGTTGGGCCTCACGGATATTTTCGAATGTAAGAACTATTAATAAGAAGGAGAGTAAAAGTGGAACAAAATATGACAAGTCCAGCACCAATGGCAGAGCCGACAAAGAAGAAATCCAATGCATTGCCGTGGATTTTGTGCGCAGTATTATTGCTTGCCGCAGGCGGTTTGTTGGCATGGAAGTTGTTAGATAAAGGTGATAACAAGTTGCAATGCGAGACGGCTATCGAAAAAGATAAAAAACAAGAAGAAGGCGAGAGCGGCAACGTCGGTGGCAATACTGGCGGTGACGAAGACGATGACTTACTAGGCGCATATGAAGGCTATAAAGCCGGTAATATATTCATCGATAATGATGGATATGCCTACTATGACCCGGTATTATACATTAACAACTATAAAATGATAGTTAAAAATACTGACAACGCTTTGGGTGAATATGGTAAGTATTCTCTGAAAGGCAAGATAGATTATACTTGGATGGGTGACCCAGAAGAGGTTGATGGGTATAAGTTGCCATTCGAGAATGTTGCTTTTGCCGAAGAAATGTTGTTTGGCAATGGCGATATTAGCAGATATATTATCATAATCGACAAAGATCAGAACGTTAATGCGATTGCGCTAGATTCCGTAGATGTGGATTCGCGCGACCAGAAAAACATGACAATGACCTTTGAAGCAAGAAAGATTGGTGAGCTAAAAAACTATAAAGGTGCAGTAGCTGTGCAGCAATTTACTCGTGGTGACGGTTGGTACAATCAGGTGATTTTTAAAGATGGTAGCCGTAAAGAATTAGATTATTTTAACGATTTCGTTAAAAAATAGATTAACAAAAGGCGCTCCTCGCGGGGCGCTTTTTGATGGAAGGAATTTGGGGTAAAATAGATTCATGACAAAAATTTTGGAGGGGTTAAATCCAGCGCAAAAAGATGCAGTAGAGACTTTAAGTGGGCCAGTGTTGATTTTGGCGGGCGCGGGTTCCGGTAAAACGAAGACATTAACGCATAGGATTGCGAATTTGATTGCGAATGGCGTACAACCATATGAGATTTTAGCGCTGACTTTTACAAATAAGGCGGCGCGTGAAATGCGTGAGCGTTTGGCGAAGTTGCTCGATATGGAAAATACGTTTAGTTTTATGCCATGGATGGGGACATTTCACTCGATTTGCGTAAAGATCTTACGTATCGAGGCGGAGAATGTGGGGTTATCTAAGAACTTCGTGATCTATGATACCGATGATCGTTTGGCGTTGATTAAACGTGCGATGAAAGAGTTGCATGTGAATGATAAAACCGTGAAGCCAAAGGCGTGTGAAGCGGCGATTTCGAAGGCAAAGAACGATGGCGAAAGCCCAGATGATATGCTGGAGCGTGCGGTTTATCCGAATCAAAAGCAAATTGCGGAAGTGTATGAGCGCTATGAAGATTTGCGCATAAAATCCGATGCAGTCGATTTTGATGATTTGTTGGTTTATGTGGCGAAACTGTTGCGTCAGCGTGCGGATATTCGGGCGAAATGGCGAGCAAAATTTAAACACATTTTGATTGATGAGTATCAGGATACAAATCACATCCAGTACGAGATGGTGAAGTTGTTGGTGAACGACGAGATGAATATTTGCTGCGTGGGTGATGACTGGCAGTCGATTTACTCGTGGCGCGGAGCGGACTTTACGAATATTTTGAATTTTGAACGAGATTTCCCGGGTGCGAAGGTAGTGAAATTGGAGCAAAATTATCGTTCGACGCAAAATATTTTGGATGCCGCACAAAAGGTGATTACGAAGAATACGCAGCGTAGTGATAAGGTGCTATTTACGGAATCCGGCAAAGGCGCGCCGGTGGATATTCATCAAGCGCGCGACGAGCAAGATGAGGCGAATTATGTAGCGATGCAGATTAAGCGCATGGGCAGGCCATTGTCGGATTTTGCAGTACTGTATCGCACGAACGCGCAGTCGCAGGCTTTTGAAAAAGCGTTCATGACGCAGCGTTTGCCATATAAGTTGGTAGGCGGGGTGAGATTCTATGATCGTAAAGAAATTAAGGATATCATTGCGTATTTGCGTTTAGTAGTGAACCCGCTCGATTCGGTTTCATTGGCGCGAGTAATTAACGTACCGACGCGAGGAATTGGCGAAGTGTCAATTCAACGTATTATGGCGGGGGAAACGCAACTTTTGACGACGAAAACTCTGCATGCATACGAGAAATTTAATGGCATTTTGTTAGATTTACGTAAAAAACATGCGGCAGGCGTGGGGCCGGCAGATATTATTGAAGAATTGTTGCAGAAGATTAATTATCGGGCGTATTTGAATGATGGCGATAAGTTGAAAGCGGAAGAGCGCAACGAAAACTTAACGGCATTAATTGGCGAAGCGGGGGCGTATGGTTCGTTGGATGAGTTTTTGGCGGATGCAGCATTGATGTCTTCAGCGGATGAGTCGGCTGGCGATAACGCGGTGACTTTGATGACTTTGCATGCAGCGAAGGGTTTGGAATTTCCGGTAGTATTTCTCGTTGGCATGGAGGAAGGAATGTTACCGCATACGCGCTCGATGGATGAATCGTTAGAAGATATCGAGGAAGAGCGCCGTTTGGCATATGTGGGCATGACGCGAGCAATGCAAGAACTGTTTTTGACTTTTGCACAGTCGCGCTTCATGTATGGCGGTAGAAGTTACAATTTTCCATCGAGATTTTTGACGGATCTTGGCTTTAATCCATACGGGCCACACGATGTGAATGGTGATGGTTTTACGGATGACGATTTCGGAGAGAATGACGATATTCAGTCGGACGGTCTCTGGACGCGTAAGCCAGGGAAGCATAGTTTTGAGCAAGAATACGACGACCCATTCCCGCCAGACTTGCCAATTTACGAATAATGTGATATAATAATAGTATTAAGGTGGTTTTACGTACTTTTTGGCGTATTTTAGATAGTTGATGTCGATGTAAATGATTAAGGAGGGGAAATCATGGAAAAAACGACAACGAAGGAATTCTTGCAATTGTGCCACGAACAGGTGGTGACGCCGGCTCTGGAAAACGGGCTGGACGAGGAATGCTATTATCAGTATCTGTGCGAAATCTATCGGGCGCTGGAAGGAGATTCTGGTGTGCGCCGGAAATATCGCAAGATGCTGAGCGAGGCCTGGGAGAACATGATCGTGAAGTTCAATCCGGAGTGTGATAAGCTCTGGCAGCACTGTTACGAAGCGATTTTCCGGCGGCAGATTAGCTTCATGCTCGAGCTTGGCAGCTTTGCCTGTGCGAGCGTAAAGGATGATGCGACGCGGGCGTTGGCTCAGGGGATCATGAATTTTATCCGGCTGCAGCTGCACATCCAAAAGCGAATGCTCGACAGTATCGAGAAAAGCGTATGCTCGGGTAATAAAGCGAAAGTTGCTGGCAAAGAATATGAATCATACATGGCCGCAATGGACCGCTATGACCTCGCGCGGGGTTTCCTGGAAGGATCGATTGAGCACCTGAACAGCATCAGCTATTAAGATATCAAACCACCTTAGGGCCCTCGGCCTGCGCGCCGGGGGTTTCTGTTATTATTTGGACTAGACTTTTTAGGGGATTAATTATATAATCATAGGCATGAACAGACGCACATTGATTGTGGCGGCTGTGGTGTTATGTTTTAGCGGCATATTTCTTAGCGAGGGAAATGCGCACGCGGCGAATGATGTCTTATTGTATGATTTGGTAACAGATGGTGCTGTTTTGGATAGCACTAAGAATTTTGATTATTTGAATGGTGCCAGTACGGACGATACGGGCGTCTATATCGAGGCGAGAACGGCTGACGACGAATATCCAGTTTATTATTACCGCGGATTGCCGAACAATAATCTGATTTATGCGGGTTTCTGTTGGCAAGTTTTGCGCACGACGAGCCTTGGTAATATTAAACTGATTTATAACGGTTTGCCGACTGGCGAAACCTGCGTAGCGACTGGTAATGATACGAATACGCTTTCAGATATTCCGTATGCTGCTTCAAATGACGATCGCATTTATGGTGGGTATGTTTATGAGCTCGATAGCGAAGAGCACGATTCGACGGCGAAGGCGGCCTTGGATGAGTGGTTTGAAGAAAATTTGGAAGAACATTTGGATGATTTAGCTGATGATGTGTGGTGCAACCGGACGGATTGGGAGAATAACCATAACAGGATAGGTGAAAACGGTACTCCAAGTAATGAATGTCCGGATGAGGCAGCTTTGAGCGTAAGTGACGAGATTGGGAATGGAAAATTGAGCTATCCGGTAGCAATGATTACGGCTGATGAGTTGATGTTTGGTGGTGCTGGCTACAACGTCGAAAACCATAACTATTATTTGACGACTGGTAATAAGTTTCATTCAATGACGCAACAATCAGAGAAGAAAATGTACTATCAGAACTCAAAGTATGCCCTGAACAGAACTGGTAGTTTGACTTATGCGACTGGTATCCGTGCAATAATCGCGGCGCCAAATAATACGACCGTGAAGGGCGGTGATGGTAGCAAAAATAATCCGTGGAGAATAACCATGCCGAAGTATACGGCCGAGAGCGTAACGGATTTGGCTGACGTAGAAAATACTGGCGTGGATGGTTTATATGCGGAGGGCGATACGGTAAGGATTGTGCCAAAAGAAGGGCGAATTGGCTCCGTAATATTCTATAACGACGACGATGAAGAAGTAGATATTGTTTGTACGGTGGCGGCGGACGGTAGCTGCAGTTTCGTAATGCCGGATTATAATGTGCATTTTGACGTAATCATTGCCGAGAATCCGGCGACGGGGGATAGCAGCGCGAGGCAGTTAATGACTGCGATGGTGGCTGTGCTTGGTTTAATTGGTGTTGGCGTAGTCGCTCGTAGACGATAAGCGGATTAATGTTGATTTTTAGGGGTAGATGTGCTAAAATTACCCCAAT
>JAEEGL012064440.1_pt1 | contig 10653 bp, 11 predicted proteins | sample 9134231 | NCBI WGS metagenome assembly JAEEGL01 (sample SAMN16246548, study PRJNA631951) | gut metagenome | biome: gut microbiome; feature: rumen; material: fiber-attached | host: Bos | place: Iran: Karaj | collected 2018-10 | reverse complement strand
GAAAATAATTTTCGTAATATTAATACTCCAGAAACTCAAATATCTTATAATGGTCCCAAAGACAGTTTTAATGAAAACTATTTAACTAATTTAAGTTTAATAAAAAAGCGTTTAAAAACCAATAAATTAAAGAGTGTTGATCATTATTTAGGAAGATATACTAAAACCTTAACCAGTATTTTATATATTGATGGTGTTGCTAAAAAGAGTAATGTTGATAAAATCAATAACATAATTAAAGACATTGATATTGATGGAATTATTGATTCATCCTATATTGCCGAATACTTAGAAAAGAATAATAAAAGTACTTTTGCCCCACGTAGTTTTAAAACAGAACGTCCTGATTATGTTTGTAATGCCCTATTAAATGGTAAAGTAGTTATTATAGTGGATAATTCCCCTAATGCCTTAGTATTGCCGGCCTTCTTACTTGATTTTATTAATCCTCCCCTTGATAACTATTCTAAACCTATTTTAATTAACAGTATTAAAGCCTTGCGCATATTAGCTTTTTTAATCACTTTAACGCTTCCTGCTTTTTATATTGCATTAACTAATTACAATCAAGAAACTATTCCCTTAAATTTATTGTTATCACTATCAAGTGCCCGCAGTAGTGTTCCCTTCCCTTCCATCTTTGAAGCCTTAATCATGTTATTCATTTATGAATTATTAAGAGAAAGCGATATTCATTTTCCCAAAAACTTTGGTAGTGCCAATTCCATTTTAGGAGCATTAATCTTGGGTGAAGCATCAGTTAAAGCTGGTATCGTTTCACCAATTATGATTATTATTATTGCCGTTACTTTTATATCTTCCTTAATCTTTTCCGACATTGATTTTATTAATGCCATTCGGCATTATCGCCTCTTATTCTTAATCAGCGCTGCTACTTTAGGATTGTTTGGAATTATGATTACCTACTTTTATTTTATAACTCGAGTTTGTTTAGTAACCAGTATTGATTATCCCTACACCATCCCCCTAGTCCCATTTGATCAAGGTTATTTTAATAATGTACTACATCGTATTAACATTTTTAAAAACAAGTATCGTAGTAAAAGTTTAAGTAATAATCGCATTAAAGAAAGGTGATTAATATGAAAAAAATAATAATTTTAATTATCTTTTCCCTAATCCTTACCGGATGTTATAACTATAACGAAATTGAAAAAACAGCAATTATTGATGCTATCAGTATTGATTATAATGATAACTTTGCAGTTACTTTTGAAATTATAAAAAACACCGATGCAGATAATTTAAAACTAGAAGCTAATTACGTATCTGGAAGTGGTGATAACATTGTTGCAGCTTTCAGTAATGCCGAAAGTAAAATCGATACTAACCCCTTTTTTAGTCATCTTGAATTAATTATTGTCAATGAAGCTATTATCAAAAACCATTTTAATGAAATCTCTAATTTTATTTTAAGAAATCCGAAAATAAATAATAATATTAAACTAGTAGCAGTTAAAAATAGTGCTAAAGAAGTATTAACTATAAAAAAAGATGATGCCATTACTAGCAATTTAATTAATCAATTAATTAAGAATAATTATAATAACGCTCATATTAAGAATACTAACTTTGATCGGATTGTTGATAAAATGCTCAGTTATGGTATTGATAGTCCCATTTCCTTAATTACGGTTAACAATGATAATACTTATCAATTTGATGGCATGATTATCATTAATCATGATGAAACCTTTAGCAATGATGATGTTTTATTATTTAATATTTTAGATAATAACTGTAATAACATTCTTTTAAGTAATAAAACCTCAGCTTTAAGAATCAATAAATGCCAAACAACAATTGATTTTAAAAATAATGTTATTAATGTTAAACTAAAAAGTGAATTAAGTAATGTTGTTAATAACAAGGTAAACAAAGAATCATATGAACAAGATATCACTGACAAAATAACTATGTTTTATCAAAAAATAAAAAAGCATAACATTGATCTTTTAGGAATTAATCAAAAATACTATAAGAAGCATCACAACCAAGTTAATTATTATCAAAAACATGATTTTACTATTAAGGTTGATTTAATAATTAATAAATATGGCTTGATTAGTGAGGGACATCATGAATAAAAAAATATTACCTTATAGTATTTTAATCCACTCTTTATTATTTGGATTTGGATTACCTTTAATTACTAAATTAAGTGGTTCAGATTTAATAATAAGTTTATTAATAGGCACTATTATAAATGTTTTATTAATAATAGTTTTTAACTTTATTAAACCTTTAAAAATAATATCAATCATGATTAGTATATTAATCATCTTTATTTATTTAAGAATAATATCAACTTATATTTCAACTTTCTATTTAATTAATATTCCAGCTTGTATAATATGGGTGATTATTTTAATACTAACCGTTTATATCGTTAGTAAAAAAACAATTATTATTAATTATGTTTGTTTTATTATGGCTTTTATTAATATTAGTTTATTTACAGTAATGGTATTAGCATTAATTAATAAAATTAACTATCAAAACTATTTACCGATATTAACTCATAGTTTTAAGAATATCGTGATGGGTGGTTTAATCTATTCACTGGTTACTATTATTCCCTATCTTCATATTAAAAATGAATTTAATTTAAAAGAGCAATTAATCACGTTAAGTTTATCAACTGTAACCAGTGCAATTATTTTTATCTTAACTCTAGGTATTTTAGGTCCCAATTTCATTGTTATTTATCAATATCCAGAATACATGATTTTAAAAGAAATCAAAATGTTTTCCTTTATTGCTAATGTTGAAAATATTTTTGCTTTTATATTTGGTAATGAAATAATCATTAGTATCATTTTATATTTAAACAATTTAAAAAAGCTATTAATTACTAAATAGCTTTTTTAATACTTTAATGCCTTCATCAATTCCATTAAGCATAACAAAATCGAGTCGTTTGCCAACAAAATTTCCGGTATTACTAAACAAATTCCCATAATCATGATTATCAATACTTTGATATTTTTTTAAATCAAGCGGTTTACCATCTTTAATATCTTGTTCGAATAGCGCCATATTTTCTTCCGTTAATACGACTTCATTATGTAAATCATTAGCATAGTAATTATCGGCTGAAATATTTAACCCAACAAAAACTACAAAGACAATTAATACTATTCTTAAAAAGTAATTATTCTTTTTCGTTTCCTTCATTTAAATATTGGTATAACACTTTACTTAAAATATCTAAAGTATTATTGACTTCCGTAATCGTATTATACTCTCCTCCTATTTCTATTAACACCGTTTGTGGACTTAGATCTTGATTATAGATACCATTAACGTTATTACCATCTTTTACAACAATTCCTCGGCTTAACCCTGGCAAATTATCTTTAATTAAATCATTTAATGTAACGGCAACATTATAATTATGTTCGTAATTCGGGTTCTTTTTACCAACTACAAACATTACTTTAGCATAATTCTTACCATTATCATTAAATGTTGTTTTTTCATAACTACCCGAATCACGATGAATATCAATTATTAATTTTGGATTATTATTTTTTAAAAATTCTTCTACTAATAACCGACTAGCATTATAAGAATATTTATATTTCCAATTATTAATTCTTAATATTTCACTAATGTTAGCAGTTTCAACATAAGCATTCAGATCATACGGTTTTAACTTTTCTCTTAACATGTAACTTGCTAGCAATACCGTTTCATTAATATTATATTCATTAATTTTTTGATAAGAATAACTTTCGGTTTGATGTGTATTATATAAATATATATCTACCGTTGAAGCCGTATCATTATAACCAAAGTCTTCAATATATTCTCCTAGATTAGTTACGGGTTCATCATATTCATCACTATTAATATTAAATGCATAATTAATTAATAATTTATTATTAAACATTGATTTGAAATTAAAATATTGATCCATATTATTGAACCCGTTATTAATAAAATAATTATCATTAAATCTTAATTTCATAAACCCATAAGTAATTCCAAAGCTGATAATTAATAACACAAAAATTATTAAAAATTGTTGTTTTTGTTTCTTTTTAAATCGCTTTTTCATAAAAACACCATTATTAATATAAAACATACATTATAATTATTTTGTCGATATATAAAAATAAGTTGCAAAAACCCCAATTCTTTGGTAAAATCATAATTGTATTTGGAAAAGGGAGGGACATCATGGCTAATATTAAAAGTAGTAAAAAAGCTATCAAACAAATTGCTAAAAGAACTGATAATAATCATGAATTAAAAGCAACTGTTAAAAATAACATTAAAAATTGTGAAAAAGCAATCGCTAGTGGCGATAAAGCTAAAGCAACTGAATTAGCAAGTACAGTTCAAAAAAATATTGATCGTGCTACTAGTAAAGGTTTAATTAAGAAAAATACTGCTGATAGACAAAAATCAAGATTATCACAAAAAGTTAAAAATATGAAGTAATTGTAATTACTTCTTTTTTTTTATCAATTTATTTGATATATTTAAAATGGTGATGATATGAAAAAGAGTAACATTATAATTAAAGTAGCTTGTATTACCTTAATTATTATCACAATTGCTTTTATTAAGCCAATTTCTAATAAAGTAGTTAGTATTTTATATCATGATCCGAAGATTGTGATCCCTGATACCAATCAGTATGCTCGTAATTACAACTTTAAATATATTGCTAAAACCACTAGTTTTCGACCATACAATTATCAAGAACTATTAAATATTTACTACACTGTTTTGGATAATGGTTGGGATGAATTTACCTTCTACTGTCCTAGTGAATATACTAGTTGTCTTGAAGATATTCAAGCCCTATCTAATGATCAATTAATATTAAGTTATATTAATAATTTCGTATCACCATATAACTGTTTTAAAAATGTTTATACCAGTTATGATGAAACTGGATTAATAACTATCAAAATTACTAAATTATATAGTAATGATGAAATTACATTTATAAATAGTGAATTAGACAAAATACTTAAAAATGTAATTACTGATAACATGACAAATGAAGAAAAAATTAAAAAACTTCATGATCATATAATCAATAATACGCGTTATGATGAAAAAGCTAATAAAATAAATGAAATCACTGATGCCTCTACTGCTTATGGTTTATTAAAAAATCATTTAGCAACATGTAATGGTTACAGTGATACTATGGCATTATTACTTGATCGATTACATATCAAAAATTATAAAATTGCTATTGCTCCAAATAATACTAAAACTGGGCATGTATGGAATGCCGCTTATTTAGATAATAATTGGTTACATCTTGATTTAACTTGGGATGACCCAATTAGTACTGATGGTAAAGATTATTTATATCATAAGTATTTCTTAGTTGATAATGATGGCTTAGCTGATGCTGATCAAGGTGAAGTAAATATTGATAGTCATAATTTTAAAACTAGTGTTTATTTAGAATTTAAAAACAAATAGGATTACCTATTTGCTTTTTTTATATAATCAATAACATTATTAATATAATTAGCTTCCGTAACATCAAACCATTTTAAATCAAGTTGATGATTAAAGAAAGTATATTGTCTTTTAATATAATGACGGGTGCTTTTAACAATATTTTCTAACGCTTCCTCTTTAGTTATTAAACCATCAAAGTATGGAAACAATTCTTTATAACCAATCACCGTTTTTAATGATTTAGCATTATGATCTAACTGATAAAAATGGTTAGCTTCTTCAATCAAACCCATAGTAACCATTTTATCAACTCGTTTTGCTACTCTTTCATATAACTTTTCACGATCCATCGTAAGTCCAATAAAGACAGTATCTTTATATAAAAGTGGTGACTTATTATTGTTAATTGTTGTTTTATTTAAGAAACGAACTAAACGTTTACGATTGTTAGCATGAATACTCATCGTCGGATCTTTTTTTAAAGCTAATTCATATAATTCTTCATTAGTTAAATCATCATATGTTTCATTATTTGTTTCTTCATTAAATCTATAATCGTATAATAATGATTTAATATATAGTCCACTACCCCCAACAATAATAAAATTCTTATCCGGGTTATTATCAATTATTTTACGACCATCAATTTGATAATCATAAATTGAATAATCTTCATTATACTCTTTAATATTAAGTAAGTGGTGTTTTGCTAATTTTTGTTCTTCTTTAGTTACTTTGGCTGTAGCAATATCCATACCTTTATAAACTTGCATACTATCTGCATTAATTATCTCAGCATTAAAATGTTTAGCTAGTTCTAAACTTAAATCGGATTTCCCTACTCCTGTTGGACCAGTAACAACTATTAACATAACCTCACCTCTTTCTATATATATCTATTTAATGTCTTATTAAAAGCCTAATTTGTTTATCAAAAGGATTATTTTTAATTCTAGGAAAAATAATAGTTCTAAAATTACCTGTTACATCACAGTAACGATAATTACGGGTACACTCTGATTCACTAATAGCTTCTAAAAACGCTGTTGATTCACTAGAAGCATCTTGGGCAGAAATATATAATGTCGCAACTTGTTCTAAACGATTAAACTCCTTAGCATTAAAGATAGGAACTACATGGATAATTCCACCTTCAAAGGGAATGATTGCTGGTTTAGTAATTGGGTTAACAGGAATAATAACTTTTTCTAAATATTCCATTATCTTACTACCACTTTTAACACGGCAATAATTAAAAGTATTACCGATTTCTTTTTCAAAATTATGGTTGCTTTGTGATTCAAACAATTCAAATATCAAAGTATTAGTTTCATTTGAAATGGAGTTTTCAACCTCATTATCAGAAACATAGTATATCACTTCAAATTCTTTTCTTGTTTCCATATTATCCCCAACCTTTATATATAATGTTGTCGTATTATAGCATTTTAAATACGTATTGTCAAACTAATAAAAAGAGAGTTAGTTCATAACTCTCTTAAACATTTTTTCTAAATCATACTGCGTAAATTTAATAATGGTTGGACGACCATGAGGACAATTATATGGATTTTCACATTGTACTAATTCATCCAATAGTTCTTCCATTTCTTCATGGGAAATATGATAATTAGCTTTAATCGAAGTTTTACAAGCTAATGTAATTGCAATATGTTCATTAAACTTAATTGGATCAAACTCTTTCATTTGAACTGCAACTAAATCCAAAATCATTCTAATTTGTTCTTCTTCATATCCTTCTTTTAACCAAGTTGGATGTTCTTTAACAATAATAGTATTAATTCCAAATTCTTCAATTGTAAAGCCAATTTCTTTCAAGTAATCAATATTTTCCATAATTGCTAAGAATTCTGTTTTATTTAATTCAATTGTAATTGGAAACATAGAACTAATTTTAAAGTTTTGATGTTCTTTTAACGCTTTAAAATAACGTTCATAATTAATTCGCTCTTGAACTGCATGTTGATCTAGTAAATAAATGCCTTCTTCATTTTCGGCAATAATATATGTTCCCAAACATAAACCTACTGGATATAATTTTAAGCTTTTTAGTTCTTCATTAATTACTGTTTCTTGTTCTGGAACATCAACCCCTAAATCAAAAGTTAATTGGTCATTAACCGCTTCTTCTTGATTAAACGTTTCTGGTTCTTCATTAATCACAAAATCAGTATTAACTGGCATTTCATAATTCAAATTAACCGTAAACGTTGGATCTTCTTCAATTAAATTTTTAACAGCACTATTAATTAATAAATTATCTTTTAATAGTTTATCAATCTTAGTACGTATTAAATCTTGTAATTCATTAATTTTCCCAATTTTAACATCTTGTTTAGTCGGATGAATATTAACATCAACTAGGGTTGGATCCATATCAATATTTAAAATTACAATAGGATATTTGATATCTGGTTTATAAGTATAATAACCATCGTTAATAGCTTTAAAAATATCATAATTTTTAACTAAACGATTATTTACAAATGTAATCATATGATTTTTATTACTCTTTAGTACTTCCGGTTTACAAATATAACCACTTACTTCAAAGTCATCATTACTAACCTTTAATTCAATCATATTCTTACACACGGTAGCACCATATACTTCATTAATCGTTTTTAATAAATTACCACTACCAGTCGTTTTAACCACAGTCTTTTCATCATTGATTAAAGTAAAACTAATTTTAGGATATGCAAACGCTAGTTTTTCAATTAACTCAACAATATATCGTAATTCCGAAGTAGCACTTTTTAAGTATTTCAAACGTGCTGGCGTATTAAAGAAAAGATTCTTAACAGTAATAACCGTTCCTTTACGACTAGAACCCACTTCATCAGTAATAAGTTCCCCACCACGATAAACAATATGACTACCAATATCACCACTACAAGTTTGTAAATCAAATAATGATACTGATGCTATCGAAGGAATTGCTTCACCTCTAAAACCTAATGTATTAATAAAAAACAAATCATCTTCATTAATTAACTTACTAGTAGCATGACGCATAAAGCACAATAAAGCATCATCATGGTTCATTCCATTACCATCATCAACAACTTTAATGCCTCCTAAACCACCATCGTTTAATTCAACGATAATATTATTAGATCCAGCATCAATACTATTTTCAACTAATTCTTTGACAACACTACTACATTTTTCAACAACTTCACCAGCTGCAATTTTATTAGCTAAGTTGTCACTCATTATTTTAATACTTGCCATCTTACATCACCTTGAATAATGTTTCTCGAACCTCAATTAATTCTTCTAATTTGGATACATCTAAATCAGGAGCATTACGGGTACTAATAAACCCTACGGTTTTAATAACAATATCCTGATTTTTTAAACGCATATTTAAATAATTACCATCCGGTTTTTTAAATACCTTTTTAATTGGTAAATAATTATTAGTATATAACGTTAAATTAGTTAGCTCATTACTATTATTAAATAGTACAATTTCATCTAATAAAATACCGGTATTTGGTTTTAATTGATAAATTGCTGGTTTAATTAAATTAGTAATGGTTAAATTAGTTAATTTCTTTTCATCTAAATAAGTATGTTCATAGCGAAAACCAGGAGTATCATATAAAACAAAATCATCACTATCAACCCGAATAAAATCTAAAGTCGTATTAACATTCTTACTAATTAGGACACGATTATCATTAACTAAAGTATTAATTAATGATGATTTACCACTATTCGTAAAACCAGCTATACAAGCTTTATCATTACCAATAAATTTTCTAATTAAATTTATATTAATACTTTTTAAACTACTAATAGTTATAATATTAGCATCAAGTTGATAAACTAAACGAATACGTTTAATAATATCATTAACTTTAATACTCTTAGGAATAATATCAAGTTTGGAAATAACCAGTATTTTGGGAATATTGATTTTTTTAAATACCTTAATCACTTCACTACTGATATTTAAAATATCAACTAAAAAGACACATTTATCAAATTGAACATTAATTAGTTCAACTAATTCTAAATTACTATAATTAGGAGTTAAAGTTGATGCTTCATTATAATTTTTCAATTTAAAGCAACGCATACAATAATCCATCTTATTTATATCTTTAACATAACCTACTGCTGATTCATCAGTATCTTGTAATACAACGCCACAACCAATACATTTTTTAATCATAATATTTACCTCGACTAAATATTCCACGTTTTTCAAATTTTTTAATAATTATTCTTTCAAAAAAGCGATTAACTTTAGTAAATATAAAATCATTTGGACATAACTGATTAACTAAAATACTAGTAAATCCAACACGATTAGCACCAAAAATATCAGTTAATAATTGATCACCAACACAAGCTATTTCGGTATCTTTAAAATTATATAATTTCATAATTTTAATATATTTACCTTTCAATGGTTTACGAGATGAAAAAGAAGTATCCAAATTTAATTTTTCTTTAAATGGTTTTAATCGCTTTTTACCGCTATTACTAAAAATAATAACTTTAAATCCCATATCTTCTAAATATGCAAATAATTCTTTAACTTTGTTAGTAACATCACTAGAATCGATTGGCGCGATTGTGTTATCTAAATCAAACAAAATACACTTAATACCATTCTTTTTTAGTTTTTTATAATTTATAGTATGAATGCTTTGCGCATATATATCAGGAATAAAATAATCCATACAACCACCAATAAAATTATATCATAAAAGCTTAAAGATATTAATACTTTTTAATAGGTGATGTTATTGATAACTACTTTTTTAAAAAGAAAAATTCTACTTTTTTCATTAATTATCGTAGTTTTAGGAATTTATATATTATTTAATAAAAAGGAGTTACCTAATACTACTTATCAAAATGTTAATAATGATTATGTTTATTTATTAGATAATGATAATTATTTAGTACGAACTAATCAGTATGTTATTAACAATGATGAATTAACTACCATAAAAGAAAAGATTAACTATCTGATCATTAATTCCAAAAATAACATTTTAATAAATAATAATTATCAACCCTTAATTCCTGAAAACACTAGAATAATTGATTTAAAAATTGATAATGATATTTTAAAAATAAATTTTTCAAAAGAATTTTTAAATGTTAATGCCAAGAATGAAGAAAAAATGATTGAAGCATTAATCTATACTT
>JAEEGL012024215.1_pt1 | contig 10653 bp, 9 predicted proteins | sample 9134231 | NCBI WGS metagenome assembly JAEEGL01 (sample SAMN16246548, study PRJNA631951) | gut metagenome | biome: gut microbiome; feature: rumen; material: fiber-attached | host: Bos | place: Iran: Karaj | collected 2018-10 | reverse complement strand
TCAATATCTTCATTTCCTCTAAATAATTTATCAAGTACTTCAATAGAAGTTTCAAAATCATAATCATATTCTACTATATCTTTAGTAAGTTCTTGAACCCTACTTCTAGTTTCATCATCCCAATCATTATCTTTAAGAGAAGTTTTCAAATTGATTAAATTAAACAACTCTAAGTCTTTATCAATTATATAATTAACTTCTTCAGTAGTAATATCTGTTGGATAATGATTTAAAAATTCATCTATAATAAGTTGTTTATCTTCTTCAGAAATATATTTTTCCATTCTATCATCACTAATTACATAATCAAATAACAATGTATATTTTCCATCTTTTTTTAATTTAGAAAACACATAATTAAATACTTCTTGTCTATCAAAATCATCTTCTAACGAATCTTCTAAAACATCTGTAAATAATGACATATCTTCATCAAAAATATCAACTATATGATTTGAATTAGCATATTTAAATATCTGCATTAAAGTCTTTTTATCTTTTATTTTAGAATCTAATAATCCTTCTACTAAGAGATCCTCACTTAAATCACCCTCAGATAAGAACTCAACAGTAAATAAATATCTAGAAACATATTGAAAAATATAATCTTGATCTAATAATTGATTATCATTATTACCATTTATCATAGAAAATAAATAACGATTTCTTTTAATAATATGATTCATTGCTGTTATATGGCCATCAGATAAATCAAAGAATGAAGAATTAAGCATTACTATCATACAACCAGTACAATCTCTAATAAACTTATTATAATCAATTAGTTTATCTAAATTAGCTTGATCTTTATATTTTTCAAATTCCAAATATGTAGACATAAGTTTAAATAGTTTTTCTACATAATCATCATCTATTTTAGTGTCTTTTAAATATACTGATTGAGTAACATATTGTTCATATCTATTAAAATCTTCAAATATTTTAGAATTAATAAAAGGCATGGTTTCATGTTCTTCATCAATATTAAGAGATAATAAATATTTATAAATAGAAATAACTTTAGAACCACCAGTTTGAATTGACATATGATGATAATAAAACTCTTCAAATAATTCAGGATGTTTATTAAAGGTTTCTTCACTACCATCTTTTAATATTAAATTATATATCTTATCTACAATATCCATTGAATCACACCTTATAGTTATTGTAACATAAAATAACAAAAACAGAAAGGATATCCATTCGGATATCCTTCATGAGAGAATATGAAAAAATTTCATACATGCCAGCCATTTCGACTGACATATAAAATATATCTTACTAATATGAAATTTATGTGAAATTTTAAAAAAACGATAAATATTTTACGATTTTTTATAAAAAAAATAAATATGTTATAATAATTATGGTGATTCAAATGAAAAAATTTGAAAAAAATGATAAAAGTTTCATCTGCGAATACTGTAATAAAGAAGTATCTAAACTAAACTATTCTTCTAGAGATCATTGTCCATATTGTTTATATTCTAAACATGTAGACATTAATCCAGGAGATCGTTCAAATGAGTGTCAAGGTCTATTAAAACCAATAGATATTGAAAAATATAAAGATACATATAAAATAATCTATCAATGTGAAAAATGTCATCAAATTCATAAAAATATTATCGCGAATGATGATTCATTCGATCGAATTCTAAATATAATGAAAAACAAGTAATAATTACTTGTTTTATTTATCATTAATAATTCTAAATATATGTCTATACATTTTTATTTTAATTTTTGCATTCTTTGGATAAGGTCTTTCTGTAGTACCCAATTGATAATAAACATAAATAGGATTCTCTTTATCTTCTATTAATAATTTAACAATTTGAGTTGGAAAATCATCTATAGAACTATCATCATCAAGATATTCACAAACAACTGCTTTCTTTTCTTTTCCTCTTTTATTAATAGTAAGTATCATAAATACTGGTTTTAAGAAATTAATAAAGAATACTAATCCCATAATACCAAATATACTAAATGCAACTAACATAGATATAAATATTTGTACTAAACCAGACGGAGGATTAATATTACCCATATTATTTAATTGATTTAAATAGAATATAACAGGAGATACAAACCCAACAAACATAAGAATAATACCTAGTATTAATTCTATTATATCTTCACTACCAATTCTTGCTTCAAAACATTCAACAACCGGATAATTTTTCCCTTTTACTCTTTTATTCATACTATCACCACTTTAATTATATCAAAAAAACATTCATTTTAAGAATGTTTTTTTATATACACATTTAGTTTACACTTATTTATCAGTCCATAGACCATGTAAATTACAATAAGCATATGCTGTATATAATTCTTCATCTTCATCTAATAAAAATCTTGAAGAAGGTTCTGCTCCTGGATTTAATTTATTAATTTCAACACCTTTATTAGTTTGAATTGCAATAAAAGTAATATAATGATCTTTATCCATAGGATGAGCAACTTCTCCAACTTTAATATCGACTATATTTTCATCAATATAAATCTTTGGAACATGTTTTTCAACTGCAGCATCAACTGATCTAGGAACTAATTCCATCATTTCTTCACCACAACAAGAAAGCTTTCCGCCTTTGTCTTCCACTAACGCAACTACATTACCACATTTTTTACATTTAAAGAATTTCATAAGTACCTCCCATTACTATTATAACTTATCTGTAGATCCAAATCCACCCATTCTATTTCCAGTTGCTCTATCATTATCAGTAATTAAGTATTTCATAAATACACCTTGTCCTATTGCTTCACCTTTTTTTATAGTAATATCTTCATCTTTAACATTATAAAAAGCAAACATAATATGACCATCATTATCAGGGTTTCCATAATAATCCTTATCAATTACTCCAACTGAATTAGCTAGAATCAATCCTTTTTTCTTTGGATTTGAACTTCTATTATACAAATATAACACTTCATCAAAATCCATATATGCTTTAATTCCAGTAGGTATGAAAGTAGGAACCATACTTTTAGCAGGTACTACTGTGTCTTCAGCACATTCAATATCATAACCTGCAGAAAACTTAGTTTTTCTAACCGGAAGATTAATATCTTTATCTTCATATCCTTTACAAACTTCAAATCCACGTTTTTTTAATTTCATAATAATACTCCTATCCTCTTTCAAGTAAACTTAAATTTACTTTTTCTTTTTCTAAATTAATTTCATCTACATAACAATCTACTATATCTCCAACACTAAATAAATCACTAGGATGTTTTACATAACTATTAGATAACTTAGATATATGAGCTAGTCCATCATTATGTAATCCTATATCAATGAATAATCCAAAATCAACAACATTCCTAACAGTACCTTGTAATTTCATTCCTACTGTTAAATCTTTAATATCTAACACATCACTTTTTAATATAGGTTGAGGATACTCATCCCTTGGATCTAAATTAGGTTTTTTAAGTGAAGCAATAACATCTTCAACAGTATACTTATCACTACCTAATTCTTTAACTAATTTATCTATATCTACACTATTTAATTTATCAACTAAATCTTTTGATCCGATATCTTTAACTGAAAAATCTAATTTTTCTAATATCTTTAAAGCAATATCATAACTCTCAGGATGTATAGCAGTTCTATCTAAAATATTATCTCCATCTAATATTCTTAAGAATCCAATTGATTGTTCATAAGCTTTAGGAGTTAACAATTTTTCTATTTCTACTCTATTTTTAAATTTATGTTTTTCTCTGAAATCAATAAGTTTCTTTATAGAAGCTTTAGTAATACCAGAAACATATTTTAATAATGATGTCGAAGCTGTATTAACATTTACTCCTACACTATTAACACATTTTTCAACCACAAAATCTAATGAATCTGATAATTTCTTCCCACTTACATCATGTTGATATAACCCAACTCCAATTCCTTCAGGTGGAATTTTAACAAGTTCAGCTAAAGGATCTTGAAGTCTTCTACCAATACTTACAGCACTTCTTTTCTCAACAGCTAAATCAGGAAATTCTTCTATCGCAACATCACTAGCCGAATAAATTGAAGCACCTGCCTCACTAACAATAACATATTTACAATCTAATTTATATTCATGAATCATATCAGCACAGAATTTTTCACTCTCACGTGAAGCTGTACCATTACCTATCGCAATTATATCTACATTATACTTCTTTATTAATTGAACAACTACTTCTTTTGATAATTTAATTCTTTTTTCCTCTTCTCCTTTTAAGAAAGGTTTAATAACAGTAGAATCTAAATATTTTCCAGTTTTATCAACAACTGCTAATTTACAACCATTAACATATCCAGGATCGAATGCTAAAACTGTTCTTTCTTTCATAGGAGGAGTCAGCAATAATGCTTCTAAATTTTTACCAAAGTTATCAATTGCCGCAATTTCTCCTTTTTCAGTTAAATCAGATCTAATTTCTCTTTCAATAGATGGTTCTATTAATCTTTTATAAGCATCATCAATAGCTTCTTTAACAAAATTAACTACAAAACTATCATTATTTTTAATTAATTTTTTTTCTAAATATGAAATAATTTCATCTTTTTCAACTTCTATTTTAACATTAAGTACTTTTTCATTTTCTCCTCTATTAAGAGCTAGTATTCTATGAGGTTTAATATACTTAACCGCTTCACTATAGTCATAATACATTTCATATACTTTATTAGTATCTTCACTATTCTTTTTAACTTTACTAGAAATTATTCCATTCTTGTAAAAGAATGACCTAATCCACTTTCTATAATAGGCATTATCACTAATCCATTCTGCTATTATGTACTTAGCTCCTTCAATACATTTTTCTTCATCTAAATCCTCTTTTATAAATTTAGAGCACATTCCATGTATATCACCAGCAGTTGGAAAACTCATCATCATCTTAGCAAGTGGTTCTAATCCAGCTTTAATAGCTTCAGTAGCTTTTGTTTTCTTTTTCTCTTTGTACGGTCTATATAAATCTTCTACTTCCACTAGTTTTTCACATTTTAATATTTCTTCTTGTAATTCAGAAGTAAGTAAACCTTTCTCATCAATTAATCTAATAACATCTTCTTTTCTTTTTAATAAATTAACTTGATAATCATATACTTCTCCGATACTTTTAATAATTTCTTCCGATAAACCTCCAGTAGCTTCTTTTCTATATCTAGCTATAAATGGAATAGTATTATCTTCTTGTAATAATTCAAGTACTGTATTAACTTGTTTAGTACTAATATTTAAATCTTTACTTATATTTTCTATTATATTGTCATTCATCTTCATCACCATATTTATTATACTAAAATTCTCATAAAAAAGAACTAAATTTCTTAAAATTTAGTTCTTATAATTTATTTACTTATTCTATTTTTTGCATTGGAATAGAATCTAAGTTTTAGTGCTGCTTTAGTTTCTTTTGCATGTGCAGCAGTTTTTGAACAATTAAATTCTTTTCCTATTTCTTCATAAGTTTTTGGTTCTTCTCCATCAAAGCCACAATGTTTTTTTAATATTTCTATACCAATTTTTTGAGAAGGATATCTTTCTACAAATTTATCAATCGCATCGACAAGTTCTTTACGAACTATTATATTTTCTATTACTTCATAATAATTGTCATCACTTGAAATAGTATCTAGTAATGTATGTATATCTTCTCCTTCAATTGGTCTATCTAAACTATCAATTTCTTTTGAAGATAATAATAATTCTTCAGTTCTTTTTAAAGAGATACCCATTTCTCTAGCTATTTCATCACGAGTAGGTTCTCTATGTAGCTCCATTCTTAAAGCATTAGTAATTCTTTCGGCTTTGGCAAAAGCATCTACTATATTTTCAGGTCTTCTTATCATTTCAGATTGTTTAACAGCACGACCTAAAGAATTTGAAACATCAAAATGTGCAAAACCTTTAAAATTATTTGATCTTGAAGTATCAAATTTATTAATAGACTTAATTAAACCAATTGATCCTTCTTGAATTAAATCTAAGAATTCTACACCTCTATCTAAATACTTAGAAGCCATATTAGCAACCATTCTTAAATTAGCCTTAACTAATTTATTTCTAGCTTCCATATCACCAGATTGAGCTTTCTTAACTAATTCTATTTCCTCTTGAGGACTAATTCTTTCTATTTTTTCAATTTCATTTAAGAATTGAAGTTCAGCCTCAGAGAAATAATTGTCAATTTTTAATTCATCGATCTTTTTATTCATAATTATCCCCCTATCAATCAATGCATGCACATTATACCACAAAAAGCCAAAAAAGTCAATTTTAACAATAAAAAAGGAGACTTCCGTCTCCTAATAACCATATCTTAAAACTTGATAAGTAATACTACTTACTCCATATTTATATGCTTCAGCCTCACTAGAAACTAAAACATCAAACATAAATCTTCTTCCAGAACCAATGTTTCCACCCCTATCCAAAACAATTCCTGTAAATGTACCTAGAGGAGTACCACTAATTCTAATAATTGTTCCATATGAATATTCTTTTCCAGCTGCTAAAGCACGTACATAACCAAATTTAGGATCATTATAATATACTCCATTCAATGATTTTCCTGCCCCAACTCTACCAGAACATCCAGCACAGTTTAATCCATAATAAGATACTTTTCCACTACCACTAGACAAAACTGCAGAATCAACATTTTTTGTTTCTACTTTCTTAGAAGCTTCTTCTATTTTTCTAGCTTGTATTCTAGCAGCTTCTTCTCTCTTCTTAGCTTCTGCTTTTTTCTTTGCTTCTTCAGCTAATCTTTTCTTCTCTAATTCTTGTTTAATACTAATTGTATTAACAGTATTACTTTTTAATGATCTAGTAATTGACTTAGTATTAATAGTTTTCATCGCATTATCTGGATTCATTAATACAAGTCCAACTAATATGAAAACAAAAGAAATTCCTATCATATAAAAATACTTTCTCATATAAAAACTCCTTAGAAATATACTAACATATCTTTATAGCTGAATCAAGTATGTCTAATCTTTAAACTTATTTCTTAATAAAGGTTTAATAAACTCATATATAAAGAATGCAAAAACATTAAATAAGAATACACATAAAATATCATAAAGAGTAATTTGACTAATACTAATAACTTTTCCAACAGGTGTTAAGAAGAATAATAATTCTACAAATATTAAGATAATTAAACTTATATTCATTATTTTATTTGTAAAGAAACCTTGATTAATAACTTGTGTTTTTAGATTTCTACAAGTAACTGCATATATTAATTCTTGGAATACTAATGATAATAATGCCAATTCCATAGCTAAAGATGAATCTATATAATAATATGAATAATAATAAACAACTAATACCATTATAGTTTCAACTATTGCTGAAGTAATAATACAAGATAAAATAAATGGTGTAAAAATAGGTTTATTAACACTATTTGGTTTTTCATTCATAATACCTTTATGTGCATCTTCAAAAGATAATGCAATACTAGGAATAGAATCAGTTATTAAGTCAATAAATAAGATATGTATAGGTAATAATATGACATGACCAGTAAACATAGCAGTAATAACTATTAATAATTCTGCTATATTAGAAGATAATGAATATACAACATTATTTCTAATATTATTAAATATTCTTCTACCCTCTTTGATTGCTACTACTATAGTTGAAAAACTCTCTTCAAGTAATACTACATCTGATACATTTTTAGTAACATCAGTACCAGTAATACCCATACCTATACCAACATTAGCATCTTTAATAGCAGGAGCATCATTAACTCCATCACCTGTCATTGCAACAATCATATCTTGTTTTTGTAAAGCGTGAACTATTCTCAATTTATGATCAGGACTAACTCTAGCATAAACATTATATTTATTTACAACATCTACTAATTCTTCATCACTATATTTATCTAAGTCACTTCCTAAAATACCTTCAGAATCATCCTCAATTATTCCTACTTCTTTTGCTATAGCACAAGCAGTTATTAATGAGTCTCCAGTTATCATAATAGGCCTAATTGAAGCTTTCTTACACTGTCTAACACTTTCTTTAACACTTTCTCTAGGTGGATCAATAATACCAACTACTCCACACAATATTAAATCATTTTCTTGATCTAATACTTCTTTTCCAGTTTTGGGAGTTTTACTTAATTCTTTATAAGCATAACTCATAACTCGCAAAGCATTACTAGCCATAGAATTAGCTTTTTCATTAATTTCATTACGTTTTTTTTCAGCTATCTTAGTTTTCTTATCACCAATATAATTACATTTATTAAATACATTAGAAAATGATCCTTTAACAAACAAATAACTCTTACCATCAATAAAATTAACAGTACTCATCATTTTTCTATCTGAATCAAATGGCGCAGAAATAACCCTTTTATGATTAATTCTCATGTCCATAATATCGATACCTTTTTCTTGAAGATAATCATATAAACAACTCTCAGTTGGATCACCAACAAATCCATCGTCTTCAATTAAAGTATCATTACATAAACCAAATACATAATTTAACATTTCTTGGTTATATACTATATCTTCTTTAACATGCATTTTATTTTGTGTAATAGTACCAGTTTTATCAGAACATATAACATTAATAGAACCAAGTGTTTCAACAGCACTCATTTGTCTTACTACAGCTTTTCTTTTTAATAAAGCTGATGTTCCATTAGATAAAGTAATTGTTATAACAGCAGGCAATCCTTCTGGAATAGCCGCAACTGCCAAAGAAGCACATAACATAATTGCTTCCATCAATGAACTATTTGTAAAGACACTATAGAAAAATATAAAGATTAAAATTATGAATATTAATCTAGTAATAGTTTTACTAATCTCAGTTATCTTTTTTTCTAAAGGAGTTTCCACTCTATATGGAGTATTAAGTGAAGTAGCAACTTTACCCAACTCAGTATTCATACCAATAGCTGTAACTATAGCTTCACATCTACCACTAGTAACATTAGATGAAGAAAAAATCATATTTACTTGATCCTGAATTTGATCTCCTTTTGTTATTACTTTAGTTGTTTTTTCAACAGGAACACTTTCACCAGTTAAAGCAGACTCATCTACAAAGAAATTATCAGCTTCAATTATTCTAGCATCTGCTGCTACTCTATCTCCAGCTTGAAGTACAATAATATCTCCAACAACTATATCTTTAGAATCAATCATTTCTAATTTACCATTTCTTTTAACTAGAGATTTCTTAACAATATAACTTTTTAATCCCTCTAAAGTTACTTCAGCTTTTACTTCTTGTAAAAATCCCATTATAGCATTTAAAAAAACCACTACAAATATAACTATAGGATCAGTAAAATTATTATCTACTAAAAATCCATATATTGTCATTATTATTCCAACTACAATTAAAATAATAATCATCATATCTTTAAATTGCTCTAAAAAGATACTAAATTTAGATCTACTCTTCTTTTCAATTAATTCATTATATCCATATTCTTTAATTCTCTCATTTGCTTCAGAATCAGTTAAACCTTTTTTAGAACTATTTAATTCTTTATAAATGTCATCAATTTTTTGATTATAATACATATTCTCACCACCAATATAATAAAAAATCAGTTATTCTAACTGATTTTTTCACAAGTATAACCAGCGCTTTGTACTTGAGTTTTAACAGAATCTACATCTTGACCATTTTTAAATTGTGGATAAGTAAGACCCACTTCAGTAAATCCACTAATTACAGTTTCAGGATTAAACTCAATTAGATTAAACTCTTGTAACATAGATGCTGTTGTAGTTGTCATATCACAAGTAATAGATACTCCTGAAGATCCACTAATTGTTTTATCAAGATTTCTACAAACTTCATCTTTAGCATTTATTTCTTTATAATCTTCTTTGCTACCCTCAGTTAATTCTTTATATTCATATGTATATATTTGTTTTTTATTAAATCTAAAGTTTTGTTCATATGTAATAGATAAATTATCAGTATTCTTTTTCATTGAACATCTTAACTGACCAGTATCAAGATTTTCATTTTCTTTATTTCCTCTAATTTCAGCTATTTTATCAGAAACCATTGGTAAAAAGAATGCAAAAATAACTAAAGCAAATAGAAAAATAAATCCAGCTGTTCTTTTAGATTTAGCATGAGGATCTTCCACAAATTGCTTTTCTTCTTTTTTAGGTTTATTCTTAACAGCTTCATAAGCTCCAATATTAATACCTATACCACCTTGAGGATCACCTATTAATCTAGATTCAGAATTATCCTTTTCTGAACTATTACTATCACTAACAGGAATCTCTTGATTAGTTGGTTGTTCAGCAACTGGCTGCTCATTAGTTACTGGTTGTTCAGTAACCACAGGCTGTTCATTATTAATTGGTTGTAATACTGGTTGTTCAGTAACCACATTATTTTGATTTTGATTATTATCCATAATAATCACCCCTTATTATCATAATTATAACAAATTTATCTTAAAGTATCTATCTTTTCTTGAAAATTATTATCTTTAATTACATAACTACCAGCAGTAACTATATCACATAAACCACAATACTTTACTGTTTCATTATTTACTCCACCATCAACATTAATTATCACGTCATTTATATTATATTCAGAAAACAAATCC
>JAEEGL011333695.1_pt1 | contig 10653 bp, 6 predicted proteins | sample 9134231 | NCBI WGS metagenome assembly JAEEGL01 (sample SAMN16246548, study PRJNA631951) | gut metagenome | biome: gut microbiome; feature: rumen; material: fiber-attached | host: Bos | place: Iran: Karaj | collected 2018-10 | reverse complement strand
TTCCTCAATAAGATGTGCCATGTTATGACGTTTAATTTCTTCGCCAAACATGTTGTTATACTTAATAGTATGCTTAATTTTTGCAGCATACTCTGTACTATTCTTATATGCAAAAATGAATGTTCTTCTACGCCTCTGCTGATATCCGTACTCCGCTGCATTAATAACACGCCACTCAACTGTGTATCCTAAATCTCTGAAACATGCAAGGATAATTCCAAAGTCTCTTCCGCGCTGCTTAGCAGGGCTTTTTAATAATCTATCAACGTTCTCAAGTAAAACAAAAGGGGCTTTCTTTGCTTCAAGCACGTCTCTGATATCCCACCAAAGAACACCCTTCTTTCCTTCAAGGCCTTTGGATGTAGCAAGCGATGATGCTACTGAATAATCCTGACAAGGAAATCCACCAACTAATAAGCTATGGCTTGGAACTGTATTCTTATCTACTGCATTAATATCTTCATTAGTTGTGTAATTACCATTTAAATCCTGACAATCACCAAATCTATTTACGTAACATGAATGCGCCCATTGTGTTTTTTTATCAGCAGGCTCCCACTGGCTAAACCATACAGTTTCCCATTTTTCAGGACGAGTCAAATCCTCTATTGAATTGATGTTGTTAAGACCGCATCTAAAGCCGCCGACTCCTGCAAAGAGTTCACATACAGATTTCTTCACTGTTCTCTCCCTTTATTACCTTGATCGAACATATGTGTGAACGATCGTTTGTTTTTATAAATATAATATTACATCATTTCATCTATACTGTCTAGATCCATTTCTAATCTACAAAAAATCTTTCATTCAATTGAGAGCAAATATACGTATTATTAAGCCAGAAACATTGTTTTGTATATTCTCCTCCATTTGGCAATGGATATGTATCAGCAGCGTTCGCTCCATGTGGTCTAACATGACTCACTCTATTTTCGGATGCATTTGGAAGATTATTACTTCTTCTACCTCTTTCATCAACATAAATCTTTAAGCCTTCTTTTAAGACTGAAACCGTCTTTTCCCAAACTGATTTGACATCTTCTTGTAAATCATTATATGGAATATTCCAGAACTGACACCCCTTTAGAATAAGCTTATCATTTTCATCAAATTTATATACAATAAACATAAACCTTGTTTGTTCAAGGTATGTTCCAAATGTAGACTCTTCCCAGGTTTCATTTATTAGCTCTGTAAATTTAAATGTTGGAAATGACATACTTTCTTTTATTTTTTTATTTTTACCAATTCGGATGGTCTTTACTACAATATTTGCTTTTTCAAATTCTTCTGCCTTATTTCCTCGAATACCTAAAATTCTATATGCTAACAACGCTTCTAGATCTTTTCGTTTCTTCTCAACTGCTATATCAAATCTTTTACATAAATCATCCTCTGAATAACCAGCAAACGCATTTATCTTCGATTCGACATATTCTTCAAAAGAATCAACACTTTTGTCTTTTATAATGGACTCTGGCTTTTCTTTACTATGCATTACATAATTATTCAAAACATAGGTCATATAAGAATTCTTATAACAAAAAGCTCTAGGTTTAGCTAATTCAGTGCTAAAAGGCTGTTTCCTTTTATCATTTGAATTCTGTGCTTTTGTACAAGCCCCTAAATATAATGTATCTCCTTCGGATAATTCATGAGCCAATCCCGCTTTAATCTTCTGAACTATAAAATCATAATCATGTCTTATTATTATCATATCTTGTTCAGATGGCGTGAACAGTTTTGTAAAGTTGATTTTATAATCCAATCTTTTTGGAATTTCTTTTTGATATAAATAATAAACCAATAGTATTAAAGAACACTTATGCCATAAGTGACTATCTTCAAATCCAGTTTCTTCAACGATTTCAAAATAATCTATCATTGTAAGTGGAACGCGCTCTTTTGCAACTAGTTTGCCCCGTTCATTTTCCTTGTATGGAGTAACTTTTAGTTCTACACCAGCTTCTATAAAATCTGGATTCGAATCATTGTTGCATTTATAATGAAAAAAACGTTCTTCTAATATTTGACCTAAATTCCCCTTGTTTCGCTTGTCTTCACCACAACGTTTGCTCTTGCTGTTCGTTTTATCTAGATTTATTATTTCTTGAAATGTTTTTCCAATTAACCTCTGTGCATAAGCTTCTATAGCCTTAGGATTAGTTCTGTCATATTCCCAGACTTCTACTTCATTAACACTCATAATACCCCCAGATATTAATCAAATAGTTTTGCAAATAAAACTGCTAAATCCTCTTCATCTGTATAAACTGGCTCGATATGCTGATTATCAATGGCATCTAGCATACGCTGTTCCTTCAATCTCAATCGCTGATAAATTTCATTGTCTAGTGAATATTCACCTGTAATATCGCGATTATAGTAATCTTGTAAGAAATAATACTGCGTATATTGACTATCTGGTAATCCAAGACGATGAATTCTGTCTTTTGACTGCAAAAGGTGAACTAAGTTAAAACTATATTCATAATAAATGGCATCATGACATACTGAATGTAATGAAACAGATTCTGCTAATGTATGCGGGTTTGTAATGAGTACCTCGATTTCCCCATCTCTAAACTGATTAATAATCTCTAATCTATCTTTCAGTTCTACTTCACTCCAAATGACTTTAGCCTTTATGCCTTCTTGTAGTAAGGTCTTTTCCAATCCTAAAATTGAATCTATAAATATACACCACACTACTACAGGCTTCTTTTCGCTGATTAATTTTTTTATTAGATTGATACAAGATTTACGCTTTGAAGTCATCCCTATAGATTCTATTAGATTTTTTACTTCTATCGTATAATCTACAATATCAATATCATCTATTTCTCCTTCTAAATCCAAAACATTGGCAAATTCAGATAAATCTATAGATTGTAATAATAAATGTGGATTTGTTTCCAATTGAAGAATTCTAATAAATAATGCCAATTGGTTATTTCTATATCTTCTCGATACTATTTCAAATAATTCTTTTTCAGCATCTGTAACATCTATTCTCTTTAAGTAGTCTTCATTAGGTTCTGGCACTCTTAATTCTTTCTTTGTCGTTCTACAGAAAAATGGCTGTATCTTTTCATTTATATAATCAATATCTGTAGGAGAAGGATCTCGTAAAAGATTCTGCTCAAACCCGAAAAATTCCTTATATTCATCATTATAAAGGATGTGTAAAAGATTATATAAATCTAGATATGTATTAGGGATAGGTGTTCCTGTCATAGCTATAGTATATGTAGCATATTTTGAAATATCTAATGCTGCACTTGCTCGTTGCCCATTTATAGCCTTTACTTTATGAACCTCATCAAAAACCAAAAGTGTTCTTTTAGATACAATTTGTTCTAATTCTTCTATATAAGTATTAATACTCTCGTAATTAAATAAAAACAAATTACAATTACCAGTTTCGTATTTTAAAGCATACCTTCTTCCTTCACTTGTTGATAGATTGTTATCGTGGACATTAAACATTTTTAAAGGCATCTTCTCGCCAAAACACTCTGAAAACTCATCAATCCATGAACCAAATGCATTTTTCGGTCCTATCATTACAACTCTATCAACTAAATCTCTAGCTTTTAAATAGCAAAAAACCGCTAATGCAGATGATGTTTTTCCAGAACCTGGCACAGAGAAATTTCCCGATCTCATCATAGCGCACATATAAAACGCATCTTTCATTTGTTTTTCGCGCAATACACGTACCATATTTTCTGAAACAACTTCTTTGAACTCATTATATTCATCTTGTAAGTTTGATGGATCAGTCTTTATTTCAATTCCTAATTTAGCCCTTTTTTGAATATAAAGATTCCGTTGCTCTATATACTCAAGTAATCGTGTTGTTGCAAAATATTCGTACCCTTCTCTAGGTATTTTAGCTTTTAATTTCTCGTGTATTTTAATATAATCCGGATAAACTAATTCTGGAGAAAAATAAATTGTATTACCAGATATCTTTTCGACTTTATGCTGCAAATTACTTCTATAAAATGTCTTGCTAGTTAACCAATCCATCCCGTCAGTATTAAACTGTAGTACCAACTGTTCATTCTCATAGTCTAATATTACAGCATTTTGTTTTAATAATGTTTCCTCCACGATTACCTTTCCTTTATTATATTTTATAATTTCTTTTGTTATTGCTTCATCAGCTGGTAATATTACAAGTCCATCTTTCTCATTGTTCCATAATTTTTCAAATTCAAGTTTTGACTGATTAATCCCTTTTTTATAAAAACCACTTTCACTTGTATCTAGCCAACTGCATACTATTTGAAATGATTCATAATTATAATCAACAGCTGCAACAGTTTCATTATTAGAACCACGAAAACATATTGAATCTCCAACCGCATCCGTTAATATGCCACACTTATCATGAAAAATACCTTGCGGTTTAAATGCAATTTTAATTTCTACCGTTCCTTTTGCAATAAAATACGCCAGATTCGATAATTCCATCTCTTCTTTAGGATTCAAATCTTCATCTAATCGATTTACTAAGTCTTTTTTTATAGAATCCTTTAATTCATATCCTTTTTTTATCTCATCAAAGTCTGCTTCCGAAATATCATGAGATATTATAAGCCTGTATTTACAGTCACGATTACTAAAATACTCTAATCCTTCAGAGTATAATGACAAAGCTTTAGCTGAAAAATACGCACTTGTCCTGTCATAGGATACAGCTTGACTTAACGTTGGATTATAAAACTCTCGAGCTATATCATTATCATCCGATGTATAAAATGGTAGTAATTGCAGTTCCCTAAACATTTATCTCCTCTTTTAATTCATCCAGCACATTCTGCAATAGTTCAACGTTAGATTTCATTTCATCTATCTGTTCTTCTTTTAATCGTCTTATTATCTCAAAATCTATAGATTGCAATTTATCAATTGCATCTTTTACTAACTGATTTGGCTTATCTCTTGTCTCTTTAATCTTAACCTTACTACTGACAACTTCCATTGTTCGCTTTAAAGTATCTTTAGAATCTTCATCTTTACGTAGATTATTTATTTCTTCTGAAGTTACTTTTTCAGTAGACGATAAATTATCTAGTACGTCCTCTGCCAAATCTGCTTCTTTATCAATAAACTCATCTAAATATATAGATTTTGATATGTTCTTAACATTTCTAACAAATCTTGTCATATCTTCATCTGGCTTTAATGCTAAGTTTGCAAAAACTATATATTTTACTACCTGCCTTTTGTCTTCATCATTAATATTATTTAACGCACCATATAATTCTCTGATAGGTCCATCTAACTGTAATTCTCTTGCCAAGTAATATTGTCTATGCGCGTTAATCGAATCTAAAAACTCCATTAGTAGTTCTGCTATCTCTAAATCCTTATTCACCATTGAAATCTTCTGATTTGTACTACGAGCATATTCTTCCGCACTAAGTAATTTATTCTCTATTACATCTCTGTACAAACCAACTAGTCTATCAATAGGATCGTAATCCACTCTTTCTTCTGATCCAATTTGTATTTGTAACTCAAGCATTTTTATTTGCTTTGCATTATTTACAAAATCTCTGTCCAAAATTACAGTTTCAAAATATGAGTATTTTTCATTTTTTTTCGCTAAATTACGCAAACAAGTATATCTTCTATTTCCGTCAATCACTCGTCCATCAGTCAATACTACGCCATGTTTTTGTTGACCCAATAATTCGATATTTTGTTGTGTATTCTTTATCTTATCGCCATCGCTATTGACAATAAAAGATTGAATGACATTATTATATCCTTCTCTGTCATCTTTATTATCCAATGAATCTTCACCATGTTCTGCTTTATATTTACTTATCCATGTTGCAATACGATCATTTTGATCATTGTAATAAAGATTATCTAATTTCACTCTATATACAGGATAAGTATCTGTTATTCCATCAACTGTCAATTTCACCTTTAAATCTGTTGGTTGTACTGTTCCATTGTTAATTCCATCAATTAGTAGATTCATTTCCGCCTCCTAAATTTCATCATAATAATAATCTTTAGATACATATATTTTTTCCATTATCGGATCATAATATAGTTCCGTATCTTTAACTAAATTTATAACTTTCTCTTTTTCCAATTCAACTGCATATTCTTTCTTAATGAAGGATACAAATTCATATATATCCATTTTAATTTTTCTGTTCAAAATAAATCTAAAAAAGTCAATAGTGGTTATTTGCCTATCACCTTTTCTAAACACAATATTTCCGCCTGTTTTTATGAATCGTATTCCCGGATAATTTCGAATCAAACATGCATTGAACCACTCACCAAGTCCTATTTCATGTAGTTTACTAGAAAATCCTCTTTTTCTTAGACTCTGCACGGTAAAATATTTTTCATCATCATAAGCAATTGCATCTTTCGCATAATCTCGCAGCATATCTTTAGTTATATCATCATAAACTTCGTGTAACTTGTCAAAAGTGATAAATTTCATGTCTTCATATTCTAAAAGAGAATAATCTCTTCTTAAATCATCTAACGCACCGTTTGATATTTGAATATAAGTTAATTTACCATCTTCAAGTTTTCTATAATCAACCGTATCATTTTCAAGTAATTGCTCCACAAAAAATTCATATGCATTCTGATATTTATTACTTACCACATAATCCACATAAACTCTAAATCCAAGCATCTTTAATGTACGTGGATTTACTCTATCTATTGTCGAGATGTCAAATCTCTGCAAGTAAATATTATGAATATCTTTTATTAGATAGAATCTATTTTTTAATGATTCCTTCAAATAGTTAAATTCATCTTCGTCTAACAAAGGTTGATTAATCTGATAATATCCCTCATGGTAATATTCCGCCAGAACTGGTGATACATTAGCCATAACCGTTTGAGCTAGCATTCCATATTCCATTTCATAAAATTTACTATATTCTTCTATAGAACATGGAGCCACTTGAAATAACAAATCTAGGGCTTGTTTATTTCTGTCAGCATCCCCAAACGTCATCAGCGGCATTCTTGTAATACTACAATTATATTTATTATCTTCATTCCAATTGTCTTGTGTCTTTTTTAGCAAGTTATGTAGCTCATATTCATCCTCTATATTATATTCTCTCATGAGGTCTTCATTATCTCGATAAATCTTTAATGTCGATACTTCTATATTACTAAACTGTTCAAACTGTAATTGATTAACTAAATCCGCTATATCATACTCATTTATCGGATAATATCTCATTCGTTTTCCATATTTCAAAAGCACATACTGACTATCTGATACTCGTGCTTCAAATGCTCTTTCAGATGGAAATAATAATTTTTCATTATCTTCCAAATTATTTTCACGGAGAAAAGTCATATATATATCATAAAATTCACTAAAAGTTTTTTCTTCTGAGCAATAAACTTCCGCTAATTTTCTGCAAATGATTTCTCTCTTTATATCTACATAATCTCCATCTATTATTACTTTTTGCCTATTTAATACCTTTAATAGATTTCTGTACAACTCACCTGAAAGATGACTATCCCAAGTCATCTCTTCTAATTCCTGGAGTCCTTTCTTGTAATACTCTTTTAGGTAATAATATGTAGACATCTTTTCGTTAAATATAATTTTAAATTCATCTTCTCTAAAATCATATTTTTCAAACCAATAACGATAATCATCTTCTCGTAATAAAGGCTTCTTTTTTTTAGTCCTTTGAATAATCTGTCTAGCCCACTCTCTTGTAGACCCTAATATAGCTCCACATTCTTCAAGTGTTGCGCCATTAAATCTAGCTGTTAAGACATCTCTTTGGTTTTCTTTTAATGATTCTATCCATTCTGATAATCTAGGAAGTCTTTTGCTATAATTAACCCCATCAAACTCTATTTTATTTTCTTGTATCAAGCTATTTATTGAGGTCTTTACTATTCCTTTTTCATAAAAGACATAGGCTAATTGACTTCTTATATCCTCATCGTTTACTTTTTCGTTTTCTGATATATAAGATAAAATAAAGTCTTTTACGCTATTCCTAACGTTATCTTTATTAACAATCTCATCTATATAAGTCTCATCTTTTTCTAAATGATCAGACATATAATCTTCTATATTTCTTAGTATAGAATAGGTCACAAATCTTAATTTTTCGGTTTCTTTATAATCGCAAGTACTCTTAAACCAGTCACACAACTCTTCTAATTTTTTTTGTTTTTCGTCATTAAAAGCTACGCGAGTATTATTCTTTAAATATTCTAATATTTCATTAACACCTTTTTGTCCAAAACTTGGTATTTGCAATAGCTTAGTAAAATCGTAATTTGCCACATCACTGATATATAATAATCCTTCTCGATTGAGACAGTTATGTGTTCTAGTTCCAAAGCTCTTAATACTATCTATTAATATGTCATCTTTAAATATTCCATCTGAATCACGGTATTGTATTGAATCTATTTCAATTCCTTTATATTCTGGATATATTTGGTTAATAACCATGCTCTTTTCGAGATTAGGCTCTAATCCATTAAGACTAATATAGTCATCTAAATGTGTATTTTTGAAGTCAGCTACCTCTTGTACTGTCTTAGCTCCAGCGTTACGTATTTTGGCTATTTCTGACAAAGGAGTATTCATTAATTGTTCTATGGTTAAAATATTTGCTCTCCTCAAACAATTAATCGTTCTAATTGAAAATCCTAAATTTTCTATTTCATAATTTGTCATACTCTATCCTCGTCTATAAAAATCTCCATCGCCAATCATAGCAATACACACGATAATCCTCCCAACTGGCGCTAAGATTTTTCTAAGTTACTTCCTCAAGTTTTAGTCATTGGCTTCATGAATAGAAGTCTAATATATATAAGATGTACTATTCCATAATTATCTTAATTAATATAGTTAAGCAGGCTTTTTCAGCGTTACAACCTGCCTATAAATCACTATTAAACAACACTCTATAACCTACTCTGTACTCTTCATTATTGTATTACCCAATAAATTCTATAATTTCTTTGACTTTTTTAACTGCTCATATAATAACTTGATATTTTAATACAAATTCCACGAACATATTGTATCATAAATGGTGTACGGCTTGTCGAACTATAAAGAGCATAATAGTGTTTGAATTTGGAAAATTTATTAACCCTGCATTATTAAGTGTAGCTTATATCTGTTGAATATAAGTTATTCTTTTCAGCAGAGATACTATCATAGGATTCATGTACCCATTCCAAAAATTCTGAGCGGGTCATTTCAGTCTCATCGTTATTAGTTATAACGTAATTATTAACTAGATTACTTATCTAGTAATATTCATTAATTCATAACTTCTATAATTGTGTATTTAATTAAAAATCCTTTGCTTTATATGTGTCAACTATATACCCCGTATGACGTTGTATTCTATCTGAAGACGACAGAAGAATTATATACACATAGAAGCCTTTTCCAACATTTGATTCTTAAAAAACTCTTCTTTTTATCCTATTCATTGCATATAGTATAATCAGGTAGTAATTACAAGTTCTATGCAAAAGAAGGTTTTCCACTATCCCAACCACTTAATAGTTTTCCTTTATACCAAACTTTATAGCCTTCCCTAAGGCCATTCGTAATAGTGTGGCCTATAGCATTGAATTTCAGATTTTCCACTAATGGGACAACAAAATATGTCTTATTATCTTTAATAGCCACTTCATTTAATTCCTGTTTGTAAAAATATGGCCGCTCAAAGATATTTACCTCAAAAACGATATTGTCTCACTTATCAAACTCTCAATTGTACTAATAACAGGTAAGTCAACATTTGGTGTCGTAAATAAACAGGATGGGCATATTATTACACCGCTTTGTGTGTTTTTGGTTGTCATTTGAAAAGCTGCTTCCTTAGGAACTATTGTTTTTTTGCATTTTATACAAGTGAAGTTTCTTGTAGCGTTCATTGGATATATAGCTAATACCAATAAAAATTGGATTTCTTTCTTTTGACATTATAAAACTATTCTTTCTTCATAATTATTGGCAATCTTTTAATTTGGCGGAGATTTTTAAGTTTGTTTCAAATAACCAAACCATATCATATATATCAAATTCTTTTTCGTAGTTATGGCTTAATAAACGATGACTTCCTTCAACATAGCCTTTTGCTATTTCATCGGTTTCATCAACAAAAGGTCCATAATCTACAAATATTTTTGTGTCAGTTTCTGAATCTATTTTTATATTTTTTATAAAGTCATTTATTTCGTCAAAAGAATCAAAAATTGTCCAATCAAACAAATTAATACAAAAACTTTTAGTTGCCAATTTCTTGCCTGTATCTACGGTGAATAATAATCCAGCTCTGTATGTATAATCAATATTAAGTGCTTCAGTTATAAGTGTATAAACACCAAACACATTTAAAAATGAGTCTACATATTCTTTTGTATCGAGTTGAACATAAGATCCAGTATCTACTTCTTTTCCGTCTACTACAATAAAAAGGTCTGCCAAATCATTATTTTGTTCATCCCATCGATTGCAGTTATCTTTGATAAAATAATAAGCTGCTGGTAGATTATCAAAAAATGCTTCCTGATAAAATTCTTCGTTTTTTTTATTTGCCTCCGCGTACTTCTTTTCTACAAATGAGACTCCTACTTTAA
>JAEEGL010870047.1_pt1 | contig 10653 bp, 7 predicted proteins | sample 9134231 | NCBI WGS metagenome assembly JAEEGL01 (sample SAMN16246548, study PRJNA631951) | gut metagenome | biome: gut microbiome; feature: rumen; material: fiber-attached | host: Bos | place: Iran: Karaj | collected 2018-10 | reverse complement strand
TATACGTTAAGTGAAGGAATAGGCTTTACTATAGGCACCGGAGCAGAGCTGACTGTGATAGACAGCTCCGAAGGCGCAGGCAACTGGGCAACGACAGCGGGGATCAGCACTTTCACGATCAATGCCGGAGGAAAACTCAGGATAGTGAGCGGAAACTTCAGCAAGGCCATAACGGGATCACACTACCTGTTCTATCTTAACGGCGGCGAGCTTGCAATTCTCGGAGGTACGTTTACCTGCAGCAGCAACGCAATTATCTATTCCAACACAAGCAGCAACAAGCTTACAATTACCGGAGGAGACTTCACAAATAACACGAGTGGAAATTATATTATAGACTGGGGCTCTTCCAGCGGAACAAATAACAAATCAGTGATATCCGGAGGCATCTTCAGGCAGGGAATCATTCGGGTTCAGAACGTAAACCTCACGATACAGAACGGAGTTTTCCTGAGCGGCGTAGCGCTGAACGGTACATCAAACAAACCGTTTATCAAGGGCGGGTACTGGGTAAACAAACCGAGCGACACATATATCTGGCCGCATTATATTGCCTCTGAATCAGCAAGTTCTATTCAAGGCTACGAAGGAGATTTCTATACAGTATTCCTTAACACCGATGAAACTGTGCTTGCCGTGGACAGCGAAAACAATATCCTCTTCTTCACTATCGAAGATTTGGTTAATGAATCTGTCAGCGGAGGAACGATAAGCTTGCTGGAGGATATTGATCTTACCAAGGAGCTGACCTTTGCGAATAAGCATATAACTCTTGACCTTGCCGGCCATACTGTGACGGGCAATAAGAAAATCACGCTTAGCAACGCATCCGAGCTTACAATAACCGACAGCAGCGATGGAGAAGGCGTCTGGAACGTAAGCGCATCGATTTATTCTTTCACTGTAAACGCCGGATGCAAGCTGATAATAGAAAACGGAAGCTTTAATATGACAAGCACAGGCTATAGCTATTTGTTCTACCTCCAGGGCGGCGAGCTTGTTATAAACGGAGGAACGTTTACTAGCAGCAGCTACTATATTATCTATACCAACGGCACTTCGACTGCATATAGCAACAAGCTTACAATAACCGGCGGTGACTTTACAAATAATTATTATACAAACGGAATCATATATTGGACGAGCCAAAGCGGAACCAATAACGAATCGGTTATTTCCGGAGGCGTTTTCAGACAGGGAAAGCTGTATATTTACAACGAGAATCTTACAGTTTCAGGCGGCACCTTTATGATGGCTTCAAACTCCGACCTTATCGGCGATGCCAATATAAAATACGTTGCGGGCGGTAAGTTTACTTTTGATCCCACGTCTCGCGTGAACGTCGGACGGTATTATGTCGTTACTGGACACGATACTATTGATGGTTACGATGGAACAGTGTACTCGGTATTGAAGAAGGCATCGGCCGGAGGGAGCACTAACGCAAGACCTGCACTAATCGGCGCTCCCGCAAGACTGCTTGCTGCACCGATTATGATTATGGCTCCTGCCGGAGAAATATCGGTTGATGGCAACGTCTTAACGTTTGAGCTTGGAGCAAATGAGTCGATGACGATCTCTGATCTTCCTGCGTCTGCAAGCTACACCGTTTGGGAAGAGACTCCGGACGGATGGACTCTTGTCGCAGTATCCGGCGACGTTGGCACTATTAACTCTGGTGAGACGGCAACGGCTATCTTCACAAATGAGTATAAAGTGGATGCGGCTTCTGTAACCCTTGCCGGAAGGAAGTACCTCGACGGAAAGCTTTCGGATGAGAGATTCAGCTTTAATATTCATCAGCTAAGCGGTCCGGAAATGGCAGCTGACAGAACCGTGATGAATACGTCCGGTGGACAGATACCTCTCGGAACCTTTGTCTACACTGTCCAGGGAACTTATGTGTACGAAATTACGGAGAATAATACCGATTCCAGGTATCTTAAAGACGGGCATACCGAGACGGTTACCGTGACCGTTACAAAACCTGAAGGAAGCACTCAATTGACAGCCTCAGTTCAGTATGATGCAGACGGAGTCGTGTTTAATAACTACACCAAACCTGCAACTATTGAGATAATGAAGAGAGTTGATTCGGAAGTTACTGCCGACTACAGCGATATTCTGTTCAGCTTCAGGCTCACGCTTACGGATCGATATGGCGGTGCTTTCACAGATGCTTTGAGAGCGCAGAACGCAGACGGGTATCTGCCGGTATACGTTGAGCTTCCGGACGGAACAAGGATTGACGTTGTAAACGGTATGGCAGAGTTCCAGCTCAAGGCAACAGCAGTCGAATCAATCTCTGCGATCAAGGCCATTGTCCACAATGTTCCTAACGGAGTTGGATACGAAATCGAAGAGATCAACCTTCCGGACAGGTGGAGCCTCAAGCAGTGGTTTGGCCAGAATGCGGGAACAGCATCGGCAAATAAAACCGTTTCCGTAACTGCTGTAAATACATACGTTCCGATGCGAGTTGTTTCCGGTTTTGCGTCGATAGCGGCGCACAAGATACTAAAAGGCGCAGAGCTGACGAGCGGAGCGTTTGTATTCGAGCTGCACCGCCTCGAGACAGCCGGCGCAGAACTCACGGAAGAAACACGCATCCAGACCAAGACTAACTCGGCGGTCGATACGGCGGAGAAGATTCCCGGCGAAGGCGGGACCGAGCTGGATAACCCGTGGTACGGAACTGCGCCTGTCAGATTTGAGGATATTGTTTATACCGAGCAGGGAACGTATTACTACGCGATAAAAGAAGTCGAGGGTGCGGACCCGATCATAGAATACGACCCGAACATTAAATACGTAACGGTCAATGTTGAGCTTGTGGACGGACGACTAATCGCATCGGTTGAGTACGACAATGACGGAGCGGTATTTACGAACAAATTGAAGTCCGGAAGCCTTAGAGTGGAGAAAACACTGACTGGAGCTACCGAGCTTGCGAGCGCTAAGGACTTTACCTTCACAATCGCGCTTGAGAACAGAGACGGGGCATCGCTTGACGGAGAGACGTACAATGTAACGATCGGAAGCCTCAACGCGGAAAATACCGAGACGAGGAGCGCGACCGTAACGAGCGGCGGAACGGTGACGATAAAGGGCGGCGAGTACTTTGAAATTAAGGGACTTCCGCACGGAGCTAAATATACTGTGACCGAGACGAAGCTTGCGGGCTTTGAGAGAACGGAAGTGAACGGAGCTGAAGGGCTGAGCGCCGAGGGCGTGATAACAGCACAGGAGGCGAGCACAGAGCGGTTTGTTAACTACTACACTTCAACCGGAACGATGACTGCGCCAACAATCAACAAGGTGTTTGAAGGCGGAGTGATTGCTGAAAATCAGTTCGAGTTTGAGCTTTATATGGTTACGACCGACGGCGAAGGCTTTGTTAATGAAACTCTGCTTGGAACAGCTTTTGCAGAGACTGACGGAAAAGTGGAGTTTGACTATTTCACTGCACTGCGTTTCAACTACAATGACGATGGAAAGACTTATTATTTCAGAGTATATGAAGTTGCAGATGAAAGTGCGGTTGAAATAGAATATGATACCGAGCCTATGGATATTACGGTTACCGTCAATGATAACGGAGCAGGAGAGCTTGTGGCGGCAGTTGAGCAGAGTAAAGACACATTTACAAACAGACATAAATCTATTGACGTCGGCTATCTGACCATCTCAAAAACGGTTTCCGGAAATCTCGGCAACAAGGCCTATGCATATGCCTTTACTCTGACACTCTCAGACTACGACTTTGAAGAGGTTCCGAACGGTCTGACAAAAGAGGCAAACGGGACCTACAGCTTCTCGCTTGCTCACGGTGACAGCTTGACGGTATCTCTCCCGATTGGAACAGAGTTTACAATCGAAGAGGAGGAGCTTGAAAATTATACTGTGACCTATGCTGTAAATGGCGGCAATGCAACGACAGGACGAATTGTCAATAGTACGATAACGGTAGAGACCGCGGAAATTACCGTAGCGTATCGAAATCAGTTCAATACACTTATTCCGACCGGCTTGAATATACCGCTCGGAGGTGTAATGCTTATGATTCCGATGATTGGACTGACGGCATTCATCGTTGCAAAGCGCAGAAAGCGCAAAGAAGACTGATTTTTGAGACAATTGAGACAATAGAATAAATAATGCTCCCTCTAAGAAAGGCGGTAAGAATCTAAATATCGCCTGTATAGGGGGAGCATTAACTTTATGCTCTGCTTTTATTTCATCTATTATATAACCCATTTTTTGCCATTTTAGGCATGGGGTAATGAAACATCACTGCGATTGTTTATAATGGAGGAAATAAGGAGTCAAATTTCAAAAGCTAATGTTTACAACAACTTAAAAATACATTATACTTAGAAAGAAAAAAGCCGAAAAGAGGCGAGTCATGAAATGACCATTAGCCTTTGCTCTCACAGTCGGAGCAATTAGTACAAGCGTGGCAACTGCCATTTGCACAGGAGACGACCTTGCGAATATACGAACACTCGGCAGTTTTTTCTGTAATACGAGGTATTAGATACTGTGATTTGTTCAGCAAATATGGATACAATGCTGGAAAGCTGAAACGAAGGGAGCATTTCTTATGGACAATAAACGAAGGAGATGGATATTTCTTATTGTAGCTTGTCTTGTAATTCTCATTCTGCTAATAGGCAGCCTGCCGTTTACCTGCAGGCTGAATACGAGAACGTCGCCGCGAAACAGGAAGCTTGAAAGCGCCCTCGAAGAAGAGAAGTGCTTTTACGATGCGGAAGCGGATCAATACGTATTTCCCATGTTCAGCTATGGGCGTACTCTCGATGAAACGCTTGATGCTATGGGAATAAAAGCATGGTTTTCCGAACAGGCAATTTACGATGAATTGCACTCATACGATACACGTTGGGGTTATGGATCACTATATCAGGTTTCGGCATTTGGTGAAGAGTATAAGCTTCATTTAGGCTTTGACATAGACAAAAGCGAGTATATGGGGCTTGATACCGCGTTTACTACTCCGATAAATGAATCACCGATAATCATACAGCCGGACACAATTGTGCGTTCCTTTGACTATATGTGCGAATATGTTTTCGATTTAGTCTCCCGTTTTACAATGGAGTACGGAGCGCCGACGAAGGGAACGATAGAGGGAGCTTTGTCTGTCAATGATATTAGAGAGTTTTATACAGAGAACGATGGTGAATACATTGAATTCGTCTGGGAGAAAAACGGCACGGCTCTTATGGTTTCGACGCACAGCACCACGTTTCCGAAGTACAAAGACTCTAATTATCGATATACCACGATACATATTCGAGTCGGTCTTGTTACCCCGGAATCAGAATTTGAAATTTTTTTGAATTCAAAATCAAGGCTTGTTACATTTAACGGATATGAAATCAAGCGGACAGTGCTTGATTGGCTTGTTGATACAGATTTGCTTGATACAGCAAAGCAGATAAAATTCAATGATTTTCTAAGCATAATTGCACAATTGGAATATGTACCCGAAATAACACAAAGGGATAACAAACGCGTATATTGCTATAAATTCCCGGAAGGGTACTGTCTGTATTTGCGGTTTCACTTAGAAGGCGAAAGTAACGAAACGGAAACTGCAATTGTAGATTACGTTTCTTTTACAACGGAAGACGATGAGACGATATTCACGGCATTAAGAAAAGACGACTCAATATCGGAAGTAATGAGGCAACTTCAAGCCGCGCTCGACGCGTAACGTGTAATCAAGTAAAGAATAGATCTTGGAGGGTGAAGAATACCTCTTCAAAAGGGCAAAAAAATGAGCGTAAATCTATCGAAAGGGTATGATATAGCTTCGACTATATCATACAAGGAGAAATAAATGAAAAAACATGTGGTATTGATAATAATAATCATTGCGATTTGTGCTTCTATCGTTGCTTATGCACTGCTTTCAAAAGAAAAAGAATATGAATTTGACTGGGACAGGTTCCATGATGATATTGCCACGATAAAACAGCAATACTATGCGTCAAGCGACGTGATAAAAGATACGGTCAATCTTCTTTTGGAAAATGAAGAAATCAGTGGTATTACGTTTTCTACAGATAATTATGATTATTCGCAAGGAAGAAAGCGTTGGGCGGCAGCATATTTTTTTAATAGGCAAAGGAGCGGCTTAAAAGAAGAAGCTCCCGAGCTATACGACGCATATATGCAATGCCCGGATTTTATTAGAAATAACGGTCTGTCCAAATCTACGACTACGGAAAAAAGTATTATTTGCGAGGTGCTATGGAGACGTTATTCCAATGAAGCAGACGAAACGATTTTTATTCTATATTTTGGGAATATTGAGGAAGAAGGAAACTCGTTTATTATTTATTCAGAACAGCTTGATGAGGATTGTTGGATAGTTGCGAAAACATACGGTTACGTTTGAGGATGCATAAGGGTGTCTTTACTGCTTAATGATGCGGTTAGCCTCGGTAACGGACGCAGAGGAGCACGTAACGGAGTACTTCTACAATGCGAGAGGCAGCGTAACGAAGACAACGATAGACGGTCACACCGTGAGCGAAACGGAATACGACGCTCTCGGGAGGACAACAAAATCCATAGACGGCGAAGGAAACACGGCAACCTACACCTACGATTCCGTCGGGAACGTGAAGACGTATACCGACGCACTCGGGAACGTGACAAGGTACGAGTACAACAGGAACTACCAAACGGTAAAGGTAACGGACGCGCTTGGAGGCAGCACAACGACGAGCTACGACGCGCTCGGCAGAGTAACAAGCACAACCGACGCAGAGGGGAATACTACGACCTACACCTACGACGCGGCAGGCAACGTGCAAAGCGTGACGGACGCAGAGGGAAACAGCGTAAGTTATACCTACGACGTAAGGGGCAGAACGGCGACGGAAAGGGACAAGCTCGGCGCTGTCACGACCTACAGCTACGACGCGAGGGGAAACGTAACGAAGATAACTGACGCTCTGGGCTACAGCACCGTCTACGTCTACGATGCTGTCGGCAATCTCGTAAAGACAACGAACCGGATGAACGAGAGCGAGAGCTATACCTACGACTCTATGAGCCGGAGGATCAAGGAAAAGAACGAGCTCAACCAGACGAGGGAATACGCCTACGACGCAGCCGGCAACCTCGTAACAGTAACGGACGGCAACAGGCACGAAACGACGTATACCTACGACAGACTGAGCAGACTAACACGCGAGGAGAACGCAGAGAGCGGAATAGCGGAGTACAGCTACGACTACCTCTGGAACATAGCGACGTATACCGTATAAGGCGGAGGAAACGAGAGAGCTGGTCCAATCGGAAGTGTGAATGCTGCGAGGGCAAGTAAAGGTCTGGAGTGGAAAGAGTTTTCACCAGAAGGAGGACAATAAATACAATATGATAGACAAAAGAAAAAAGCGAATGACAGTTATTAGCATAATACTTATATGTGTTGCGGCAGGAATTGTTGGACTGAATATAATAATAAATAGACCAATACGGTACGGAATATCACTTGCACAGGCTAAGAAAATCGTAAATGAAAATGAATATTATTACATCGTAAAGGAAGATGGTGGTATAGGATTAGAATTCTTTGTAACTTATGGAAGTGATGAAAGCTTCGAGGTTGAGCTTAAGGGCAACACGCCTTTGAAATATCTTAGTCTAATATTTTTTTATTCAAAAAAGAATACATTTTTAATTAAAGGAAGAATATGCGACGAACAATATATAGGAAATACCTTGTTTGGAGAATATGGCGAAGATATGCTTCCATATATTGAAGTCGAGTCATGGGAAATCATAACTCCGATAGGCAGAGACTATACATATGAGAAAAACGAACGGCTCATATATCCGACAAGCTACTTAGACAAATATGACGTAGACCACGGAGACTATGTGCCGGAAGGGAAATAGGTGATACATTCTGTTCTTCGTGAGCGTTGGTACATTATCTGGACAGTCCGGGTATGTGACAGAGAAGGGAATAGAAGTATATGACTAATAATAGACCTATGATTCCTCGCCTTATTACTGTTTTTGCGTGTTGCGCACTTTTCTTTGGCGGCTGTGCATCAAGAACACAGCCGTATGATGAACAGGGCATTGTTGCAGAACAGAAAAAGACAGATATAGAAAACGAAAAAAGCCCGGAAATTCGCATTCAGACTGAAAAAGATGAATTTCAAACAATTAAGTGTACTGTGCTGTCGCATGAGCGAAGTTATTACGATAGCGGAGACTTCGTTACACACGTGTCTTTTCTTCTCCCGGAAAAATGGACTAAAGAAAGCATCGAAGAACAAGCTAAGAAATTCGGGGAATTGTGGCACAGCTTTGATAAAAGGGCTAATCATTTTTTCTTTTCTTACTACGACAAGGAGTGCTTTTACAGGACGAATTGTAATACGGTTGCAGACGTAGACTGCGAGCTTTGGAACAATACTGCAACTGTACATATTGACGTGTATCCACGAAACGAAGACTATGCCCTAAATGATGAGGAGCTCAAACTGTACGTTGCATTTCAGGAAGCATTTTTTGAAATTGCCGGGCTTTATGCTCCAGAGCGATTTGAAAGAGTTAGAGAATATAGTTGGTTCGATGAGGATTTGGTATATAAACAGGTTGCAGAACAGTTGGGGGTTGCAGAGGAAGAACTGATCGACTTAAGGATAAAAGTGTCTAAGTACTGCGAGATCCCAATTTGTGAAACGATAATGATTGATGAGTGAAAAAGTTTAATTATGTTGACAACACAGAGGAAGACAGAGGTGAGCGGATATGAATAAAAAACTGATAAAAATAATCGTCTTCGCTGTTGCGATTGCAATCGCTGTCTGCGGTGTCATACTGTTTATTACCAGAGACAGGATACTGTCACAAAGCAAGAAAAACGCAGTAAACATCGATGTTGCTTTGTTCAGCAAGAGATATGATGGGGTTGAGTTTGCATATTCTTTATCTGACGAGGAACTTGAACATTTTCTAAAGCTCATCGATGAAGGGAAAACTGTTGTACAAAAGCGCCCAGAACATTGGGATAGCTTTGTGCGGGACTTTGAAATAGAGATAATTGTTAAATATAAAGACGGCTCAAAAGATGAACTTATAGTTAGAAAAGATTCCGTTTTACGGTTGGTTGATTCATACGGATTCCTAATGGGTCCGCGTCTTGTTTGCCTGGAAAATTCAGAGATCTATGATTGGGCAAGCAGTTTTTTCCCGACCTATCATGAACCGTGCAGTAAAAGTGAGGTAGTGGATTATTTCTTGGAGAATCAGGATAAGTTTAACGACTTGCTGCACTTTTTTGAGAATCAGGAATGGACGTCGGTATATATATCGGAAATATACGGAATAAGAATTGATGACAAAAGAGCGGATGAAGAGCAGAAAGCAAAGTTAGAAATTGGATTAAACGGCTGGGACATATATGATGTGTTCTCAAGTATTAATTATAAGTGCAAGGAAACTGAATACTGTGTATTTGAGTGTAAATATGGTGCGAGCCACGGCGTTTGCTTCCATTATAAAGCGCCAGAACCATTCGAAGAAAATATCATAGATAATTGGTATTATTATCTATATCTGCCAGAATAAGCAACTTTCTTATCCTCTCGGAAACGTAACGACCTACACGTACGACAGGGATTACCGCCCCGTAACGACCACCTACGCAGACGGGAGCACGGTAACGTATACGTACAACGCCCTCGGTCAGAGGGAAGCAGAGACGGACGCACTCGGCGGAGTAACGCTGTATACCTACGACGCAATCGGCAGACGCAAGACTGTCACCGACGCAGAGGAGCACGTAACGGAGTACTTCTACAATGCGAGAGGCAGAGTAACGAAGACGACGGTACAAGAGATAAGGATGATGCTAAATATATAGATATTGGAATCCGATTAGCAAGGGAAGTCAGATAGCATGAAAGAAAAAAAGTACAGCATTGTAAATTTTTTATGGGTTCTTTGGATCGCTTCATTTATTACCTTTTGTTACGGTAAAGCTGCGATTGCTAAGCTGCTTCAAATAAATGGCCTTTCCAGTTTTTTTGTGATTGTAATTCTTTATACTTGCTTTCTTGGGTTATTATTCTTCTTAATTATAGTTGATGTGCGTAAGAAGAGAACCATCTTTATTAAGCTGCTTATTACCGCCATGATGATAATAGTATTTTGCTTTGTGCTGCCGAGGACAGTATTGCTCTCCAGAATACACCTTGCGGTTTCCGATACAGAATTATTAAATACTACGAAATATATTGCTGAGGAAAATCCATATTTTCAAACTGATGAGCATGAGTTCTCAACAAGCATTTTTGCGTCAGTAACGGGAAATGCTTACATACAAAAGAAAGATGGATCATATAAGGTGCTGTTTTATGAATACAGAGGAGTGACGTTTGACCGCATATTGGTATATTCGTCAGACGATGAGGCATTAGTTGACGGTGATTTCATGTATGGAGGAAACACTGTCAAAGAAGAATCGGGTTATTATGAAGTATATAAGCTTGCCCCTCACTGGTATACGGCAATAGAAAAAACATAGGTACAGATCCACAGTGCTTCACCTGATTATACCGCAGGTAGCTAATCCTGCTGTACAACCAATTTTGTAGG
>JAEEGL010303519.1_pt1 | contig 10653 bp, 4 predicted proteins | sample 9134231 | NCBI WGS metagenome assembly JAEEGL01 (sample SAMN16246548, study PRJNA631951) | gut metagenome | biome: gut microbiome; feature: rumen; material: fiber-attached | host: Bos | place: Iran: Karaj | collected 2018-10 | reverse complement strand
ATGTCACGAACTTTGATACCAAGAATGTGAAAAGTATGAATTCAATGTTCCAAGAATGTGAATTACTTGAAACCCTAAATGTAAGTAATTTTGATACTAAAAAGGTTACTGATATGGGAAGTATGTTTTATAGATGTAGAAAATTATACTCATTAGATTTAAGCAATTTTAACACAGAAAGTGTAAAAAATATGGGAGGTATGTTTAGCGATTGCAATAATTTAACTTCATTAGATTTAAGCAATTTCGTTACAACCAATGCTACTAGTATGTCATATATGTTTCAAAATTGTGGAAAGTTATCAAGTCTAAATTTAAGTAGCTTTGATACAAGTAAAGTAGAAACAATGGTTAGGATGTTTATAAATTGTGGTTCTTTAACAACATTAGATTTAGGTAGTTTTACTATGGATAGTTGTACAAATGTAGCGGAGATGTTTACAAATTGCCTTACATTAAACAATATAAGCTTTAAAAATTCAGTTTTTACAAATATTACGGATTCTCATGGTATGTTTTTAAGAACGCCTTCTTCTATTACAATAGTAGTTTCAAGTGATTCAACTATATCAAATGGACAAAAAGAATTTTTAACAGCAAGAAGACAAGAATCTGGATTAAGTGCACCAACATATATAAATAACTAACATTTTGGGGACACCTTCCAAAAACATAAACTGAGACCTAAACTGAAGCAATACATAATTTCATTTGGGAAAAATATGAATATATAGAAAACTGAATGAAAAAAATAGCAAAAAATCATTGCTATTTTTTTTTGCTTTTGATACAATATATTTTGTAAAAAAGTGTGTAAAAAATATAATAAAAATATATAAAATAATTGGAAGGAAATGATATAAAAAATGGCGGGAAGAAAGAGAAAATATAACAAAAGAAAGTCAAATTATAATACAAGAAACAGTAAAAATAATGATATGAATTTTATGGTTATAGGAACAATAATTTTTAGCTTTTTATTGGCTGTACTTCTATATTTAAATTCAGGAGCTGTCGGTCAAAAACTAAATGAAGTATTTGGAGGTCTAATTGGAATATTAAGATATGTTTTACCAATTGGTTCTTTTGCTATTGCCATAAAAATGGCTGTACAAGATGAAGAAGATTATGTTACTAAAAGATTAGTTCAATATGCTATTTTAATAATATGTATAGCAATAATTATGAGTGTACACCAAATATCAAAAGGAGCTATCCAAATAACAGGAGATATGTCTCAAATAATGAAAAAAGCATATACACTCGGAGCATCTAATCAAGGTGGTGGAGCAATAGGAACTTTAGCAGGAGTATTTTTAGTTAAAATGCTAGGAAATGTGGGTGCAATAGTACTTAGTCTTGGAATATCTATAATGCTATTTGTTTTTGTATGTGGAATTGATGTTGCAAACATTATAGGAATGTTAGTTTCAAAACATATAGAGAGAAAAGAAGAAAAACAAATATTAAAAGAAGAAAAAAGAAAAGAACGTGAAGAATATATTGCAATGAGAAGAAAAGAAATGCAAGCACAAAGGCAAGAACAATTAAAAGAAGCAAAACATAATAAAGAAAATATATTAGCATCAGAGAATAGTAATCAACAAATCTCTCCAGAGCAAATTAAAATTAATTTAAATGGCAGATTAGTAGAAGAAGAAACAAAAGATAAAAGAAAAGGACTAAAAGGGTTACTAAAAAAATCAAAACAAGAAGAAGTAAAACCAAGTATTGCTCAAATGGCAAGTAGTATTATGCAAGTTGATAAAGAAACAGGTGAAATATTAGAAGGAAACAACAATTTATTTGTTCAAGAAGAACAACAAAAAGAAGATAAAACAAAACAAGTTTTACAACTTGAACATACAATGGCAGTTGAAGAAGATAATTATGTTTTCCCACCTGTAGATATATTAAGTGAGGTTAAAAAACCATCACTTAAAGGAGGAACTCAAAGCTTAAAAGAAACAGCAGCAAGGCTTCAAAAAACTCTTTATAGTTTTGGGGTTTCAGCTAAAGTTGAAAATGTTACAGTAGGGCCAGCAATAACAAGATATGAATTAAAACCTGCAGAAGGAGTTAGAGTTAGTAAAATAGCAAATCTTGCAGATGATATTGCGCTTAATTTAGCAGCAGAAACAATTAGAATTGAAGCACCTATTCCTGGAAAACAAGCAGTTGGAATTGAGGTTCCAAATAAAGAAAAAGAAATGGTTGGCTTAAGAGAAGTAATTGAAAGTGAAGAATTTAAAAATAATAAATCAAAACTTAGTGTTGCTCTTGGAAAAGATGTTGCAGGATGTCCTGTTGTTGCAAATATTGCAAGAATGCCACATGTTCTTATTGCAGGAAGTACAGGTTCAGGTAAATCAGTTTGTATAAATACTATTATTACAAGTATAGTTTATAATGCAAAACCAAGTGAAGTAAAACTTGTAATGGTAGACCCTAAAGTAGTTGAACTTTCTGTATATAATGGAATACCACATCTTCTTATTCCAGTTGTAACAGACCCTAAAAAGGCTGCTGGGGCTCTTGCTTGGGCAGTACAGGAAATGGACAATCGTTATAATCTATTTGCAGAAAAAGGTGTTAGAGATTTAACTGGATATAATAAAGTATTAGAAAGTGAAAATATGGGTAAACTTCCACAAATAGTGGTAATTGTAGATGAGTTAGCAGATTTGATGATGGTTGCTGCAAAAGATGTAGAAGAATCGATATGTAGGTTAGCTCAAAAGGCAAGAGCTGCAGGAATGCATTTGGTAATTGCAACACAAAGACCATCTGTAGATGTAATTACTGGATTAATCAAAGCAAATGTCCCATCAAGAATTGCATTTGCAGTTTCTTCACAGGTTGATTCTAGAACAATATTAGATCAAGTTGGTGCTGAAAAATTACTTGGAAAAGGTGATATGCTTTATTTTCCAGCTGGAGCTGCTAAACCTACAAGAGTACAAGGAGCCTTTGTATCAGATGAAGAAGTTGAACAAATTGTTGATTTCATTAAATCAAATGGTACAGCAGTATATAGCCAAGAATTGCTTGACTCTCTTGAAAATTCTGGGAAAGAAGCAGAAAATTCAAAGAGCTCAGGAAGTGACAGCAATGAAGATGATACAGATCCATTTTTAAATGATGCTATAGATACAGTTGTTGAAACTGGTCAAGCTTCAACATCATTTATTCAAAGAAGATTTAAAGTAGGATATGCTAGAGCAGGTAGAATAATAGACCAAATGGAAGAAAGAGGAGTAATTTCTGGATACCAAGGAAGTAAGCCTAGAGAGGTTTTGTGGACACTAGAAAAGCTTGCAGAAATTAAAATGGGTACACCTGATGTTGGAAAATAATTGTCCCCAATGAAAAAAACAAAAGAAAGGAAGGAAAAATTTGAAAGATAATATTTTCAAAAATATTGCTAAAAATAGTTTTAATAACAGTTTAGAAGAAGTATTAAGTAAAAAGAATTTTTCTGAAGATATAAAAAACACTTTATTAAGTATATTTTATAAATTAGATAATGGATATGATGATTACAAAACAGTAAAAAGAAATACTTATGAAAAAAAAGAATACATGCAAAAGCTAGTTAAAATAATTGATAAAAACTGTGAAAACATAATCTTTTTAAAAAATAAAGAAAAAGATCAAGAGACAATTAATAAAAAAGATAAAGAAATAAAATGTTATCCACTTGAAACCAATATACTATATTCTATTGCTAAGAGTCAGAAAAAGAGTGTAGTTGTCAATTTTCTAGATAAAAATTTTGAAAAAGCAATTTCTTTTGTTTTAAACATAGGCAACAATATTAATATGGTTGAACCACTTAGAGATTTTAATGGTTTTTCTTGGAATATTTCTGCTAAAGAGATAGAAGATATAAACTGTAATTTGATTTATCAAAATATCATATTTTTAATTGGAAATACAATTACAGATAATTGGGCAAATAATTCTAATACTCTTGTCGACTATTTTGATTATTTTCAAAATGAAATAGAAAAGAAATATGGGGAAAATTCAAAAGAAATAATTATAAAAGATATTATTAAATTAGCTTTATTAATCAATTCAAAATATGATGAAAAATTTAAAAAAAATATTATAGAAGAAAGCAAACTACTAGAACAACAATATTTTGAAATGCAAGATGTAACAAAATATTTAACAACGATTTCAAAAATCAAAAAACAAAAGGAAAAAGAAATAAAAAAAATAGACAAGCTTTTAAATGATAAAGAATTAATTGTTCAAGAATATGAAAAAAGAAATAAAAAGCTACCATTAGAAAAAAAGATATTTAGTGTAAGATTATTTAAAAATAATTTAAAAGAAGATAGAAAAAGATTGCTTTTAGAACTTGATGAACTTAATAATACAATGAAACCAACTGAGTTTACTAAAAAGAGAGAGACTATAAAGTATAAATATGAAATTGTTTATTGTATTAATGACATTTCTACAAATAATATATATGAGACTTTAATTCATCTTCAAAAAGATATAATTAATTGCTTTGATAAGAAAATAAACGAAGCCCAAACTAAACAAGAATTACTTGAATTGATATATCAATATAGATATTATAATTATATTCCTATAAAACTTAAAAAGAGTATAAAAGATGAACAAAAATTAAGCAAATATTTAGAAAAAATAGGTAAACATTTACTTAAAAAATCTATAGAAATGAAAATGATTTTGCCGATATATGATGATAATGATTACAATTATGAAATAACAAATAAGATTTTGTTGTCAAAAATAATTTCTCTAGAAGATATAAATATCAAAATTATTTCGGATACGGAAAGTGCTAAACTAACAGTCTTTGATGAAAATGTTGAAGATTTTGAAACAAATGTCAAAAATGAAGGATTGAAGATGAAAATTAATAAAAAGGTTAAGTTTATTAATTTATAAAGAATTGAAGTATGAGGTCGGAAGTCAGAGGTAGTACGGATTTTATAAAACTATATGCTGACGCGGATTTTTATCACGATGAGAGTTGAAAGGAGAAATACTTTTATGAAAATAACATTTTTAGGAGCTACAAAAACAGTTACTGGTTCAAACTTTTTAGTTGAAACAGAAGATTCAAAATTTTTAGTAGATTGTGGGATGTACCAAGGTCAAGCTGAAGAAGAATACGAAAATGAAGCACCATTTGATTTTAATCCAAGTGAGATAGATTTTGTATTATTAACACATGCTCATATTGACCATTCTGGAAGAATTCCAAAACTATATAACGAAGGTTACAAAAATGCAATTTATGCACATAAAGCAACTTGTGATTTATGTAGTTTGATGTTACCAGATAGTGGACATATACAAGAAATGGAAATTGAATGGAAAAATAGAAAAAGACAAAGAAAAGGCGAAAAGCCTATTCCACCAATGTATACAGCAGAAGATGCTGCTAAATGTTTGGAGCTATTTAAACCAGTTCAATATGATGAAATAATAGAAATTACACCTAAAATACATGTTAGGTTTAATGATGCTGGACATATGTTAGGTTCAAGTATTATAGAGGTTTGGTCAAATGAAGATGGAAAAGATGTAAAAGCAGTATTTTCAGGTGATATTGGTAATAATGATATCCCACTATTAAGTGAGCCAACAATGATAGCAGATGCCGATTATCTAGTTATGGAATCTACATATGGTAATAGACTACATATGAGAAATGAAAAAAAAGCAGAAATATTCTTGAAAATAGTATCAGAAACAATTGAAGGTGGAGGAAATGTTGTTATACCTTCATTTGCAGTTGGAAGAACTCAAGAAATATTATATGAATTAGATAAAATAAAAGAAACTAACCATAATGAAGAATTCTTAAAAGAATATGAATTATTAAAAAAAGCTCCAGTATATGTTGATAGCCCTCTTGCTATATCTGCAACAGAGGTGTTTAAAGAAAATATGGAATTATTTGATGAAGCAACTCAAGCAGAGATAAAAAAAGGAGACAATCCACTTGAATTTGATGGATTACATTTTACAGTAACAGCAGATGAATCCAAAGCATTAAATGAAAGTGAAATTCCATCAATAATAATATCAGCAAGTGGTATGTGTGATGTTGGAAGAATAAAACATCATTTAAAACATAATTTATGGAATCCAAAAAATACTATATTATTTGTAGGATATCAAGCACCTGGAACGCTTGGATATAGTATAGTAAATGGTGCAAAAAAAGTTAAAATATTTGGAGAAGAAGTTGCTGTTAATGCTAGAGTTGAATATATTGAAGGATATTCAGGGCATGCTGACCAAGAATGGTTAATGAATTTTGTATATTCATTTAATAATAAAAAACCAAAACACATATTTTTAGTTCATGGGGAAGAAGAATCTCAAAATACATTAAAGCAAAAAATAGAAGAAGAGGCAAAAATTCCAGTTACAATACCTAATTATGGTGATACTTATAAGTTACAGGAAATGCCAGAACTAGTATCTAAGATGAATTTAAGACCAAGAACAATAAAATATGAAATACTACAAAAATTAAAAGTATTACAATCAGAAATTGATGATATGAAACAAGCAGTTAAAGAAGACTTAAATAATAAAGAATTAAAAGATGAGGATATGTTCAGAATTAAAGAGAAGATTAAGACATTAGAAAATAATATATTAAGTATAATTGAAGGGTAGGAGAAAGATATACAATGGAAAAGTATTTAAATGAAGCAATTATAGGAAATAACAATATGTTAGTAACATTTACATCTAAAGGAGAATTACAAAGATTATATAATTCAGATAGGAGTTTTAGACAATATATAGATTTTAGTTATGTTGGAGTAAAAATTAATGACTCTGGAATAATTTATTTACACAATGATGTTAATAATACATATAAACAGTATTATGATGTAAATACTAATATTTTAAATACAGAAATAACTAATACATATTTTGAATTAAAAGTATTACAAACTGATTTTGTTCCAATTAAAGAAGATGTTTTAATTAGAAGATATACTTTAATAAATGAAAACAAAATGGATTTAGATGTTAAGTTTTTAATTCATCAAGGAATATTATCTGATAAAAATAATTTTGTAAGTTGTAAAATAGTTGATAATGGTATGATGCAGTATTCTCATGATTTTATTGTTTCAACTTTTAGTAAAGAAACAAAGTTATTTAGTCATCAAATAAATGGAACAAAAGATAATATTTCATCAGGAGAAATATGGGATAAAGACTATATTGGAATGAGTCCAGAGTCATCAATTTCCTATGATATGGGTGTTATAAAACCTGGAGAAAAGAAACAAATTAATATTTTAACTGTTATTCAGCAACCTCCAAAAGATATGAAAAATTTTGAAACAGAAATAGAGCGTATCAAAAAAATAGATTTAAATTCAGAATATAATAAAACAAAAAATTACTGGAGAAAATATTTAAAAACTCATGATGGCTTAAAAATGAAAGAACCTAAAAATTCTTATGAAGAAAGACTTATGGATATTTATTATAGAAGTATATTATTATTTCCTTTGTTAACAAATCAAGAAACAGGTGGAATAATTGCTTCACCAGAAATAGATGAAGATTATACAAAGTGTGGAAGATATGCATATACATGGCCTAGAGATGCTGTTTTTATTACAAGGGCAATGGATATCTTAAATATGAAAACTGAAGTTGAAAAATTCTATAAAGTATTCTGTAAACAAACACAAAGTAAAGATGGAATGTGGGAACAAAGATTTTTCTCTGATATGAGGCTAGCGCCATCTTGGGGATACCAAATAGATGAAACTGCAAGTGTAGTTTATGGAGTATATTCTCATTATAAATATACTAAAGATGAAACATTTTTAAAAGACACACTTCCAATGTGTGAAAAAGCAATAGATTTCTTAAAAAGATATGTAAAAGATTTATTAGAAGAGACTAATAAATATCATGTTAGTTATGATTTATGGGAAATGTGTGAAGGAACTCATACATATTCATTATGTAGTATATATGCAGCATTTAATTCAATGTTAGATATATATAAAGCACTTAATAAAAATGTATCAAATTTTGAAAATAATAGACTTAAAGAAGAAAAGATTTCAAAATCAAAATTAGAAATTCAAAAACTAATAACAGAAGTTAAAAAATACATAAATGAAAATATGTTGTCAGATGACAAGAAATCTTATGTTAGAAATAATGTAGATAAAAAAATGGATATAAGTTTACTTGGAACAGTTGTACCATTTAAAGTATTTACACCAAAGGAAAAGAAAGTTCAAAATACAGTAGAAAAACTAATAATGAATTTGAGAACATATACTGGAGGATTTCAAAGATTTGAAGGAGACCATTATATGAATGGAAATCCTTGGCCAATTGCTAATATGTGGATGACTTTATATTATTTAGAAAAAGGAGAAAAAACAAAAGCAAAAGAAACATTTGACTTTGTTGTAAAAACATCAAGTAAACTGAATTTCTTAGGAGAACAAGTTGATAATTCTAGCTTAAGAGCAAATTGGGTAATAGCTTTAGGGTGGAGCCATGCGATGTATATATTAGTTTTACAGAAATTATTAAAAGGATAGGGGACATTGGTACCGGTTCTTTTTGTCCCCTAGAGTAGGAAGGAAAAAATATGAGAAATAACAAAGGTATAACATTAATTACTTTGGTTGTTATGATAATTATAATACTAATATTAGCTTCTGTTGGAACAACTACAGGGTTAGATGTTATTAGGCAAAGCAAATACAATAGAGCAGTGGCTGAAATGAAAGTAATGCAAACTAAAGTAAATGAGATGTATGAAGAATACAAAAGTGGAGATTTAATCTTAGATAATATTGGAACTGATATTCCTTCAAGTTTACAAACAAAATCAGAGACAGCATTAACTGCTATATATGGAAATCTTAGCAATATAAATATATCAGACTTCAAATACTGTAGTGCTGATTATATAAAAAATACACTTGATGTAGATGGTGTTGAAAATGATTATTTAGTAAATATAAAAACTAGAGAAGTAGTTTTAATTGATGGAACAAAAAATGATGGAGAAATGTATTATTCATTAAGACAAATTGATGATGAACAATTTAATGTAGAATATATAAATCCAACAATATCTCTAAGCCAAAATGGAGGAATGTATATTTTACCTAAAAATATTACTAATGCAAAAAATTTGAATATGATTATAGAACTATCATTACAAGATATACCAAATAATTTGTCTGCCAATGATCTAAAAATAAGCTATGCATGGAGTACAAGCAAAGAAACTGAACCAACAAATAGTGAATGGACACAGCTTGAAAATGGAACAACTATTGCAGAAGACGGAAATAGCAATATAAAAGAAGCTGGAGAATATTATCTTTGGACAAAAATTGAAGATGAAAATGGAAAAACACTAAATACAATAGTTAGTGAAAAATATACAGTAAAAAATGAATATGATGTAAAAGTTGCAGTAACATTTGATGCAAATGGTGGAAGAACAGATATAGGAAGTATAAATCTTATAAATGAAGAACAATATGGGGATTTGCCAACAGCTACAAGAGAAGGATATCTATTTAAAGGATGGTACACAGAAAAAACAGGAGGAACAAAAATTGAACCAACTAGCAATTTAGAGCTAGATGAAGAAAATCTACCTCCAACACAACCACAAAGTCAAACACTTTATGCTAGGTGGGAAGAAATATCACTTATGGCTACTTCATCAGCAACAGAAACAAGTGCATTTTTAGGAACAAGTATTACTAGAGACAAAATAAAAAAAGTATCATTTTCAAAATCTATAGAAGGTCATGAAATTAACAATACAGATTGCTGGGATGTATCTGCACAGAATAATGGTGAAGTAAGATTGTGGATTTCTAACACAGATGGTGATGGAAATGTAGATGTTGTTATTGGACAAACTGCTGGTGTATATGCAAATCCAAGTTCAGGATATTTATTTAGTTTTATAGGAAATACAATAAATGCAACAATAGACCTTAAAGATTTTAATACTAGTAGAGCAACAAATATGCAAGATATGTTCTATAGTTGTAAAACAGTTCAAAATCTAGATGTTAGTAAATTTGATACAAGTAAAGTAACAACAATGTATGCTATGTTTTATGGATGTAATAATCTTACAACCTTAGATGCAAGTGGATTTGATACAAGTAAAGTAACAAGTATGTATGCTATGTTTAATGGATGTAAAAATGTGACAACATTAGATGTAAGTGGATTTGATACAAGTCTGGTAACAAATATGCAATATATGTTTAATGGATGCAATAATGTTACAACATTAGATGTAAGTGGATTTAATACAAGTTTAGTAACAAAAATGCAATATATGTTTAATGAATGTAATAATGTAACAACATTAGATGTAAGTGGATTTGATACAAGTATGGTAAAAAATATGGGTTATATGTTTTATGGATGTAATAATGTGACAGCACTAGATGTAAGTGGATTTGATACAAGTAAAGTTGAAGATATGAGATTTATGTTTGGTTATTGCAGAAAAATAACTGAACTTGATTTATCAAATTTTGATACAAGTAATGTAACAAGTATGTATAATATGTTTTATGGATGTAATAATGTGACAGCACTAGATGTAAGTGGATT
>JAEEGL010176249.1_pt1 | contig 10653 bp, 8 predicted proteins | sample 9134231 | NCBI WGS metagenome assembly JAEEGL01 (sample SAMN16246548, study PRJNA631951) | gut metagenome | biome: gut microbiome; feature: rumen; material: fiber-attached | host: Bos | place: Iran: Karaj | collected 2018-10 | reverse complement strand
TCGCCCATCGCCGTCGCGGCCTTGCTGATGACCTCGCGGAACTCCACCGGAAGCGAGTTCCACCACTCGGCGTTGACGTAGAAGGGATCGGGATGGAACTGGTAGTTCACACCGGTGAAGTACTTCTGCACCTCGTAGAACTTCATGCCGACGACGTTCACCCAGGGGTTCTCCTGTCCGTCGGCCACGCCCGTCTTCAGGGCCATGTAAAGGTCGGCGTAGGGGACCGTGGTGGTGGTGGCGCCCATGGCGATGAAGGTCATGTCGATGGTCTTCATGCCGTTGGTGCGCATCTTCAGGCCCTTGAGGTCCTCCGGCTTCTTGATGGGGTGCTTGTTGTTGGAGAACTGGCGGTAGCCGCCCGCGTCGCACAGGTTGATGATGACCGTGCCCGTGGTCTTCTCCGCCTCGGCGCAGACCTTCTTCGCCAGGTCGCTGTGAAGCAGGGCCGTCACCTCAGCGCGGGTGTTGGTCATGAAGGGAAGGGTGAACATCAGCAGACGGGGGCTGAAGTCGAACTGCCCGCCGCGCATCCCCTGGGTCACGCCCTGAACCACCTGCTCCAGCATCTCCTTCTCGGTGCCGAGCTGACCGTTGCCGAACACGGTGACGGTCACGTGGCCGTGGGTCCCCTTCGCCACATCCTCGGCGAACTTGAGCATGGAAACCCAGCGGGGGTTGCCCTCGGGCTGCGCGTGCCCCACGGTCATCTCATACTTGCCCAGCTTGGCAAACGGATCGTCATCGGCCCATGCGCAAACGCAGCTCAGTGCAAGCACTCCGGCCAGGACAGCAACCAACAGTTTTTTCATTGGAGAGTTCCTCCTTCAAAGGTTTGATATGCTGATAATATCATAGGAAGAGGGCTTTTTACAAGCTCCTCTCCCTATGGCATACCCGTAAGTTACAGGCTATTTGTACAGATTGCGGATGACGAACAGGGTACCGATCATCAGAGCAACGGCCACCGGCAGGGCAATAACGGCGTTGGGAACAAAGCCCGCGATGAGGTAGCTCACAAAGCTGACGGCCGCCACCGTGACGGCGTAGGGAAGCTGCGTGGAGACGTGGGTGACGTGGTCGCACTGCGCCCCGGCCGAGGCCATGATGGTCGTATCCGAGATGGGCGAGCAGTGGTCGCCGCACACCGCGCCCGCCATGCACGCGGAGACGCAGACGATGCCCAGCGGGTCTGTCAGCGGGAAAACGCTCAGCGTGATGGGGATGAGGATGCCGAAGGTGCCCCAGGACGTGCCCGTGGAGAAGGACAGGAAGCACGCGATGAGGAAGATGATAGCCGGCAGGAAGGAGTGGAAGCCGCTTGCCGATCCCTTCACAAGGGCCTCAACGAACTGCTTGGCCCCCAGGGAGTCCGTCATGGCCTTCAGGCTCCAGGCAAAGGTCAGGATGAGGATAGCAGGGACCATGGACTTGAAGCCGTCGGGGATGCAGGCCGTCATGTCCTTGAACGGCAGGACGCGCCGCAGCAGGTAGTACAGGAAGGTGATGATCAGCGTCACGGCAGAACCCAGCATCAGCCCCACGGAGGCGTCCGAGTTGGCGAAGGCGTCCACAAAGCTGGTGCCCTTCCCCGCGAAGTAGCCTCCGGAGTAGATCATGCCCGTCACACAGCAGGCGATCAGCACCAGGACAGGGAACAGCAGGTCCAGCACGATGCCCCTGGGGTTCTCCTCCCCTTCCAGGGTCTCCGCCCCGGCCTTCACGCCGGAGAAGAGGTCGCCGTTCTCAAGGGCGTTTTTCTCGTGCCGGGCCATGGGGCCGTAGTCCAGGTTCCAGATCGCGAGCATCACCATCATCACCAGGGTCAGCAGGGCATAGAAGTTGAAGGGAATGGCCTGGATGAAGAGATAGAGGCCGTTGCCCTCCTCAACGTAGCTGGAGACGGCCGCCGCCCAGGAGGACACCGGCGCGATGATGCAGATGGGGGCCGCCGTGGCGTCCACCAGGTAGGCCAGCTTGGCACGGGAGATGCGGCTCTTGTCCGACACAGGGCGCATCACAGAGCCGACGGTCAGGCAGTTGAAGTAGTCGTCGATGAAGATGAGGACGCCCAGGGCAACGGTGGCAAGCTGGGAGCCGGTGCGGCTCTTGATGTGGCTGTTGGCCCAGCGCCCAAACGCGGCGGAGCCTCCCGCCCGGTTCATCAGCATCACCAGAATGCCCAGGATGACCAAAAAGACCAGGATGCCCACGTTGTAGGAGTCAGAGAGGGACTTCACGATGCCGTTGTTGAAGACGTGGAGCAGCATCCCCTCAACATCGAGGTTGGAATACAGCAGGCCCCCCACGACGATACCGGTGAAGAGGGACGTGTAGACCTCTCTCGTGAGCAGCGCCAGACCAATGGCGATGACCGCCGGCAGCAGCGACCACGCCGTCTGGAAGTACGGGGACGCCGGAGCGGCAGCCTCAGAGCCACCCTCTTCAGCGAAGGCCATGGCAGCCCCCAGCAGCAGCGCCGTCAGCGCTGCGGGGACAGCCCTGCGGACGGTCTGGGCAGAACTTAACGCAGGATGTTTGTTCATGTTTTTCACTCCTTCAAAAACTTGGGAACGCCGGTTCCCTAATCAATGAATATGCTATCATATCTTTGGGAAAGAAGTAAAGATTTTCAGGAGGAGATCCGCGCGTGCCAGAGATAGGGAACCTCAACGTACAGGTCAACCAAAACCTCAATCAGAACGCCATCGGGGCTAATCAGGGCGGCGCGGGACAGGTTACAGGAGGTACGCAGGCCGGTCAGGTCCAGGCCCCGCGTCTGCCCACCATCCGCACGGGGACGCTGGTCGAAGGGCAGGTGACAGGCCAGAACTCTGACGGGACTTACTCCGTGCGCCTCGACGGCCAGGGGATGCCCCAGGAGCTCCGCGCCCGCGCGACGCTCTCCCTTATCGTGGGAGAGCGCTTCCGCGCTGTGTGGGACGCCTCGGGAGACGTGCCGGTGCTGCGCCTCTCCCAGAGCGAGCTGTCCTTTTTGTCCCAGATCCCCGTCCGCGACCGCGAGCTGGCGACGGCGCTTCTGTCGCGGGGGCTCCCCCTCTCCAGCGAGGTCCTGACTGCCGTGAAGGACGCCTGGCGCCGCATGGGCTTCCAGGACGGACAGCTCTCCTCCCTCGTTGAGCTGTGGGCCCGCGGGCTCCCCATGACCGCGGAGAATGCGGCTCTTCTGTCGGAGTACGCCGCCCTGGACGGGAACGCGGCCACCGCCATGTGGCAGCGCATCCGCAAGCAGATGAGGGAGCGGACAAAAAAGGGCGAGGACCCCGCCAGCGCGCTCCGGGGCATGAAGGAGGGCGGGGGTGATGTGGCCCGGTTCCTCCAGGCGCACTCCCTTTTGATGCGCGCGCCCCGTGAGGAGGTGGACCCGGCGCTTCTGGCCGCCCCCTTCTGGCCTCTGCCAGAGGGAGCGGAGGGGATGACCGCCCGGGTGTTTGTGGGCCGCTCCGCCGAGGAGGACGGCCAGCGGTACTGGCAGGTGGGCTTTGGCCTGGCCGGTTCCGCGCTGGGGGACGTGGGGGGGCTCGTCGAGAGCGACGGGAAGGGCTGCAATCTGAACCTCAACGCAGACCGCCCGGAGACCTGCCGTCTTTTGGAGGCCCGGCGGCGGCAGATACGGGCCGAGCTCAACGGTTCGGCACTGCCGGTGCAGTTCATCGGCATCTCCCAGCGTGCCGTGGAGGGCCTGAGACAATACCTGCTGGCTGGCCGGGGCCTGGATGTCACCGTGTAGCCAGCGGACGTCAAGCGGAGGATAGAATGGAATTTTTGTTGAACGGAATCATGGCGGTTACGGGCAAGGAGCTGGTGATGTACCTCGTCGGGGCTGGCCTCATCTGGCTGGCGGTGAAGAAGGGGTACGAACCGGCGCTGCTGTTGCCGATGGGCTTTGGGGCGATTTTGGTCAACCTGCCCTTCTCCGGCGTGCTGAACCAGACGATGGAGGGCATCGGTGTGGCCCCCGGCATCATCCAGTGGCTCTTCGAGACGACCATCGCGGCGTCCGAGGCTCTGCCGATCTTGCTCTTCATCGGCATCGGCGCGATGATCGACTTCGGCCCGCTGCTGTCCCAGCCGGTGATGTTTTTGTTTGGCGCGGCCGCGCAGTTTGGCATCTTCTTCGCCATCAGCCTGGCCACTCTGTTGGGCTTTGACCTCAAGGACGCTGCCTCCATTGGTATCATCGGCGCGGCGGACGGCCCCACCTCCATTTTGGTGTCCCAGATCCTGCACTCAAACTTCGTCGGGGCCATCGCCGTCGCGGCTTACTCTTACATGGCGCTGGTGCCCATCATCCAGCCCTTCGCCATCCGGCTGGTCACGACGCGGAGCGAGCGCCGCATCCCCATGAAGTACAACCCACGAAATGTGACGAAGCGGACGAAAATTCTCTTCCCCATCATCGTCACCTTCATCGTGGGGCTGATCGCCCCTGCCTCGGTGGCGCTGGTGGGTTTTTTGATGTTCGGCAACCTCGTCCGGGAGTGCGGCGTGCTGGACAGCCTTCTCAAGACCGCGCAGGACGAACTGGCGAACCTCATCACCCTGCTGTTGGGGCTCACCATCTCCTTCAGCATGAGGGCGGAGGCCTTTGTGCGGGCCGACACGCTTTTGATCCTGCTCATCGGCCTGGCGGCCTTCGTCTTTGACACCATCGGCGGAGTCCTCTTCGCCAAGGCGCTGAACCTCGTCCTGCCGCGCCTGGGGCGGCCAAAGATCAACCCGATGATCGGCGCGGCGGGGATCTCGGCCTTCCCCATGTCCTCCCGCGTGGTGCAGAAGATGGCCGCGGCGGAGGAGCGGGGCAACATTATTTTGATGCACGCCGTGGGGGCCAACGTGGCGGGGCAGATCGCCTCGGTCATTGCCGGCGGCCTGGTCATCAGCCTGGTCTCGCAATATCTGAGATAGGAGGGAACGTCATGAGCCCGGAGGTGTGGAGCAATTTCATCGTCTCGCTAAAAATTATGGGACAGGGCATGGAGGGCATCTTCGCCGTTATCCTTCTCATCACCCTCGTGGTGATGGCCCTGGGAAAACTGAAGTAGTCAGAAAAGCCCCGGCGTCATGCCCGCGTAGCGGGTTTCCTGACGAGCCGGGGCTTTGTTTGTAAAAAAAACTGTGTTCTGCGTGTAAGGCTTACAGTTCCTTGATGACGTCCAGAATGGGAGCCAGCCACTCGCCGGCGTCAAATTCCTCGATCTTCCCCTCATCGCAGAGCGCGGCGAGTTTCGGCTCAATGGGGATACGGGCCGTTTTTCCAATGCCGAAGGACGCGGCCGTCTCCTCAAGGCGGCTTTTGCCGAAGATCTCATGCCGTGTCCCGCAGTCCGGGCACTGGTAGTACGCCATATTTTCCACAAGTCCCAGGACGGGGATGTGCATCAGCCCTGCCATGCGCACTGCCTTCCCCACGATCATTCCGGCCAGTTCCTGCGGCGTCGTGACGACCACGATGCCCTTCACGGGCAGGGTCTGGAAGACCGTCAGCGGCACGTCCCCCGTTCCGGGCGGCATATCAACGAACATACAGTCCACTTCGCCCCAATCGACTTCCTCCCAAAACTGCTTGACGACACCGGCGATCAGGGGACCGCGCCAAACGACAGGGGCCTGCTCATCCGGCAGGCAGAGGTTCATGGAGACAGCCTGGATCCCACTCCGCGTGCAGGCAGGCTGGATGAAATTCCCGTTGGACAGGACCGGCTCATGGAGCCCAAACAGCTTGGGGATGGAGGGCCCTGTGATGTCCGCGTCCAAAACCGCCGTCCTGAGCCCCTTCTTCGCAAGAGCGGAGGCCAGCAGCGCCGTTACAAGGGACTTGCCAACGCCGCCCTTTCCACTAACGATGCCGATAACCTTTTTCACCCCGCTGTTTGCCCCCTGGAAACCGGGACAGGCCTTGCGATCCCCGCAGTCCGCGGAGCAGCCCTCACAGTTGTGGTCACAATGCTCGCTCATATCTCAACGCCCCCTCTGCCTGGATTATGACGTGCTATCTTCAATCTGTCAATGAAAACGCCGGGACTCAGCCAATCATCCCCCGGACGCTGTTCGCCATGAAGCGGCGCTCGCGGTCCAAAAGGTCCGGGGGGAGGTCTCCACTCCGACGGAGCAGAGGGTCGTGTGCCAGCAGATACTCCACGATCTCCTCCGGCGTGCGGTCCCGCAGGGGCTCAATAAGGCTGAACCACCGTTCCAGCTGCTCCCGCGCCTGGAGGGTGCGCTCCCTGGGGTTTTCCGAAGTCCCCCAGTGCGCGTAACACAACAGCTCGTCCCCGCGCAGCACGGAGGCAAGCAGCGAGAGCGAAGAACGGGCGGCGTCCGCGTCAAACCGCGGCGGTGTGGTGGGGCGGAGCCACAGGCTCGCGCCGGGAGCGATTGAGTCCCTCGCGCCGTCCTCCAGGGGCAGGACCATCCCCGCGGCCTCGCCCACAAAAAAGAGAGTTCGCCCCCCGGAGGGGACGCGGAGGCTGATGTGGTGCGGGGCATGGCCGGGCGTGGGGAAAATCTCAATCAGCCCTGCAGGGTCCTGTTCCAGCAGGGGGACCGAGGGCGGCAACGGCGCGGGCTCCCCGTACATGAGGGCGATGTCACCCAGCGTGTGGACCGAGGCGTCCCACAGCTTGCGAGGCTCCCGGAGGTGCCGGAACGCGCGGGGATGAGCGATTACCTCGACGCCGGGATAGTGAGAACAAAACTCTGTCAGGCCCCCCGCGTGGTCCAGGTGAATGTGTGTCAGGAGCACGAGGTCAACGCCGTCCGTCAGCTTCTCCAGCTCATGCAGCAGGAGGGGGATGGTACCTGCCGGGCCGGGGTCCACAAGGACGCGCCGTCCCACCGTGTCCCGAAAGAACCACGACGAAATGAAGCGCCGGAACCCCGCCATAGGCTGGGGCAGGTCGATCAGGAAGAGCCCGCCACCAAAATCAAAGGTCAGGCCGTCCTGCCCCGTCATTCCTCGATCACCACGCGCATATTGCGGTAGGCGTAGCGTTTCAGGTCCTGGATCTCCTCGTTGCTCAGGCGGATGCAGCCCTCCGTGGCCATCGTACCACGGGAGTCCGGGTCGTGGGTACCGTGGATGCCGATACCCTTCCAGCCCCCCGCGTCCAGCCGGATGAACCAGGGCCCGTAGGCCCCGTCGATCTTCCCCTTCCCGTCGCCAAAATCGTGTTTCCACTTCGAGGCGTTCTCAATGGAGACGACGCGGAAGTTCCCCACGGGCGTGCGATGGTCGCCAATGGCCTGCTTGTTCCCCGGGTTCTTCCCCACCGCGATGCTGTAGGTCTTCACCAGGTCCTGCCCCCGGTAGAGTGAGAGGAGGTAATCCCCTTTGTCGATGCGTATCCAGTAGTCCTTGCGCTGGCCGGGGGGTGTGGTGAGCCCCGGCTTCACGGGCTCCTTCGGCGTGGGCTGGTTCTTTTTCGGCTTCAGGTCGATCTCCAGAGTGGTTTGCGAGCCCTTTTTCTTCGGTGCAGGGGGCTCCGCCGGCGTGGGAACACCTGGCGTTATCGCGGGGCGCACCGCGTCAGGGACTACAGCCAGCGGAGCAGTGGGCTCCCCATCGGGGGAGAGGGCGGCCAGGCTGCCGGGCTTCGGAACAGCTGGCCCCTCGTCAAGCGAAACGGGGGCGGGCAGGTCCGGCTTCTCCGCCTTTATCGGGGCTTCCTGCGGGGTTGGCAGGGGCTCTTCGGGGCCGGACGTGCTCCAGAAGTAGCTGACGGCGAGGGCCGCGGCGATGACCGCCACCCCGCCCCCGATAAACGCGCGCAACGCCGGGTGCATCCGCTTCTTCTGCACCCAGTGCCCCTGCTGGGTCTCGTCGACCCAAACCATCTGTGGAGTCAGTATCTTTCTCAGGAATTCACGAATCGCTTTCATTTTATACATCACCTCTTGAGTTGCTGCGATGGGCCAGCTCCCGTTCCACTTCGTACAAACGAGCCCGCTCGCCAAAGAGCAGGAGCGTATCGTTCGCCTCCAGGCGCGTTCCCCCTTTGGGGATAAGGAACTTGGAACCGCGGTTGATAAGGAGGATCGTCACGCCCTCCGGGAATTTCAGTTCACCCACGGTGTGGCCGACAACCGCCGCGTCGGAAAGAATGTCTATCTCACGGGTCTCCTCGCTGCCGGTGCCCGGCGTGCGGTCAAAGGCCAGGGGGTACGATCGCGTGGCGCGGACCGAGGTGTCTAACTTCAGCCATTTCGCGGCCTTTGCCAACGTCTTGCCCTGAAGCAGGACGGAGGTGAGGACGACGAAGAAGATGAGGTTAAAAATGTAGCGTGCGTCGTCATGGCCCTCCGTCAGCGGATAGGTCGCCAGGATGATGGGCACGGCCCCCCGCAGCCCGGTCCAGCTCACAAAGAGCTTTTCCCGAAAGCTGAGTCGGCTAAGCGAGGTACAGACGAACACGGCGACGGGCCGCGCGATGAACATCAGACAGCCCGAGATGAGCAGCCCCACGCTGATGACACGGACCCTCATCAGCTCCCTGGGGTTGACCAGGAGGCCCAACACAAGGAACATCGCGATCTGCATCAGCCAGGCAAAGCCCTCATGGAAGCGCTGGAGGCTGTTTTTATAGAGGAAGTCCCCCTCGGCCATCACGATGCCGCAGACATAGACAGCCAGGTAGCCGTTGCCATAGACGGTCTCGCTCAGGCCGAAGGTCGCCAGGACGATACTGATGCCCCACACGGGGTACAACGCCTCGTTCTCCACCCGCAGGCGCTGGATGAGCCAGCAGGCGCAGTGCCCCATCAGCAGGCCGATCAGCCCCCCCGCGGCCATCTGGACCACGAATTTTACCGCCATCTGTGCCAGAGGCACATCCGGGCTTCGCATCCAGTTCAGAGCCGCGAGAGTCAGGAACACGGCCATGGGGTCGTTGCTGCCCGACTCAAACTCCAACAGCGGTTTTAGCGAGCCCCTGAGCCCCACCTTCTGGGTCCTCAGGATGGAGAACACGGCCGCCGCGTCCGTCGAGGAGACGATAGCCCCCAGCAGAAAAGCGTCCTTGCAATCAAAGGGCGGGAGCAGAGCAATGGGGACAGCCATGAGGATAGCCGTCAGGAAGACCCCCAGCGTTGAGAGCACCACACCCTGGGTGACGATGGGCCGGATATCCCTCCATTGCGTCTGAAAGCCGCCGGAGAAAAGGATGAAGGCCAGAGCCACTGTACCGATGGTGTTTGTGTTCTCAAAGTCGTCAAAGACCAGCCCCCCCGGCCCATCCACACCTGCAAACATTCCAATAGCCAGGAACAGGATGAGCGCCGGGACCCTGATCCGTTCTGAGAGCGTCCCCGCCACGAGGCTTAAGAAGAAGAGCAGCCCCGCCACAAGAAAAGGATCCGCGTTTACCAACATATCTATAACATCCCCTGCGCACGCCGAAGCGCCATGTTAATTTCCCCTTACACATTAGAACTTTCCCCCAAAAAAGGCAAGCGCAAATACGCCCAACATATCGGGCAGAGCTAAAATGTGCCGTGATCTTCCGTTCCCCTTGACGCCGGCAGATTTATGGTTATAATTATAGCGTCATACCCACAGGGTACAGGCGCGGGGGTGGCGGAATTGGTAGACGCGCAAGACTAAGGATCTTGTGGCTTTAAAGCTGTGGGAGTTCGATTCTCCCCCTCCGCACCAATCAGAAAATTTCTAAGGCGGCCGCAAGAGTTTAGTGTGGACCGCCTTTTTTGTTTTCCGTTAGAATAGGTTGTGCCCCGCATATCCACAGGGCATACCTGTGAGGCATAGGCAGGCGGTGAGGAGGGAAATTTGTGGCTTTTACGATTTGCGTTCTGACAATGGCTCAGAAGGGCGGGCACTACGCTGCCAATAACCTCAGCTACGAGAAAGGGGTCACGGGACGACAGGCGCTGGCCGATTTCATAGCCCGACAGAAGGCCAACTTGGGGGATGAACTGAAGCTCGTTCAGGAGAAGGACCGGGTCATCGGCTGGTTTGTCAACAACTACACCCGCCCCCTGGACTGGGTCGTGGACGACAACGCGATGGTGGAGTTCATTCAGACGAACTCGCCGGCGGGTCTGCGCATTTACCAGCGGTCACTGGACTTCCTTATGGTCATTGCCTGCGAGAGGATTTTGGGCCCCTCGTCCCGCTTCTACCCGCCGCGCAGGGTCACCCTGCGTCACTCCATCGGCGAGGGACACTACTGGGAGTTAGAGGGCAGCCCGCTGACACGGGAGGATGTGGACAAAATCCGCGCGGAGATGCGTGAGCTGGTGCGTCAGGATCTGCCCATCACGCGCGAGGTGCTGACCATCGACAAGGCCCGCCGTATCTTCCATGAGCAGGGGGAGCTGGAGATCGCCGAGCTCTTTGGCCGCGCCAATCTGGACCCCGTTGAGGTCTATCACTGCAAGGCGCCCGTCTCCGGCGAAGAGGCCGAAGGGGACATCTCTCTTCCCACCGGGGAGTATGACCTCGCTGCCCTTGAGAAACGCGCGCTTCCCCCCGTGGACCGTTATGGCTACTTCTGCGGAACGCCCCTGGCCCCCTCGACGGGGATGCTCAAAACGTTCGACATCATCCCCTTTGCCCGGGGCATGGTGCTCCGGTTCCCCACGACGGAGACGCCGGAGGGGGAGCTGCCCCCCTTC
>JAEEGL017098609.1_pt1 | contig 10654 bp, 6 predicted proteins | sample 9134231 | NCBI WGS metagenome assembly JAEEGL01 (sample SAMN16246548, study PRJNA631951) | gut metagenome | biome: gut microbiome; feature: rumen; material: fiber-attached | host: Bos | place: Iran: Karaj | collected 2018-10 | reverse complement strand
TAATTAGCTCCTTTCTCATCATAATAAATTAAAGCTAATTTAAAATAGTTTAGTCTAGAGTTGTATCTAGTCTCTTATGTTCAGGAACCATTTCCATTATATCTCCTACATCACATTTCATATATTCACATATACGAGCAATTACATCCATAGAGACATTCTCATTTTTTCCCATCTTAGCCATGGTATTAGGGCTCATTTTTATAGCGTCAACCAAATCCTGCTTATTCATTTCTCTATCTATAAGCATTTTCCATAATTTATTATAACTAACCTTCATAAAGAGCTCCTTACAAATAATTGATCAAAGAGTACAAACTAATCCGTTTTAAACTAATTCAAATGGTATATTCAACCCATATATTTTACCACATCCATCTCAGATTCACAATAGAATTTCTTCAAGATGTTATAGTTTTACTACATCCATTATTTCACATTTAATTTCATATTATACTAATCTTTAACTAAATCAGACTAGTTTATTATAATAACAAACCTATTTTATATACCATCATTATAAACATACTCAATTAAATAGTATTTTGCCCTTGTATATGCAATATAATTGATTTTCTTAGCTACATTGTTATCGTGAACATAAATAACCATATCTGATTCTAAACCTTTAAAATCGATTACTGATGATACTTTAATTTCATTTAAACTATCTGTATACTCAGTTACCAGCTTCCATTTAGCTATTTTGCCTTTGAATTTATCTATAAATCCAATACTATCTTCAACTAAAACAACTATTGAGCTTGATAATAACCCCTCATCATCGATGAACTTTTTAAAAATAAGTTCAAGCTGTAATAAAAGCTGTTTAAAATCATCTATAAATTGAGTAACAGGCCAAGGACCTTCAACTGGATTGGTAACAACATCCTTACCTAGATCAGTACTTTCCATCGCAAATTTATAAATATTTGCAGTATTACGTATGTTTTCACGAAGTAAAAATTCAGGAGTCAAGATTCTAAAGGTATTTTCAAAGTTAAAATCTGTTACATTCTGTACGTCATCATAAAACACACCTAATCTTGATGTATTTTCATCAACTAGCATTGTTTTGATATATAAAGCCATATCCTCATTAAAATCCTGGGCCTCATCTACTAATATGGCATCATATTTATGTAAATTATCTTCAGTACTATTGTTCTTCAAAGCATCAAGATAAAAAACATCAATTCTATTATCAAGAATATCCCTTATCTTAAAAGCTAATGGCTTTGAAACACATATAAACATAACCTTTTTATTCAGAGAAGCTTCCTTTTGGGCTATTTTCATAGCAATCCATGTTTTTCCTGTTCCTGCTCCTCCTCGTATGTAAAACTGATTTATATTAGACAATAAATAGATATAATTATCCTGCACTCTATTAATAACATCTAATTGTCTTTCCTTATATTTTACAAGTGCACCCGCAGCTGCATTGATTGCTATTCTTTTTCTTATCAATTCTACAAAAGATTTATGTTGATTACTGCTATATACATTAAAACCATATCTTTGACCTCCCCAGAACTTAAACATTTTCTTTATTTTGTCATATAAATTATTAATACCTTTACTGTCTATGGTACAAACCTGAGGTCTATTACTTATTTTTTCAATATCATCTACAGCATAAAACGGAAAAATAACGCCCGCTCCACTAATCCCCTGATAATCTATATTATATTCATTTGAGTAAGCCTTTTTAAAATAATACATACTAGCTTCAGCTTGTTCATAAGGAGTTCTATATAACTTTCTATTTCCATTTACATCATCTATAAGTATCCATTCATTATTTTCTATTTTTATTCCTGAACCGCCCTTTACTTCAAGGCATAAAAAGCCATAATCTGGGCATAGCACTACAAAATCTGCCTCAGATTTTTCTTTCTTACCATTTTTAGAATAAGTCCACGAAACAGAATAAAAAACCTCGTATGTATCAGGTAACTGCTGTTTCAACTCATAAAAAACAAGCTGTTCTGAGTCGGTTGGTGCATATTCAGAAATATTATTAGGATACATTATAGCCATAATTTACATCTCCCAGAATCCAAGCATTGGATTTTCCATATTCTCAATATTATAAAGGAATTTTCTTCCAAGTTCATTATTATAATTCTTACAAGATATCTCAGGAATAATAAGACAAGCACTACATTTAGTTCCGTCTCTTTCTGTACAAATCGGATCAAAAACACAGTTCTTATTATCTTCATAAGTTTTCTTCAAAAACAGGGCATAATTATTCTCTGCCATTCCTGATAATGCTCCAAGTGGCAAAGCCTGAGTTGTCTGAGCATATACAAATATACTAGCAGTCTCCACAATTATTATTTCAGTAAGAGAATTACTTGACAGACCACTTATTTCTCCAGCTGTCTTTATAAAAGCATGGGCCATAGAATGTAGCAATGAAAAAACATTCTTAGTGATTTTTTCGGCTTCATCTATTTCACCAAACATAGAAACAGCGTTACCATTAACATACTCGGCATACCATTTTTTCACAGATATTTCATCATCTAAATCCGGAAGTTGCTCTTCTTCTATTATTTTATTCTTAGACAACCACTCTATAATTTTACTCTGACTAATTTCGAATAATATTCCCTCTGTTTCCAGCTTCGCTCCATATACTAAAGTAGCATTAATGTCTTTAGCTCTATCAAATGCATTTAACTTTAATCTACATTTCTTATTTTGTTCTGATGAAATAACAGGATCTGCAGTTTTTCTAGTATATCCATAGGTACAGCTAATTACTTCAACATCACAAGACACCTGCATATCTTTAATACCAAGTTTATTGTTCAGTTTCAATATATCATCTTTACTCTCTATGAATTCAAGCTCTAACTGCTTATTAATAGAATCTTCTAGAGTTATAACTGTTTTGGCATTTTTTAATGTATTATACTGCATTAACTTATAGGCATATGAACTGATCCAAAAATTATATAACTTTTCATCCTTGCTCTTCATTTTAGAAAAAAGACTATCACATTCAGCTGCAAAATCTTCTACACTTCCGCCCTTTTTATCCTTCGCTAAAATATCATTAACAGCCGAATCAAAATTTTCTTCTTTGATAAAACCTAAATCAATTAAAGATTTTATCTTTTCCTCCGCATTTTTCCTCTGTTCACTATTTCTGTTAGCAGGACTAAAAGCTAATTCAACATTATTTACTATATCATCAAACTGTTTCTGAGATACCTTTTCAAACCATTTTGCTATAACTATTTTTTGTGCCTCAATACCTTTTTCAAAAAAATCACCACTTTTTTTATCTACAAGATTAATGATACTTAATGAAAACGGCTTATAATTCCTGCTAGATTCAGCATTATCTGGAATTAACCTAGATGAACAGTTAGGACAAACAATAGTAAATTCAGCTGGCTTTTCGGCATTGCCATCCATATAAAACATTTTATATGGATTTTGATTAGGTTTGTATAGTAAATCAGTTTTTATTCCTTTTACGTAAGGTTTTTTTATAGGTTGTGCATAACCACATTCACAAGTATATATCATCTGTAACTGTTTTATGGAATGACTTCCACAATTACTACATTTCCAAGTATTATTGTTTATCTGGTTTTGATTATTTAACTGAAAAGTATGATGACAGCTTCCACAATAAAATAGTAAAGGCGACATGACACCTACAATATCAGGTATACCTTCATTGCATGCTGGTTCTACAATTACAAAACAGTTATCTCCTTCAAGATTAAAAGCTCTTATATCTCCGCCCTTTTCACCAAACATTATAATCTGTCTTTTTATTTCACCTTCAATAAAACTATGGTAAATATTTTCCATTTTTTTATTGTTCCAGTTTTTTATTTCAGCTGTAATTGTTCTTCCATAATCATTTTTCTCTGAAACCCACATTCCAGGAAGGAATTTATATACCGCTTGACTTTTTCCTCTTCTCATTTAATCCTCCCTTAAATTTTTATTTCTATAGTTTCTTCTGTATCTCTAAGGCTTAGCATAGGTGCTTTTTTCCCATGAGAAAATCTAGCTATTGCACTGCTTATATTTTCATCATTTGTAAAATTACCATTTTCAATTCCATCTAATATATTTCTAACCTCATTACATATCACTTCAACGTATGATAGTGATAATTTTTCGTTCTTTCTACATCCATAACTTGCTATAATATGTCTAATTACTTCTTCCTTATCTATGCACTGGTTAGAAAGCAGCTTTTTCAGATCAACTGCTTTATATAAATTATCGATATTATTCTTAATAGTGTAATACTGTATTAATAAAGCTGATAAAATACCAGGTAAAGTACTATATATTGCATTCTTAGCCCATCTATTAATAGGCACAGCCTCAACCAAATCATCTTTGTTTTGGTGGAAAATCACAAAATTTTTCAAATATGATCTGTCTCGAATACGCATAAGCCTGATTATATCAATTACAATACCAGTATATTTGCGTCCTGTTCTTGAATAAGCCTGAATATATTCAGCATTATTATTAGGCATTCCAAAAAAGTACATAATATTAAATGAATCTTCATCAACTCCATGTGATATTGTACTTGTAGCCAACAAAAGGTTTGTACTTTCAAGTTTTCCTCTATTAGACTGAATATCAAATAACGTCTTACGAACAGTTTGAAAATCTACATCACTTGTCATTTGCTTAATTTCAAATTTAGGAATCCCCTTCGCTTCAAGATAGTTATTACCCTGATTCTGTAATGAGTTTTCCAATTCCATTGCATCCTGCTTTCGATTATTATATACAAGTTCAATCCAATAATCATAAAGCATTGATCTTAACTCATCTTTAGTTCCTGAAAAGCCTTCTGACAATAATTCTTCGTAAACAACATCTAAATCCTGCATATATGAATAAAGTATTGTCCTCATTATGTATACAGATTCCCACATTCCATTTGTAATAGATCTGCCATATGGCGCATATCCTAGTATTATTCTTGTTATGTCATTTTCATCTGTATAAGAATAAAAGTCGTTTCCACTCTCTACCGAAGGATACTCACATGGAAATCTTCTTCCTGCCATATGATATAGATTATTGATGTGTTCCTCATACATAGATATGGTAGCTGTAGCACCTATAAATCTTATCTGTTTTTGTTGTTCCTTAGGAACTAGATTTTTACTATAATAATCTACAAAAGACTCGTAATGAGAATCAAACGTGCCTAAGCTTTCCTTGACAAGATGCATTTCATCCTGTATGAATAAAGTAGGTATAGGATCTTTCAATGAATTCACATAGCGTAATGTTTGAGTACATCCTTCTTTACTTTGTAAACATTTATTTTGACAGGAAAAACCATGAACTGGGCACCATTTTTTAACTTGTCCAAATAACATTTTAAATTCATTAGTTATTCCAAGCATGGCCATTTTATCTATTGTACTTACTACTATAGAAGGCAAATATCTAAATATTTCTCTATCTACAATTAATAATGGAAGTTCTTTAACTTTACACTCTGGATTAGTACAAACATGCTCTAGTTTCCATGTATCTCTATTGAAATTTACTTTAATCTTTTTCTTGCCGCAAACAGGACAGGTATCTATAAAGCGATAATATTCATTAAGTGTTTCTTCATCAGAGTCTATTATTAGTTCTTTTGATGCATTATTCTGACCTCTATCACTTAGTGTTTCTTGAGAAGAAATTTTATTAGGAGTATTATTTGATCCTACAAAAAAACCTACTTCAAAAAGATGCGTGTTTTTTAACTCCTCAGATTCTTCTCTTACCTTATTCGCCTTCATAACAACAACTAATACACGTTCTAACTGTTGCACAGCAAGCAATCTTAAAGGATATTTCAGCATCGCCGTCAAGCCATAATTCTTACCGCGAAGCCTGTCAAAAAACATAGCGAATACGCAGCATCCCAAAAAGGCCTCAGTTTTACCACCGCCGGTTGGAAAATACAATAAGTTGGCGGTTTCGATATCTGCAGAAGCTAGTGTTGGGTCATCTCTATACTCACTACGTATCATTTCACTAATAAGAGAAACTATAAATACAATCTGGAATAATCTCCACCCCGAGTAATTTCTCTGATTTTTATTTAAAGAGGTGCCAAAAGTCTTATTCATATAAACAAACGCTTTTTTCACCCAATCTTTATACTCGATTTGTTTGATTCCACACTCAAATCTAGCAATTTCTTGCTTATATGTTTCTAAATCTTTTTCAAATTTCCTTTTGGCATTATCTGTCGCAAATATAATATTTTTATAATCTAATTCGCGTTCATTATAATCATTTTTCATTTCTTCACAGATTATGCTTAAATTAGATACTGGATCTTTAATAAGATTATCGAATGTTATGTATTCGTTATATTGATCTTTTGTTCTCAACCTTTTTTGATAATATACTGGAACATTATCTGTATATATTTCATTATTAATTTCGTCATATCTAACTGAAGTATTCTCAGAAATAGCATAAATATTATCTCTTTCCTTATAGCTATTTTTGAAGTAATCTAAATCTATATTTTTAAATATTATTCCTTTATCCCCACGAACTCTTATTCCTGCATTAAAGACTTTTGGAATATATCCTAAATCCATTATTTCACCAACAACAGTATTATTAACCATTTGCAGTAAAAATCTAAAAGAATCATCTTCTTCAATTATGCTACAGAACACGTCAATTGACCAATTAGGATGTGATTGTTCTTCTTTAGCAGAACTTACAGCTATGAACTTTTCTTTTGTCATGAGATCAAAAAATGAAATTGATAAAGCCGGAACTATCCTCATCTCATTCATTATTGAATCAGCCAAATCAGTTAGTTTTTCAGAAATAGCCTGTTCAAGATGCATTTTTTCATTCTTAAATTCACTTCTTGAAATAATAATTCCGTCACCCATATACTTTGATATCTCGACAGTTTTATATGTTTTAGGCAACTGAAATCTTTGGTCAGAATATTTTTCACATAATTCACTTATTGATTTATATTCAATTTTATCTTTTTCTGACCATGTTTTAAGTATATGCTCAACTGTTTTATCATAATCTGGATTAACAGTATAAAATAACAGACCCTCAGGTATTATATGGATATTACCTTCAGATTTCTTGTCAACAATAAATGATAAGCTAAGTGAAGGGACACTTTCAAACCTAGTTTCTGAGTTTTCCTTATAACCGCCTGTTAATGAATTTTGCACTCTATTCTCTGAAAGCATTCCAACCATCACTCTTTTAGACGGATCATCCTCAATTATTTCACCAGTAATATCACTGCCCGATACTCTTCTAACATATTTTTTTACTATATTTTTTGCCAAAATATTGTAATTATTCGTCATTCTTTTTTGCTCCAATCAAAACACTTTCAATAGGTGAACCAACACTCAAATCACTTAAAACATAAAGTATATCTCTAGCTCTAGAACTAGCTGTATACACTTTTCGCATCTGTATTTTAAACGTTTCCTTTAACTGTTCTCCAAACAAAGATATCCTTCCCCAATTATCTAAAAGTATTCGCTTTTTATTATCTAATACATAATTATAAGGATATAAACCCGCCAATATAACAGCCTTAAAATCAAGGCCCAAAGAAGAATCTATTGTAGATAGAACTATACCTTTAGTTGCACTATATTTTACTTTCTTATGTCTATCATTTGATGGCTTTGTTATAAATGAATAAGGAATTCCTTCTTTGTCGAAGGCGCTTGTAACCCAATATTCAAAATGATAATCCAAAGATTTAAAATCTTTATAAGGGAATAGTATTGCAATATCTGAATATCCAACATTATATTTAGAAACAATCTCTTTTACTGCTTCAATTATCTCTTCCTGTATATTTTTTCTCTTAATCCCTGTAACAATTTTTGGCTCTACACCTTTTCTATCCCCAGACTCAAAAGAATCATAAGTATACTCGTCAAGACTGATCATTTTCAATTTTGATAAATGCTCATTCATGAAACACAGCATATTATTTAAATATTCACCTATTTCCTTGCTATTACGGTAATTTTTTTCTATATATTTAACTCTTCCTGTAAAATCTAAATTAACGCCATTTATTCTTTTCCATGGAGCATCTCCCTTTCTACTTTGAGATCTCACAGTCTGATTTAAATCCCCAGCCATTAAAAATGTACTATTTTCATCTTTTTCAAGCATATTGTAACAAAGTTCCAAATATAGAGGGTCAAAAATTTGTACTTCATCAATAAAAATAGCCTTAAAACGCATTGTGATTTTACCTTTTTTTACGGCTTCAATTATTTCTTTGATTTCATCGTCAGTTGCATAATCACCAGATATTTTCTTTTTAAGCACTTCTTCATATAATATTTTTGCTAGGCTATGTAAAGTAAAAATGTATAAATTTTTATTATCACCAAAGTTTGCACAAGCTTTTTTAAAATTATATGAGTCAGCTAAATTGTTATTATAACAAGTCAATAAAACTTTTGAGTTTTTGTATAAACTAGCATACTTAAATGCTTTTGATAAAAGAAGAACACTTTTTCCTGCACCAGGATTAGCCAGAATTACTCTATGGCCTTTACCAATGTCATTAACTTGAGCAACTTGATATTCATCAAGGAAAAATGTCTTATATTCATTTTCCTTACCAGTAATCAAAAAATCTTTATCATTTATTTTTTCATCTTCTAATTGAGTAGTCGTAACCTCAAGATCAATATTATTTTTTTCATGAATTATCACTGTATATTCTGGTGCTAATCTCTCGAATATTGCCTTTGACTCTAACTCAGTTATTTCTTTAAAATTTTCATCATATGGCATTCTGCAATCAGTAAACAAATCATTTTCTTCCGTCATTAAAAAAATTCTGTCCTTATTTACAGAAGAAAAATTTTGCATATAAACATGATTTTCTACGGATTCAAATGTACTACCATCTTCTTTTATTTCAATTGTCTTTTCATTTTCAAAGAGAATTATATGCTTATAAGGAAACTTCAATATTTTATTGTTATTATTTCTAACAATCAAAGACTTACTATCAAGTAATCTGTTATATATCTTTTTTTCATTTAATTCTATTGCTGTAATATATTTATTTATATCTCTAGGATCAATTGATTCTTTAAAAATCGAAAAAGTTATCAGCCCTTTTTTAGGTGCTATATATAACCCCATATGTACTTTATCGGTACTCATACCAAGCGGATCTATACCTACAACAAAATGCCCTTCCGCAAAATTTCTTAATACATACCTAAGCAGCATTTTTTCTTCTCTGCTTATATGCTCTTTCTTTTCAAATTCCGTTGGCCACAATTTTATAGACATAAGTTCCCCTCTCTAATAGCTAATAGTTTGTAACTAATACTTCATCTATTACTTTTCTTTTGGTTCCTTCAGCGCTAACATAGTGCCTAGCTTTAACAATTTCAATGTTATAATCATGGTAAAGTTCTTTGATGAATTTACAATTAGAATTAGATAACATAAATTTAATTTCCTTTTTATTTAAAGAATCACATACTTCTTTTAATTCTTTCTGCTTTTCCTTATTAAAAACATCAACCGTATATAATATAAAAGAATCTTTTTTATCATCTAAAGGCATATATGGCGGATCGAAATATACAAAAGAACCTTTTCTAATCTTTTTCAATGATTCCTTATAGTCACCGCACATAATTTTTATATTATTATCCATTAAATAGTGACTAAATTTTCTTATTCTTTCTTCACATACAATAAGCGGATGAACATATCTTCCATAAGGAGTATTAAATTGACCTAATTTATTTACTCTGTATAGTCCATTAAAGCAAGTCCTATTCATATATATAGATCTAGCAGCTTTTTGAACATCTGTAAGATTTCCATATTCAATATCGTCTCTATCTAAAGAGCGTATCTTATAATAATAATCTGAAGTATTATTTTTTTCATGAATCTTCAATAATTCGATTAATTCATCAGGCTGCTCTTTTATAACCTTATAAGTATTAATCAATTCAGGGTTTGAATCATTAATTATTGCTTTTTTAGGTTGTAATCCCATTAAAACAGCTGCACCACCTACAAAAGGCTCATAAAATGTAGTTATCTTATCCGGAATTTTCGGCAATATTTCACCTAAAAGCTGTCTTTTTCCGCCACCCCATTTAAAAATAGGTGTCAATGATTCTCCGTTATCCATTGTAAACTCTCTTTCAATTTTTTTTAAAAATATATCAATGTTATAAAATTCAACCCTTATATTATAACACTTTTATCAGCAAAAATCAATGAAAGTACTGAAAAATCAAGCATTTTTCAGTACTTTGATCAAAATTATTCTGTTACTACATTTTTGCTTAGGTAATAATATCACCCTTCTATATAATAGCTTTTTGTGATCAATCCTCTTGTAATTCTAGAAGGAAATTTATATCTTTCTTCAAGTTCATCTAACATTTCATTTCCTTCATCATTATTTAGATCTGGACTCTCAAAAGCTTTTAAAAAAATTCTGATTCCATTTATCTCCTCATTGATTTCATCAATTGACTTAACTTTCCCGCCACTTCCTAAATACTCAATAAGTTTTTCTGCATCATCTTGAAATTGTTTTAAAGATACCGAAGTTTTTTCTATTTTCGATTTT
>JAEEGL016889546.1_pt1 | contig 10654 bp, 11 predicted proteins | sample 9134231 | NCBI WGS metagenome assembly JAEEGL01 (sample SAMN16246548, study PRJNA631951) | gut metagenome | biome: gut microbiome; feature: rumen; material: fiber-attached | host: Bos | place: Iran: Karaj | collected 2018-10 | reverse complement strand
GTGGACCCGGATGTCCCCGGGGAGGATGGTGTTGAGGACGAAGGGGAAGCGGTCCGGGGGGATGCTGCAGCCGGTGTCGAAATGAACCCGCTGGCCGGCGGCGTGCACCCCGGCGTCGGTGCGGCTGGCCCCGGTGACCCGGATGGTCTCCCCGCAGGCCCGGGAGAGCTTCTCCTCCAGCACCTGCTGCACGGCGAGACCGTTGATCTGCCGCTGCCAGCCGGCGTAGGCTGTGCCGTCGTACTCCACCGTCAGCAGGATCCGTTTCACAGCATCCAGCCTGCCGGCAGGAACAGGCCCTCCAGGATGATCAGCGCGATGAGGCCGGCCACGGCCAGGGCGGCGATGGCGTCGTTCTTTGTCAGCTTCAGCACCCGCAGGCGGGTCCGGCCCTCTCCCCCGTGGTAGCAGCGGGCCTCCATGGCCATGGCCAGGTCGTTGGCCCGGCGGAAAGCACTGATGAACAGCGGCACCAGCAGGGGCACCATGGCCTTCGCCCGGGACAGCAGGTTCCCGGACTCGAAGTCGGCGCCCCGGGCCATCTGGGCCTTCATGATGCGGTCGGTCTCCTCCAGCAGGGTGGGGATGAACCGCAGGGCGATGGACATCATCATGGCCAGCTCATGGGCGGGGAAATGGATGACTTTCAGCGGGGAGAGCAGCAGCTCCATGCCGTCGGAGAGCTGAATGGGGGAGGTGGTGAGGGTCATGATGCTGGTGCACAGCACCAGGAACACCAGCCGGAGGGAATAGTGGATGGACTGGCGCAGGCCCGCGTCGGTGATGTGGATGAACTGCCAGGACAGGATCTCGCTGCCCTGGCTGGTGAAGAAGAGGTTCAGCAGGAAGGTGAGGATCAGGATGATCCTGAGGGGCTTCAGCCCCTTGACCAGCAGCTTGAAGGGCAGCTTCGCCAGCCGGGCGGTGCCGTAGAGGAAGGCCAGGGTCAGCACGTAACCCACCGGAGAGTGGATCAGGAACACCGCCACGATCAGGGCGATGGTCAGAAGGATCTTGACCCGGGGATCCAGGCGGTGCACCCAGCTGTCCACCGGGTAGTACTGGCCCAGGGTGATGTTCTTCAGCATGGCCGCGCCTCCTTCCACAGGGACAGGAGTCCGTCCCGGACCTCCTCTGGGCGGAAGAGCTGTCCGGGCAGGGCCAGGCCCTTCTCCCGGAGCAGAGCGCAGAGCCGGGCCGCCTCAGGCGCCCGCAGCCCCGCCTCCTCCATGAGGGCCGGCTGGGTAAAGATCTCCCCGGGAGTGCCGATGGCGCTGAGCTTCCCGTGGGAGAGCACCGCCACCCGGCTGGCCAGGCGGGCCACGTCGTCCATGGAGTGGCTCACCATCACCACGGTGGTGCCGGAGGCGTGGAGCTCCCGGACGATATTCAGGATGCGGTCCCGGCCGTGGGGATCCAGTCCCGCGGTGGGCTCGTCCAGGATCAGCACCTTGGGCTCCATGGCCAGCACCCCGGCGATGGCCACCCGGCGCATCTGTCCGCCGGAGAGCTCGAAGGGCGAACGCTCCGCGTATTTCTCATAGTTCAGGTGGACGTGCTCCATGGCGGAGCGGACCCGGCGGTCGATCTCCTCCGGGCTCAGGCCCTGGTTCTTCGGGCCGAAGGCGATGTCCTTGGCCACGGTCTCCTCGAAGAGCTGGTATTCCGGATACTGGAAAACCAGGCCGATCTTCATCCGCAGCTGGCGGCGGTTGACGTGCTCCCCGTTGAGGTCCTCCCCGTCCACCAGCACCTGCCCGCGGGTGGGGGCCAGCAGGCCGTTCAGGTGCTGTACCAGGGTGGACTTGCCGCAGCCGGTGTGGCCCACCAGGGCCAGGAAATCCCCGTCCTCGATGGTGAAGGTGATGTCGTCCAGCGCCACGGAGCGGAAGACGCTGCCCTCGGAGTAGACGTGGGTCAGGTTTCTGATTTCGATGGACATAGCAGCGCATACACCTCCTCCGCCATCTCTTCCACCGTGAGGATGCCCTCCCGCAGGGGCATGCCCTCCGCGCGCAGGGCCGCGGCCAGGGCCGCCATGGGGGGCACGTCCAGATGCAGCTCCCGCAGGCGGTCCACCTGAGAGAAGACCCCCGCCGGCACGCCCTCCATCACGATCTCGCCGTCGGAGATGACCACCACCCGGTCCGCAGTGGCGGCCTCCTCCATGAAGTGGGTGATCCACACCACGGTGATCCCCTCCTCCCGGTTCAGCCGCCGCACGGTGTCCAGCACCTCCTGGCGTCCCACGGGATCCAGCATGGCGGTAGCCTCGTCGGCGATGAGGCAGGAGGGGTGCATGGCCAGGATGCCCGCAATGGCGATCCGCTGCTTCTGGCCCCCGGAGAGCATATGGGGGGCGCTGTCCGCGAAGTCCGTCATCCGGACGGTGGCCAGGGCCCGGTCGATGCGCTCCAACATCTCATCGTGGGGCACCCCCAGGTTCTCCAGGCCAAAGGCGACGTCCTCCCGCACCACGGTGGCCACGATCTGGTTGTCCGGGTTCTGGAAGATCATGCCGGCCTCCCGGCGGATATCCCAGAGGCGGCTGTCGTCCGCCGTGTCCATGCCGCAGATGCGCACCACGCCCTCCGTGGGCAGGTACAGGGCGTTGAGCAGCTTGGCCAGGGTGGACTTGCCGGAGCCGTTGTGCCCCAGCACGGCCACAAACTCCCCCGGCTTCACCTGCAGGGACGCCTTTTTCAGCGCCGCAGTCTCGCTCTCCTCATAGGTGAAGGAAACCTCCTCCGCCTGAATCCTCATCTCATCCGACATTCCACAACCTCCCATCAGATGAACAGCGCCATTGTACCACACCCGCGGATGGGACGCAAGGCTTTCCGCCTTTCCCTTTCCCGGGTCATTGCAATGCCCCGGAATGTGTGATACAATATCCGCCGTCAGCTGATGTGGTGGAATGGCAGACACCGGGGACTTAAAATCCCCTGCTTCGGCGTGCGGGTTCGAGTCCCGCCATCAGCACGCAAGCCGTATGGCCGGGGGCCGTATGGCTTTTTTGTTACGCGGAGGGAGGGGAAAGGACGCTTGTCGCGGATGGACCGGATTCTGTCGTGGACGCCCCCGCCGACAGGCGCCGGAAGCCTTGACGGATGCCGGCCCGGCGTGGTATCATGAGGCAGGACGATCCGTGAGGATAAAGTACAGGAGGGGTTGCAGATGGATTTTCTTGAGAAACTGTCTCTGGCCGGTCTGGTGCCGGTGATCAAGGTGGAGCGGGCCGAGGACGCGGTGCCGCTGTGCAAGGCACTCTCCGACGGCGGCCTGCCGGTGGCGGAGATCACCTTCCGTTCCGCTGCCGCGGAGGAAGCCATCCGGCTGGTCCATGAGCAGCTCCCCAATGTGCTGCTCTGCGCGGGCACGGTGCTGACCACCGATCAGGCGGACCGCGCCGTGAAGGCCGGTGCGGCGGCCATCGTGTCCCCGGGCCTGAACCCCGAGGTGGTGCGCTGGTGCCTGGACCACGGCGTACCGGTGTGCCCCGGGACCTCCAATCCCTCCGATATCGAGGTGGCCCTCTCCCTGGGTCTGACGGCGGTGAAGGTCTTCCCCGCGGAGGCTGTCGGCGGCCTGAAGCTCATCAAGGCCATGGCGGCCCCCTACGGCAGCATGCGGTTCATGCCCACCGGCGGCATCAATGAGAACAACATGCTGGACTACCTGGCTTTTGACAAGATCCTGTGCTGCGGCGGCTCCTGGATGGTGCCGGGGGACGCGGTGAAGGCCGGGGACTGGGGCCGCATCACTGCCCTGACCCGCTCCGCGGTGGACAAGATGCTGGGCCTGGAGCTGTGCCATGTGGGCATCAACAGCGGCGATCCGGAGGCCGCCCTGCGGGACGCCAAGGCCATCGCCGGCCTCATGGGCTGGACGGTGAAGGAGGGCAACTCCTCCAACTTTGCGGGCGCCGGCTTCGAGTGCATGAAGAAGCAGGGCCGGGGCACCCACGGCCACATCGCCATCGGCTGCAGCAGCGTGGCCCGGGCCAAGTGGCACCTGGAGCAGCGCGGCTATGCCTTTGCCGAGGACAGCGCGGTGGTGAAGAACGGCAAGCTCACCGCCATCTATCTCAAGGACGAGATCGCCGGATTCGCCTTCCACCTGGTGCAGAAGTAAGAACGCAGAAAGCGTAAGGAGGAACATACCATGGGCAAGATTGTGACCTTCGGTGAGATCATGCTGCGGCTGAAGAGCCCCGGCTACGAGCGTCTGTTCCAGTCTCCGGTGCTGGAGGCCACCTTCGGCGGCGGCGAGGCCAATGTCTCCGTCTCCCTGGCCAACTACGGCCTGGATACGGCCTTTGTCTCGGTGCTCCCGGAGGGCGCCATCGGCGACGCCTGCATCCGTGAGATGCGGGGCTTCGGCGTGGACACCGGCCGCATCGTCCGCAAGCCGGGCCGCATGGGCATCTACTATCTGGAGACCGGCGCCGTGCAGCGGCCCTCCAAGGTGATCTATGACCGGGCCGGCTCCACCATCGCCGAGGCGGTGCCCGGGGACATCGACTGGGAGAAGGCCTTCGAAGGCGCCACCTGGCTGCATCTCACCGGCATCACCCCCGCCATCAGCGCCGGGGCGGCCGCCCTGTCCCTGGAGGCGGTGCAGATGGCCAAGAAGCTGGGCCTGCACGTCTCCTGCGACCTGAACTACCGCAAGAACCTGTGGAAGTACGGCAAGCGGGCCGACGAGGTCATGCGGGAGATCGTCCGCTATGTGGACACCGTCATCGCCAACGAGGAGGACGTGCAGAAGGCCCTGGGCATCAGCGCCGACTCCGCCGCCGCGGTGGATGAGGGCGAGATCAACGTGGCCCTCTACAAGGCCATCGCCGCCAAGGTGATGGAGGCCTATCCCAATGTGCAGCGGGTGGCCATCACCCTGCGGGAGTCCCGCAGCGCCAACCACAACGACTGGAGCGCCTGCCTCTACAACGGCAAGGACTTCTTCCTCTCCCGGAAGTACTCCATCACCGACATCGTGGACCGCGTGGGCGGCGGCGACTCCTTCGGCGGCGGCCTGATCTACGGTCTCAACACCTACGACAGCGAGGCTGAGGCCCTGGAGTTCGCCGTGGCGGCCTCCTGCCTGAAGCACACCATCCCCGGGGACTACAACCGGGTGACGGTGCAGGAGGTGGAGAGCCTCATGCACGGCTCCGGCACCGGCCGCGTCCAGCGCTGATCCATCCCGTCTTTCCCGGCCGCAGAGGAATCGCTCCTCTGCGGTTTTCTGATGCGAACCCGGAGAAAAAAAGGGCTCCCCTGCCCAGGCCGCTGCAAAAGCCGTTCACAAGCCGGGGAATTCATGCTATAATGGCCCCATACAGGAGGGATGCAGGATGGCGTCGTTCAAGAGGCTCTGGGCAAGTCTGCGTGATGCCGTCCGGGAGGACGGACTCCCCGGGCTGGCCGATCTGGTGCAGACCCGTGCCATCGCCCTGCGCTGCCGTGCCGTGATCCGGGAGATGATGCAGCAGCGTCAGGCGGTGGACGAAGCCTGGAACGCCTGGATGTCCGCCCGCACCGTGCCGGACAGCGAGCGCCGCAGGCAGCGGCTGGACCAGTTCACCGACGTCCTCTCCATCCTCATCCCCACCCACAACACCAATCCGGACCACCTGGCCGCCCTGGCCGACAGCATCACCGCCCAGACCTGCAGCCGCTGGGAGGTCTGCTTCTACGACGGCGCCTCCACCAACGAGAACACCCGCTCCCTGCTGAGGCTGCTGGCCCGGCGGGATCCCCGCTTCCGGGTGGAATTCGGGGAGGAGAACCTGGGCATCTCCGGGAACACCAACAAGGCTCTGGCCATGGCCGGCGGGAGCTGGATCGCCCTCTGCGACCACGATGACCTGCTGGCCCCGGAGGCCGTGTGGTGCATCCTCCGGGCCGCCGCGGAGGGCGCCGACATGGTCTACACCGACGAGGACAAGTGCGACGAGGCCGGCACCCGCTTCTTTGACCCCCATCTGAAGGAGGACTTCGCGCCGGACAGCCTGCGCTCCGGCAACTACATCTGCCACTTCCTGGCCATGAAGGCCTCCCTGATCCGCTCCCTGGGCGGACTGCGCGCCGCCTGCGACGGCAGCCAGGACCACGACCTGGCCCTGCGCGCCTCGGAGCAGGCCCGCCGCATCGTCCACATCCCCCGGGTGCTCTACCACTGGCGGATGCTGAGCACCTCCTACAGCCACGAGCGCGCCGCCCGCTGTGCGGATGCCGCCGCTCTGGCGGTGCAGGATCACCTGGACCGGCTGGGGATCCCCGCCCAGGTGGACACCTTCCGCCGCCGGGTCCGCATCCGCTATGAGGCTCCGGAGAACGCCCGGGTCACCCTGGTGGTGAGCAATGGCGGCTCCGAGGGCTGGCTCCAGGAGGTACTGCAGCGGACGGGCTATCCCGTGGCGGAGATCATCCGGGCCCGGGCGGATCAGCTGGACAACGGGATCTTCCGGGCCTCCGGGGAATACCTGGCCTTTATCGCCTGGGAGGTGCTCCCGGGGAAGGGCTGGCTCCGGGAGCTGCTGAGCTACGCCCGCCGGGAGGACGTCGCCTGCGCCGGCGGTGTGCTGACAGACAGGCGCCAGTGCTACCTCCACGCCGGCTATGCCTATGACCGGGCGGCCGGCTGCCTCTCCCTTTTCTACGGGCAATGCCGGGCCGGCTTCACATACCAGCTGAAGGACAGGCTGGTCCGCAATGTCAGCGGCGTCTCCTCGGCCCTGATGTGCATCCGGCGGGATGTGTTCCTTCGTCTGGGCGGCTTCGGCCCCTGGCAGAGCGACATCCGGGGGCTCTCCCTGGGGCTGCGGGGCATCCGGGCCGGGCTGTGCAACGTCATCATCCCCCAGGTGAGGGCCCTGGCTGCGGCGGAGAACTGCCTGAACACCCAGCCGTCCCGGGAGGAAGTGGCAGCGCTTCTGCGGGAGGTGCCCCCGGACACGGTGGAACACTATTATCCCCGGGGCATGGACCGGCTGGGCATGATGACGATGGAGCCCCATCGCCTGGAGGTGAACGCTCCATGAACTGCACGGTGGTCTCCGTGGGGAAGCTCCGGGAAAAGCCCTTCCGCGCCATGGCGGACGAGTATCTCAAGCGCCTCTCCCGCTACGGAAAATACCGGGAGGTGGAGCTGCAGGACCTGCCGGAGCCGGCCCACGCCTCCCCCGCCCTGGAGGAACAGGTGAAGGCCCAGGAGGGCGCCGCCATCCTCAGGACGCTGAAGACCGGCGACTATGTCATTGCCCTGACCCTCCCCGGACGGCAGTGGGACTCCCCCGCCTTTGCCCGGCATCTGGAGGAGCTGACCCTGCGGGGATCCTCCGACCTGGTCTTTGTCATCGGTGGCTCCCTGGGGCTGCACACCTCCGTCCTGCAGCGGGCGGACGAGGAGCTGTCCTTCTCCCCCATGACCTTTCCCCACCAGCTGGCCCGGGTGATGCTGCTGGAGCAGCTCTACCGGGCGGCGCGCATCACCGCAGGCGAGCGGTATCACAAGTGATCGGAGGCTGAAACGCGTGCGTCACATGAACACCTGGACAAAACGGATCCTGTGCCTTGCGGCGGTGCTGGTGCTGCTTCTCTCCGCCGCCTGGTTCGAAAGCCGGCCGGCGGCCTTTGCGGAGGGCCCCCGCCTGGAGCAGGGGGAGGAAGCGCTCTCCGCCGGGCGCAGCAAAAAGACCCCCACCCCCAAGCCCAGGAAGACCCCCAAGCCGGAGTCTGCGGCAACCCAGAGCCCCAGGCCCACCGCCACCCCGGCGCCGGAGCCGGACCGGGTGACCCCCAGCCCTGTGCCGGAGGGGCCCATCATCGAGCCCCAGGCCATCGCGGACTGGCTCTTTGCCCACGACTTCACCCTGCCGGACAACTTCATCACTAAGCGCGAAGCCCAGGCGCTGGGCTGGGACAGCAGCTATAACTATGTCTCGGACGTGGCGCCGGGAAAATCCATCGGCGGCGACCGCTTCGGGAACTACGAGGGCCTTCTCCCGCGGGCCAAGGGGCGGCAGTATTACGAGTGCGACTGCTGGTATGTCAGCGGGAAGCGCAACGCGTACCGCATCATCTTCTCCAACGACGGCCTGGTCTTCTACACCGAGGATCACTACCAGACCTTCGTCGAGATGCACCCCTCCGTGCCGGCCATGGAGGCCGCCCCATGAGCGGGACACAGGTGCGGGTCTCCGCCGGGATCATCCGCAACCGCCGGGGGGAGATCCTCATCTGCCGGCGGGGGGAGGGCCGCCGGAACGCCCACCTCTGGGAGTTCCCCGGGGGCAAGTGGGAGGCCGGGGAGACCGCCGAAGCCTGCCTCGTCCGGGAACTGCAGGAGGAACTGTCCCTGCCGGTGGAGGGACTGCGGCTGCTGTGCGAGCGGGAGACGGACGGCATCCGCTTCAGCTTTCTGGAGGGCACCACCGAAGCCCTGCCGCAGCGCACCGAGCATGAGGCCGTCTGTTTTGTCCGGCCCCGGGCCATGCTGGACTATCCCTTCTGCCCGGCGGACACCCCCGTGGCCCGGGCCCTGGCCCTGCGGGATCCTCCCCTGCGCGCCCTGATCTGGGACTTCGACGGCACCCTCTTCGACACCTATCCCCATGCGTCCCGGGCGCTGGCCGGGGCCTGCCGCCGCTTCGGCGCGGAGGTGTCCCCCGGGGAGGCCCTCGCCCTGATGAAGGACACCCTCTCCTCCGCCCTGTCTGTGCTGGCGGAGCGGCATGCCATCCCCCTGGAACAGCTGGCCCGGGCCTACCGGGAGGAGGACGGCCGGCTGGGCCCCGCCGACTGGCCGCCCATGCCGGGGATGCGGGAGGCGCTTCTGGCCCTGCGGGACGCCGGCTGCCGGCACTTCCTCCTCACCCACCGGGACGCCGGGGCCCTGGAGGCCCTGGAGGCCGCCGGCATGCTGCCCCTCCTGAGCGGCTGGGTCACACGGGAGCAGGGTTTCCCCCGGAAACCGGACCCCGCCTCCGTGCTGCACATCCTCCGGCACTGGGACATCCCTCCGGAGACCGCCTGCATCATCGGCGACCGGCCCCTGGACGTCCAGGCCGGGCAGGCCGCGGGCATTCTGGGCTGCCTCTTCGACCCGGAGGGCTTCTTCGACACACAGCCCTTCCCGCTGCGCGCCGCCTCCCCCGGAGCCCTGACCGCCCTGCTGCTGGGACGGCCGGACTGAGCCGCACAGGATTAAGAAAACTCCCCTCCGTCGATCCGGAGAGGAGTCTTTTTTGTCGGGCCGTACCGCTTGCTCAGCAGAACATCCAGAGCAGGAGCGCAAAGACCACGAACACGCCCGCGGCAATCTTGGTGCCCAGGGCCAGCTTGGCATCCACAGAGGCGGCCTGCGTCTTGTTCATGTTCTGGGTGAACTCACCCGCGATGGCGCCGATGCCCTTGTTGTTGCTGCTCTGCAGGAGCACCGTAGCGATCATGAACAGGGAAGCAAGCAGCACCACGATGGTAAAGAAGATCGTCATGACAAAACCCCCTTTTTGTACCCGCCTATCATAGCACACAGGCCACAAAAAGGCAAGCGTTTTTTTCCGGCTCCCGCGGGGCGGGCGGCCGGAAGCGGAAAATGCGGAGGATCAGGAGGGCTGCTTGCCAATGTAGGCCAGGATGCCGCCGTCCACATAGAGGATGTGCCCGTTGACGAAGTTGGAGGCATCGCTGGCCAGGAAGACCGCGGGGCCGCCCAGGTCAGCGGCGTCGCCCCAGCGCCCGGCCGGGGTCTTGGCCACGATAAAGGCGTCGAAGGGATGGCGGCTGCCGTCGGGCTGGCGCTCCCGCAGGGGCGCGGTCTGGGGCGTGGCGATGTAGCCCGGGCCGATGCCGTTGCACTGGATGTTGAACTCGCCGTACTCGGAGGCGATGTTCTTCGTCAGCATCTTGAGGCCGCCCTTGGCCGCCGCGTAGGCGGACACGGTCTCCCGGCCCAGTTCGCTCATCATGGAGCAGATGTTGATGATCTTGCCGTGGCCCTTCTTGATCATGCTGGGGATGACGGCCTTGGCGCAGATGAAGGGGGCGTTCAAGTCCACGTCCACCACCTTGCGGAAGTCCGCAGCGGACATGTCCAGCATGGGGATGCGCTTGATGATGCCGGCGTTGTTCACCAGGATGTCGATGGTGCCGACCTCTTCCTCGATCCGCTTCACCAGGGCCTGAACGGCTTCTTCGTCGGTCACGTCGCAGAGGTATCCGTGGGCGTCGATGCCCTTCTCCCTGTAGGCGGCGAGGCCGCTCTCGAGATGGGCGGGGGTGAGGTCGTTGAAGACGATCTTCGCGCCGGCGGCCGCGAAGGCCGTGGCGATGGCGAAGCCGATGCCGTAGCTGGCGCCCGTGATCCAGGCTACCTTGCCCTGAAGGGAAAACTTGTTCATATCAAAGCTCATTGTCGTTCCTCCTGCTGATTTTATCGCTGTACGCGGCCTGTCCCGTCGCCGCCCATGAGTTTCTCCACGTCCGAAACGGACACCCGGTTGAAGTCGCCGATGATGCTGTGCTTGAGGCAGCTCGCCGCCACGGCGAACTCCAGGGCCTTCTGCTTGTCATCATAGGTGTTGAGGCCGTAGATGAGGCCGCCGGCGAAGCTGTCGCCGCCGCCCACGCGGTCCACGATGTCGTTGATC
>JAEEGL016689641.1_pt1 | contig 10654 bp, 3 predicted proteins | sample 9134231 | NCBI WGS metagenome assembly JAEEGL01 (sample SAMN16246548, study PRJNA631951) | gut metagenome | biome: gut microbiome; feature: rumen; material: fiber-attached | host: Bos | place: Iran: Karaj | collected 2018-10 | reverse complement strand
CTGTGGCTGCCCTCACCGCCTTGGGCTTCAGTCCGGCTCCCTCGCAGAAGGCAGCCCTCGCTATTCTCCGCGCTGAGCCCGATGCCAATGTGGAGCGGGTGATCAAATTAGCCTTGAAAATGTTGTAAATGAATCTTCGTAAGCTATTGACCATCATACTTTGGAGTGTCGCCACGTCCGTGTCGGCACAGATGGCTGATAGCCTAAGAGTTACCCCCCAGAAGACGGCACCCGAGACGGTGGAGGACCTGGATTCGGCGGCGGTGAGCATACCGCTGCCCGACAACCTGCAGCAGGTGGAGGAAATGGACTCTCTGACAGGCAATTACCGCATCGGTATGAAGTTAGGCAAGGGAGGGTTCCTGAACACCCCCATCTTGATGACTCCCGACGAATACCAGCAGTGGAGCCTGCAGCGTTCGATGCAGAACTACTACCGCCTGAAGAATAAGGAGTCGTTCCAAACCAGCGGCAAGAGCAAGTTCGACTTCTCCGACATCAAGTTCAGCCTGGGACCTGCCGAGAAGATCTTCGGACCTGGCGGCGTGCAGATCAAGACCCAGGGCTCGGCAGAACTGAAGGTCGGCGGCACCCACAAGAACGTGAAGAACCCCTCGCTGGCTGCCAACCGCAGAAAGACCTTCAGCTTCGACTTCGACGAGAAGATCAACCTCAGCGTGACGGGTAAGGTGGGCGACAAGATCAACATGAACATCAACTACAACACCGATGCCACCTTCGATTTCGATGCCCAGCAGTTGAAACTGAAATACGACGGCAAGGAGGACGAGATCATCAAACTCGTGGAGGCAGGTAATGTCTCGATGCCCTCGAACAGCAACCTGATTCACGGCATCAGCAGCCTCTTCGGTTTGCGCACCGATGTGCAGTTCGGCAAACTGAAGCTGCAAACCGTCGTCAGCCAGAAGAAGAGCGCCTCGAAGAGCGTCAGCAGCAAGGGCGGATCGCAGACGACGAACTACGAGATCTCGGCCGTGGAATACGAGGAAAACCGCCACTTCTGGCTGGCACATTATTTCCGCGACAACTACGACCGGTGGATGAAGACACTGCCCACCATCGCCAGCGGTATCACCCTGAAGCGCGTAGAGCTCTGGGTGACGAACAAGACGGCATCGACCCAGAACAATAGAAATATCATCGCCTTCACCGATCTGGGCGAAGGGCAGACCAACCACATCTCCAGTCCCCTGTGGCAGAGCGATGGCGGAAACGGCAACCCCCACAACCGCGCCAACAGCCTCTATCAAACCATCGTTGAACAGCACACCGATGCCCGCGATATCGCTAAGGCCACCACGGAACTGGACGGCATCGACCCCGATTTCGACGGTGGCAAGGACTACGAGAAGCTGCAGAGCGCACGCCTGCTCAGCAGTTCGGAATACCACCTGAATACCGCCCTCGGCTACGTATCGCTGAACTTCCAGCTGCAGCCCGACGAGGTGCTGGCCGTGGCCTTTGAATATACTCTGAATGGACAGACCTATCAGGTGGGTGAGTTCGCCAGCGACCTGACGGACAACACCCAGTGCCTCTATGTCAAAGCACTGAAGAGCACCACCAGCTCGCCACGCATCGCCAACTGGCCGCTGATGATGAAGAACGTGTACTCCTTGGGCGCCACCAGCACCCAGCGCGAGAAATTCCGACTCGACATCAAGTACCAGAACGACACCGCCGGCGTCTATCAGACCTATCTGCCCGAGGCGGCGCTGAAGAACACGCCCCTGCTGCGCGCCATGAACCTCGACCGCTTAGACAACAACAACCGCTCCAACGCCGACGGACAGTTCGACTATGTCGATGGCTACACCATCTACAAGGGGCGCATTATCTTCCCCGTAGCAGAGCCCTTCGGTGAGCACATGCGCAAGTGGATCGGCGACGATGCCGTTGCTGCCAAATACTGCTTCAAGGCCCTCTATGACAGCACGAAGACCATCGCCAAACAAATTGCTGAGCAGAACAAATTCCTGCTGACAGGACGCTACAAAGGCACCAACGGAGCAGAAATCGATCTCGGCGCCACGAATATATCCCCAGGTAGCGTCGTGGTAACGGCCGGCGGAGTGAACCTGACCGAGAATGTGGACTACCGGGTGGACTATTCCATGGGTATCGTGACGATACTGAACCAGAGCCTCATAGACTCAGAGACAAAAATCGACGCCCACGTGGAGAGCGACGACACCTATGGTATGCAGCGCAAGACCTTCCTCGGCGTGAACTGGGATTACGACTTCTCCAAGAACCTGGTCTTCGGCGGCACGCTCCAGTACCTCAACGAACAGCCGCTGACGACAAAGGTCACCATGGGGGCAGAACCCCTGAAAAACACCCTCTGGGGACTGCACCTGGACTGGAAGAAGGAGAGCCAATGGCTGACCAATGCGCTGAATGCCATTCCGCTGCTGAACTTCACGGTCCCCTCGCAGATATCGTTTAGCGCCGACTTTGCACAGCTGATAGCCGGACAGAACCATAGTGTGCAGGGAGCCGCATCGTATATGGATGACTTCGAGAACACCAAGACGCGATGGAGTATCTCTACGCCTACGTCCTGGATGCTCTCCAGTGTGCCAACGACCTTCGAGGGCTCGAAGCTGACCAACGATGTGCGAAGCGGATACCAGCGTGCCCTGCTGGCCTGGTACTACATCGACCCCATCTTCACGCGCCGCAGCAGTTCGCTGACGCCCAGCCACATCAAGAGCGACCTGAACCAGCTCAGCGACAGCTATGTGCGCGAGATCTACGAGCGCGACCTCTATCCCAACAAACGCCAGAACAGCTACAGTGAAGCCGCCTCGATGAATGTGCTGAACCTCGCCTACTATCCCACAGAGCGCGGTGCCTATAACCTCAACCCAGACCTCGACACCAAAGGACGGCTGACGCGTCCGAAGGAGAACTGGGGCGGCATGATGCGCAAAACCGAGAACCCCGACTTCGAGGCACAGAACTTCGAGTACATCGAGTTCTGGCTGCTGGATCCCTTCCTCTACACGGGCAGCGACCAGAGCTACGGCGGCGAGCTATACATCGACCTCGGCGAGATATCGGAGGACGTGCTGAAGGACGGCAAGAAATTCTATGAGAGCGGACTGCCAATCGACGACAACCCCCAGCAGTTCGAGGAGACGATATGGGGCAAGGTGCCCAAGGGTACGAGCGTTGTATATGCTTTTAATAATGAAGGCGGTGCACGCGCGAAACAGGATGTGGGACTCAACGGACTCAGCAGCGAGCAGGAGCGCAACCACGCCCTCTATCAGCAGTACCTGTCCGACATCCAGGGCAAGGTCTCACCAGAGGTCTTCGACAGCCTCATGGCCGACCCCGCCGGCGATGACTACCACTACTACCGCGGAACGGACTTCGACCGCGACCAGGTGAGCATCCTCGACCGCTACAAGCGCATCAATCTGCCTGAGGGCAACTCGCCCGATACCGAGAATTCTCCTGAAAGCTACGAGACCGCCTACAAGACCACACCCGATGTGGAGGACATCAATCAGGACTTCACCCTCAACGAATACGAGAAATATTTCCACTACCACGTGAGCCTGCATCCCCAGGATACACTGGTGGGAAGAAACTTTATCTCCGACATCCGACGCATCACCGCCTCGCTGCGCAACGGCGACAAACGAACAGAGCGATGGTTCCAGTTCCGCATCCCGCTGGAAGAGTATGAGCGTGCGGAGGGAGGCATCACGGACTTCACCTCCATACGATTTATCCGAATGTACCTCACGGGCTTCGAGAAACCCATCATCCTCCGATTTGCCACACTCGACCTGGTGCAGGCAGACTGGCGAGCCTACGAACAGACGCTCTACAGCGGTAAGGCACCCGCCGTGAGTGCAACCCTGGAAGTGGGAGCGGTGAACATCGAGGAAAACAACGAGAAGCAGCCCGTCAACTATGTGCTGCCGCCTGGAATAAGCCGTGTCACCGACCCCTCGCAGACACAGCTCGTCGAGGAGAACGAGCAGGCGCTGTCGCTCATCGCCAAGAACCTCTCGCCAGGCGACGCCCGTGCGGTATTCAAGAACTGTCACTACGATATGCGGCAGTACAAGCACCTGCAGCTGTTCGTTCACGCCAACGCGCTGGCTAACGACGTCACAGACCTGCGTGACGGCGAGACCTCGGTATTCGTGAGAGTGGGCTCCGACTACAAATCCAACTTCTATGAATACGAGGTGCCCCTGAAGCTGACAGCCGAAGGACACTATGACCAGTACAGCGCTGCCGACTGTCGCGCCGTGTGGCCCGAGGAGAACATGATAGACATCGACCTCGAGAAATTCACCGCACTGAAGAAGAACCGCAACCGCGAAAAGGGGCTTGGCAACGCCAGCTACAACCAGGAGTTCAGCGACTTCGACAGCGACCGACCCAGCAACAAGATAACGGTGATGGGCAATCCCACCCTCGGCGAGGTGAAGACCATCATGATCGGTATCCGCAACAACGGCCGAACGGTGAAGAGCGTAGAGGTTTGGGCAAACGAGATGCGCCTGCAGGAATTCTCCAATGAAGGCGGATGGGCCGCACAGGCCGCCCTGAACATCCAGCTCTCAGACCTCGGAAGCCTGAATGTGCAGGGACATTATGAGAAGGCCGGTTTCGGAGGTATTGAACAGAGTGTGAGCGAGCGTTCGAACGACGACACCTTCGACTATACCATCACCACCCAACTGGACTTCGGTAAGCTGTTGCCGCCGAAGGCGAAGGTCACGGTGCCCTTCTACTACAGCTACTCAAGGGAGAGTGTGAAGCCAAAATACAACCCGCTGGACAACGATATGGAACTGAGCGATGCCCTCGATGCCACCACCTCGAGCCAGGAGCGCGACAGCATCACCAGTCTCACCACCAAACTGCAGACCAGCAAGAACCTCTCTTTCAGCGGTGTGAAGGTCAATATCCAGTCTTCGAAGCATCCGATGCCCTACGACCCCGCAAACTTCACCTTCAACTACAGCCACAGCCACACCTACAACCGAGGAGAGACTACGGCCTACGAGCACGAAAAGTCGTGGAAGGGAGGACTGAACTACAACTGGACGCCGAACTGGAAACCGTGGGAGCCCTTCAAGAACATCAAGTCGAAGAGCAAATGGCTGGATTTGGTGAAGGCCCAGAACTTCAGCTTCGCACCACAAAGCCTCTCGTTCAGTACCGATATCATACGTTCCTACTACGAAATCCAGGAGCGCGATATGGAGAACCTGGAGTCGCCTGCCGCGATCCCTGTCCGATGGACACCCACCTTCCTCTGGAACCGCGAGTTCAATCTGCGGTGGGATTTCACCAGGGCGCTGCACTTCACCTTCCAAAGCGGCACACATGCCGAAATCGAAGAGCCCTACACTCCTGTGAACAAGGACCTCTATCCCGACCGCTATACCGCATGGAAGGACAGCGTGCTGCAGAGCATCAAAGGCTTCGGTACGCCCTTGGACTATTCCCAAAGCGCACAGATATCTTATAAGGTACCTTTCGAGAAGCTGCCCCTGACAGACTGGCTGCAGGCCGATGGCTCCTATCAGGCACAGTACTCCTGGAAGCGTGGTGCCCAACTGGAAGACGGCAGCACCCTGGGCAATACCATCAACACCCAGCGTTCCCTGAACATCAACGGGCGCATTAACTTCGAGACACTGTACAACCATTCCAAGTTCCTGGCCGATGCCAACAAACGATTCACTGCCTCCACCATCAAGAGCGAAGGCAAGAAGAAAGACCAGGCCAAGCAAAAAGAGAAGGAAGCCAAGAAAAAAGAAGAAGAGGCCGCCGCCAAGGCACGTGCCGAAGCCGAGAGAAAAGCTGCGGCAGGAGACTCCACAGCCCTGCTGGCTCTGAACGACCCGTCGAAAGCACAGGCACAAACCAATGCCCGAGGTCGCGGCGCACAGAAGGAAAAGCAGTTCAAGGGCTATGCTGGCGAAGTGACACTCATTGCCGACTCCGCCATATCCCTGAAACACGGTCAGAAGAGCAGTCGCATACGCGTCACCGCCAAGACCGAAGACGGCAAGACCTATGACATCAAGTACAAGCGCGTGGATGAGAACACCATCAAGATCTATCCACCATCGGATATGGTGAAGGAAAAGAAACGCCGCGAGAAGGAGGCCAAGAAAGCTCGGAAAGCCAAAGGCAAGGAGGAGCCTGACGCGCAGCTTGCAGCTGTCGACTCCCACATGGTCGACTCGCTGCTTGCTGCTGCTGACTCACTCATGGCCGATTCGCTACATGCCGCTGCCGACTCACTCATGGCCGACTCGCTGCGTGCTGTTGCCGCCACACTCATGGCTGCAAAGCCCGTCATAGCTGACAGCACCGAAGAAAAGACACCCGCAGCTGTTGACCTATCGGACCTCACCAGAACGTTGCGCGTGAACGTAGTAGCACTGCCAAAGCCTGAAGACCAGAAATGGTATCAGTGGGCACAGGCTGGAGCACGCTTCCTGATGATGCTTCGCAATGCCAGTGTCAGTTACCGCAACACCTATGCTTTGGCGCTGCCAGGATTCATGCCCAATGTCGGAGATATGTTAGGACAGCGCCGGCAAGGCGGTATCATGGCTCCAGGTGTGGACTTCGCCTTTGGTTTCGTGGGAGACAGTTATATCGAACGTGCTCAGAAAAACCACTGGCTGCTGAACAGCGACAGCGTGGCAACGCCCGCCTCGACCAATGGCACCGAAGACCTGCAGATCAAAGCCACCGTGGAGCCTATTCCCGATCTGAAGATAGACCTCAACGCCAGCCGTACCATGAACAATACCAAGAGTATTCAGTATATGTATGCTGGCAACCCGACGACGCAGACAGGTTCCTTCAACATGACCACAATCAGTATCAAGACTGCTTTCCAGAGTCGTGGTAACGCTGATAACGGCTACTCAAGCACCTGCTTCACCCGTTTCCAGGAATATCTGGACGTTATGCAGCGCAGGGTCGAAGGGCAGTACGTAGGCACGCAGTATCCTGAAGGGGTAGGGCACACGGGCACCTTCGATCCCACAAACGGCACCGTGGATAAATACAGTCCCGATGTGATGGTGCCTGCCTTCCTTGCAGCATATACAGGCCGCAATGCTGCCACCACCCCCCTGGATATCTTCCCGGCAATCACACGCATTCTGCCCAACTGGAGCCTCTCATACAAGGGACTCTCGAACCTGCCCTGGGTGCGCGACCACCTGAAGAGCGTCACCCTCAACCACAGCTACAAAAGCATCTACAGCGTGGGATCCTACAACTCCTACTCCTCGTGGGTCGAATACATGTACGGGTCGGACCTCGGATACGTACTCAACACGACGACAGGCACTTTTACGCCCTCTTCGATGTATGACATCTCCACCGTCAGCATCAACGAAGCCTTTGCTCCGCTGGTGGGACTGAACGTGACGTTGCAGAATAATATGACCCTGAAGGCAGAGTATCGCAAAACACGTGTGCTCACCCTCAGTATGACTTCCGCACAGATCAACGAGGCCACATCGGCAGACTTCGTCCTCGGATGGGGCTACAAGATTGACGATTTCAAGATCGGTAGCCTATTTGGCAGCAGAGGCAGCAGCGCTCGCGCCGCCTCCAGAAGCAGGTCGAAGTCTAAGGCCGGCGACAAAGATAATGAAGGCCAGAGGCGTTCGGGATCCAGCACCTCCAACCAGCGTTCCACCTCTGGTAGGAACACCTTTGCCCACGCCCTGAACCTCCGCTTCGACTTCTCCATCCGCAACCAGGACGCCATCACGAGAAATATCCAAACCAACCTCTCTGAGGCTACAAGCGGCAACAAGGCTCTCAAGATGAGCTTGGCTGCAGACTACTCCATGAGCCGGTGGGTGACATTATCGCTCTACTATGATCTTCAGCGCAATGAACCGTTGCTCTCGTCTTCGGCCTATCCCACCATCACCCAAGATTTCGGTTTCAACCTCAAATTAACCTTAACGCGATAAGAAACGAGTGTTTTTTGCCGCCGAAGCATCATTTTCATGCCAAAAAATTTGGCTATGTCCTCCTCTTGCATTACTTTTGCACCGCTTTTCGAGAGAAACAGCGGAACAACGGATATTATATAAATAATTAGGATAAAAAAGAAATCAGCATACCAAAACATAAGAAACCATTTTGCTATGGAATTGAATTCACTTACGGCCATTTCCCCTGTCGACGGCCGTTATCGTTCTAAGACCGAACCCCTGGATCAATATTTCTCTGAATATGCTCTCATCCGCTATCGAGTGCGGGTGGAGATAGAATATTTCATCTTCCTCTGTGAACTGCCTCTGCCGCAGCTCGCCGATTTCCCTCAAGATATCTTCCCACAGCTGCGTGCCATCTACGAGAACTTCTCGGAGAAGGATGCCGCACGCGTCAAGGAAATTGAGAGCGTGACGAACCACGATGTGAAGGCTGTGGAGTATTTCATCAAGGAACAAATTGACAATCTGACAGCTTCCCAGCGTGTCAGCTCGGAGGCTGGCGACGCTTCACAAATGAAGAACCTGTCAGCTTACAAAGAGTTCATACACTTCGGCCTCACCTCTCAGGACATCAACAACACCGCCACTCCCCTGAGCATTCAGGAGGCGCTGCATGAGGTTTTCCTCCCACTCGCCCTGAATCTGATGGAGCAACTGGAAGCCTTTGCCGAGGAGTGGAAGGAGATTCCTATGCTTGCCAAGACCCACGGACAACCCGCTTCGCCCACCCGTCTGGGAAAGGAATTCATGGTCTTCGCATATCGTTTGCGCCAGCAACTGGAACTCTTGAACAGGACTCCTATCACCGCAAAGTTCGGTGGCGCAACAGGCAACTTCAACGCTCACCATGTGGCTTATCCCGACCTGAATTGGCGTGAACTCGGTACGGACTTCGTACGCAAGCACCTGGGGCTGGAGCGCGAGCAGTGGACAACGCAGATCTCCAACTACGACAACCTCGCTGCGCTTTTCGATGCTTTGCGCCGCATCTCAACGGTTATCATTGACCTCGACCGCGACATTTGGCAGTACATCTCCATGGGCTACTTCCGCCAGAAGGTGAAAGCCGGCGAAGTGGGCTCCAGCGCGATGCCGCATAAGGTGAACCCCATCGACTTCGAGAACTCAGAAGGTAACCTCGGAATGGCCAATGCCATCTTCGACCACCTCTCGCAGAAACTGCCCGTAAGCCGCTTGCAGCGCGACCTCACCGACAGCACCGTACTCCGTAACGTTGGTGTGCCTATAGGACACATGGTCATCGCAATACAGAGTACCCTCAAGGGATTGGGCAAACTGCTGCTCAACGAGGCTGCCATCCGTGCAGATTTGGAGCAGAACTGGGCAGTAGTGGCCGAAGCCATCCAGACCATACTTCGTCGTGAGGGCTATCCAAATCCCTACGAGGCCTTGAAACAGCTCACCCGTACAGGTGCAGCCATCAGTCACGACAGCATTGCGGAGTTCATTGAGACATTGAATGTCGCTGAGCCCATCAAGGCAGAGCTCCGTGCAATCACTCCCACAAATTACACAGGAATGTAAATCCCGTTCACTCTCATGAGCCTCTTAAGCCCTTTTGGCACCATGAGTCCCATGAACCACATTTAATAATCAAACAATCCCACTTAATAAGAATTAGTAGAACAATGGAAAACAACGACGAACAGTGGCGCGAGAGTTTTGGCGCCAATGAGGGAAAAAACGAACACCGCGAAGGTTTCAATCCCTCCTCTAAGGAACAGAATCAAGGCTATGGAAACGGACGCACCCCGCGTCCGCGCATCCAGCGTCCCGTGTATGGTAGCAGTGCCGAAGGCGAGCGCCGTACCTATCGTCCTCGCTACGATGCAAACGGAAATGCTATGGAAGAAGGTCAGCAGGAACGTCCTCAGGGTTATCAGCCCCGTGGTGGCTATCAGCCCCGTGGCGGCTACCAGCCCCGCGAAGGCGGCTATCAGCCCCGTGGTGGTTACCAACCCCGCGAAGGTGGTTATCAGCCCCGTGGCGGTTACCAGCCCCGCGAGCCTCGCGAAGGCGGCTACCAGCCTCGCGAAGGCGGCTATCAGCCCCGTGGCGGGTTCCAGCCCCGTGGTGGCGGCTATCAGCCTCGTGGCGGCGGCTACGGACCTCAGCGCGGAGGTTTTCAGCAGCGCGGTGGTGGTTATGGCCCTCAGCGTGCCTTCGGCCCTCGCCGTCAACACGGTCCCGGCTACAATCCCAATGCCAAATACAGCTTCAAGAAGCGCATAGAGTACTCCGAGGCTCATATCGATCCCGAAGCACCCATTCGCTTGAATAAATACCTCGCTAACGCAGGTGTGTGCTCACGTCGTGAAGCCGACACCTTCATCGAGGCTGGAGTAGTCAGCGTCAATGGCGTTGTCGTTACTGAGCTCGGTACCAAGGTCAAGCGTTCTGACGAAGTGAAGTTCCACGATCAGTTGGTGAAGATTGAGAAGAAGGTCTATGTCCTGCTCAACAAGCCGAAGGATTATGTCACCACTTCCGACGATCCCCAGAACCGCAAGACCGTCATGGACCTCGTTAAGGGCGCTTGTCCCGAACGTATTTATCCCGTCGGACGCCTCGACCGCAACACCACCGGTGTGCTG
>JAEEGL016435211.1_pt1 | contig 10654 bp, 15 predicted proteins | sample 9134231 | NCBI WGS metagenome assembly JAEEGL01 (sample SAMN16246548, study PRJNA631951) | gut metagenome | biome: gut microbiome; feature: rumen; material: fiber-attached | host: Bos | place: Iran: Karaj | collected 2018-10 | reverse complement strand
GGCTTCTGCTCGTAAGATACCTTAACCATGTAAACAGTAAGCGGGATGTGATAGAAAGCACTTGCCATTGAAAGAGCTGTTCCCCACTGACCTGCACCTGTCTCTGTTGTAAGAGATGTAAGGCCTTGCTTCTTAGCGTAGTAAACCTGAGCTGCTGCAGAGTTAAGCTTGTGTGAACCTGAAGTGTTGTTACCCTCGAACTTGTAGTAGATCTTAGCAGGTGTGCCAAGCTCCTTCTCAAGCTGATAAGCTCTGATCAACGGTGAAGGTCTGAAGATCTTGTAGAACTCCTGTACCTCTTCCGGGATGTCGATGAATCTTGTGTCGTTGTCGAGCTCCTGCTTGCACAACTCCTCACAGAAGATAGGAGTCATCTCCTCAAGTGTGAGAGGCTTATGTGTGCCGGGGTGAAGCATCGGTGCGGGCTTATTCTTCATGTCCGCACGAACGTTATACCACTGCTTGGGCATCTCATCTTCCGTCAAAAATATTCTCTTAGGTACTCTAGCCATAATGGCCTCCTTTCGTCTTGGCGGTAAGATGTTGGCCTACGGTAAGCATGCTCTCTAACTCTTTATTTACTTGCCGTTGCAATAAAAAATCCTGCATCCGATATTACCCGGACACAGGACAGAAATTACTGCGGTACCACCTGTATTGACTGAATATGCTATTGCATCAGTCCTCTCTTTCATGTTCCAACAAACATGCTCTGCTGATAACGGAAGAGTTCCCGTCGGGCCATTTCCTGCCCGCCCTCACGAGGTCCATTCATCTTCCCGTCCGTATCGCAATCCCACCGCCTGCGACTCTCTTGTTCCCGGATCTTAAGGGTCAACTACTATTCCCCGTTCATCGGTTTACGAATATGAATATAACTATGATCGGCTGAAGTGTCAAGGGATTGGCGCTGACTATACATTATCAGAAATCCACCATGTATATCGCTATCGATATCTTGAACATCGAACCCTTGGGATCTATCTTCTTAACCTTCGCCATAAGATACTTCCCCGCATCCATAAGACGGGAGAACACCACATTATCTCGCTCCGGTATATATCCCAGCTTCTTACGATCAGAATTCAGAACAAGTATCGCCTTCTCGTCGTAACGGTTATCCTCGCGCTGAAGGATTAAAGAATCCCCTTCACCAAGAGCATCGAACAACTCGGTCTCCTTGATATATGCGGTTCCTGCTATATATGTATCGAACAGATGAATCTCCTGCTTCAGAGGCTTAAAGACATCACCGAGACTTTTATCCGTCGCGGCCTGAACCATTAGATCCGTCTCATGTTTAATCAAACCTGCTCCCATGTGAACGGTTCACCTCCTTCTATTATCTGATCGAGTATCTCTATCAACTCCATGTAGTACACATGAAGCTTATGATGTTCTTCCATAAGCTCTTCCATCTTACGAAGACATCTAATCCTGTCACGTAGTATCTTCGAGTATGTATAAGGCTCAGTTGATACGATGGTCTTTATCTCTTCTTCGAGCGTCGCAATACGCTTCTCGATGTTATCGATCTGAGGACGCTTGGTGCTTACGCCATGCAGGGAAAGAGTCTTTCTCACAATAACTTCCAACTCCTCAAGCTCTTCGTAGCTGTTAGCCATGTACGCTGCGGTTACTCTCTCCCATAGATCGCGAAGCTCATCGTTCTCCGCCGTCACTGGATTAAGATCGGGGTGCAATATCTTCGCAAGTCTCCTATAAGCTTTCTTGGCACGCTCGCATTTCCAAGGCGAGTCGACTACTGCTTTCTTCGCTGCATTCTTCTCACGGATGAGGTCACGAAGTTCATCCCTATAGCACTTCATGAGACGGTCGAGTTCATCTTCCATCTCCTTAATGTCGATACGCTTCCCGCGATTACGGGCAGCCTGCACATAAGCGATCTTTTTCTTCATATAAATGATATCGAGCTTAGCCTCGAAGTTCTCGACCATAAGCTCGCCAAACTTCTTAAGATATGCTGTCTCGATCGAAGCTGCCTCTTTCATTAACTGCTCCTTCTTAAGAAGCAGTCTCTCGTATTTCTTATAAAGTCCGTCACCTTTCCTTACTAACTCACCCATATTCCACCTCAAAACCATATAAATCGTAATGCAATGCCGGTAACCTAACTCCGTCTATCCTCGCCTTCTCGAGAAACTCTCGCGGGCCTCTGTACCACTTGTGATCGAAGCCAATTACTATTCCGTTATCTTCCTCACAGGCGATCTGGAACTTCCTGTCCTCATACCTGAACGTTATCTTGCACGGCGTATTACAAAGCCCGAAGACATCGTAGAGATCAAGCGACCTTGCACCGTTAAACTCATACTGAAGTGTCACGATATAGTCCATGACTTCGATGCAGCCCCAGAACGTGTTCTTAACAAGATCTTCCGCCTGCCACTCACGCGCTTCCTGGGCATAGACAACAGCAGCACCGATATCTCCCTCTTCTGCCTTAAGCTTCGCCATGCGGTAAGTGACATCCGGCACGGGGAAGAAATCCAGGTTGTACCCGCTGTACTTTCCTGACTCGGAACACATGTCGTTATAAAGTTGCGTCAGCATCTTCTTGTAGCGGGCCTCGTCCTTCTCCACGAAGTATCCGTAGTGGTACATGTCGGCAAGCTTATGCTGCGCCCACGCTTCTATAGAAGGATTCCCCGACTTTGCTGCAAGCGAGAAATAGCGAAAAGCTTTCTCATAATCGACTGTCCCGTTCTGCCCGTAGTACCATATGTACCCGAGTTCCTCGAGCGACGCCGCATCACCATACTCCGCCGCCATCATAAGGTACTTCTCCTCCAGATCGAACCTCTTCTCCTCAAGGTAGTAGTAAGCGAGGTTATGCATGTCATCCGGGTTATGGTAAGTATCGATAAGAAAGCGCACTGCCTCTTCGAAAAGAAACTTATCGTCATCACTATGCGTCTCGCTTCCATAAAACGCCGTCATGATATTTACCGCTTCCTGCTTAGTCATACAAAGACCCTCCCTTCTACCGGTTAGATCAGGTAAGTAGTCTTCCTGATCCTCAGCCTAATGGTAGCAGGGAGGGTGGGTTATTAATTGTACGTTTTAAGGGGTAATCGGGGTTATTCCGGAGTATCTATTCCCTTTATCCTTCGGAGATATCCTTTGAAGCTTTCTGCGTCTTCGCCATCGCCAAACTCTCGGATTCCCTTAAGAAGCCCGTCGATCTTCTCCACCAACTCCCCCGTAGGCTGACAGTCTATAGATAACAACAGACCGATAATCTCATATACGTCGTCGTCAGTGTAACCGAAGTTCTTCAAGGTAAGAACCATGTGTGTACAAGAGTTGAAGCAAATCTCCATGCTCTTCTTGTCAGGTGGATCAGCCATGTTAAACTCAAAAACTTCACTCATGTTTATCTTGATAATTCTCATAACAAAAATAGTTTTTAAGGCCACTATATGTAATGTACTCTCGAGTTCTTTCACAAAGATTACGTAATAGAAATTCATCATTAGAATTCCCTGTTGGTAAGATTGCATACAAGCTACATTCTTTTAAGCAATTCAGTTCAATTTCGTTCTTTAGCGACTCATAAATCACATCCAGATAATCCGTACATTCAAAGAAAGAAACTCCAATTGTATGAACAATGGGAAAAGGAATAAAGAAAATCAAACTTTCATTTTTATCCTTTTCCCGATAAAGAAATCTATATATGATCTGATATAGCTTTGTTTTCGACACATCATATTCACCTCTTCGCATAGCTGGAATATCCAGATCGGAAGCTTCATCCATCAGTTCTCTTAACCAATCTTCAACTTTCGGACTGTGCTTTCTGCCTGATGTTAACAACTCAATTTGTTTATCGTCGAACGGGAGCTTGGCATCAAACTGACGGTCTGTTCCCACTTCGTAATAATCCGCTTGTCCTCCACTCTGTTCTTCAATCCTGCGATATGTGCCCGGAAAAACCTCTTTAGAAACATTCATCATTTCAAGCACGTACTTTTCATACTCACCGCCGTGAAACAAACTAAGAATATCGCCCGAAATAATGACCTTTGTATTTTTTCTGATACTCATATCCACCTCATACAAATTCACTCTGATTATGGTTACCAAAGTGACTATGTATAACTAAGAAAAATCTAAGCAAGCCAACAACTTATAAGTTTATATCTATAATTGAAATTCAAAAGCGATAATAAGAATTATGCTATAAATTATTGTTGTCACTAAGATTTTCAAGCAATTCAACGATAACGCAATAATTTCTTCTCATTCTTTCGTTTCTGTAAACATCAAAAAAAGGCACTAATTTTATATCTTCCAAAGATTTATAGAAAGGATTGCGTTCACCAAAATAAACATCCTTGTTATCATGTGTAATAGACTTGAACTGTGAATAAGTGATATCAATTACTTGGCCTTTAATCTCAAGCCACTCGTGATTAACCGTATTCTCAGGATTACCATCACAGTATACACCGTTGTATCTTTCCAATGTTAACCCATACCTCTCATACAAATAATAAGCCAACAAATCACACGCATCATCACAGCTTCCTCTAGGGAAGTAATTTAGCTTATCCTTTTTATCTAACAATGATTCCTCTACCGCTACCTCTATAGCCCACCGAACATTTTTAGCTATTAGGCATAATTCATTATATTCCATAAGTCGTTATTTCATTCCTCACTCGTATGTACGAACACCACTGTATAGGTGGTATCGGCATGCTTTGCGACTTGCTGGATGTAGTTTGTGATCAGGTCCTCTGCCCTCTGCTCTGCACTCATGAGAAGCGTGTTATTCGACATGATCTCTGTCTGAAGCTCAAGATTCGCATCATTGATTGCACCCGTCATGTCCTCTGCGGTAATTACATTCTCATTTAAGATGTTGTACCAATTCTCATCAGCAACAATAATCGAGCCGTAGTCATAAGAACTTGAATCAACATGTACGCCTCCGATAAGCTCAACAGGCGGCAGTGTAACCGTTATCTCGTTGTCTCCAGTAAACTCCATTGTGACACGGCTCATATCGATGCCGATCTCAGCATAACCGCTGTACTCTACCCAGAACTCACGGTCACTCTCACCGATACCGGAAAGGCCGTTGGCACGAGGCTTAATCGCCTTCGCTACGTTATGGAAATACACTCTTAAAGTCGCGAGCTGGCAGATGTTACGAACCTGCACAAGATCCGGCTGCATCGACTCCGGGATTGGTGTCGGCAGTGCGGGTTCAGGCTCCGTTACTACAACATAATCTGAAGCTATGATCTCTGCTTCGACAGAATTCTCAGGCTCTTCCACAGGACCATTACTGCACGCAGTCAATACACAAGAACACGACAAACTCAGAGCAAGTAAGACTGACAATAACTTCTTATTCATATTACTGTCCCTCCCACACGATCTCTAAAGTGTAATCAGGATAGAACTGCTCTACCAAAGGTCTGGTCAAGCCCTCTATCTCGGCCTCTGTGTTGTTACGTGCGATCTCCATCATGGTCTCGTCGCCTACTACTCTTGAATACAGATCCTGCTCACACAGAACATGCGCTTCGATAGGCACCTGCTCATTGTTGTAAGCGTTATCTACGAAAATATAATCAAGCGTTCCCGCATCAACGGTACAAGACTGAATCGCGACTTCAGGAATCGTGATCGTGATAACGTGACTGTCCGGATCACCATAATCGATAGTAAGCTCACTAAGATTCACGCCGAGTACAACTGTACCCTCGTAAGCAACATAATACTTAGGAGTTACACCATCAGCTTCGTAAACACGGCAGATGGCGTCGTACTGGTAGTTAAGAGTCTGAAGTTCACTTATCTCGATGATGTCCTCGATACTTACCGTGGAATCAACCTGCACCGATGCTTCCGTACCGACTACTGCACGAAGCACACCGTCAGCATCTGACATAATCTCCTCAGCAACTGTGCCTGCAGGAACTTTCTCTGCGGATTCTGTCTCGCCGACGCCCCTTATCTTATCGATGCCGCCGCACATAACAAATACTGTACACACGAGCACAATAAGCAGCACAAGTGCGAGGATAATGATCTTATATCTGTACTTATCAGACATAGCTTTCCATTTATCGTATGCGTTCATTTTCCCTCTCCATGTAAGAAACTTACCCTAATTATACTACCTCGAACCTGTACTTCTGCTTCACATCAGGGTACTTCACGCGGTCGACTTCGCTCATGAACATGTCGAGCGGTCTTGCACACATCTTGCCTTCGCCATAGAGTGCACGATACACCATGAGGTTCTCGTTTGTCTCGGAGTGATGCGCGATGCCCACGATCTCATAAAGGTACATGTTGCCCTCGGACTCGAACTCGCGCTTAAAATGCTGCACAATCTGCCCCGGCTGCGGGATCTCTCTACCGTAATCCATTATCTCCTCCTCTTGGGTGCCGTCGCACTAAAGCTTATCTCCAACAATTCGAAAAGCTGTTCATCAGCCACACTGCCGTCCAGCAGCACCGTCACCCAGTGTCTTTTATTCATGTGATAAGCAGGCATAATTCCAGGCTCATTAACAATCGTCTCATGTAAGACAACATCGTCGATCTTAAGATTCATCGCTGAGATAATCTCATCTCCCTCAAGACCTAATGTTGACCTTTTAAGATCCATGATCAGAGCGAACCACTTGCGGTTAGACGGATGCCTAAATACAGCCGATGTATCATCATCTGCCCAAGGATAATCCGGCTCTACACCATACTGATTTTTAATGTAATCGGTAATCTTCTGCCTCATGTGTTGATTATATCATTCCACCAATTCTAATCCTCAAACAAAAATCCCGCGTACTACCACTATCCGCGGGATTCAAGAACGGTTAGGCATGTTAATAGTTGCAATTGTTGCTCTTTGCGATAACAAAGCAAAGAAATAACCGCCCCCGACCAAGGATAAGCGGTTATTCATTAACACAATCTGAGGTCAACCGTCAACCGGTAGCGCCTCTTTATGTTCTAATGATACCATCACACATATTTCTGTTCAACAACCCCTTCAGCAATCCTTCGTAAACCTACACTCCGGGTAACTTCTGCACCCCCAGAATGCGACGATTATTGGTTTTGAATTCCTATTCTGCTAATTATCAATAGACTTATATTGTCTACCCTCGATATTATTCAGGCAATTTCAATTGATCTTTATGTGCCCTTAAAAACCGTCTAGTTTGCTCTATATTGCACTCATATTCTTTATCAAATCTACTGTCAGCCCAAGATGTTTTTCCTCGCCGCCTCACTAGAAGCTTCCCATCATGTATCCTGTAGTCATTCTGCTCTGTAAAGTTTTTGCCAGAATAATATGTAGAGTCTTCAAACCCCTCATTAAGATCAAGAACCTTTCTTATGTTATCTACTGTAAATCTAAACATCCTTGCCTCCTTGCTATTGCCTTTGAAATCTACAAAAGAATCGCATTTATTGCTACTGATAATATACATTGACTATTTTTCCATCATTTGAACAAGCTGTTAACTTCGTTTAATGATCATCAAATTAAAGAATTCATGTAGTATGTACAATGTGGACACAATAAAAAAATATAAGGATCATACTAATCGAATATTACCTTCGCTCAACCCAAAATCCCGCGGGACTACCACGACCCGCGGGATTCAAGAAAGGAGGATTTGTATGACAACCACTATGTTTTTCATCCGCATTATAGCATCATGCATATTCCATTATTGGGACAGTCCATTATGAACGTATGTTCCTTTTGTAGCCGATTAGTGTTATAATCAAGACCTGAGGCACTACCAAAACGGTTAGGCGGTTGACCTTCGAACCATATCTTCTGAGTCTTCATTGAAAGCCTCCTAAGAAATGGGTTCTCAGGAGGTATAACATGAGTGATTACGAGCTGTTAAGCGTGATTATCGCGTTAGGCATGTTAATAGTTGCAATTGTTGCTCTTTGCGATAACAAGGCAAAGAAATAACCGCCCTACTGACCAAAGTGAAGCGGTTATTCAATAACTAAACATAAGGTCAACCGTCAACCGGTAGCGCCTCTTTATGTTCTAATGATACCATCACACATATTTCTGTTCAACAACCCCTTCAGCAATCCTTCGTAAACCTGCACTCCGGGTAACTTCTGCACCCCCAGAATTCGCCGAACTTGCCGCTTCTTCTAGTTAAGACATTGCCGCATCTGGGACACACCTGAACTGCCTTCGCGGCGTCACAGGGATTCTTAATCTCCTCGTCCAGACGCTTATAGATCTCATACGTTATATGGCAGTCTGCCAAAGCTCTATGCGCGCCATCGTACGACACACCATAATAAGCAGACAAACTCTGCAATGACCTGCTCTCAAGCTGCGGCAGGTAGCGCCTTGCCACTACCAAAGTATCCACGTATTCAATGGGCAACTCGCGCCCGAAGAACCTCACGGCATCTTTCTGGATAAACCTAAGATCGAAATTCCGGATATTATGCCCTACAAGCACCTCGTCACCTACAAACGTCTTGAACATACCAAGCGCCGTTTTTACGTCAGGGCTCCCGGCAACCATGTCGTCGGTGATTCCCGTGATCGCACTCACCTCATAAGGGATGTGGAACCCGGGATCAACGAGCGTCGAGAATTCATCAACGATCTCCCCGCCCTTAATCTTAAGGGCGGAGATCTCGATGATAGTTTCTACTTCAGGATTTAACCCCGTTGTCTCGAGGTCGAATATAACGCAGTCAGGTACGAATTTTATTAACATTGTTACAAAAAATCACATGTCGCCGTAATCGCTGACCGAACTGTCAGAATCACGCGCCCCCTCTACCTCGACCAGACCGGCCTCACTAACCTTTATCGCGGAGCCGCAGTACTCACAGTGGCCGACTGTGCCCTTGCGGATCTTGTTGCCGCTTGAGCCGCAGTTGGGACAGATAACTGCGACGTTAAGCTTTTCGAGTTCGTCCTCGTAAACCTGCCTGTTGAATGCCGTCTGCGCCTCGTTAGCCTGCGCCTGTGCCTGCTCTGCCTGAGCCTGCGCTTCCTTAGCCTTCTGCTCTGCGACAGCAATCTTACGCTTCTTCATGATCTTAGCCACGATGACGAGGCCCACGACAAGTATAAAAGCGCCGCTAATGACGGTGATGATGCCAACCCTGCTCATCTGCTTCGTCATGATCCTGTCTGCCGACTTCTTGAAAGCTCTCGAGAAGAACTCGGCCTCGTTATAAGAGTCGTCAGCATAGTAGTAATCGAGGTAATCAAGCAAGATCTCCTCCGCCTGCTCGTCCATCACCACGGACTCGGCGTCGTAACCCGGCGTCACGGTCTCGATGTAGTTACCGGAATCATTCGGGTACTCGCGGAAGATTACGAGCAAGTGGCCCTCATCCTCACCGAAAAGCTCACGATAGCGCTGTTCAGACAATTCCTCAAGAGAACCTTCAGATCTATAGTCGGCGCCCTCCTCACCCATGATCCACAGGTAAGGCTGAACGCCGGTCTTATCGTAGAAATATTCCATACCGTCGATGAGTTCATCTTCGGTATCCTCAGTGATCCAGTCACCCCAGTCGTCCTGGTACCACTCGTCGATGGCTTCGCAGCGGTTCGCGGGCAACGGATCACGCGCGATAGTGGAACGCTCGATATCACCATAGACCTGATGCCAACCATAAGCGGTCACAATTCCGAAGATCGCCATGACCGGCAAGAACATACTGACGCAGCCACTCAAACATCCCGTTCTCGCACGAGAGGCAGGTGTGCCGTAACGGTTGCCATAGTTACTGCCGTAAGAGCTGCCATAAGAGCTCTTGTATCCGCTACCTGAATGCCTCGAATACGAAGACCTGCTCGGTGTGCTCTTGTAACTGCTCGATCTACTTGAACTGCTTGATCTGCTGGATCTGTAACTCGACTTGTGACTTGAGCTGTGAGAATGACTTCTCGAGCTGTGTGATGAACTGTGGTGTGACTTGCTTCCGCCGCCTCTAGCCATAGTAATACCCTCCCTTAAATTCCTAGGAGAATTTTACCATATATTTGTTTTTCAATATGGATAATCCATTGACCTGAATGCTACCTCGTAGTATTATGCAACTGGAATATAGTTGCAGATTGGATAGATTATATGAGCAGTTTTGAAAAATCAAAGGCACGCCTGTGCTCTTTGCCCCGTGAGACATAATGTCTAAAGCAACGACAGAAGATTTATACAACAAGCTTAATGAGTTAGGAGAATTAAGATGAAAAATAACAGCATATTAGAATACAAGGGTTATCACACTAAGATTGAATACGATTCAGTTGATAAGATTCTTCACGGAAAGATTGAAGGAATAAACGATCTTGTCACTTTCGAAAGCAGAGATATCAATACAATCGAAGATGAGTTTCACAAGGCTGTAGAAGACTATCTTGTTATGTGTGAAGATCTTGGTCAGCAGCCCGAGAAAGAATATAAAGGCAGCTTCAATATCAGGATCGCTCCCGAACTTCACAAGAAGCTTGTTCTTATCTCTTATGAGAATTCAGAGTCTTTGAACAGCTGCATCGAAAGAGCACTCAGATCTTTTGTTGAAAGAGAATCAGTGACTTAACTTCTCCCTCTTCCTCATTACCTGGAAGACAACGACGAATATAACTGCGATC
>JAEEGL016231832.1_pt1 | contig 10654 bp, 11 predicted proteins | sample 9134231 | NCBI WGS metagenome assembly JAEEGL01 (sample SAMN16246548, study PRJNA631951) | gut metagenome | biome: gut microbiome; feature: rumen; material: fiber-attached | host: Bos | place: Iran: Karaj | collected 2018-10 | reverse complement strand
GAGCTTTACGAGGTATGTGTGGTTAGCGTAAGCTCTGGCACCCTTGGAAACCTGAAGGATAACAGGGCTGTTAAGCTCTCCTGCTGCCTCTGTGATTCCCTGAACGATCTCCATGTTGTTGACGTTGAAAGCACCGATAGCGTAACCGCCGTCATAAGCCTTCTTGAACATTTCCGTAGTTGTTACCAATGGCATAAGCTACAATCTCCTTTGAAATGATTATTACGATAAATTCGCACAACGGACATTAGCGTCCGCTAAATATTTTATCACTTTCTTCCTAATATAAAAAGCACCGGAATGATCCGGTGCTTCATTATTTTTATCCTATCCGGTCTTAGGATCCGGAGAACAGATACATCAGGATACCGATAGCAAGGATACCGAGGATGATCGCGATAATAACCTTGATAGCGGATACAGGAGACTTTCCTGCGATTCTTCCTGTCTGGCCGTTAACTACGAAGTTGTAGATAGTTCCGTTGAACTTGAAGTTGGAGATCCAGATAGGTGCAAGAAGGTACTTGAATGTGATGTTGTCGTAAGAAGTTGCAAGCTGAACGTTCTTAACACGGTCTGCTCTGTATCTTGCTCTTACGTTGTCTCTGATATGGCTCTCGAGCTTCTTCTTAATGGAAACCTGAGCTTCCTTCCATCCGTCATCAAGACCTACGGAATATCTCTCAGCAGCGAAACCTGCTATGAACTGAGGATCGTAGTCACGAAGCTTATTGAAGTCGAAGCTTGATACTGCCTTGATATGAGCATCATTTGTCTTCTTACTTGCATATACAACTTCATCATCGATGAACTCGTCGTGGATACCGTGGCATCTGTACCATCTTGTCTTGGTATTGCCGTCCTTATCCTTATAATCCTTACCATACTCGGCAGAATAAGAAGATGTTGTCTGGGAATCGAATGTCCAATAAGGAAGGTAGATACCCTTGAACTCCTTCGCCTCGCATCCCTTCTTGGCTGCGTTAGGTGCGAAGAGTTTCTTCTTAAGCCACATCTTGAAAAGCTCTGCTGCCTTCTCCTGAGAGATCTCGAAAGGAACAACTCCTCCCGGTGCCATTACGTCCTCGTCATCATCTACAGGCATAACGCTTGTGGATCCGCAGAAAGGACATGTGGAAGCTGTCTCTGTCATATCGTAAACTGCAGTACCGCCGCAGTTCTTACATACGATATTCTTCTTCTGAGCACCCCAGTCCTTGCTTGTACGAAGCTTGGCAGAATTGAAATCGATCTCCTCTGAAGCCTTGTTACCATCTTCAGGCTTAGGCAGTTCCTTGTGATAACCGCAGTAGTCACAGGTCATCGACAAAGTATCGGGATCATACGTAACTGTAGCGCCGCAGTTGGGACACTTCTTATCAGTAACGTCCACTGTCTGGCCCTGTACTAACTCATTGACATTCTCATTCTCAGCCATGGGAGATCTCCTTTGAATTAATCTATAGCGATTATAACATATTCAAATATAATTGATTAAGATTTATGATGAGTTTATGGACAAGAATTTCTACAGAAACGAAGTCACTTTGAAGGCCATCAGAGATGATCTTCTTGACGGAAGTATCGTCGATATGTGTAAGGTTAATGATGGGTATAATTACGACTTCCTTTTCGATTAGCTTTGTTTCTGATGAAACCTGTTAATAATATTGATCTACTCAGTCTAATAAATAATATTGAGCTCTACTCTCTATTAACACTTAATAATTGATAACTAATACAAATGGCTGGCAAAAGGGCCTTGATCAACTTCATATACTAGTTAGTTAGCCAATGAACGTATATATCTCCAACAAAACTTATGTCAATCACACAAAAGCTGTGCATCATTTGTGTTGCAATTTTCTTTTAACATTTTCCGCATACGATATTGACCAAGCAGTATTCTTCACTTAATATGTAACCAAATAGACATTATTTGAAAGGAGAATACTTATGGACTATTGTTTTGATTGGGACATAGTAAGCGAGGGGGCGCCCTATGTAACCATCAGTAAACTTGGTATTGCTTTTAATATGGCCTCAATTAAAAAGCTCGGTACTCCTTCAAATGTTATGCTCGGTTTTGACAGCAGCCAAATGGTAATTGGTGTAAAAGTAGCATCCGAAACGAACACCGACAATAGAAACATATATCAGTTCAAAGACAGAATTAAAAATAACTGGGTGCGAATTGGATGTAGAGACTTTATCAGGTATTTAGAGAAACTCTCAGGGCTAGACTTCACAAAATCAAAGAGATACATCGCTGACTTTGACAACGACAATCTTTTGTTGATTATAAGGATTACGGAAGGAGGGGATGAAGATGAATCCGACGAAGAAAACGAATCATAAAGAACGCACCACCAACTAGTACCAGTAGTTGATGGTGCATAAAAAGTTGTTTGCTATGATATAGCGACCCAACACGCATATCATAGCATATTACTCCCACATTTAGTGTTTCATTTGTATTAAGGAGGAATGTTATGATACGTTCTATTATTGATTTGCTTAAAATTGAAGCGTCTTATCGAGAGTATCTAATTTCTCGTGGCGTAACATTTGACCAAAAGGGGTTCCCCGTATTCCAACCAAGTATGTATGCCGATGATTGGCCATCAACAATCGTCACATATCCATGCCGTAACAACACTGCTCTAGTTAAAGATCCAAGCAGTACAGCCATAAGCTTCTATCTATCTGATGAACGAATATATCCGCGTTTGGAGAAAGTATTCAAAGATATCAACGAGTATAAACGCTTCATGGCTGTTATTAGCATAGACTTAACCATAACAGACGACATGGACACTGAATTGCAGCTGCTATTACTAATGGTTAACCAGTTATTCACGATGATTCTAGCGGTAAATAATGTAAAGATCATTCACAACACTCGTAGTGGAGGTTTATCTAATAGCACTGTATTTAGAAATGTTCCTAAGGGAATAACCGTAGCATCCGGTTTCTTAGGATGCGATAGGGTATCGGAAGAGAATATGTCTTACATCAGCAAGATTCTATATCTACAAGCTGGGAAAATTCTAATCTATGGTAAGCATGATATTAATGCTGAAAAGCAGTTGGATCTATTGGGATTCGACTACAGATTGTACCCTGATGTGCACCAATTGACAAAAATGAAGGAGGCTCAAAATGGCAGACAGTAAAACAAGTTATTCAAATGAATCAAACAATTATGTAACGAATAGTATTCACAGTTCAAAAATAGATATGGACAGATACAACCGAAGTAAAGTGCGAGAAAACAAGTATAACGAAAATTGGAAGAAAAACTCGGTTAACATTAACGATATCGTGAATCTATTTACCCCGAATGCGGTTGGATCCATTCATGGTGTGAAATACCAATTTGAAGGCAACCGATATAGAATAGTAGCAGATATGGCAAGTGGTTATCTGCGGATATTCGATAAAATACTCGGCCAATATGTACGGTTAGATGGCTCTATAGGTACAACAGAAGAAACTCATTTCAAAATCAAGAAAAGGAGTGAAATGTAATCATGAAAGTATATTTAGCTAAAGATCTTAATAATCTCACGATGTATGGCGACACCCCTGATTTAACCTTATCAGGATCACCTATTGTCGAGTCATTTTGTATTAGCGATGTGGAATACTCATACCTGGATAAGCATTTTATCGATGAAACTAACGATGCATGCAATGCACTATTAGACCTTGGAGATTATCAGTTTTACAATGACTATCAATGTCAGTTATTGTTAGATTGGATTAATAGTAACGACTCAAATTGTGCAGAACTAAAGTCTTTCTACGAACAACTAAAAAACTATCTTAAATATGCTATCGATAACCATACGGGAATTGCCATCGAATTGTGAGGGTACGCAATGAAAAGTTCCTATAAACTGTTTAGTGTCTTTTGGGATCATAAAGACACTACCGATATATGTAAATGTCCATACTTAGATGTACCGTACAGTTTCGATTACAAAGATAGTCTTTGCTTATTAGATGATCTAGATTGTTATAGAACTATTAAAATCAGTGAGCTACTTGATATCGACAACGAAGACGAATGGTATTCAATCTGCAATCAGTTGAGATTGTTTAATAGAATCGCTCTTGTGATAGACTACTTAACTGTTCCATCCTCCTTAATATCATCACAATACTATCTAAAGAGACTGTGTCAAATATATCATGCGCTCTTACTAGATGTGCCAGATGCAATGATTGTCGTTAACATTCCAGAAAACCTCCGCGATTCGTGGATAAAACTAACAGCTTAATCATCAAATAACAACGCCCCTCCATCAAGAATGATGAAGGGGCATAGTTAATAGTATATCTTGAAATAATCCTTTTAGCTTACTCGATACCCTTGCGCTCGTCTACGGGAACGTACTCTCTTCTCTTGCTTACGCACTTGTAAGCAGGACGCATGATACGGCCGCCTGTGACAACCTCCTCGATTCTGTGAGCACTCCAACCTGCGATTCTTGCAGAAGCGAAGATAGGCGTGAACAATTCCGGAGGGATGCCGAGCATTGAGTATACGAAGCCTGCATAATAGTCGACATTCGCACACATGATCTTGTCAGACTTCTTAACCTCGTGGAATACCTCAGGAGCAACTCTCTCAACCATTGTGTAAAGATTGAAGATATCGTCCTTACCTGTCTCCTTGGCAAGCTCCTCGGCATGCATCTTAAGAAGTCTTGTTCTCGGATCAGACAATGTGTAAACAGCATGTCCGATACCATAGATAAGACCAGACTTATCGAATGCTTCCTTCTTGATGATCTTAGCAAGATACTCTCTTACCTGTGCCTCATCAGTGATGTCGCTAACCTTTTCTCGCAGGTCGCACATCATAGCGTAAGCCTTGTTGGAAGCACCGCCGTGCTGAGGTCCCTTGAGTGAGCCTACAGCAGCTGCAATTGCAGAGTATGTATCAGTACCTGTGGAAGATACTGCGTGAGTTACGAAGGACGAGTTGTTACCGCCGCCGTGCTCAGCGTGAAGTACAAGTGCAAGGTCAAGAACACGAGCCTCAAGTTCAGTGAACTTTCCGTCGGGACGGATCAGGTGGAGGATGTTCTGTGCCGTGCTGTACTCAGGTACGGGTGCATGCAGGAACAAGCTCTTATGCTCAACATAGTGAAGTCTTGCCATGTAGCCGTAAGCGATCATAACAGGGAATCTTGCGATGAGCTCAACACACTGGCGCATAACGTTGGGAACATCAAGCGCGTCAGGATTAGAATCGTAGGAATAAGATGCAAGAACTGATCTTGCAAGCTTGTTCATGACATCCGGGCTCGGTGCCTTAAGGATCATGTCCTCAGTAAAGCCGTCCGGAAGAGGTCTCTTGGATGCGAGCAAAGCTCTGAACTCAGCAAGCTCGGACTCAGTAGGAAGATCTCCTGTGATGAGAAGGAACGCGATCTCCTCATAACCGAATCTCTTCTTGTAGAAACCGTTAACGAGATCTGTTACTTCGTAACCCTGGTAGTAAAGTCTTCCGTCGACAGGCATTCTGTCGCCGTCATCCATGAGGTAACTCATTACCTCACCTACCTCGGTAAGACCTACGAGTACACCGGTACCGTCGTTGTTACGAAGACCGCGCTTTACGTTATATCTGCCGTAAAGTTCGGGATCGATCTTGGCTTTCTTGCCAGCTACCTTAGCGAGCATACCGATGAATTCTTCGTTGTTCTTATATTCAGCCATCAGGAATTCTCCTTACTATATATACCTACGCATTAAATTATGCCACGGAAACGATTATATTGTCCGTGGATTTACGTTGTCAATTTTTATAAGGATTTTTGCAAGATTCTATCTTATTTCTTGCAAAATATAGCCGATGATAGATGCAGCGGAGGCCGCATTAAGTGATTCAGCCTTGCCCTGCATCCGGATTTTTACCTTTATATCGCACTGATCAATAGTGAATTCCTTAAGTCCGGCCCCTTCATTTCCGATAAAATATGCGACAGGAAGATCTATCTTCGCCTTGCTTAAATCATCACCGTGAAGTTCGGCTGCGATGATCTTTACCCCCTTATCGTGAAGGACCTTTATCATCTCATCTGAATCTTCGAAGCTTAATACGTTAACTCTCCAGATTGAACCCATAGAAGATCTTACGACCTTGTCGTTAAAAGGATCTACCGTATTCTTCGTTATAAGGATTCCCGTGAAGTCGAATGCATCTGCGATTCTTATCATGGTGCCGAGGTTACCCGGATCCTGGATATCTTCAAGGCACATGAATATGTCCTTGTTGTCTCCTCTTAATGTAATCTCGCCTGTCGATGAAGGACGCTTAGCAACGAGCGCCATTCCCTGAGGATGAACCGTCTGGGAAATCTTCTTAAAGCACGCTTCGTTGAGCAAAAGGCACTCGCATCCCTGGTGGTCGGAAGATACGCTTTTCGCCCAGTCTGCGTGTGAAGCGTCAGCAATAACCATGGACGGCACCACGCCACCCTGAAGTGCATCCTCGCAGGATCTTTTACCCTCAATAAGAACCACACCCTCACGGCGTGCATTCTTGCTGTCGTGAAGTGATGCGATGTACTTTACCTTGGCATTATCTTTACTTGTGATCAAATCCACTTAAGTTACCGTCACTGCCCATAGACTATAAACAGCGGGCTGTAGGAAGCGACGCCTACCTGCATCGGTCCGAAGCTTATGCCGTTTACGATGAAGTCCGAGTTAAGACTAACTGAGGGACTTTCGAGCTCCTCTATCTTAAGCGTATTCGTGCTGTCGTCAAGCTTAAAGTAAACTCCCTCATGTCCGCGGTTAATGATAACCACAACCTTACGTGCCCCCTGTGAAGGCATTACGGACTCGCCGAAGAAGTCACGGTTCTCGTTATCGAGGTAACGCTCGAATGCAATTACATTCTCCGAAGTATAGAGAGTTCTGTAGTAGCCCGTCTTAAGCACGCGGTTATCGACACGAAGCTTCGCAAGCTTACGTACGAACTCAAGATGCTCGGCACTCTCGCCCTCTACCTTACCCCAAGGATATGTCCTTCTGTTGAAGGGATCCTTGTAGCCATCCATCAGGATCTCGTCACCGTAGTAAACACAGGGAGCACCCACGTAGCCGATCTGTATTGCATAACCGAGCTTACAAAGATCTGCACACCTCGAAGCCTCGCTCTCGTGCACTCTGATCTTCTGCTGGTCTTCCTTGTTATCGGTATCGCAGGGCTTGCTCATCATAGTGTAGAACCTGGGAACATCGTGTGATGACAGAAGGTTCATTATGCAGTAGTAGCTCTGTGCCGGATATCTTTCACGGAAACCTTCCATGCGTGCATTAAAGACCTTCGCGGAAATGTATCCTTGCAGGAACTCGAGCATGGTGGTTCTGAACGTGTATCCCATTACGGAATCGTGCGACGTGCCGAGCATGAAGTCTCTGTAGGAGCCGTAGGAACACTTGTTACTTGCGTCTTCCCACACCTCGCCTACGAGCATACCCTCGCCGTCAGTCTTACGCTTGATGACATCCCTCATCTGTCTTATGAAAGAATCGGGAAGCTCGTCCGATACATCAAGTCTTAATCCCGATGCTCCTCTGCTCATCCACGTATCGACTACGCCGCCCTCACCGAAGATGAAGCGTCTGTAAGAAAGATTATTCTCATCGACATTAGGAAGGTCCGGGAATCCCCACCAGGAATCGTATACCGTGTATCCGTCTTCGTTCTTGTAGAAGTTATACCAGGAACGGTACTTGCTCTCCTTGCCCTTCTCGTAGGCTTCGAAAGCACCCGTGCCCTCGTATCTTCCGAACTTGTTAAAGTACCTCGAGTCTGCACCCGTGTGCGAGAACACGCCGTCAAGAATGAGCTTTATGCCCTTGCTGTCACAAGCACTTCGAAAAGCTTCGAACGCCTCGTTCCCTCCGAGCATCGGGTCTACGCTAAGGTAGTCAGCGGTGTCGTATCTGTGAGATGATCTTGCTTCGAATATCGGGTTAAGATAAATAATGTCGATACCGAGTGACTTGATGTAATCCAAGTGCTCCTCGATACCCTTAAGAGAGCCTCCGAAGAAGTCGCATGCAAGGTAGCCTGTCGAAGGCTTACCCTTGATATCGACATCCTCGTACCAGTCCTCGTGATAGACTCGCTCTTCCCTCGGGGATGCATTCATCATGCGTTCTACCGTGAACTCGGAATCTCTTGCGAATCTGTCAGGGAATATCTGATAGATAAGTGCACCCTTCATGTGGTCGGGTGTCTTATAGTCTCTAACGTATGTTGTTATCTGCCATGCATAAGGATATTTATCCTCATCGGCACCGATTCTCGGCGGCTCGTGATAAAGCTTACCCGATCCGTCTTCGGTATCGCCTTCCATGACATAGTACTTCGTGTGGACAGCCTTATGCTTTACTGATCCGTCTTCTGAAGGTACTTCCTCAGTAACCTTCATTCTGAACCAATAAAAGACAAGACCGGGCTCATGCGGGAGCATAAGCCTGGTCTCGTATCTTACAGAATCATTCGCTTTGTCGGACTTAACCTTATGCATCGGCTCCTCATGATATGAGAATCCGTAAAGTCCGTAAGCATAGCAGAATGTAACTTCCTTGCTGCCCTTCGAAGCGTCAAATCTTATGGTTACTTCAGTATCTGTAGGCTGCGCCCCGTAAGGCGACCTGTACTCAAGATTTCTCGACGCGTGAAGGAACATTACTTACTTCGTCTCTTCTTTCTTATCTGACTTTGCTGAAGCTGACTTCTTGGCGGAAGACTTCTTGGCAGGAGCTTTCTTAGCTGCGGGCTTCTTAGGCTCTGCCTTCTTCTCCTCAGGCTTCTTCTCTTCAGCCTTCGGTTCAACCTTTACCTCAGGCTTCTCCTCCTCAAGAGGGATACCTGTGATAAGTGAGTAGAGTCCTGCGTACTCCTTGGCACTCTTCTTCCAGGAATAGTCACCGCTCATGCCTGTCTTGATAAGCTTATCCCAGACATCCTTGTGGTTCCTGTAAAGATCACATGCATACTTAGTAACGAACAAGAACTCGTGAGCATTGATGTTAGCGAATGAGAATCCGTTACCTTCGCCTGTGAACTCGTTATAAGGAGTTACAGTATCCTTAAGTCCGCCTGTCTCACGAACAACCGGAACAGTACCATATGCCATAGAAACGAGCTGAGAAAGACCACAGGGCTCGAACAGTGACGGCATAAGGAAGATATCGGCACCGGCGTAGATTGTATGAGCAAGGCCTGAATCGAAGTCGATGCAAGCGCACATCTTACCGGGATTTCTGTTAGCCGTATCAACAAGAGCTCTCTCATAGTAGTTATCACCTGTACCGAGGATAACGATCTGCATACCGTCGTAGAGCATCTCATCAAGTACATAGAGCAAGAGGTCGAGACCCTTCTGATCTACGAGTCTGGAGATCATAGCGCACAAAGGTGCACCGGGATTAACCTCGAGGCCGAGCTGCTTCTGGAGAGACTCCTTACAAGCTGCCTTACCCTTCTGGTATGTCTTGATATCGTACTTAACGGGGATCTTGTCATCCTTCTTTGGATTGTACTCAAGGTCATTGATACCGTTTAAGATACCGGATACCTTGTAAGCGTACTTCTGGAGAGTATAGTTCAATCCCTCACCGTAGTAGTCAGTCATGATCTCGTAAGCATATGTGGGAGAAACTGTAGTTACGGAGTTGGAGAATACGATACCTGCCTTCATGAAGTTGATTGCACGGTCCTTGATACAGAACTCGTCTCTCAAGTACTCATCAGGAAGATCGAGCATCTCTCTTACTACATCAGTAGCGTGAACACCCTGGTACTTCAGATTGTGAATAGTAAATACAGTCTGAACGTTAGTGTGATAGCCGTGCTTCTTGAAGTGTGCATCGAGGAGCAAAGGCATCATACCTGTCTGCCAGTCGTTGCAGTGAAGAACGTTAGGCTCGAAGTTCATGAAGTCACCCATGAAATCGAGAACTGCTCTCTGATAGAAGCAGTAACGCTCGATGTCGAATACGTACTCAACATAGATCTGATCGAAGTTGAAGTAGTACTCATTATCTACGAAGTAGAAGATAGTTCCGTTCTTCTCAAGCTGGAACAAACCTGCATAAAGAGACCTCCACCCCATTCTTACAAGCTTCCATCCCAGGAACTGCATCTCGTCCTGGTACTTGATCTTAATCTTCTTGTACAAGGGAAGAATTACTCTTGCGTCTACATTGTCCTTATTAAGCTCAACAGGAAGCGCTCCGACTACGTCAGCAAGACCGCCGACTTTGACGAAGGGGCTTACCTCAGATGATGCAAATAATACTTTAATCTTATCCATAATCAGATACCTGCTCCTTTTCCGATAACTACAGGGTAATCAGGATGTCCGATGAGTCTTACGCCAGGTCTTACGAATGAATTCTTATCAAGGATTACATTCTCAAGGTAGCAGTTCTCGGAGATGTGAACGTCCTGCATTACTACGCAGTTCTTTACCGTTGTGTTCTTTGAGATTGTAGCACTTCTGAAGATAACCGAATGATCGACGTTACCATAGATGCGGCAACCATCGGATACTATAGAAGTTGTAACCTCGGCATTGTCAAAATAAAGTGTAGGTGCTTCGTCCTTAACCTT
>JAEEGL016165263.1_pt1 | contig 10654 bp, 5 predicted proteins | sample 9134231 | NCBI WGS metagenome assembly JAEEGL01 (sample SAMN16246548, study PRJNA631951) | gut metagenome | biome: gut microbiome; feature: rumen; material: fiber-attached | host: Bos | place: Iran: Karaj | collected 2018-10 | reverse complement strand
GATTGTAGCCTTCGGTCCGCAGTCTTTCCAGTTCCTTTTCTATTGTATCATGGACTTCTTCCACAGGAACAGTTATGATGGACGCCCCAAAGACCTCCATGAGAATGCTGTTGTAGGTGGTCTCGGAAACCTCTGTGGGGCTGATTATCAGGCAAGGGATACCGCGAGCGGCCGCCATGTTGGCGATGACTCTGCAGTGGTTGGAGTGACTGCTTCCGTAGGTCACCACGTAGTCGTGGCCCCCATTATCTATCTCTTCAAAAAAATAATAGGCCTTTCTTGCCTTGTTGCCGCCAAAGGAGTAGGGAATGAAGTCCTCTCTTTTTACATAGAGATTGTTGGTGCTGTCATCCGTAAGCTTAACTATTGGCGTCATTTTGCTTTTTTCTGTACTCATCAAAGTCCTCCAGAGCATTCAGCACAACCTGATCGTGGGAAAACAGGGTCTTTACTGTATCTATCACTACCTTCACATCGGTAAGGAAAGATAAATGCTCCACATAATATACGTCGTATTCAAACTTCTTTTCCCAGGAGATGGCGTTGCGGCCGTGGGCCTGGGCATATCCGGTAAGGCCGGGTCTTACGCTGTGGCGAAGACGCTCCCTGTCGTTGTAGTAGGGAAGGTATTTCACCAGAAGGGGTCTTGGGCCGATGAAGCTCATGTCACCTTTCAGGATATTGATAAACTCCGGAAGCTCATCCAGACTGGTCTTCCGAAGGAGGAGGCCGAACCTGGTGAGTCTTATCTCATCGGGAAGAAGGTTGCCGTTTTCATCCTTCTCATCGGTCATGGTCCTGAACTTGAACATATGGAAAATTTTCTCATCCTTGCCGGGGCGAGCCTGCCTGAAGATTATGGGGCTTCCCAGCTTGACCCTTACCAATATGGCAACAATGGCATAGAGCCAGCAGAACAGGATAAGGATTGTCAGGGATAATAAGATGTCCAGAAATCTTTTTATGAATTTGGAATAGAGTGTTGGTTTTTTCATGAGTTCCTTTTATATTCTTTTATATATCTTTATATTTCAATTTTTCTTTTATATATCTTTATATGCCTTTATATTTCTTTATATATAATAAAACAGCACAATAGCGCGGTCAAATAACTGTGAATGATGTATCATATTACTATAAATTACTGTTTGGTTTTGTCAAAGAGGTCTTACTGCTTATGAATAATTCGCTCTCAAGCAAGAAAAAAAATATTACTCTCATTGCCCTAATACTATTCCTGATCCTGGTTTCTGTGGGACTTATCTGTCTTCAAAAAAAGCATAGTAAGGGCCTTTCTTTGGACCGTTCTCAAGATGATCTAATGATAGTAAACCTTAACGTTGGAAAGGCTGATGCAGCTTTTATCAGCTATGACGGAACCCTTGGGATGATCGATACCGGGACAAAAGAGTCCTATGAGAAGATAAAAAAGATTATGGATGAGAATAAACAGAGTTCCCTGGATTATCTGATAATCACCCACTATGACAAGGATCATGTGGGCGGCGCAGTGTCGCTTCTTCAGGAATATGACGTTAAAAAGATATATCTTCCGGACTATGTCAGTGAAAAAAGCGGTTATGGGGATATTATGGAAGAGGTAAAAGGCAGAGATGATGTGGTATTTGTATCTTCGGAGGAGCAGATATCTGTGGGGGATATGACAATGCAGATTATTCCGCCAAGCGATCCTTCCGGGCTCAGCACAGATGCTGACAATATGGATAATGACCTAAGTCTCCTGTGCATGGTCAATTTCAGGAATAAGAAATTTCTCTTTACCGGGGACATAGAAAAAGACAGGATCAAGCAACTGAAGAATGATGACGTCGACCTTACAGCCGATTGGATCAAGATTCCTCACCACGGCGGCTATGAAGATAACAGCAAGAAGCTGTTATCTCTTGTATCACCGAAGTATTCTGTTATAAGTACAGGCCCTGAGAAGCCCGCAGATACAGAGCTTTTGACACTCTTAGCAGAGATGGGCATAAAAAATTTCTCCACCACAAACGGGGATGTAATCACTGTCTGTAATGGAGAAAGTATTGTCATAAACACTATATCAGATTCAGTTCCACTCTTCTAAGAATCTCCGGAAGTATCTTAACGGAATTCACTTTATATCTTTCGCCTAAGGTTTCAAGCAGTTCTTTTTTAGCTGAAGGCGTAAGTTCAATTGCGCTACAGAATATGCACAAAGCCGAATCAGCCACCTGTTTACTTGTAGTGCTCATCTGAATAAGAAGGCTGTCGATCAAAAGCGATATCCCCGAAAAAACATCTGTTCCATAAGACGTAAAAGATATTTGCTGAAGAGAGTAAAAAGGCTCGATCTGTGAGTAATCAAGCTCTGCCGTATATAAATCCTGCAGGTAACTGTTTGCTGTTTCAACCAGAGCATGATTAATATCGTTCATTCGAACCCAGAATCCCTCATCATCACTCTTTCTGGCCACCACATTCATAGGCAGACTCGTTGCCCCTCTGGTGATAAAAAGATTTATATTGTAGGTATCTGTTCCTACAACATGAGAGCTGATAGACTCCGGAAAAACATAGACTTCATAATTGTATTTTTTTACAGGTTCTCTTTTAGCAATGCCATTCTTATGATTCTCATGAAAAGAAACGATAAGTTCTTCTCCTCTGGTGGCATCAACCTTTATATAAACAGCTATTCTGTAATACTCATCCAGGACACAGATCGCATTTTCAAACTTCTCCTGGGTTCGGACTTCTCTTATCATGAAAGGCTGTATATGTGATAAATACTTCTTAATGTATTCCAGTTTATCAACCCCAATGAAGTCAAAATATTTAAACAGGTGTTTATTCATCCCGGTCACATGTTCTGACTCATCCAGCTTTATCCTATCAAGTCTCGAAAGACGTCTTAGGCGTTTGCACAACATCTTTTTCCTGGTAAGCTCATCATCGTAGGCCTCTCGGACTTCGTTTGTCTGCTCTACAACGGCCTCCTGCCCATTCTTCATAAGTCCGGCGACATATGCACTTGTTCTCTTTTTTAAGTTCTCATCCAAATCCCTATACAGTTCTATCAGGGCCTTTTCATCTTCATTAAGAGCAAAAGAAATATCGACTTTCTTTACCACTAACGCATTACCAGATTTATCCCCCAAAAGTTCCTCTAAGGAAACCCCTAGAGCTTCACAGATAATCGGAAGTTTATCCGCGGCAGGATTGAAGCCTTTCCTCTTCCAGTCGCTGATGGTACTCTCAGCAATGCCGGTAAGAGCCGATAGTTTTTTCTGAGACAGGCCTCTCTCCCTAAGGAGCTCAAAAATTCTGTCTGCTATCTTTACTTCTTTTTTTAGATTCTTAGCCATAAATCAGCGCTCCTCTACAAGAAAAAATCCGATTAAACGAATATTCGGTTAATCGGATTATAATTCTATAAATATATGCTGTCAATATTTGGCAAACCCTCAAAAAGTTTGATTACCCCCAATGTGTTGTGAAAAGTGCTTACCCTGTGTGTGGCACCACACGGCGAATTAAGTTGACCTTATAGGTCAATTATGTAATACAACTAATTTTAGCTGTGATTCACTTTCCTATGAGAGACACTTTTATATCATTAATATTGTCCATAGGCAAAATAGCAAAAGACCAATACTGATTATCGCTGGTTTTATAAGCAGTGTCATGGTAGTATTCTCTACCATTTGGGCCGTTATAGGTTATAAGATATTCGACATTTATTACATCTTCCGCCGCACAGTCCTTCACCGGTATCCAGAAATAAACCGCAGAAGTATTGACTTGCACTCCATATGTACCGCCAAGGCTCTTATATCCGTTTAATTCCGGCGCAGTTGCTATTGCTTCAGCAATTGAAATAGCCGAATCTGATGCTTCTACCGTTCCATCACTATTATCAATCATATAATATAAGTTATCGCAGTGCTTCTTATCGTAGGTTTTATAAGTCAGCGTTTTTTTATCATAAGTTATCGAATCGTCTATATATATCAGATAAGGCCAGATAGCATCCTTCGAAGGAGAAAAGAATGATTCCTGATTTTCCTCATTCATGGAGTTAATATCAAAGCTCTCGCTAAAATTATATAAGGCAAAGCTGATATTTCCCAAAGAATCTGATATATCCGCTTCTGTAATATCCTCTATATCAGCACCGGATGTCATAATGCCAAGGCTTGTCTGACAACCCTCCGCGGGAATACTCTCAAAGATATCCTTCAGGTTAGTTCCATCATAAAATTCATTGATCAGATGCTTCCCGTGCTCTCTGCCATAGCTGTCATAGTCTGAATAATAAACATCCCCGTAATCGACTGTCAGCCCATGTGGTACAATTTCCAACTTCTCCGAAAGAAGCTCTTTTACTTCCTGTACTATTTCCTCATACTGATAATCATCAAAACCTTCAGCAGACACAGTTTCGCCTGTTATCTGCACTTCAAAATTCCTGCCACCATATTCCATAAAGACGCGCACATCACCGCTGTCAGCAGGATTAAGATCAGGACCTATCAGATCGTTGCTTTCCTTAATGCTCTCAGTTTTTATGATCCTAGGTGTAAAGCCATATTTGCCTTCAAAGTAAGCCAGAGCATTACTATTTCCCTGTTTAATAAGCTTTCTTTCTGAATTGCTGCAACCTGCAAGTAGACAAAAGATCATTATCATTACACCTGTTAATACAATTCTTTTTGACATAAACAACCTCAAAAGCAAAACAGCCGGAGCCGCATATGACTCCGGCTGTAAGCCTTTTAATGTAAAAAATATTTTAGATCAGGATTACTTTATACCATACTGGGCAATCAGGTAATATGTCGGCTGCATGTGAGGATGTTCCATACCACCGATCACTACCTTTCCGCTGGAAGCTATAAAAGATCCTTTAGCTGTTTCATATTTACCGCCTGCTAATCCAATATAAACTCCTGCAGCTTTTAAGGAATTAAGAAGTCCATCTCCATATGCTCCTCCTGCAGCATTAGCAAGATCCTGCATAAAGTAAGCAGGACTAATAACCTTAGTAACTGCATAAGTATCAATAAGCTTTCCATCCAATTTTGTTACTTCGAACTTAGCAAATCTTGATAAACGATACTTTTCCTGATCTTTTTTCAGCTTGGCTGCCGCATTATCCGCAGATATTTTAGAAAAATAAATGTCGTACAGATATAGCCCGTCTGTGTAGTCATAATTATATATACCAGACCTTGTGGAAACAACATTTTCAAAAGCTCCAACAGTTCTATCCGTTCCACGGTCATTATTATAATCCGCGCCTATCAGCCATTCAAAGCTTCCTACTCGGTCACTGAAAGGTTTCGAATCTTCAAGCTTATCAGCAACGCTTATTTCAAGCATCTTGCCATACTTCTTAAATCCCCAGTACCTTAAAGGAAGATATGTAACAAGATCATCTGTATTAGCGATGTTGAAAATTGTTGAATAATTTGTGGCCTTGCTGCTTGTTGTGGTATAAGGTGAAGCAAAGGTGTAGGTAAATGTTCTGTAATTATTGTCATCTTCAAGATATGCACCTAAAATGTTAGCAATTCCGGCACCTCTTGAATGACCTGTGATAAGCACGGTTTTCTTCTTGTCGCTCAATCCATGTTCTTCTATATATCCCTTGAACAAACTAAGGGCATTATTTGCAGCTACATCAAATCCCTTATGGTTATCCTTGTTTTTCCAATCAGGATGAGAACCGGTCATAGCGGTGTAGTTGTAATTTGCCGAAGAACCTACATCAAAATTGCTGGACCATTCAATATCGCCGCCATTTCCATATTTATCTTTGCCGGTTCCTCTGACTACAAGAAGAATAATCTCTCTTTTCTTATTATTATTGGATACTTCCTTATGGCCTACGTAAAACTCAGTTCTATCATCAGGGTCACTTGAAGGATTAACCTCAAAGAACTTTCCATCCTCCATACCAAAGAAGTCAGAAAGATTAAAAGCATCATTGGTTCGAACACTCATGCCTGATGGTGTATTAAGATCCAAGTAACAATCCTGATGATAAATATCCGCTGCCATTAAGCTTGAATATACAGACAGATCCTTGTGATAATCTGTATTGCTTTCATCGAGAAGGATTGAATAATCAACATTAAACTCTACATTGCAGGAAGCACCTTCCTTATATGTCAGTTTTGCTTCAAAATGATTATTCCTCGGCTTTTTATCTAACTTATCATCCACTCCATCGAAGTCCGTATCCTTAAGCGTAGGATCACTGTCATAGAGATATACATCAAGCCCATCCATCACATTAACTTCATCACTTAAACCGTATCTTCTAAGAAGGATCTGAATCTCAGTAATAAAGTCGAACTTATCTTTCTCTGTAAGCTCCTTACAATCAGGAATTCCGTCTTCGTCGGTATCAGTATCTGAACCTTCGGTAACAGGGGCCTTAAGGCAACGTATCTGATAATTACGTGATAATCTTGAGTCTCTTAATACTACCCAGTTGCCATCAGCCAGCTTTGCTCCAATTTTGCCTGCCAGAGCCATGAGTGTTGATGAGAAGCCACTACTTATATTACCGAAAACGCCATCTGTCTCTTCATAAATTTTCCTATAAGTGTTTGCGTATCCACTGTATGAAATAACTGAAGCTATGGTACCTGACTCCAAAAGCCCCTGTGTCAGATCATCAATATCCTTAATACCATAATTATTGTTTGTCTTATACGATGCATCCGTGATCAGAATATAGAACCTGCTTGCACCGGTTCTAAAATCAAGTGTATCTGCCATGCCAAATCCATCAAAAGGAGTCTCCGGATCATCTCCTCCTCCGCTTACAGATACAGAAGAAACCATATTCCTAAACTCATCAACATCGGTGAACCAGTTACTTCCGGACTTACTCTTAACAATCCTGGTCTCCTCGCCACAAGTGATATCCCTGAAATCGACAAATGCAAAATTACAGAGAACATTGTAGTTTGTTGAAAGCTCTGTTACAAAAGCATTGATATTTTCAGCAACGTTACGTATTCCGCTTGACATAGATCCGGTAGTATCAACGATAAATACTATATCCGCCTGTGCAGGTATGCCCTCAGTGCCTAACAGCTCTGCCTCGTCATCATTATTCGCATCACCTATAGATGAATAATGTATTCTGCTCTTTGTATAATTTGAATCTAAAGTACCTTTAAGTACATAATGATAGCCGTTCTCTAAAACATCTCCTGTTCTTAAGGAGTCTATGTTCTCAAGAACCAATTCCTCTGACTCGCCTGTCTCCTGCTCGTCATAGTCACGGTCTTCCTCAAAGTCATAGCCTTCATAGGATTCTTCATCGTCGGCTGCAGCTTCATCATCCAGTACTACTTCGTCAGAAGCTTCCTCATCTATGCCTTCTTCATCAATCATTTCTTCATCGATAACTTCTTCATCAAAAGCATCTTCATCTGTAGCTTCATCGTCCCAGACATCTTCTTCCTCAGAGTCATCAAATGTCTCTTCTTCAACCACTCTGCCTTCAGAATCTACAAGCACATAGTTTTCTCTAAACCACTCTTCTGATACTTCATTGGACCCAGAGCCTGTAGCCGGTACATCGCTAAAGGTATCGTCAATCAAGCCCTCTCCCTCATCTTCCTCGGGAGTCTCAGGCTCAGGTGTGGTATCAACAGTAATTCCAAGGCTGTTAAGATAAGAGCGAAGGTTCATTACAAAATAATCACCATTGCCGATAAGATCAGTACTTAAAGTACTTCCATCTACCGCAGCATCAAGAACCTTCATGTTGCCTTCTTCATCAAACATTCCGATTGTCAGATCAAGGATTGAACCGGCATTTTCACGGCAGGTAAACTGTAATGTGAGCCCTTCCGTTGACTCATAATCGGTTGTAATAGAATATGCCTCACCTATAACAAATCTTGCATCCTTAAGTTCAGTTTTCTCTACTACAGATATTGAAACATGATCCTCTGCATATCCTGCAAGAGAGCCGGTCACCGTGGGAATTGCCTTGGATGCCGCTTCATAAAGTTCAGAAGCAGTATCATTGGAAACACTCTGATCAAACTTTCTCTCCGCATCAGGTGTAACTCCATCCGTCATGGCCTTAAGCGGATCAAGGCCCAGTTCCACTTCTTTTCCATCACTTATGGTATCGGAATCAGTATCAGCGTTTGTGGAATCAGTCCCGTAGCTGTTGATCTCAACATAATCATCCAGTCCATCATTATCTGTATCAGTAGCAAGAGGATTAGTATTATTGTCAATCTCATACCTGTTAGCCAGGTTATCTCCATCCTCATCGTCTTCACTGTCAGATATTCCATTGCTATTTGTATCAGCTAAAACAGCACTGGTCTGTGTTACATATATCTCCTCGAAATCTGTCAAGCCATCATCATCAGTATCAACCTTCTCAGGGTCTGTGCCAAAGCTCTTCTCATCTACATCCGCAAGTCCATCGCCATCAGTATCCTGAGCTGCTACCTCATCAATGGTCGTAGCACTAACCTCCACATTAACCTTTACCGAGGTCTTGTTAACCTTTGCAGTAAGAGTTGCCTTACCTGCCTTCAGGGCATATACATCACCCTTCTCATTAACAGTAACTGTCTTCTTGTTGCTGCTCTTCCAGGAAACATTCTGATTAACAAGAGGAAGACTCAAATTGTAGATCTCTCCCTTATTAAGCTTAAGTAAATAGGATTCCTTATTCTTTACTTCGGATTTTATAATTTTCTCGCCGTCATCCACAGGTGCAGGATAATCAACATAAACATTATAAGTGTAGCCATTCTGGCTAATAGTAGCTGTTCCGGCATAAACACCGGTTATAACGTTTTTGTTAACGGTTGCAATGTCGGTGTTAAGTGAACTGATAAGAGACTTAGCTGTTGTACCCTTAATGGCTGAGGCCTTAACCTTCTTACCCATGTTCACAAAAAGTGCATTGGCAAGCTGCTTTGATCCCTTAGGAGCCTTAACGGTAACGCTGCAGCTATACTTCTTACCATTTACCCAGGCAGCAACAGTTGTTGAGCCGGAGGCAAGTGCAGTAACATTGCCCTCTTCATCAACAGATGCCACAGCAGGCTTGGATGAAAGCCACGAAACATATGCTATCCCATCTATAGCATCCTTTGTAGCTTTATCAGTAAGCTCAAGTGAAAATGTCTCACCAAGCATTAACGTCTTTTTCTTAAATGACATTACAGGCTGAACAACCGTAAATGTCTTCGTAACAGAAGCATCCTTAGAACTTGTAAGCGTTGCTGAACCAGGCTTCTTAGCAACAGCCTTCGATCCGTTCACAGCTACCACTGCCGGATTGTCAGAAACAAATCCCTTACTGCCAAGGGATACGCTCTGGCCCTTTACCATCAACGTGGCACCGCTGTATGCGACCTCACATCGCTTCTCCATACCGGAATAGAACTCATCATAATGAATGAGTTCATTGCTGCTTTTGGTATCTGCAGCAAATACCGGCACCCTTGCATCAAAAACAAGGGCTAAAGCCAACAGTAACACAATCAGTTTTTTCAGTTTTTTCATACACATTTCCCCTTCCCACTAAAATTATAAAATTTTTCTAAAATCTATTTTACATCAGGATTTGTCTGAAATTCAATTCATTTCGGATTGCGATAGAAGAGTGGGTCGAGTAGACAGGGGGATTGCTCCCTCTGCCCCTCACAGAAATTCCGGACGTGCGGCTTTCCCGCATCCGGCTCTTTACGAGACTAATTATTCGTATTACTGCGCATAGATACTTACATAAGTTCTGGGGAAAGCTACTTTATAATGAGTACTAATCATTGTCCAGAATTCGTTTCGATTGTAGCTCCTCTTTTGACTTCGTCTATTCAGCCAATAAAATAGGCTTTTAAGGACTTCATATCTGAATGTCTTCAAACTTCGCAAGTTATCTGTAATCCCATAGTAATGGTAATAACCAACAAGAATCTCATTAAGCTTCTTGACGATGTCTTTGGTCTTCATCAGACGCATTTTGCCTATTCTCTGATGAATTTCCTTCAACTTCTTGCTGACTTTCTTCTTGCTGGTTTTCCTCTTAACTCTGAATCTCCCGTTCCTGCTTTTGGAACAGTAATGTGTAAATCCCAAGAAATCGAAGGTCTGGGGCTTTGTCCCTTTCTTTGCACAGTTATCACTGGCAAAGCGTCCGAACTCAATCAGCCTGCTCTTTTCTTCCTCAAGACTTAATCCAAAGTTACCCATCCTACGTTTAAGCAGTTCATAGAACATTTCCGCATCTTCTTTATATTGAAAACAGACCACGAAATCGTCTGCATAGACGACTATTCCGCTATAACCTTTAAGCAATGGCTGTATCTTCTCCTTGAACCACCAGAGCAGAACGTAATGCATATATATATTCGCAATGATTGGTGAACAGACCGATCCTTGGCCAGCCCCCTCCTCAGATTCCTCATATACATAGTCCTTGATGATACCTGCCTTAAGCATCCTGCGTACAAGTCTGACCACATTTGGGTCTTTGATGCGTGATTCTACGAACTTGACTATCATCCCATGGTCTAGATGGTCGAAGAAGCCTTTGATATCAGCATCAAGTATGTAGTTAGTGTTGTTCTTCTCAATCATTGTGTTGAGAAGCCTCAATGCCATATGGCAACTT
>JAEEGL016105428.1_pt1 | contig 10654 bp, 11 predicted proteins | sample 9134231 | NCBI WGS metagenome assembly JAEEGL01 (sample SAMN16246548, study PRJNA631951) | gut metagenome | biome: gut microbiome; feature: rumen; material: fiber-attached | host: Bos | place: Iran: Karaj | collected 2018-10 | reverse complement strand
CGGGCATGGCCCACAGAGCCGGCCCGCAATCTGCCGCCCCCGCTGCCCTGGATCTGCTTCATGGAGACGAGGCCGGACAACTTCGCAGCTGACGGAATCGTCTATCACAGCGAGCCGGGCTATCGTATCGAGCTGTACACCGCCGAAAAAGACCCCGCGAGTGAGCAGGCGGTGGAAGCCGCTCTGACCGCTGCGGGGCTTTTTTACAACAAGGAGGAGACCTTCCTCACTGACGAAAACGACTATGAAATCATCTATGAAATTTGAGGTGACGAAATGGAAAACAAAGTTCAGTTCAACCTGAAGAACGTCCACTATTCGGTGCTGACCAAGACGCAGACGTCTTCGGGCACCACTTATACCTTCGGTACACCGGTGAAGGTCCCCGGCGCCGTCAACCTGTCCCTGTCTCAGCAGGGCAGCATTCAGAAATTCTACGCCGACGGCATCGTCTACTACCAGGCAGCTCAGAACAACGGCTACGAGGGCGATCTGGAGATGGCCCGCTTCATCGATCAGATGCTGCAGGATATCTGGGGCCACACCCTCGGCGCCACCAGCAAGGTCCTGACGGAGAACGCCAACGCGACGCCCAAGGACTTCGCCCTGCTGTTCCAGATCGACGGCGACGCCGACAACGATCTGTATGTGCTCTATAACTGCGTGGGTACCCGTCCGGCCATCAGCTCCAAGACCAATGAGGAGACCAAGGATCCGGTCACCCAGACCAGCACCATCTCCGCCACGCCCCTGGAGGACGGCCGCGTCATGGCCCGGACCACGTCCGAGACGCCCGCTGCCACCAAGGCCGCCTGGTTCAACTCCGTGTTCCAGGAGTCCTAGGCTGCGTCCGCGAATTAAGCGCATAGGAGGAAGACAATGGAGCGGGAATTTGACATTGCCGGCAAGCGCGTGAAAATGAGGGCTTCGGCCCTCATCCCGCGCATGTACCGCCACGCCTTCGGCCGGGATCTGGTGGCAGACATGCGCAAGCTTCAGAAGGCCTACAGCGCCGCACAGAAGGCACAGGAGGCCGGTGCAAGCGAGGAGGAGGCCCAGGATTCCAACCTGGCCCTTGTGGATCTGGAGATCTTTGAAAACGTCTCCTGGATCATGATGAAGCACGCCGCGGAGTTCCGCGACGTGGTCACCGGCCAGGACGAGAACGGCGCCGACGTCACTGAGCGGCTGCTCATGAGCGGCGATATGGTGGTGGGCCGCACCCCGGAGGAGTGGCTGGACAGCCTGGACGGCGTCTTTTCCGTCTACGAGGTGCTGCCCATCATCCTGGAGCTCTGGGGAGCCAACCTGAAGACAACCTCAATCCCGGCAAAAAAGTAAGACCGACAACCCGCGAGCCCAACGGGGCGCTGTTCATGCTGCGCTGCGCCCAGCTGGGGTTGTCGGACGAGGCTCTGGGCGACATGACCATGGGTATGGTCAACGACCTGTGCACCGAAATGGCCAACGACAGGGAGAGCTATCCCTACAAGGCCACACAGGACGATATCAACGCATTCTTCCCGAAGTGAGGTGAGACATCATGGCAAGCAAGAAGATCCGCGGCATCACCGTCGAAATCGGCGGTGACGTCTCCGGCCTGAACAAGGCGCTGGAGTCCACCAACAAGCAGGTAAAGAGCACCCAGACCCAGCTGAAGGACGTGCAGCGTCTGCTGAAGCTGGATCCCTCCAACACGGAGCTGCTGCGCCAGAAACAGCAGCTCCTGGGCCAGGCCGTGGCCGAGACCGGCCAGAAGCTGGACCAGCTCAAAAAGCTGGAGCAGCAGCTGAAGGACAGCGGGGTGGAGGAGAACAGCGCCCAGTTTATGGCTGTTCGCCGGGAGATCATCTCCACCACGGCAGAGATGGAGAGCCTGGAGAAGGCCGCGTCATCTGCCAGCGCCACGATGAGCCACATTGCATCCGTCGCGGATCAGGTGTCGAGCGGCGCCCAGAAGGTCGCTGACAAGACCAGGGCCCTGTCCTCTGCGGCTGCTGCGGGCCTGGCCGGGATCGCCGGCCTGGGATATAAGGAAATCACGGCAGCCGATGACCTGAGCTCACTGTCCAAGCAGAGCGGCGTCTCCACAGCCGACCTTCAAAAGCTGCAGTACGCGGCAGATCTGATCGATGTGGATCCTGACGCCGTTATCGGGAGCCTGAGCAAGCTGAAGAAAAACATGGTGTCTACGTCCAAGGACACCGTGGCGGCCTTTGAGCGGATCGGTGTTTCCACCACGGACGCCAACGACCAGCTCCGCAACAGCACGGAGGTTTTTTATGAGGCATTGGCCGGCCTTGCATCGATCTCAAACGAGACCGAGCGGGACACGGTGGCCATGCAGCTATTCGGTAAATCTGCCGACCAACTGGCGGGGCTCATTGACGATGGCGGAAAGCAGTTCCGCGAGCTGGGCGACGAGGCCGAGCGCCTGGGCTACATTTTGGACCAGGACACGCTGGACAGTCTTAACGGCGTCAACGATAAGCTGGATCAGTTGAAGATGAAGGCCAGCGGAGACCTGGCCACCAGCGGCGCAAAGGCGATCGAGGCCCTCACGCCGGAGCTGGAGCGCGTCATTGAGTTCATCGACGGGATCCTGACCAAGCTGGGCGAGCTCTCTCCGGAGCAGATCCGCACCATTACCCTGATCCTGGGCATTGTAGCGGCGATCTCTCCGGTGGCCGGCATCATCGCCAAGGTGTCCGGCGGCATCAGTGCCGTCATTGGCTTACTGGGCAAGCTCGGACCGATGATCAGCACCGTGACCACCTTCCTGGGTGGTTTGTTTTCCAAAGTCGCGGCCTTTGCCGCAGCCAACCCGATTGTGCTGATTATTGCCGCCATTGTGGCCCTGGTTGCTCTGATCGCTACCAAGGGGGACGAGATCCAGGCGATCCTGCAGAAGGTCGACGACTTTCTGCAGAACATCTTTGCCACCGACTTTACCAAGATCTTCGGCCCGGTGCTGGGCGAAGCCCTGAACATGTTCTTCGCCAACGTAAAGAACGTGTGGGACTCGATCAAGCAGATCTTCGACGGTATCATCGACTTCGTGCGCGGCGTTTTCTCCGGTGACTGGAGCCGAGCCTGGAACGGCATCAAGGAGATCTTCTCCGGCGTCTTTTCCGGCCTGACAGCCATTGCAAAAGCTCCGCTGAATGCCATCATTGGCCTCATCAACGGGCTTATCTCCGGCGTTAACTGGCTGATCCGGAAGCTGAACGGCATCCGGATCACGCCGCCCAAGTGGGTGACCAGTCTGACGGGCATCGGCTCCTTCGGCTTCAATCTCAGTGAGCTGGGAAAGATCCCGTATCTGGCCAACGGCGGTATTCTGAGCCGAGGCTCTGCAGTGGTGGGCGAGGCAGGCCCGGAGCTGCTGACCATGGCCGGCGGAAGCGCAGTGGTGCAGCCGCTGACCAACCAAACCACCCACCACAGGAGCACCTACCTGGGAGGCATGACGGTCAATGTGTACGCGGCTCCCGGCCAGGATGTGGAGGAAATCGCCGACGCCGTGCTGGAGCGTGCGCAGCAGAAGTATGACGAGGAGGCGATCGCACTTGCATGAGTTCTATCTGGACGGCGTCTCCTGCCGTCGCTACTGTATCTCGGTATCCGGCGAGGACACCTTCAACGGACCTGAGCGAGATATTGAATCGCTGGCGCTCCCCGGCCGCAGCGGTGAACTGACGCTGGACAACAAGCGATTCAAGAACATCCCTTTGCCGTATCCCGCCATCGTCCTGGGCAACTTCCGACGAAACGCCGCATCTGCCCGGGCGTGGCTTCTGTCTGTACCCGGATATCGACGCCTGGAAGACAGCTATCATCCGGAGGAGTTCCGGCTGGCCAGATATCACGAGGGACTGGAGTTCAGGCCCTGGGCATATAACCGGCAAGGTGAGGTCACCATCACCTTCGACTGTATGCCCCAGCGGTGGCTCAAGGTCGGGGAGGAGGCGGTGACACTCACGGCAGCCGGGACGCTGATCAACCCCACGCTGTTCGAGGCCGAGCCGCTGATCACCGTCTACGGCAGCGGCGCCGGATCCCTGGTCTTCAACGGTCACACCGTGGCTATCTCCGAGATCGGGACCAGCGTCACGCTCAATACCGAGATCCTCCGGGCCTACGCCGGCACGACCCGGCGCGACCAGACGATCACCGGCAAGCTCGAATGGCTGCGCCTGCAGCCGGAAGCGAATACGGTCTCATTTTCCGGCGGCGTCACAGCCGTCGAGATCATCCCGAGGTGGTGGACTGTATGATCCCAAGACTGATCCCCGATACGTTTGACCTGCAGCGGCTCTATGACGCCGATGGAAAGGCGCTCTATGACAGCCAGGACCGTGCTCTGTACGTACCCAACCCCGCACCGGAGATCCCGGCGCACAACGGTCTGGGCGAGCTGGGAGAGGCGCAGAGCTGCCTTGCAAAGAATCAGATCAACGCGCCGCCAGAGCTGACCATGGTCTATCCCATTACCGGCAGCCTGTACGCGGATCTGAAGGAGCGCTGCGTCATCATGGCCCAGCCGGAGCGCAACCGGGATCCGCAGCCATACAGGATCTACCGCATCACCAAGCCTATGCGCGGGCTGATCACCGTGTACGCCCGCCATTGGGCCTACGACGGCCTCTCTGGCATCCCGGTGGCTCCGTTTACCGCCAACGACATCCAGGGCGCCATGGCCGGCTTGAAGGCCAACGCGATGGTGTCTTGCCCCTTCACGCTGACCACAACCCGCACCACGGCGGCAAAGTTCTCTGTGCCGGTACCCACTGACATCTGGTCGCTGCTGGGCGGCCAGCAGGGGAGCCTCCTGGACGTCTACGGCGGCGAGTACAGCTTCGACGGCAGCACCGTGCGCCTGGAGAATCACATCGGCCAGGACAACGGCGTCAAGGTCCGCTACGGCGTGAACATGACAGATCTGGAGCAGGACACCAACGTGGCCAACTGCTACACCGGCGTCGTGGCCTACTGGCAGGGCGAGGACGAGGAGGTCCACAGTCCGGTCCTCTACACCGGCGGGTCCTTCGGCTACGTGCGGATCCTGCCTGTGGATATGTCCGACCGCTTCGAGAGCAAGCCCACCGTGGACCAGCTCACCGCGGCCGGACAGTCGTACATCACCGCCAACCAGATCGGCGTCCCCAAGGTCAGCTGGAAGGTGGAGATGCTGGAGTTGGCCGACACAGAGGAGTACAAGAACGTGGCCATCCTGGAGTGCGTCAACACGGGCGACACCGTGGGCGTGGAGTACGGGGCCCTGGGCGTGGACGCCAGCGCCCGCGTCTGCGCCGACGAGTGGGACGTGATCAATGAGCGGTACAAGTCCCTCACACTGGGCAGCGTCAAGTCCAACATCGCCGGCACCATCGCCGGACAGGCCCGGGAACTGAAGCAGACCGTCACCAGGGCGGAGGCAAAGAGCCTCGCCGAGCAGATCAGCGACACGCTCACCAGGGCGATCCTGGGCGCGGACGGAGGAACTATCCGCTTCCTGGACACGAACAACGACGGAGAGGAAGACACCCTGTATGTGGCGGACAACCCTGATCCGGCGCAGGCCGTCAAAGTCTGGAGATGGAACTATGAGGGCTGGGCCGCCTCCGAGAACGGCTACAACGGTCCCTTCGTCCTGGGCGCTACCGTGGGCGGCGGGTTGCTTGCGAACTTCGTGACAGCGGCAAATCTGACCGCCGGAACCATCCAATCACAGGACGGCGAAACATTCTTGCTGAACCTCGACAACGGCACGATGCAGATTGGCGGCAATGGTATCATTACAAGTTCTGACGGAAGTTTTGTCATCAACCTTTCGACAGGGGTTCTGTACACAACGGCAGAAGTTACATACGACGCGTCTAACTATTCGCAAAGCGATGTGATGCGGATCGCACAGATAATCGCCGGTTCTGTTACCCCAACATCTTCCGATTATGAAAAATATGATTTCTACCAAGACGGGGAAATAACGGGGGCAGACCTTACTATGTGTCAAAACATGGTAAACACAGGGACCGACCTTACTATCGCGTGGAGCGCCAAAGTTCAGCCGAACGAACGCGGGAAAACATTTTCGTTGGAAATGAACGGAAATACCGTGTTTCGCGCTGGTGTAAATCAGATTGAAACGCACGACGGCAAGTTTGCAAACAAAGTAGGCGCATCTGTCGTTGAAGCTACAACGCAAATAGTTGTACAGGAAAGCGGAAACACAAACATGATACTTCTTAACGCATCCACAGGCCGCATTGATTGTAATTCCCTGTACATCAACGGTCAGCAGGTCACACCATAAGGAGGGACGCACATGGCAGATGAAATTTACACCCTCGCCTTTACAGGCGAGCAGGTCGACACAAAGATGGGCGCGGACTATGTAACAGAGCATGGCACAAGCGGCAACTGGAATTACCGCAAGTGGGCCAGCGGCTTTTGTGAGTTGTGGGGTTATCACTCCGTTACCCCATCCGGCTCAACTGCCAGCGGCAGCGGCTATTACAGCGATATCGTCACGCTTGCCACGCCGTTCAAGGTTGCCAATGCTGTCCTATCCGGATCGGTTGACAACCTGTACAACTTGGTCAATCCCGGCGGCTCGTGGGATAACCAGACGGTATCTTTCCGCCTCTGGCGGGCAACGGCAATCACAGACGTGGCAGTCACGGCGCGGCTGATCGTCTATGGGAGGTGGAGCGCATGATTACAAAAGCGGTAAATCTTTGGCTCGGCAACGGGCCGCGTGTGGTGATCCCGGTGTCGCAGTTCGATACCGCGTGGGAGTTCGTCTTCACCATCATAAACGCCGGGACGGAGTGGGCGATCCCGGCCGGGGCAAATGCCGTGCTAAATGGCAGAAAACCGGACAACAATGTCTTCGCGTTCGCTGGAACGATTGCGAACAACAAAATCACCGTAGATTGCGATGTCCAGATGACCGCTGTTGCCGGTGACACCATCTGCGAGTTGTCTATCTTTACTACGGAAGGATCAGAAGAATCCCAACGCGCAAAGGTTGTTGGCACTGCTAATTTTGTCCTTGCCGTCGAAGCCGCACCCAATTCAACCGGCGCAACTCCCAGCGCAAGCGATTTGGACGCATATGGCGCAATCATCTCCGGCGAACTCGACACCTACTTTGAACAGCACCCGGAAATGATCGAGGGCAAGGGCTTGAGCGAGCCGATCCGGCTGGCAATCCTTAATTGCTTCCAGCACGTTGCGTGGCGTGATACTCATGGGCAGGACTACTATGACGCCCTGTATGAACTGCTTATGAACAAGGAAGTCCTGTCCATCACCGCCGTCTTTGACCAAGGATCTGCGGTGATATACGATACTGATTCTCTCGACACTCTCAAGCAGTATTTGACCGTTACGGCCAATTATGATGACGGGACGAGCGGTGTTGTCACAGGGTACACTTTGAGCGGGACTTTGACCGTAGGGACAAGCACTATCACCGCAACCTATGCTGGCAAGACCACCACCTTTGATGTGGCAGTAACATATAAAGAATACCAGTATGTTGAATGGATTAACTCCGACGATGCAGATAGCTGGTTTGTCACAGGCATTATTCCGTCAAATACATTTGGCGTAAAAGTCGAATTAGCAAGGCCAGATGTTACCGTTTTGGGAACGGTGGCGGGTATTCGCTTAAATAATGGGGACACTCGTTGCTGGATTACTGCTCCGCAGGATGCGACCAACAAAAATGTTAGATTTTCGTGGAACACTCTTGGCAACATGGTATCGGCAAACAACACGATTTCTAATGGAGTCAAATTTGTAGCAACACTTAATTACAAAAATGACAGAAAGGCAACTCTTGATGGCGTTGATGTCGGGACAAATCTTCCAACGCTATACTCTCCGTTTACCAGACCATTTATTTTGATGGGAAAAGACAATCAAGGAACAGTAAATGGAACGGCGCAAAAGTTTTTTGGCGCAGAGTTTACGCTTGGGACAGATGTAACTCATAAATTTGTTCCTTGTTATAAACGGAGTAATGGCGAAATTGGACTCTATGAAGAAATCGGTGGCCAATTCTATGCAAACAATGGGACAGGAACTCTTACAAAGGGTGGTGATGTGTAATGGCAGTTTATGATATTAGCGGAAATCGACTCGACTTGAACAGCCACAAACTGGTTGGTGCTGTTCTTGATGCGACAAGCGAGGCAAACAGATTTCTTGCCATGAAACAGCTTTTTGACATTGCAGAAAATAAGCTGAAAAACCCAGATTACACCCCTGCGGCTTCAGAGTTTACTTTTGCCACAAAGGGTGCTGTGTGCGTTCTCCCATCTGATCCTGCTATGTATGAGCAATATCCGCTCACCATGCTGTTTGCACAGAACGGAACAACTCAAAGCATTCCGGCGTCCACCACAAAAGTCATGTCGCTGGTGACAGGCTTGCCGTATATTGCAAATATCAAAGAAAAAGTGACTCTTGTTTCTGGTGACATTCAATCTGGCAGCGGCAATTATTTTTCTGCGGGTGATGTGCTTACTATTGAGGACATTATGTACGGCATGATGCTGCCATCCAGCAACACTTGTGCTATGGCCTTTGCTCATTATGTCGGTGCGAAAATCCTTGACAATGAATCAGCATCTGTGAGTGATTGCGTGACAGCATTTATCGCAGAGATGAACAAGAAAGCTGAACTGATCGGGTGCACCGGAAGTGCATTTGATTCACCCAGTGGATTAAGTACCACGAATAAATCAACAGCGGCAGACCTTCTGAGAATCACCATTGAAGCATGTTCCTTCCCTGAGATTCAGAGAATTTGGGGCAAAAAGACATATGCTATCAGCGTGGGCGGTTCCAATGCGAGGACAGTAAATCTGACTACCACGGTCACGAACAGCACACTGGAAGCATCCTATTACATTTTTGGTGGCAAAACAGGGCATCTAACTGGAAGTGCTGATGCTCTCGTAATGGTTGCCGAAATTAAGTAAGGAGTGATCCCCATGACCAACATCAACGGCAACATTATCACGATGACGAAGGAGGATTGACATGAAAGACTGGATTTGTGCGGCAGCCGGCGTGATCGGCGCCGCGGTGGCAGCTGCCTTCGGCGGCTGGGACGGCGCCCTGACCACGTTGGTGATCTTCATGGCGGTGGACTACGGTACCGGCCTGCTGGTGGCCGGCGTCTTCCACGCCAGCCGCAAGACGGCCAACGGCGGCCTGGAGAGTCGGGCCGGCTGGAAGGGCCTGGTCCGCAAGTGCGTCACGCTGCTGATGGTGCTGGTGGCCTGCCGCCTGGATCTTCTGCTGGGCGTCAACTACGTCCGGGACGCGGTGATCATTGCTTTCTGCGTCAACGAGGCCCTGAGTATCGTTGAGAACGCGGCGCTGATGGGAATCCCCATGCCGGCTCCGCTGAAGAAAGCCATCGAGCTGCTGCGGGCAAAGTCAGAGCAGGAAAAACCGGACAAGGACGTGGACTACAAGGAAGGATATGGGATCCTGCTGGACGAGCTGTCCGAGGCTCGGGCAGAGATCGAGCGATTGAGAGGAGGACAAAGCAATGACAGTGCAGCAGCTCCGTCAGAAGGTCGTTGACGCCGCTCTCGGCTGGCTTGGCGCCACCATGCGCAGCGAGAAGCACTACGACATTCTGAATACATACAACAGCCACACGCCCCTGGCGCGGGGCTACGCCATCAAACCCTCGGACGCCTACTGCGCGGCCACTGTGTCGGCCGCCTGGATCAAGGCCGGCTGCGCCAGCATCGCGCCGCTGGAGGTCAGTGTGCCCAAGATGGTGGCGCTGGCCAAAACGATGGGTATCTGGGTGGAGGACGACGCCTACGTGCCGAAGCCGGGCGACGCCGTGGTCTACGATTGGGAGGACGACGGCAAGGGCGACAACCAGGGCTATCCTGACCACGTTGGTATCGTGGAAAAGGTCAGCGACGGCGTGATCTCCGTGATCGAGGGCAACATGGGCAGCAGCCACGTGGTGGGCCGGAGATCTTTGTCGATCAACGGCCGATACATCCGCGGCTTTATCACCCCCAAGTTCTCCGAGATCGCAGGTCCGGACAAAACGGTGGACGAGCTGGCCGCCGAGGTCATTTCCGGCTTGTGGGGCAACGGCGCCGATCGCCGCCACCGCCTCACCGCTGCCGGCTACGACTACGAGGCCGTGCAGCGCAGGGTCAACGAGATCCTGACCGCCACCCAGCAGCCCAAAAAGCCGCTCTATGCGGAGAAGTACGACAGGACGATCGCAGGTCCGTATCTGGTGAAGGCGTCCGGCGGTCTGAGCCTCTGCTACGGTCCCGGCACGCAGTTCGGCGTCATCAAGACGCTGTACGAAAACTCCCTCGTTCGGAACTACGGCTATTACTCCATCCGGAACGGCGTCAAGTGGTTCTATGTGCGTGTCAACAACTCCGACACGGTGGGCTTCATGTCCTCCCAGGGGCTGAAACGCAAATAACTCTAACGTGGTCAGTGGTATGACAAGGACTGCGTGGAGGATCTGCGCTTCTATCCCACTGCCGAGTCACGTGCGATCCTGAACACGTCACAGATGGTGAAGGGCGGCACGGCGGAGCTGCTGTACGTCTACACCGACGTGGAGCCGGTCACCTTCAACCGG
>JAEEGL014731371.1_pt1 | contig 10654 bp, 8 predicted proteins | sample 9134231 | NCBI WGS metagenome assembly JAEEGL01 (sample SAMN16246548, study PRJNA631951) | gut metagenome | biome: gut microbiome; feature: rumen; material: fiber-attached | host: Bos | place: Iran: Karaj | collected 2018-10 | reverse complement strand
TCTAATGAAGATGTAAGAAGTCTTTTAAAAGAAGGTCTTGATGATACAATGATGCATCAAGCTAATACGTATGACTTAATGACTGAATATGGATGGTATAATATTCAAAATGTAGGTAAACAAAATGTTAAACAAATACTTAGTAAAGTACAGGGACAAAATTAATTTGTCTCTTTTTATTTGTTGTGTTAGAATTTATATAGTGGTGATGATATGAAGAAAGTATTATATATTTTAATTATGTTATTATTTATAACTGGTTGTGGTACTAAAAATAATTTAACGATGTATTTTTTTAAAGTTGGTAAAGCAGATAGTATTTTAATTAGTATTGAAGATAAAAATGTTTTAATTGATACTGGTGAAAGTAGTACAGTAAATAATATTTTATCTTATTTGAAAGAAAATAAAATAGAAAAAATAGACTATTTGATAATTACTCATTTTGATAAAGACCATGTAGGTGGTGCTGCTAGTATTATTAATAATCTTGAAGTTGTTAATGTATATCAAAGTAATTATCCAAAAGACAGTAATGAATATAATAATTATGTAAATTCTTTGACAAATAAAAGTATAGAAGCTGTTACTTTAAGAGAAGATATTTCATTTGAAATCTATGGAGTTAGATTTAATATTAATGCTCCTAAAGAGGTAGAATATGCTAAAAATCCAAGTAATAATTCATCACTTATTGTTTCAGTATTTAATGGAGACAATTCTTTCTTATTTATGGGTGATGCAGAAAATGCTAGAATAAAAGAATATTTAAGTATTGATAATAAGTCATATGATGTATTAAAAGTGCCATATCATGGACATTATCAAAAAAGATTAAGAGAATTAATTGGTAGTGTTAAACCTAAATATGCTGTTATTACATCATCAGATAGTGAAAAAGAAGATTCTGAAACATTAGATATTCTTGAAAATAGTGAAGTTTATTTAACAAGAATTAATCCAATTATTTTAAAAAGTGATGGAAGTAAAATAGATGTTAATTATGATTGATAAAAATATATTTTTATCTTATAATAATATAAGAGAATAGGGATGATAGTGTGAACGAAGAAATTAGAAAATTAGATGCTTATTTTAGAGCTTGTAATTATTTATCAGCATGTCAGTTATATTTGCTTGATAATCCTCTTTTAAAAAGACCACTTAAGATAACTGATATTAAACATAAATTAGTAGGACATTGGGGTACTGTACCTGGTCAAAACTTTATTTATACGCATTTAAATCGTGTTATTAAAAAGTATGATCTTGATATGATTTATTTGTCAGGACCTGGACATGGTGGAAATGCTATTGTATCTAATGTTTATTTAGAAGGAACATATAGTGAAGTTTATCCTAACATTACTGAGGATGAAGAAGGATTAAAAAAATTATTTAAGCAATTTAGTTTTCCAGGAGGAATATCTTCACATGTAGCACCTGAGACACCTGGTTCAATTAATGAAGGTGGAGAACTTGGATATAGTCTTGCTCATGCTTATGGTGCTATATTTGATAATCCTAATTTGATTGCAGCTTGTGTTGTTGGTGATGGAGAAGCTGAAACAGGAGCACTTGCAACTAGTTGGCATTCTAATAAATTTGTTAATCCTAAAACTGATGGTGCAGTTCTTCCAATATTACATCTAAATGGTTATAAGATTGCGAATCCAACAATTTTAGCTCGTATTACAGAAAAAGAACTTATTTCACTTATGTATGGATATGGTTATGAAGCTATTATTGTATCTGGTAGTGATACAATGGATATGCATTCTAAAATGATGGATGCAATGGATTATGCAATTGAAAAGATAAAAGCAATTCAATCAAAGGCTCGTAATGAAAATTCTAATTCAAGATTTATATGGCCAATGATTGTTCTTAAAACCCCAAAAGGATGGACAGGACCAAAAGTAGTTGATGATAAACAAATTGAAGGAACATTTAGAGCACATCAAGTACCACTTGTAGTTGATAATGATAAACATATTGATAATTTAAAATTATTAGAAGAATGGCTTAGAAGTTATCATCCAGAAGAATTATTTGATGAAAATGGTAGATTAATTTCTGAACTTAAAGATTTGTGTCCAAAAGGAAATAAAAGAATGGGTGCAAGTTTATATGCTAATGGCGGAGCACTTCTTCGTGAATTAGTATTACCTAATTTTAAAGATTATGCAGTTGAAGTAAATAAACATGGTACTAATGAAGTACAAGATATGAGTATTTTAGGTAATTATATTCGCGATGTTATTAAATTAAATGCTGATGCTCGTAATTTTAGAATATTTGGACCAGATGAAGCATTATCGAATCGATTAAATCCAATTTTTGAAGTTACTAATCGTCAATTTATGGCTACGAAATATGATTTTGATGAATTTTTAGCTAATGATGGACGTGTTATGGATAGTTTCTTATCAGAACATGTTTGTGAAGGATGGCTTGAAGGTTATTTACTTACTGGTCGTCATGGCTTTTTGCATAGTTATGAAGCATTTGTACGTATTCTAGATTCTATGGCAAGTCAACATGCTAAATGGCTTAAAGTTACTAAAGAATTAGATTGGAGAAGACCAATTGCTTCTTTAAATTATGTTTTAACTTCGCATATTTGGCAACAAGATCATAATGGATATACGCATCAAGATCCAGGATTCTTAAATCATTTAGTTACTAAAAAATCTGATATTGTAAGAATGTATTTGCCACCAGATGCAAACTGTTTATTATCTTGCATGGATCATTGTTTAAGAACTAAAAATTATATTAATGTTGTAATAGCTAGTAAACATCCAAAAGTACAATGGCTTTCTATGGATGAGGCTGTAGTACATTGTACTAAAGGTATTGGTATTTGGTCATGGGCTGGAAATGATAATGGTGAAGAACCAGATATTATTATGGCATGTTGTGGTGATGTACCAACTCTTGAAACTTTGGCTGCTACTAATATATTAGTTAGTAATTTTCCAGAATTAAAAGTACGTGTTGTTAATGTAGTAGATTTAATGAAACTTGAATCTAGTGATAAACATCCACATGGTCTTACAAATCCTGAATATGATGGATTATTTACTAAAGATAAACCAATTATATTTAATTTCCATGGCTATCCATCATTAATACATCAACTTGCTTATAATCGTGAAAATAAGAATTTACATGTTCATGGATATCAAGAAGAAGGTACAATTACTACACCTTTTGATATGCGTGTTCAAAATAAAATTGATAGATTTAATTTAGTTTTAGATGCTTTAAAATATTTACCTTGTTTAGGTAATAAATCATCAGGATTAATGGAATGGTGTAAACAAAAACTTATTGAACATAAAGAATATATTGATGAATATGGTGTAGATATGCCAGAAATTCAAAGTTGGAAATATGAAAAGAGTAAAAAGGTTATTAATAAATAACCTTTTTTGTTTATATTTTAATTTTTTTCACATATTATTTAATGGTGATAGTATGAAAATAAATTTTAAAAAATTAATAATCATATTAATAATTACATTTATAGTTGGTTGTATATTCATACCATTTGTTAATATGGATATTTATAAAGAAATAGTAAAACCAAAGTTTGCTCCTCCTAGTATTGTTTTTCCAATTGTATGGGGAATATTATTTATACTTATGAGTATATCTTTATATATAGTAACTGAAGAAAGTAGTGATGAGAATAATATTAAAATATATGCGATTCAGTTAATAGTTAATTCTTTATGGAATTTAATATTTTTTGGATTTAAATGGTTTTTAGTAGGATCTATTTGGATAATATTATTAATTGTATTAGTTGTTATTATGACTATAAAATTTTATAAAGTTAATAAAATTGCTGGTTTAATTCAAATACCTTATATAATATGGCTTTTAATAGCTTTTTATCTAAATTTTTCAATATTTCTTTTAAATTAGTTACTATATAGTTAATTCTGAACCATTAAATTTTTTCGTTGCTATAATGAAATTAACAAACAGGTAACGGAGGATTCTTATGATAATAGGTAGTAAGGTTAAAGATAAAAGAACAAAACTTGGTATATCTCAAGCTAAATTAGGTGAAATGTTAGGTGTTACAAAAGTATCTGTTTGTGGTTATGAAAAAGGAACAAGAACACCTACGTTACAAAATTTTGTTGATTTATTAGATATACTTAGTATGGATGCTAATGAATTACTTGGCCGTGAAGTAAAAGCTGTAAGTGAGAATGAAGAACAATATACTGCTTATGTATCAAAGAAAGATTTACAAATTTTGAAAGAATTAAAAACACATCGTAAATTATATAATAGTATGATGGAAGATCCTCGTAGAACTATAGAATTACTTGATAGATTATATAAATAAAACTTATGTTTTATTTTTTTTATTGAATTTAATACATGGTTTTGATATTATATTTGTGGTGGGGTTTTATGAAAATTAGGTATAGCAATCTATCAGAACAATATAGAAATATAATTGATTCGAAGTCAGAACTATTATGGAATGATAATCCAAGTGACAAGAAATTTGAAAAAGCAATATGGCGTTATTTTAAAGATATTAGAAATAGTGATGAAGTATTATATCTTCAGTTAATGGGAATGGTAATTGCTGATGATTATAAAATGCTTTATAAGGAATTAGTTGAAAGTTTTCTTACTAGTGAACAAATGGAACAATTAGATTTTTATAGAAATGCAGATAGTATGGAAATTATTGATTACTATGAGTCAGAACCTGATTTATTACCTATGGCTATAGGTAGTCTTAGTGATTTCAATTGTTATGATTTCTTTGATAAAAGAAGAATTTTAAAATTGTGTAATGGTGAAAGAGATAAATTATATGAACTTAGTCCTTATTGCACTCTTGATTATCTTTATTACTGTAAACCATATGATATAGAAGAATATAAAAATATGTTTTTAGATTTAAGACAAGATGGTTATTCACAAAAAAAATCTATCGATACTCTTACAGATACAACTCAGCAATTATTAATGTGCGATACCGAAAATTATGTAGAACTTGTATCTGATATGTTATATAAGTTTTATTTACTTCGTAAAAATAATTATTTTAAAAAAGATAAATATAATTTAATACCTTATCTTGAACAAGAAGAAGAAAAGGATATTTTAAATTATATTAAAGATTCAAAAATTATTGAAGATGTTATTCGAAAAAGTATTTGTTATGATGTTAATAATGACAAATTAAAAATGAATAACTGTGATGAGAAAGCTATACAAAAAATAAAATCAATAAAGGAGATATACAAATGAAAGAAACAATTAAATTAATTGTTAAGGGGTTTATAATTGGAGTTGCTAATATAATACCTGGTGTTAGTGGAGGAACACTTGCAATTACACTTGGTATTTATGAAAGATTGATAGGTACAATAAGTCATTTCTTTAAAAATATTAAGGAGAATTTAAAATTTATTATTCCTATTGCTATAGGAGCAGTTTTATCAATATTATTATTAAGTAAACTAATTAGCTATTGTAAAGAAGAATATACTCTTGCAACTATATTATTATTCTTAGGATTAATAGTAGGGGGTATTCCTTTAATATTTAAAAAAGTTAAGAACAAAATAACTATTTCTAATATTATTATTTTTATTCTTACTTTTAGTTTAGTAATAGCAATGGCTTTATTAAAAGAAAGTGGACCTGTTTCTTTTGAAAATATGACATTTGGTAATTATTTGTTATTATTCTTAGTTGGTATAGTAGCAGCAGGAACTATGATTATACCAGGTATTAGTGGTTCACTTGTTTTACTTACTTTAGGTTACTATGATCCAATAATAGATACAATTAAAAATCTTACTAATTTTGGTGATTTAATGCATAATATGTTTATATTAGTACCATTTGGTTTAGGTATTTTACTTGGTATTATAGTAATAGCTAAAGTACTTGAATATTTATTCAAAAAACAAGAAACTAAAACTTATTTTGGAGTACTTGGATTTGTTTGTGCATCAGTTATTACAATATTTATTAGTGCTGAAGGATTAGTATTCTCAGTACCACAATTATTAATAGGAATTGTATTATTCTTAATTGGTACAATAACTGCTTTAAAATTAGGAGATTAATTATAATAAAAAATAAATTCTGTAATATTTTTGTTACAGAATTTTTATTTCACAACATGTAAATTTTAGTGTCAAGATAGTTGAAAAAATCATTATTTAAGAGTATACTATATACAATAGGAGGAAAATATGAAAGGAAAAAGAGGATTTACGTTAATTGAGTTATTAGCAGTAATAGTAATATTAGCAATAATAGCTTTAATTGCTGTTCCAATAGTGTTAAATTTAATTGGAAAAGCAAGACAAGGAGCAGCAGAAGATACAGCATATGGAGTAAGAAAGGAAGCACAACTATTATATCAAACAACATTAATGAATGGAAAAACATTTGAAAAAATAGAAGTAGACTTTTCAAAAGAAATGACAAAAGATGGAAAAACATATCCAGAAACAAAAATATTTGATTCAGCAAACCCAACAGGAGTAGATGCAACAACACCATTTGAAATAGATGGAACAAAGCCAGAAAGTGGAAAAGTAACGATAAATGTAAATGGAATAGTAACATATGAAAATATAGTAATAAATGGATATGAATGTGATGTACCATCAAGTGGTAAAGTAACATGTGGTGGTTCTTCAAACGGAAGTAGTCAAAGTTTATTACCTGCTCCAACTATCGATACTACTAATAAATCACTAACAATAGGCGAAGGAATAACTGCATATTGTATAAACACAACTAATAATGTTGAAACATGTACATTTGAAGATGTAAATCAAGTGGACTCAATATCACTTGCCAGCCAAGCACCAGGATCATATTATATATTTGTAAGAAATGCTCAAGGACAAAATTCTTCTGGTACTATATATGTTGTACCAGAACCTTTAGTGTCAGGTACTAATGGGCAATCTGTGGAACTTGATGGATATAAGTGGCATATTATTGGCCAAGATGATGAAAGAATTTTTCTTTTGTTAGATGCATTTGATGGAAATGGTACTGCAGATGATAATAGACAAATTCCAAATATGGTAAATTGTAGTACTGGATATTGTGATACAACAAACTGGGGTGTTCAATATGGCTGGGAAAAATCTTTAATAAGAGAATATTTAAATGATACTTTCTATAATAGTTTATCATTAGAAACTAAAGCACGAATAGTGCCACAAAATGTGTGTAAAGATTTATCTGCATATTGCAGTACTTGTTATTCATATGGAGGTTATACAGAAGAAGAAATAACTACACTAAGTAATAGTTTTCCAGGTTTAACTTGTAATAATGGGTACACAAATGATAATGTAAGATTGATGACGTCATCAGAGTTTTATAATTTAACTCCGTACTATTCAACTCAATCAGGGCAATATCCTGTTCAATCATTTAATGATAATAGAGCTGGAAAGATAGCATACGTAGATTATATAACAAGATTAAGTTCAAATGATTGGCTATATTCTTCGACAATAGGTTCTTGGTATTTAACTACAGTTTATACTACTTATAGTCAAATGGCACAACTAGGTTCAGAACAATTTGCTAATTATGATGGTCAATTAGCTGGTTACGGTGGTATGGGTAGCTTAGCAATACGTCCAGTAATAGTACTTCAAAAATAGTAAAAAACTTACAAATTAAAATGCGCCTATTTGGATAGACAAAATTTAAAATAATTTGGTTAATACACTTCTGAAAGGAGGTGTATTTTCTATAATAAAAAAACTTAATAGTTATAAATGATTTTATTTGAAACTAAAAAAAGATTTAGAATTTTTCTAAATCTTCTTTTTATTCTACAGTTACTGATTTGGCTAAATTCTTTGGTTGATCAATATCACAACCTCTTAGAGATGCAACTTCATAAGAAAGTAGTTGAAGTGGCATAACAGTTAATAATGGTTGAAATAATTCATGAGTAGTTGGAACAATAATTGTATTGTCTATACAATCTAAATTATTATTTAATTCCTCTGTTGTAACTAGTATTGTTTTTGCTCCTCTTGCTTTTACTTCTTTAATATTACTTACTGTTTTTTCAGCAATAGTTTTATCAGTTACAATACCAACTACAGGAGTGCCATCTTCAATTAATGAAATAGTTCCGTGTTTAAGTTCACCAGCTGCATATGCTTCACTATGAAGGTAAGAGATTTCTTTTAATTTTAAAGCACCTTCCATAGAAACAGAATAATCGTAACCTCTACCTATAAAATAAATATCATGTTCATTATATATTTCTTCGGCAATACCTTGAATATATTTACGATAATCTTCAGTTAATAAATAATCCATTTGTACTGGTAATTTTTTAATACTATCTAAAATAGTAATAATTTCATCTTTACTAATTTTTTTATTTTTTGTTGCAATATTTAAAGCTATTAATGAAAGTAGAGTAACTTGTGATGAATAAGCTTTTGTAGTTGCAACTGCTTTTTCAATACCTGCTTTAGTATATAAAACAGTATCTACATTTCTAGCAATAGTACTTTGTGGTCTATTAATAATACCTAAAGTATCAGCATGATGTTCTTTTGCAATATTAACAGCAGCTAAAGTATCAGCAGTTTCTCCTGATTGTGAAATAGCTATTACTAAACTATTTTCATCTAAGAATAGTTTTTTATATCTAAATTCACTAGCAATTTCTACTTCTACAGGTACATCTGCATATTTTTCAATCATATTTTTACCGATTAATCCAGCATGCATAGCACTACCACAAGCGACAATAACAATTTTATTATATTTATCAAATGATGGCATTTCACTAATTAATGAATCAATACCATTTTGAATATAGTCATTGGTTGTTTTTTTGAAAACGTTTGGTTGCTCATAGATTTCTTTTAACATATAGTGTTTATAACCATTTTTTCCATTTTCCATTTCTTCTTTATCAAAAGTTAGAATATCTTTTTTTATTTCATTATTATTTTTATCATAGTATGTAACTTTATCTTTTTCTAGTTTAGCAAACTCTTTATCATTTAAAATAGTGTAAGTATCAGTATATTTAATAATAGCTGGCATATCAGATGCAATATAATTTTCGTCATTTCCTAAGCCAACAATTAATGGACTATCTTTTTTTATCGCATATAATGCATTTTCGTCATTATCAACAATTAATCCAATAGCATATGATCCTCTAACAAGATTTTGAAATTCAATTATAGCTTTGTTAATATCATTATATTTTTCATATAAATAATTTAATAACGCAGCTGCAACTTCTGTATCTGTTTCAGATTTAAAACTATATCCTTTTTTTATTAAATCTTCTTTTATTTCATTATAGTTTTCAATAATACCATTATGAACAATAGTAATATGATTAACTTGATGAGGGTGACTATTAGTTTTACTTGGTACCCCATGAGTTGCCCATCTAGTATGTCCAATTCCAATATTAGAATTTTCTTTTTCTAAAGTTTGTTCAAGGTTAACAATTTTTCCTTGTTCTTTTACTATCTTAAGTAATCCGTTATGAATATAAGCAATTCCTGCTGAGTCATAACCTCTGTATTCTAGCTCTTTTAAGCCATCAATTAAAACATCTTGGCATTTACCATTTTTTCCAATGTAGCCAACGATTCCGCACATATAAACCTCCTAAAATATGCACGATATATTATTTGTTATAATATTGATTTTATTTTTTGTAATATATCTATCGATTGCAATAACCGTAACAGCACCCGCCGAATTTTCGATAACTGTTATCCTCGTCAACCATTTCTGGTTCTGGCGCTAAGTATATTTTATATCCTCCTTTGAAATATACCTTTCCTAAATCATTATATGTAATTTTTATTATTTTGACAAGTAATTTATGTTATAATGGTTCTGGTGATAATATGGATAATTTAATAATAGGTTCACATGTTTCATTTACAAAAGATACACAATTAGTTGGTAGTGTAAAAGAGGCTTTATCTTATGGAGCAAATACTTTTATGTTTTATACAGGAGCTCCACAAAATACTAATAGAGCAAATCTTGATTCTAAATTAACTGAAGAAGCTAAAAAACTAATGCTTGATAATAATATTGATATAAATAATGTTGTTATACATGCACCATATATAATTAATCCAGCTAATAAAGCTAATCAAGATTTTGGAGCTAACTTTTTAAAACAAGAAATCGAAAGAGCTGATTTTATAGGTGTTAATAAAATAGTACTTCATCCTGGTAGTCATGTAGGAATTGGTTATGATGAGGGTATTAAAAATATTATTGATACTTTAAATATGGCTTTAACCGAAAGTCAAAAAGCTATTATTTGCTTAGAAACGATGGCAGGTAAAGGTAGTGAATGTGGTATTACATTTGAACAAATAAAAAAAATAATAGATGGTATAGAATTAAAATCTAAAATAGGAGTATGTCTTGATACATGTCATATTCATGATGCGGGTTATGATTTAAATGATTTTGATAAGGTATTCGATGAATTTGATAATATAATTGGTCTAAAATATCTTAAATGTTTGCATATAAATGATAGTAAAAATATTTGTGGCTCTCATAAAGATCGTCATGAAAATATTGGTAAAGGTTATATTGGACTAGATAATTT
>JAEEGL014438858.1_pt1 | contig 10654 bp, 11 predicted proteins | sample 9134231 | NCBI WGS metagenome assembly JAEEGL01 (sample SAMN16246548, study PRJNA631951) | gut metagenome | biome: gut microbiome; feature: rumen; material: fiber-attached | host: Bos | place: Iran: Karaj | collected 2018-10 | reverse complement strand
TCTGTTCTTCCAAGGTCATGGGACAATCCTTTCCGTCAAAACTCCCGCCACCCTACCGTCTCCCCCCCGGAAAGCAATCCAAATCACACCCCCTCGCATCCGCCCCCCCCGTTCGCCCCGCCCTCCGGGCCCCCGAAAAAAACCGACTTTTTTTCTTGCATCCTCCGCCAAAAAGCGTATGGTGCCAACAAATCACCGATTGCGGGGTGGAGCAGCCCGGCAGCTCGTCAGGCTCATAACCTGAAGGTCCTTGGTTCGAATCCAAGCCCCGCTACCATTTTCAATCCGGTAAAAAATCCACCAAAAACGCCGATTTTCCTAAAGTCGGCGTTCTTTTTTGCACTTTTCGGCCACTCCCGTCTTTACCCTTTTTTACCCCTCTTTTGCTACCCCGATTGCTACCGAGATTGCTACCGAGATTGCTACCGCCCTCCCCCTCGCCCCTGATGTCCAGCGTCAGCCCGTCGAAGTCCGCCCACCCATGCCCGGAACTCCATCGCCCACCTCCACCTCGCCGCCTCCCAGCGCACTTGCTCGGTCCAGTCCTCGGCCTCATCAATGGCGACAACATCGACAACCAGCAGACCATCCAGACAGTGAATTGCAAACTAACGTCGTATAACATTTGTTATGTTGCAAAACAGAATGCGCCGATTTCGCTTGACTCCACTTTCGCTTTGCGAAAGTATCACACACCATGAACACGAACGAAACGCAATTATCCCTCCCCTCTATTGCAACACGCGCCGCCATCGCCGCCGTCCTCGACGCCGACCCCGGCCTCTCCCCCCAACATCGCGCCCGCGTCCTCCGCACCCTCGATGCACCCGACGGCGACCCCGACCGCGCCGCTGGCTGGCTTCCCTCCTCCCTTGTCGCCGCGCAGCTCGGAATCCACCCATCCAGCCTTTCCCGATGGATTCAGGCGGGAAAGGTCCACTCCCGCAAGGGCATGGGAGAAAGGGCCGTCCTCGTCTCCGCCGCCGAAGTCGCCAGCTACGCCGCCGCGCACCCCCGCGCAAACCGTGGGGACACAACCGCGACGAAGTAGCCCCCCGGCCCCATGTCCCGAATATCCCGTTTCTCTTATAAGGGGCGGGATATTCGGGACACTCCATCAACTCCCCTCTCCGCGCCGCCCCCCTGCAACGAAAAGCCCCCGCACGCGGGCGGGGGCGGGGACAGGGGGCAGCGTCTAGGCTTCCTCTCTCTCGTTGGGAGCATCATACAGCAACTTTCTTGCCTTGTCGGCAATCCCCCCGCCGACGAACCGCGCCTCGTACACGTCAAACGCATCCCGCGCATCCGCGCTTTTCACGCCGAAGTATTTTTCAACATCCTTCGACCATCGGCCACCATCAAAGTCCCCTTCGAGACAACACCCCAAACTTTCCTCCGTCCATGTTTCCAGAATCCCCGGCCCGTACTCCAACGCCGCCGCCCATTTCTCCGGGACCTCCGCCATGATGATGAGGTGGCGTTTCTTCTCGACGGGCTTCTCATCGGGGACATCGGGCTTCCCCGTCTCTACACCCTGCGCCTCTGCCTCGCGCCGAAACAGGCGGGCGACCAATTCCCCCGGCCTGATTCCTTCTTTCTCCGCAAGGATGGACAGCATCCGAAAATGCTCCTCGTCCAATTCAAACTTGATCAACCCTTTCGTTTCTTCTGTCATGTCTTCACCAGAAAGCCCTCCTCGACGCGGTAAGAGAGTGCGCACAAGGCACACGGCACGCCGAAAAGGGCACAATGCTGTTTTGATTGTCTCGCCGTCTCTTACCTCGGCAAGGCTCCCCGGCGACGGGGAACGGGCGCACTCTACGCTGGCGGCGGCTTCGGCGTCAACAAAACGTCTCTCTCGGCATTTGTGCCACCGTGCGCAAGGCGTCTTTGACCAGGCGCTCAAGGATAGCTTGCACTCTCGGCGCATCGTTGGGATTTCGCATCAAGGGCATGAGCTGCGGGATGGAGGACGATGGGACCGCGAGCAAGTTGTTTTTCACCGCGACAAGGATTTTCAAGTGGGCCGATGTCATCTCGGCGGCATTCACCAGCTTCCCAGCGGCAATGTCCCTCTCCCGGATGAAGGTTTCTATCTTGGCCATCCCTTCGGCAAAGACGGCGACTTGCTTGGCGCACGCGACCGCCACGGCAATGTTTCCATCCGCAAGTGCCGCGTGCATCTTGGCCGAAAAGGATAGCTCCCCCTGTTTCATGCGCTCAAAGGCACCGTCCAGCCCCGGCGCCGTATTTTCGCCAGCCGCGGACGGCCCCCCGTCCGATGACGGTGAAACCGCCGCGCCCGTCTCTTTCGATGGTCCGCCGCCCTCCATGTCCCTCAAAACCGTTTCGGCCTGTTGGGATATACGCAAAGAGGCATGGTCAACCAGCCAGCGCAAGGCGGGCTTCGCCAGGTAGAAATGCGGTTTCTTGCCGCCACGTCTCCCGGTGCGCTCTACGAACGGCATCCCTGCACGTTCCCATTCTTGGACATTCTTGCGCCCGGTCACGCCGACCAGCGCGCACAACCCCTCGCGTGTCACCCATCCATCATTGTTCATGCCGACCTCTCTTCACCAATACGAATGGCACCGATTTTTTCCCAATGGCACTTCGCGGAAAGGCCGCGCCTCGGCGCGGGAACGACCCCGCCCTCCCAAGAAAGGAGTACCTTTGTGAACTTTCGTTCCTAATCCATCCACACTGCCCCGCCCCGCCTCTCCTCCGCACGCCCCGACAGCCACCCCGCCAGCGTCCCCAGCGTCCGCCCTGCGGGGGGCATCGGCGGCGAGCCGAACGGGAGGGCGGCGAGGGCGACCGCGCGCCCTGCGTGGATTGTGGCGGCTCTGCGGCCTCGACCGTCCGGCGGCGACCGCTTCGGGGACTGGCGACGGCGGCGAGGGCGGCGACCTCGACCGCATCGTCCCCGGCCAGTCCGCGAAACGCCGGCCGACGAAAGGCAGGCGCTTCGAGATGGAAGTCCTCGACCTCGACGGCGACGGTGGCGGCCATCGGCACCGACGGCGACCATGCGGCACCGTCCGCCGTCCAGCGGGGGAGGGGGAAAGCGGCGATGATGATGATGATGGCAACGGCGTCAGCGGCGACAACCGCGGCACCCTGCCACCCTGCGGTAGCATCTCCGCTCCCTGGACTTCTGCCGCCGTCCTGCGGCCTCGCCGCCGACGGCACCGCCAGCGCTCCGGCTTTTGTGCCGCCCGTGCGCTTGCGCGTCCTCCATCTCGACGAGCCAAGCGCCGCCACCTGCACCCATTCCCCATATCCCGAACATCCCGATTTCCTATAGATGCGTGACTTTCGGGACATTCGGGTCCTCCACCCATCAAAGAGACGGGGAGGGCATACCCCGCAACCTCGCCCGTAGTTTTCAAGATATGCAGGACCGCGGGAGGGGTGGGCGGTATATGCCGCCACGCCCTGCGACCCCTTATCCCGAATATCCCGATATTCCCATTATCTAGGGTTTTCAGGATATTCAGGACATCGGCGGGAGGGAGGGAGCGGCACACACGCCCCCCATCAAATCCCCTTATCCCGAATATCCCGAATATCACATTTATGGAGGTTTTCGGGATATTCGGGACATCGCCGCCTACAGACCTACACCAGCCCATCGCCAACCTCCGCCAAGCGGTAGACATCGCCGCTGCTGCTCCGCGTGCGTACAATCCGCCCCATCTCGACCGCCCGGTTCAACAAGGGAGTGATTGCGTTTTTCCCGACGCCCTTGTCGATGAAGTCTTGACGCCGCAGAAACCCATCAGGCGCATCCGCGAACATTTCGACAATGCCTTCGACGGTGTAGAGGGCGGGACGCCCGCGGCCAACGCCGCCGCCCTGCGCCCCCATCGGCTCCGCCTCGCCCAAGTCCTCCCACAATCCTGTTGCAGATGAAAAACGGAGGTCATGGGGTGGAAGCCCGGGAAGGTTTCGCCAGCGCCCCGCGAGCTGTGCCACCTTCCCCTCGGCGTCCTCCGTTTTCAAGGTCATCGACAACGGATTGTCCACGGCCCCGGAAAACGCGCTGGACCCGCGCGAGCGGTCATTGACGCGCTTGCCCGACGGGTCCCCCTTGCCCGTATGATGCGCGACCACCAGCGCCGCATTGACATCGTGCGCGAGCCGCTTGAATGCCCTGCACGCCCCGGAGACTTCCGACGCGCTGTTTTCGTCCAGCCCGACCGCGAGCGCATAGAAGGGGTCAATCACCAGCAGATTGAACGACTGCCGACCATGCTTTTCTTCCAGCTCCGCGACCGTTGCCTTGACCTTTGCCTCTAGGGTTTGGATAGTAGGTTGCCTAGGCTCGTCCAGCGCATTGACAAAGTAGACGGGCGGGTCCTCGATCCCCAACCGTTCCGCCACCATCCGCGCGCGCTGCTGCATCATCGCCGCCCCGACCTCCATGTTCAAGTAGAGGACCGCACCCGGCTCTGTGCGCCAGCCCAGGAACGGAATCCCCGCCGCCACACACTCGGCCAACTGTAGCAGAAACCACGTCTTGCCCAGCTTGGCCTCGGCGGACAGAAGCGTCACCTCCGTTCTCAACAGAAAGCCGTCTACGATGGGAGGGGGGACCTCGATGTTCTGCGCTATGAACTCCCCGAACCGAACCGCCGTGACGAATGGCTTTTCCTTCGCAGTCGCTCCATGCAAGGCTCCGCCCCGGTAGAGGTCCACCAGGCGCGCGAGAGGCGCGTGGAGGTCCCGGCCACCTTTCAGGCAATCCACAAGCGCCTCGGCAAGTGCAATGCCCTGCCGCTGTGCATCCGCCGCGACAATCTTCCGCGCCTCGGCTTCAAGGTATGCGGGAGATGTCGCCAGCGACTGCGCCGACAGCAACTCGGCCTCGACCTCGGGCGCTTTCTCCGTGATGGCGAGAAGGACGTTGCCGCCCTCCCACTCCCCCGGATGCGTGCCCTCCTGCCTCTCGGCTTCACGCCAGACGCGAACCGCGAGCGGGTCCTGTAGCATCCCGACGCCGACCCCGCACTTCTTCAACAGGCCGAAAGCCTCGGGACCGTTATTCAGGATGCACCCGGCAATGAAGTGTTCGCGGCTAGTGTCCATCGCGCCCCCCCTGCACAAGCGACGAAACAAGCATTTCGACTTCGCCAGCCAGAACTGCCGCACGAACCCCGTTCCCGGTGGACAACGCATCATCCATCGCCCGCATGAGTCCACGCACGTATGCCAGCGAATCCGACAAGATTTCGGGCTTGCGTCCCGTGACGGGTTGCGGTACGGATGGAGTTGCAACTTGATTCACCTGCCGCACGGTTCCCGCCGCGCGGCGTTTTCTTTCGGGGAGTGCCAGAACCACGGCGATTTCCTTGTCGGCGTGCCGGACAATTTTGTCGGCCTCGTTGCGGAGTTGACGCCCCGTTTCTCGCCTGTTGACGAGCGTGTAGATGATTTCTTGTTTCTGCCGCTTGGTCATGGTCACGCCTCCAACGCTTCACCCGTGAACGCTTCCAGCTCCCGGAGGGACCACCGCACCCTGCGGGCGGTTTGGTGGGCCGGATGGAGTTTTCCCGCTTTGGCCCAAAGGAACAGCGACTTGGGATGACAGCCGACAAGGGCGGCGGCGGCTTTGGTCTTGAGCAACTTGTCTTTGGGCGCGGGCTTGCTGGCCAGTAGTTTGAGAACTTCGTCGCGCTCTGTGGGGTCCGTGATTGCGGCCTTGGCAAAGGCGCTCATGGTGTTGCGTGTGGATTGTTGCATGGTGGATTTTCCGCCCGGGTTGAAGGGCTAGCCGTCCGCGCCGTGTCCGCGTGATTGCGCCTTATCGGCCACGTTTGGCTATTATGGCCGGGGGCTATCGACCATTTTTCGCAATCGGCCCCATTGCTTTCCCCGTGCAAAACGAAAAGACCGCGTAAAAGCGGCCTTTCTGTCACGGAACTTTTTTTCCAAGCGCCCGATATTCCATCGGCGTTTTATCGGAACGCCTAGCCCCCGGCGGTGTCTCCGGGTCTCTCGTCAAAGTAGATGTCGGCATCCACCATCCCGTCCCCATACCAATCCCCGGCGGCGGCTTCTTCGTCCACGGGGGCGGGAGGTGTCGCCCCGTCCCTGTCGAACTGCTCGCGGGTCTTGGTGTGCTTTTGGAGTGGACGCCGTAGAAGCAATGGCGGGTCATCCGGGTACAGCCGCTTCCACGCCTCTTCCATCCGCTTGAGGCGTTCATTCAGCGTGCTTTGGCCAATCCCCAACTTGCCCGCCCATGCCTCTTGTGTCCCGTAGCGGTCTTGGAGGACAACGGCCATCGTTTTTTGCCACTTTTGATTGCTTTGGCAAAGCTTCAGCAACTTCCCCACCTTCTCCGCATCATTGCTTTGAGCGTCGAAAATCATGCTGTTGCCGCGTTGGAAAGCGGCCCGCGCGTCCGCCTTTGTCTCCTCCATGCGCTGCAACAATCGCGCATTCAAATCCTTTCCCTCATCCGCGAGAAGTTTTCGACGTTCGGCCTCTACAATGCCCTCGATGGCATCTTGTGAAAGCGCCTCCGCGTTGGGGTTCAACTCCCTCTCCAATATCGCTTCCGTGGCGACAAGCCCCTCCCACGTCCTCAAGGCGACCCGCAACCGGGCTTCCCAGAAATAACGCCCTGCAATGGTCAAAGCCAACCAGTCCTCCGGCGGTGGGCTACCCCCTCCCGGGTTGATTGTCTCCCATCCCCATTTCGCAACTGCTGCCTGGATATTGTGTGGATTCACCCGGACATGCGGTTTTGCCGCCGCCTCTGCCTCTGCATCAAGCCGTGCCTCCCTCTCCAAGCGCCCACGCACCTCCCCGCGAATCTCATCCACCGACTTCCCGGCGAATCCGAGGAGGTCAAAGTGACGGACGGACGCCGGCGGCGCGCCCTTCCTCTTGTCGTTTTCCATCCCGCCGTTCCTCTTGATCATGTCCATTGTCTCATCCTTCCGCTTCACTTCCGATTTCCTTTCAACAGCGCCGCCACTGCCGCCAACTGCTCCGGGCTGGCATCGGCCAGCAAGTCAGCGAATCCCGGAGGATACGCCGTGACGAGCTCGCCGCCGTCCGCCAGCGCCAGCGCATCCCGCTTCGGCGGGAGTGTCGGCGTTTCCTGTCCGCGCAACTCGTCGCGCATTTGGCGGCGGCGGGTTTTCATTGCCCGCTTGTCATAGTGCGTAAACAGCGTCTTGACGTTGGTGTGTCCCGTGATTGCCATGACCACGCCCGGGTCCACGCCGCGCGAAAGCGCCGCCGTCACGAAACTTGTGCGGAGTGCGTGCCAGCCGATTTTCGATGCGCGATACTTGCGGGACTGTCCATCCTTCGGCTCCGCCACCGTGCGCCGCCCCGTCCCGCCCTTCATGCGCGGCGCGGGAGTCTCGCCCTTGCGCCCGTGGACGTTGCGGGAGGGGTAGGTGGGGACGGAGAACCCGGCGGCGGCGAGAATCTTGTTGAGGCGTCGGTTGAGGGACTTGGGGTCATCCTTGTAAGCCTTGGCCACGCGCGGCCACACGTACGGGTTGCCCTTGTCGCGCTGGCGCTCGGCTTCTTCCAGCAAACCGAGGAACGGGTCATCCAGCGGGACCTCCACGTCGCGGTGCGTCTTGTGCGCCTTGGCGGTAATGAAGCCCTCGGCCACGTCCACGCTCTCCCACTTCAACAGCGCCAAGTCGCCCTTGCGCATCCCGGTGGATATGCCCGCCAGCAAGACGGGGTACAGCTCCGGGTCCACCTCCCGCGCCGCGGTCAGAAGCGCCGCCACCTCGGCGTCGGTCAGCGGAACGCGGCTTTCCGGGTCATGCTCCCGGTGGGGTAGCTCCGCCAGATACTCGGTGAAGCCCGCGCCCTCCGCGCCCGTCAGTCGGATGACTTCCCGGAGGATGTCCAGATAGTCATTCCACGTCCGCCCCGTACACCCGCTTCCATCGATGTCATCCAGAAAGGCCGCGAACTGCTCCCCCGTGACGGCATCGACGTTTTTCACGTCGGGGAAATGGCCGTGCATGAAGCCGACAAAGCGCTTGATGACGGAGAGGATACGGGCTTTCCGCCCATCGGATTGTTTCCTGTGCGGGGCTTTTCCCCACGCTTCCGCCAGCCCGTCCAGCGTGATTTCGCGCACCTTGAGGTCATACTTGAGCGCCAGCAAGCGCCGCTTCTCCACCAGCCGCTCCGCCGAACGCGCGCCCGGAGTCTTGCGCATCCCCTCCTTGGCCGCTTCCAGCTTGGCCTCGGCCTCGCCGCGCGATTTCTCGAAAGCCGCATCCCCGAACTGCTCCCCCGGTCCCGGAGGTGTGCCACGCCAGCGGTTGAGGGGGATGGTGTACCTCCTGCCGTTCTCCATCCACGAGCCTGTCCATTTCGGGTCCAGTCCGTCCGGGCGGTGTTTGATGTAAACGCTCATACTCTTACCTTCCTGTTTTCGGGGTTCTCCCAACGGCTCCCAACTTGCCAAAACCGCTACCCGATTGCAACCCCCATTTGCTACCGCCATTGCTACCGAGGCCATTTTTGAAAATGGAAAATGCCTTTTATTTGGCGTTTTTCAAAAATCGCCCTTGATTCGAATCCAAGCCCCGCTACCAATTTCGTACGCGATACAAAACACCGAAAAGACGCTGGTTTCCCAAAAGCCAGCGTTCTTTTTTGGCCCCTTCGCTTTGCTTGCCTCCGCCGCGCGGTTGCACAAAACCCATGCCCCCCCCCCCCCGCCTGCCAACATTTTTGCCAACATCCTCCTGCCCCCCCTCAAGAGCCGCTCCCCCCGCGTTGTCCTCGAAGGCATGCCGACCCAAGTCATGAGATTACAGAAAATGATTGACTTCCCTCCAACCATCCTCCATCCTCGCCCCCATGAAAACCCAAGCCCCCCGCATCGTTTCGAACACGGCCAACACCCTCTCGGCCATCCACTCCGTCTTCAGCGTCAACGCCACCATACGCGACAACGACTGGATGCTCCTCCTCGCCATCACGCCCCCCATCCTCGCCGCCTACGCCGCCACCGAGGTCGGCGCCTGGGTCATCCACGAAATCGGACGGCAAATCCGCATCCACGAAAAACGCCCCGCCTCCCCCTCCCTGCGCGGCACCCCCACGCCCAAGGAACTCCTTGCAGACTGGCACGAAGAGCCCCGCACGCTCGCCACCCGCCTCCGTCTTGGCTCCCGCCTCGCCGACCTCGATCCCACGCTCGACCACACGCTTTTGCGCACCACTCTCCCCAATGGCAAGACCGTCATCCGTTCCCGCAAGGGCGGGATGAAAGGTTGGCTGGAAGACCGCCGGGTCGCCATCCCCTACTCCACCGCCATGCGCTACAAGAAACTCGCCCAGCGACTCCGGCAAATTCTGCAACTGGACGACCGCATTCCCCTCGAATGGCTGATGTCCGGCGTGCCGGCGGGGCAGCACCTTCCCGGCGAGCTCCAGAGCGCATTTGCGGGCGCCGCGCGGAGGCTCGCCGCCATCCTGCGCGAGAACCCGACGCTGGCCGAGCTGGGGCGCTACGTGGAGCGGAAGCTCGGCATCGTGCGGCTGGTGGCGGTGCGGAAATCATGGGGGAGGAGGAGTGCAAAATCGAATGGAACGCAAGAGTTTTCCGTAATCTCGCGAGATAGGAGGGCCAATGTGTCGCCGGAGCGGGTGGAGGCGACGAAGGAGGCGATGGGGAGGGTGCTGGGGGTGCGGAATCCGGCGGGGGGAGCGCTGCACTTGCAGAACCGCATCCGGGCATGGCTCTTGGGGTTGCAATCCAGAGGGGAAGCCTGAGGGCACACAGACAAGTGGGGGGCATCGGGATGGAGGTCGAGGGAATTGTGGGAGGCGCATTCGCCGGACGCTATGCAAGCGGCTCGCGGCCAGGCACCGCCGTGCCTCACTCGACGGTGAAGGTGGCGGTGGGGGGGTGGAGGTGGCCGGGGGCGGCGCAGGAGAGGATGTGGCGGCCGCGGGTCATGGGCCAGAAAAAGGGTTCGCCGGGACGGGAGGAGCCGAGGGGACGGCCGTCGAGGAACCAGTGGAGGGGGGTGTCGGGCGGAAGGCTGTCGGCGGCCGCGACGAGGGGGAGTTTCTGGGAAACCGCCGGGAGGACGCCGGGGAGGAGGCGGTAGGTGGCGCCGTCGGGCGGGGTGACGATGCGGACGGGGTTGGACGCCGGGGGGGCGGGTGGCGGGGCGGCGGGCGAGGCGGGGGCGGAGGGGGAGGTGTGGCGGGAGGGACACATTTCGCGGCGGGTGACTTGGGCGATGGCCCAGTCGGGATGGGTCCTCGGGCAGGCGGGGGTGGCGATGCATCCGGTATCGGCGCAGACGGTGCGGGAGACGACGCCCGCGGGGCGCGGGTACCACGGGGCGGGGCGGTTGCGGGGATAGAGGCGGCGGATCAGGTCCCAGGCGACCGGGGTGGCGGCAAGGCGGCCGACGAGGCTGGCGGAGGGCGAGCCGGAGGGGTCGCCGATCCAGACGCCGATGACGAAGTCGGGGTTCCAGGCGACGGTCCAGGCGTCGCGGAGTCCGGCGGAGGTGCCGGTCTTCCAGGCGAAGCGCGGGAGGGGGACGTCGGCGGCGTGGCCGGTGGCGTCGAAGGCGCGTTCGTCGCCGGAAAGGATGTCGGAGACGATCCACGCGGCTTCGGGGGTGAGGAGGGAGGG
>JAEEGL012747209.1_pt1 | contig 10654 bp, 8 predicted proteins | sample 9134231 | NCBI WGS metagenome assembly JAEEGL01 (sample SAMN16246548, study PRJNA631951) | gut metagenome | biome: gut microbiome; feature: rumen; material: fiber-attached | host: Bos | place: Iran: Karaj | collected 2018-10 | reverse complement strand
TCCTCTTCCCTGCACGTACACAGGATCGACTGAAGTCCGAACGACTCCGAGCTGATCATCCGGATCGCCGAATCGAGCCGTCCCTCGTCAATACGGGCAAAACTCTCGTCAAAGATCGCGGGAGGCGTCTTGTCTTCCGGGAACAGCGCTCTTATGAGCGCCAGGCGCAGGGACAGATACGCCGCGTCCTCCGTGCCGGAGGACAGATATCCGACCCCGAGCGTGTCGCCGCCGTCCGAGCAGAAGAGGTCCATGCCGGATGAAACGGAGAGATCCGAATACTTTCCGCCCGATATCTCTCTCATCATCTCCGACGCGTTTTCCTTGATCGAGGGCAGAACGCCCGTACGCATATTCTCTCCCGCCCTGACCAGCGCTTCGTACGCCGTGACGTACGCGTCGTGACGGGTCCTCAGCTCTTCGATGACCGCGTCGAGCCGTTCCAGCTTTTCCGCTGTGTCAGCCGGCGTTTTGGCTTTCGCCTTCAGTTCGATGAGACGGCGGTCGAGCTCCGTCTCCTTATCCTTCATTTGGGCGACGCTTCCGTGACAGAAATCCCTCTTCATCGCCGCCTCTTTGACTTCGTTCTGTCCCATTCCCGCGGCGCGTTTTCCTGTCTCGGTCGCCGCGACCTCTTCCGCGTCGGCGCGTATCTGTTCCGCGTCGAAGCCCGCTGTCTGTTCGCGCAGGGCGGAAAACCGACCGTCAAGCGTCGCTTTTTCCGATTCGAGCGACGCGATCCTCGCTTTTCTCTTCCCTATCTCATCCTTCACGGCGCCGAGGACTTCGCGGTCGTCGCCGTACCCCGCCGCGTCGACGGCAAGGGTCTCCGCGATCTGCGCGAGAAGTCCGCCCGATTCCTCCGCGGCTCTCTCCGCGGCTTCCATGTCGGCGCGAGCCGCTTCTTTCTGCCTTAAGAGTTCGACGCTTTCCTCCCTCGCGCGCACCGTCTCCTTGACGGCGTCGACGAGTTCGTCGACGGACGGCGCGTCCCACGCGTCAAGTATCGACGAAAGATCCGACCCTGCCTTGGATGAAAACGCGAAGAAAGCGACGCCGAAAGCGGCGAAGACCGCCGATCCGGCGGCGACGTAGAACCATTCGGCCGCCGAGAACACGGTCGCGAGGACGGCGGAGAAGATCCCGCCCAGTACCGCCGCGACGATGAAGAGCACGCCCGCGATCCGCAGCGACGAGCTCCTCGAACGCAGTCTCTCGGCCTTGCCTATATCCTCAATGGGCGAATCCCCGAAGTCCCCGTCTTCCTCGTCCGGTATGAAACGCTCGTCCGGGGACGGGATCGAGTCGAATTTTGCGTACGCCGCGTCGACCGCGTCGAGATTCCTCTCGCACATGGCCGCCGACGCCTCGCAGTTTTCAAGGTCGCAGCCAGACCGCTCGCGGTCGAGCTCCGAGACGATCTTCTCAAGATCGTCGGAGCACTTTTCCGCCGCGTCGAGCAGTCTTTTTTTAGACAGGACGTCGAGGGCGTAAAACAGTTTGTCGTATTCCTCCGAGCTTTTCTCCCGCGCGGCGAGCTTCTGCTTTATCTCAGAAAGCGCCGCCTCGGTTTCGACCGTCTCCTCGGCGCACGCCTTGTCCGCCTCCGTAAGGTCGTACAGCTTTCTTCTTTTCTCTTCGAGATCGAAAAGTTTTCCGCCGTTTTTGTTTTTATACAGAATGGCGATCCTCGCGCGATCGATCTGTTCGAGCGCCTTCTTGACGTTGACTTTTTCGTCCGCCGCGCTCGCGATATTCTCGACGGACCGCTTCAGCGGTTCGTCGTCGGGTCTCGCGCCCGCCTGCTGTCCTACGAACGCGGTATTGACGAATACCTGTTCCGGAACGCCGAGAAGGAATTCCCCTACGGAGCCCGAAAACGGGATGGGAACGCCCGTCGCCCCGTTGACGACGGTAACCGTCTCCCCCGCTTTTCCGCCCGTGCCGGAGAGTTTTCTCTCGATCCTGATCTCCTCGCCGTCATCCGTGACGACGGTCGCGTATCCGGACGCCTCTCCGGTCCTCCGGTTCACGTATTTCTGCTTTTCTCCGACGGCGCCGCGCGACGTCGGCAGCCCGTAAAGGATGAACTTGATGAACGTGACGAGCGACGTCTTTCCCGACTCGTTGCTGCCGAAGAGAACGTTCAGACCGCGCGACAGATCGAAATCACGGTCGACTAGAGGACCGAAAGATGAGATATAAACGTGTTTTATATACATCCGATCACCCCCGCTCTCAAACGCCCTCGTCCGGGATCTCAGCCGCCACCGGATCCCCCGCGAGAGCGGAGAGACCGAAACGGAGCGCAAGGGACGCCCTCGCGCGCTGTGCGCCGTCGGACGACGTGAGCATCGGTTCGAGGATCCTGTAGAATTCGCCTCTGACGGTGGGGTCGGAAGAAAGCGCCGCGGCGTTCCAGATCGGAGCCGTCGCGTCGACGATCTTCAGACTGTATAGCCGTTCGCCGAGCGATCCGAGCCTTTCGGGATCGACGCGAAGGTCCTCGCCGACGCTCCCCGTGAGGGTGAGCCGCAGGATCGTGTCGGCTCCGAGCTTCTTTTCCGAAATGAACGAGGATATCTTTTCCTCAAGCTCCTCTTCCGTCGCGGCTCCGTCGACGGGGACCGTCATATCCTCGTATCTTCTCTTTGAAAACCTCACGCGGGTACAGCGGACGACGGCGGGGTCGCCGGGCTTTTCGCGTCCGTCGATCTCGCAGAGGATCGCGCCTTTGATCCCCGTCTCGTCGAACGATCTTCCCTCGAGGCACCCGCAGTATTCCACCCCGTCGGGGAGCTTGCAGCTCGCGGGATTGTGGATATGGCCGAGCGCGCTGTAATCGGCTCCGAACGAGACGACGTCGGCGACCGTCAGCGGGCATGAAGACGACAGGGGAGACGTCAGGTCGCAGTGAGCGCACAGGATATTCACGAGACCGTCGCGCTCCGCGGCATGACCGGCGAGGGGATTGTCCCTCATCACCGATTTTTCAAAAGCCCAGCCGTAAACCCTGAAACCGAGTTCGGGAAACTCGAAAGAGGACAGCGTCTCCGAGTTGAAGACGTACGTATTTTCCGGGAACACGTTTCTCTTCCAGACGCTTCCCTCTCCCGCGCAGTCGTGGTTGCCCGGGGTGATGACGACGGGGCATTTCAGCTTCGATATCTCGCGGATTATAAGAGCGATCGTCTCTCTGGTCGCAAAACCGTTGTCGAACAGATCGCCCGCTATAAGGAGCAGATCGACGTTTTCCGTTCTCGCGTACGTCATGAGCGACGTGAACGTTCCGCGAAGCTCGCTGCGCCTCACCTCGGAACGGTGAGCGTCAAGACCCGAAAACGGACTGTCGAGATGGACGTCCCCGGTGTGCAGTATCCTGATCTTCCTCAAATCGATCCCTCCTTCATCTTTAATCCTTCATTTTTCTCGTTTCGCTTCGACGACCCCTCCGGCGGGATAAGCGAGAGATCGAAAAGCTTTTCGGAGACGACGGAACCGTCCGCTTCCCCGGGCTGTCCGATCACTCTTCCGAGCCCTATGATCCGCTCTCCGCTCATTACGCGCAGGAGCGTCCCGACGGGGAACGACGTCCGTATCTTTCTCTGCGGGACAGGCGCCCCGCACGCAAACAGCCTGAGATTCCTACCCTCCGGACAAACGGCGGGGAGCGATGAAAACAGCGCCGCAGTCGGCGTGACCGCCGCGATCCGCTCCTCGGGCGTCATGTTCTCGATCTGCTCGACGGTGTAAGCGCCGTCGAGGGTGAAAGGTCCGCTCCGCGTCCTCACGAGGGACGCCATGGCGGCGCCGCACCCGAGTTTTTTTCCTATGTCGTCGCACAGCGTCCTGATATAAGTGCCTTTCGAGCATACGACTCTCAGAGAATAGAGACCGTCGCTCAGCTTCGCGGCTTCGCACTCCGTCAGCGTCACGACGCGCGGCTCCCTTTCGACCGTCTCGCCTCTCCGCGCCTTGTCGACGAGCTTTTCCCCGCCCTGTTTTATCGCGGAATACATGGGCGGTATCTGCGAGTACTCGCCGACAAACGACTGAGCGACGCGCACGACCTCGTCCTCCGGCGGCATCTCACTCGAGGACGAGAGGATCTCCCCGGTCACGTCCTGCGTGTCGGTCGCGATACCGAGGCGCATCTCGGCGAGGTATTCCTTTTGTTCCGCCATGATGTATTCGGACGCTTTGACGGCGCGGCCGAGAAGGATCGGAAGGACTCCCGTCGCCATGGGGTCGAGCGTCCCAGTATGACCGACTCTCGGGGTGTCGTACAGCTTTCTCATAGCCGAGACGATCCTGTGCGAACTCACCCCGGAGTGTTTGTTTATGATTATGATACCGCTGACGGTATCCGGCTTTTTCTTTCTCGACATCTTACCGCTCCGCGCCGATCGCGCGCTCAAACGCCTCTCTCACGGCCCGGAACGCCTCTTCGGGCGAATCGGCGTATACGTTGCATCCCGCGGCGCGGCGGTGGCCGCCTCCGCCGAACGAGGCGCAGACCGCGGACACGTCGAAGTCCGAATTCGAGCGCGACGACACCCTGAATTCCCGCGGATCGCTCGGACTTTGTCTTATGGTGAAAGCCGCCTCGACGCCGCAGACGGAGCGCGGCACGTCGACGGCGCCACCAGCGTCCGCGTCGGTCGCTCCCGCTTCCTCGATCTCGCGCGCGGTGAGGTGTGACGCGGCGATCCGTCCTCCGGCGAGCATGGTGAGATTTTTTGTAACTATCATCCGGCAGTTGAGTTCGGCGAGCGTCGACTGACCGAACAGCCGCCTGTTTATCTCGTCGGCGGAGAGCCCTTCCCCGTCGCCGTTTATCTCCTCGAGCAGTTCCGCGGCGATCCTGTGGGTCTCCGGGGTGACGTTCGAAAACGCGAACGAGCCCGTGTCGGAAAGGATCGCGGCGTATATCCTGCGGGCGATCTCAGGCGACCCGGCGATCGCGCCGCGCCTTTTCGCCTCGGCGTAGACCTTGAAAACGATCTCCCCCGCGGCGGAAGCGCGCGGATCCGTGCAGAACGGCGCGAACGGCGTCCCCTTTTCGTGGTGGTCGATCATGAAACGGACGCGCGGGATGATACCGGAGAGTTCGCCGAGCTGATTCGGCGAAGCGACGTCGACGGAACAGAGAACGGAACCGTCTTCCCTGACCGCTCCCGTCTCATACCCGTACGGAGGGGCGAGAAAACGGAGCCGCTGCTGCGGTTCGTTCGGAAAGACGACGCGTGATCCGGCGCCCGCGGCGCGCGCGATCATCGAGAGCGCGGAGGAAGAGCCGACAGCGTCCCCGTCCGGGTTCGTGTGACCGATCACGCAAAGAGATTTCGCACCCGTCACGATATCGACGATCTCGCCGACGCTCACCTGAGGAAAAACGATCTCACTCATTCCCGCTCTCTCCTTCGTCCCCGCCGTTCTCCGACGCTCCTATATCGCGCAGTATGGCGGCGATGTCCGCCCCGTGCTTCGCGCCGCTGTCCTCGATGAAGGAAAGCTCGGGCGTCACGCGCAGATTCAGCGTCTCCGCGAGCCGTCTTCTGATATATCCCGCCGCCGTCTTGAGCACGGAGGCGAGTTCCTTCGGATCGTGCTCCTCGAGGACGGAATAGTATATTTTCGCGAATTTCAGGTCGCCCGAAACCGACGCCGAAGTAACGGTGATCATCTTGTCGGCGATACGCGGGTCCTTGACGTCCCGCAGAATGAGCGATATTTCTTCCTTGACCGAGTCGTTTATCCTGTCTCTTCTGTATCTTGCCATTTTGCACAGTCCTTGTCTTAAAAACTTATATACTATTTCAGTTTATATTATATCACATAATGAGTCATCGCGTAAAGACAAATCTCGTCTTATCCGTCTTGACACGGAGCGGAGGGGCAGGGTATAATTGACGCGATGAAAAAGTCCGCCGACGGCGGGGGAGAGCGGTGAGATCATGACCGAAAAAGAGATGCTTAAGCTTGATAAGAAAAGACTCGTCAAACTGTTCGTCGACGAGAGAAAGAAGACGATCGCCCTCACCGCTGAGATCGACGGGCTTCAGGAGCGTCTCAAGGACAGAAAGATCGCCGTGGACCGCGCGGGGTCGATCGCCGAGGCGGCGCTCTCGCTGAACGGGGTTTTCGAGGCGGCGGAGGAAGCGTGCAGACAGTACGTTGAAAACGTCAAGGCGTCGTACGGCACGCTGACGGACTCATCCAGATTCGATATCGAAACGGCGCGCGAGATGGCGGAGGCGATGCTCGCCGACGCGAAGCGCGGCGCCGAAGCGATCCTGCGCGAAGCAAAATGCATCGCGGAGAAGATGATCGAAGAGGCGAAAAGCGCCCGTAAAACCGAATAATCAGAATATAAGCTGCCGCCGGATCTTTCCGTTTTGCGGCGGCTTTTTTGTTTTTTTACGTCAGAACGTAAGATTTCCGTCCTTTTTGTGTTTAAAAGGTCAAAGGAGGAAGGGCGCAATATGACCGACAAAAAGCTCATGGATCTGATCCGGACAGATCCTAACACGGGAATGAGCCTTGTCATCAGGCAGTTCTCAGGTCTCGTTTTTTCAATAGTTTCGGGAATTATGGCGGACGTCTCGGACTCCTCGGAGATCGAGGACTGCGTCACGGACGTTTTTCTGCGCTTCAGATCTTCTCTTGACGGTTTCAGACCGGAGGCGTCGCTCAAAACGTATCTCGGAGTGATTGCCAGAAACGCCGCCCTGAACTGTATCAGAAACAAAAGGTCGACCGTTCCTCTCGACGAAGATTTTATCGTCGGGACAGACGTCTTTACCGACGTCTCCGACGGGATCGCCGAGAAAGAAACCGTCAGGATGATCTTCGACGAGATCAGAAGGCTCGGGCGCCCCGACTCGGATATCATATTCAGAAAGTATTATCTCGGGCAAAGTTCAAAGGCGATCGCCGACGCCCTCGGCATGACCGTGTCGAACGTCGACGTGAGATCGCACAGAGCGATTGTCAAACTTCGGGAAAAGCTGGGAGGGACAGAATTATGAAAAAAACGTTTTCGTCGCTTCTTAACGGCGCTGACGAAAAGGATCTCGAGGGATTCTTCGATGGCATTGAAGAAAAAGCACCTCCGGAGGAGGCGATCGGCAGAATCGAAGAGAGAGTCGTCGGCCAGAGTGTGAAAAAAACGCGCCGAAATCTGATTCCGATGATCGCCGCCGCGGCGTGTCTACTGTTCGCGGCGAGTGCGGTTTTCATCGCCGCTGCTCTGAACAGGCGCGACCCCGATACGCGTTATCGGGAAAACGGCGTCGTTGAAACTGAAATCGACACTCCGGGTGACGTCATTCCGGAGGATGCCCTGAAACTCGAGGCGGTATCCGATACCGTCGACAGATTTGACATAAAAGAAGACCTCGGTGAAGGAACGTTTGATCAGAGCGGCGACAACGGAATGACGGATAGGGCGTTGTATTCCGGCGTCGGGATATTTGAGTCCGGCGGGACTCCGTACCTGTATTATCTCGAGGGAAAACCGATATTCGAAATGACAGAGACCGGGCTGAGGAACACCGGTGTCATCCCCCCGGAAACGCTGCTTCTATTCCGCAGCGTGCGCGGCGACGTCGCGTACCTCGGCGGAACGTTCAACTGCGTTTCGGTCGAAAAAGGACTTTTCAGGGCGGACCTGCTCACGGGAAAGGTCGAAAAGATCATCGACTCCCCTGAGATCGTCTCATCAACGGCGGTCGACGGAGACAGGATATGGTATTCGACGCACCCGAGTATGGCGGACTTCGGATACTCGCTGAAATGCGCTGACCTGTCGACGGGTGAGATAACGGTCCTGATCCGGGATTCGGACGATCCGATCGGCGGTCTCAGAGTCGTCGGAGACGATCTCTTCTTTACCTTGTACAATGTCGGCGTTTGCCGCGTTTCCGACGGTTATCTTTATCACGTCGCCGATGCGCCAGACGTCCTGACTTTCGAAGTGTCGGACGAAAAGATCTACGTTTACGAAACTGCGCCCGCGGATCAGAGTGAAACGGTACGCGTAAGAGTGTTCGACAGAGGCGGAAACGTTCTCGCCTCAAAAACCGTCGTCAGGTACTCGCCGTATTCCGAAGAGGGGAAAAACAACCTTTACTTTTTGGGAGCGACGCGCGATTTTCTGACGGTTTACGACGGAAAAGTCGTGTCGTTCGACGCCGACGGAGTATATCTTGAAGACGTCGAAAACAAAACGTCGGAAAAGATCGTCGGTCTGTCTGAGGTCGGCGATAAATACCTCGCCTTTACATTCCGCATGTTCCGGCAAGGATATGATATGGAGGAATGGGTCGCCGGACACCGGGAATCAGCCGACAGTACAAGATCGCAGTGGTTTCGGGGGATCTCAAAGACGGTCTTTAACGGCAAACTCTACGTCATGTCAGGAGACGAGCTGATCGAGTACGACGGAAAAGAGGCGAGGGTCATACCGTTCGATACCGCCTCATAGGAATCACCCTCAAGCACGTAAAACAAAATAAAAAAACCGCGGGATTTTTACTGCAAACAGTGAAATCCCGCGGATTTTTCCATAACGTATTTCCCGGTGTATTTTCGGCCCTCGCCGGATGAGGCGGCCTTTTGTTTATTCTCCCGTTTCTTCGCTTTCCTCATCCTCGTCTTCTCCGTCTTCGGGCACGACCCTGACGTTTATCGCGACGACGCGCTGATTGTCCGTCTCCGTGACCGTGACGTGAAGATTTTCATAGTCGAAGGAGTCGCCGACGTCGGGGATCTTCCCGAGCTGATCGAGCACCCATCCGCTGACCGTTACCGAATCGTCCTCCCCCTCGAGATCGAAATACTCGAACAACTCGTCAAGAGGCGCGCTGCAGACGACCCTGTACGACCCGTCCTCGAGCTTCGTGAACTCCTCTATAACTTCGTCGTGCTCGTCCCAGATCTCTCCGACGAGCTCCTCGAGGATATCCTCCATCGTGACGATACCGAGCGTCCCGCCGAAATCGTCCGTGACGACGGCGATGTGCGCCTTCTCCGTCTGGAGTTTTTTGAGGATGTCGCTGATCTTCATCGTCGGCGTGACGAATACGGGCGGCTTCATGATCTCCTTTATCGATTTTGAGGTGATCTTGGGTCCGTCGTAGAAGTCCTTCTGATGGATGACGCCGATTATGTTGTCGATCGAATCCCTGTAAACGGGCAGACGCGAGAAACCGGTGTCGGTGAACAGACGCGCGACGTCTTCCTTCTTCGCATCCTCCGGAACGCCCTCGACGTCAACGCGCGGGGTGAGGATATCGACCGCCTCCTGATCGTTGAACTCGATCGCGGAACGCAGAAGTTCGCTCTCCTCCGGGTCGATCATACCGCCCTCCTCGACCTCGTCGACGAGGACGAGGAGCTCGTCGGGCGTCATCTTCCTGTCTTCCTTGACCTTGAAGATCTTCGTCAGGAGCTTCTGCCACAGCGAGAACAGAAACGAGAGCGGAGTGAGGATGAAAGTGAAGAAGCGGATCAGCGGAGTCGAAAACATCGCGAACTTCTCCGGAGATTCCTTCGCGAGCGTCTTCGGCGAGATCTCGCCGAAGATGAGGACGAGGACGGTCACGACGGCGGTCGCAACGGTCGGTCCCTTGACGTTATCGCTCAGAAGACGCACGAAAAACACCGTGGCTATCGCGGTAAGAGCGATGTTGACGATATTGTTGCCGATGAGGATGGTGGAGAGAAGTCTGTCGAATTTCTCAGACAAAGCGAGCGTCTTTTCCGCCCTTTTGTTTCCCTTTTCGGAAAGCGCCCTCAGCCGCGCCTTGTTCAGCGACGAAAACGCGGTCTCCGTCGCGGAAAAGAACGAGGACAGAAGGATGAGGACCGCCATAACGATTATGGTCCAGATAGTTCGGGGAGGATCTTCCATTATATATCTTTCTCCTGTTATTTTTTAAGGCCGACGGCCTGTTTCGCCTTTGCGGCGATCGACGCCGCGTCGAGCCCGAAATACGAAATGAGTTCCTTTGCGGGACCTGATCTGCCGAAAACGTCGTCGACGCCGACTCTCAGGACGGGAACGGGGCAGACCTCGGAGAGAAGCTCGCAGACCGCCGCGCCGAGTCCGCCGATCACGGTGTGCTCCTCGCAGGTGACCACGGCGCCGCAGAGAGCCGCCTGTGCCGCGACCGTCTCGCGGTCGAGCGGCTTGATTGTCGAGACGTTGACGACCGACGCCGAGATGCCCTCGTTTGCGAGAAGTTCTCTCGCCGCGAGCGCCTGTTCGACCTCGATACCCGTCGCCATGAGCGACACGTCCTTGCCCTCCGCGAGGACGGACGCTTTGCCGATCTCGAATTTATAATCGTCGCCGTACACGTACGGGACCGCCATTCTTCCGAATCTGAGGTAGACCGGGCCCTTATACTCTATCGCCGCTTTGACGGCGAGGCGCGCCTCGACTCCGTCCGCGGGATTGAGGATGACCATGCCGGGGATCGTCCGCATCAGGGCGATGTCCTCGCAGCACTGGTGGGTCGCGCCGTCTTCTCCGACGGTGATGCCCGCGTGCGTAGCGCCGATCTTTACGTTGCAGTGAGGATAGCCCACCGAGTTTCTGACCTGCTCGAAGGAGCGACCCGCGGCGAACATCGCGAACGACGACGCG
>JAEEGL011656994.1_pt1 | contig 10654 bp, 11 predicted proteins | sample 9134231 | NCBI WGS metagenome assembly JAEEGL01 (sample SAMN16246548, study PRJNA631951) | gut metagenome | biome: gut microbiome; feature: rumen; material: fiber-attached | host: Bos | place: Iran: Karaj | collected 2018-10 | reverse complement strand
GCTTGGAAAGTGGAGACGCGTAACGCGAGGACGGGCATGACCACAAGTGAAACGGTCCACAGCATGGGTATCTTGATGGTGCAGGCCGATATGCAAGGGGTGCTTACGATAAACCGCATCCCGCAGAACAACCAGAACGCCGACTGGCCTAAAGTGGGGGCCGACGTGTTTCCGCACAACGGTAAGGTGTATGTGCTTACCAATGAGTCCAAACATGAGACCGACGAGTATACACCCGGCCAGCCTGCCCAGCGCAGCAAGAGCCTTTTGATGGCCAATGCGGCCCTGTCCCTTTATTGGTTCACCCCCGACGGACAGGGGGCCAAGCAGATGCTCGAGAAAGAGCGTAAAGCCATCTTGTATGCCCCTTCCTATGCTGCTGGAAATGGTAAATTCTATTTCCTTGCAGGTTCCATGAAGCCCTGTTTGTGCAGTATTACCCTTCCGTAAATAAGATATGACTAAACGCAAGATAATCAAGTGTACTGATATGGGAAAGCTGAATCTTTATGGCGACGTTTTTACCAAGACGTCGGGAACACATGGGTCGGACATTGCGTCGCAGAGAATGGATGAGTTGGACAGGATGTCGTTGAAGCAGGCCTGTCAAGAGTTGGAGGTAAATGTGTTGGATATAGGATGTGGACTTGGTGCGCAGTCGGTAAGGTTTGCTCTGTTGGGAGCAAAAGTTACGGCTGTAGATATAGTGGATTCGAGGCACACCATCAGCGACCATCTTGCGTTATTGGGGATGAAGACTGACGCTGTAGACTTCAGGAAGACGGATATATGCTCTTTTATGGATAGATGTGACAAGACATACAATGTAATCTATTCTCAGAGGTTTATCCATTATTTGTCCTATAAAGAGGCCTTTAGGTTGGCTGAAAAGCTGTATCAGCATACAGAAAAGGGAGGGCAGGTATTTATTTCGGCCTCAGGTATGAGTTCGGAGTTGTCGAATGGATATGATGCTGGAAAAACGATAGAAGAGAGATTCTCGAAATTGGAACCGCAGATGGCTCAAAAGCATGGGATATTAGAGCCCGTGTGTCTGTACTATAAAGAAGAGTTGCAGGAGTTGTTCGCAAAAGTCGGGTATACGCCAGTATCTATCTGGACGTCATCGTTCGGTAATGTAAAAGCTGTATTCAAGAAATAATACCAATAGAGGAAAGATGAAACCCAAAGTTGCTGTATTTGGAGGTGTTCATATTGATATTTGGGCAGATTATGATCCGCAGTACAAGGATAAACTTGACCAGATAGGAAATCTGTTGTACTCTATTGGAGGTACAGGGTACAATATTGCCTATGTGCTATCAAAACACGATGTGCGGACAACATTTTATTCTGTTTTAAATGCCAATAGTTATAATACTATCTGGATAAAGAGAGAGTTGGCATCTACCAAAATAAGGACAAAATTCCAGATAAATAAAGACACTTTCTCTGAAAATGGATTTGTGGCGATTAGAAATAATGGACAATTAGAGAGAGCGGTTACATCATCTTACCTTTCAAAAGCCGAAATCAGCGAAAAAAAGATAAATAAGGTTGCTAAAGAGAATAGCCTCGCCATAATAGATTGTAATTTTGAAACGCACCAGATATTTACTATTGTCCAGGCGTGTAAGCGTAATGGTCTGAAGATTCTATTTGCCGCGACGTCTGATAGTAAAGTCAGCCGTATAAAACCGATTCTGGATGTGATGCCAATAGATGCTGTTACGATGAATGAGGTTGAAGCAAAAGTGTTTTTCAATACAAATGATGTGGACTCAATCGCACCGGAAGATGTCCCCTCGAATCTTAAATACTGTTTTGTGACACTGGCGGAAAGGGGACATTATCTATTTTGTGACGGAAAACGGTTGTATTATCCTGCGCCATCTGTCGCTGAGGTTGTTTCTTCCAGCGGATGTGGTGATGCTCTTTTGGCTGCAGTAGCCAAAACATTGGCAGAGGATGATTTTGACCTTGCCAAATGCAATGCACGCATTTATAAATATGTTGGCAAAAGTCTAACACAACCGACCACCTACTTGAAACCTACAAGACGGAAGATGCCCAAGTCTGTAAAAATTCTGTGGGCCATCATCATCGTAATCTGTTTGGTGGCAATATTTATATCGTTGGTGTTGGGAAGGCTGGAGGTCGGATTTATGCTTTCGATAATTGGAGTGGTCTTAGCTATTGCACAAGCCATACGAGGAGAGATGAAGAGCTGATTATTTTATCTTAAGTTTTGACTATGGCACAATACAACCCCATGCTGGTTAGACTCCAGCGAAAGATAGAAGAGCATAACAAAAATGTTCAGCAAATCATCGACAAGGTTGCAAGCCGACAGAAGTTTATTACTATTGGGGCTATTGCGATTAACTTGTTGATCCTTTTTCTGACTAACTATTATTTGCCAGATGACAGCGAAGATACTGGCAAACGTTTGATAACGTTTCTTTCAAATGGCCAACTTAATATCCTTATCACAGTGGTTTCTATTGGTGTCACATTGCCAGTGGCTGCATTGCTGGGTAGGAAAAAGTTTACGGAGTTGAAAATAGACGAGGATGTTATTGATCCTAAGATGCAGTATGCTGGCAATTGGGAGTACAAGACGACGTTTAGAATGCAGTCGATGGATGACGGATCAGAGGAATATAAGCGCTGCAAGGAGAATATGGAAGGGTTCGAAGAGCATGGTGTCAGTAATTGGTCACAGAATATCTTTGAATTGAAGATTGATTTTGCCAATACAGAAACGCCAAATGACGAAAAGTGCGCGAGGAAATCACAGGTAAACTGGCAGTCCAATCCTATTTCGTATGATGAGCATGAGGTACGTTGGTCGTTCAACGGAAAAATATGGTGGGCTGATAATAAGAACTATGCCAATGAGTTCAGTGGCAATGAGTTCTATCACGTGAGGGAGAACGAGGGTAACGGTCGTCCCTCTTTATTGGAAGGTCGTCTAATAGGCACCATCCTCATCGGAGAGAAGTTCTTTGTGGTTGATGCTATATCTACGTTTAAGAGGATAAAAGATAAATGAGGCTATATGAAACCCAAGCGAATTATTCTCATCCGTCACGGAGAGTCACAGGCGAATGTGGATAGGTACTTGTTTGGAAGGGTGCCCGATTATACGATTGAACTGACTGAAATGGGGCGTGAGCAGGCGACGAAGGCTGGACGGCGATTGAAGGAACTGGTGAAGGACGAGAGTGTTTATTTCTATGTCTCTCCTTTCTGGCGGGCTCGGTCGACATTCGAAGGAGTGGCATCTGTATTCCCGAAAGAACAATTCAAATATAGTGAGGAGCCTCGGTTGAGGGAGCAGGAGTGGGGATATTTGCGTTGTCAGGAGGATTTCGACAAGATATGTCGTGAGAGGCGCGAATATGGCACTTTCTATTACCGCATACCCGGCGGTGAGGCGGGGTCCGATGTCTACGACCGTATAAACGATTTGTTGGGAAGCCTCTACAGAGATTTCTCGAAAGAAGGCTTTCCTGAGAACTGTGTACTTGTGACGCATGGATTGGCCATCAGGCTTTTCATCATGCGCTTCTTCCACCTTACGGTGGAGGAGTTTGAACGAATGCTGGCTCCGAAGAATTGTGATTTGGTAATACTGGAATTGCAAGAAGATGGTCATTATCGTTTGATAACCAAGTTAGAATACTCAAACGAGCCATTGCAGTACTCTCGGCCAATAAAGATCTGATGCACTAGTGTGCTAGGGATGGGCGCCTGTCACAGGGGAATACATGCTGAAAAATAATTTCTGGTGTATGGGTGTATGTCGGGAAATATTCGTATCTTTGCAGCATGTTTCTACCATATAATTTGAAAAACTTGAAAGGTAATCCACGGAAAGTGGAGACTTGGGTGGTGCGATACACACAGCCCAAAACAGCCGGCCGCGAGGCAAAGGCGGTGCCCGTACGGGCTGTAGCGGCGTTCGTCGACAGTCCGGAGAGTGCGGACATCCTCCTCACCCCTTGGGGCGAATGCAAGGAGGCGACAGTATACGACTATTCCCGTGGCGGCCGCCGTTACATCTGCGGCAGCTATACGGCCAAGTTCGACAAGCACCACAACCTTGTCCACTCGCACTCCGAATACACCACCAGACAACGAATGGGCAGCCAACGGCATGAGGTCGAGACAAAGGTGGAGGAGCACAAGGTGCGCTACACCTACGACGGCTCTCAGATGGTGAACCGAGAGGACCGGTACCGCAAGAATGGCATATCGTACACCTTGCTGACGGAGTACGACGCACAAGGGCAGCCTGTATGGGAACAGGACGGTCCCTGTCGCACAATGTTTAGATATAAGTCGGGCCGGCTCGCCACAAAAGAAGAGGGATATGTGCACCCCAAGGATTCGGGCGACGAAGGCCGTTTCGTGTGCACCCTTAGGGAAAACTACCATTACGACACGCAGGGGCGATTGGTCCGGACAGAGGTCGAACAACCCGATCTAGGCCCCTTCTACACGATACTGATGGAATACGATGCCCAAGGCACGCTGCGCAGCAAAACCTATCGCTACTATTCCGGAGGAGCGGTCTACCATGCGAATCGCACCACCTACAAGGACGGGGGCAGAGTGTTCGTCTCCGTCAGGAAAGGAGTGGGGGAGAAATGGATGGATTATCGCATCCAGCAAGTGGATGCCCACGGGATGATTACCGACGATGTGATGCTGTGCGAGCACAGCCGATACAACAAGCGCACAAAGCGGTGGATGAAAAAGCGCACCCTCAGGCACCTTACCTACGATTTCACCTACGATACGCAAGGCAACTGGACACGGCTCAATTATTATCTGGACGGCAAGAAAAGTTACACCTGCATCCGTGAGATAGAGTATTACTGAATGTAATAAAACAAGAAAGTATAATTGCGAAAACGAAAATGAAAATCTATCTAACACGGCATGGGGAAACGGCATGGAATCTGAAAGATTGGGTTCAGGGGAGGACGGATATACCGCTGAACGAGGTTGGAATGCGTCAAGCGGAGCGTCTGGCGGCGGAGATGTCCGATGTGCATTTGGATGTGGTGTACACCTCGCAGCTGCAGAGGGCGCTTGTCACGGGCAAACTGGTGGCCGACAGACACAAGGCTTGCCGTCTGGAGGTCTGCGAGTGCCTGAATGAGATGAATTTCGGCATATTCGAAGGTACTCTTCGCACCGACGCAAAATACCAGCAAGAGAAACGTCAATACTTCAAACGCTATGAGGGCGGTGAGTCGTACCTCGACGTGGCCGCCAGAATCTACCCTTTCATCGAGCGACTGAAAGAGAGGAACGAGGACGCTTTGGTGGTGGCCCATAACGGCATCTGTCGCATCTTTGCAAACTATTTCCGCCCGATGGAGAACGAAGAGTTCGCTACCTTTACTTTGGGGAACTGCGAAATAATGTTATTCGAGATATAAACCATGAACTTGCTTAAACTTAAAACGAAGTATCGTATCGTGATACTTGCAGTCGCGCTGCTGACGGTGGGGGTGGCGGTTTCTTGCAAGACCAAGGAGAAGGCTGCGGATACAATAACAGAGGACGACTGGCTGTATGAGTACTACGAGCAGCCGGACAACACATCGCCCGAGGTGGAGGCTTGGCTGAAGACCGTCAAGCTCGACTCGGCGGAGCGGGTGCTCAGCCGTCAGGATGGCTATGTCAAGGTGGGCGATACCACGCTGAAGGTGTGGCTCGTCGATGTGCTGCGCCACTTTACCTCCCAAGCGATGGAGTACCCTTTCCAGGAGTTGGTCGACTCGCTGGATATGTCCATCTGCCGCACTAAGGACGGACGTCTGCGCGTTCTCTATTGGGACACGGGCTTGGGTGGCACCTGCCCCGATATCGAGCGCCACACGCTGCTGAAGGCCGACGACGGCAGCATCCATCTGCTGGAGGACGGTCACGATAGCCCTCAGCTTCTTGATATCTACTCTTTGAAGACGAAAATGGGCGAGACGGTGTATCTGTTGCACGAATACTACAGGGAATGGAGTTCCTATGGAGCGGCATGGGCTTGGTGCTGCCGAGTGAAAGGCAACACCCTCGATACGCTGGCGCTCTTCCCGCACGGCGATACAGCCGTCGGCGTGGAATACGGCATCCCCGGTTGGTACTTCACCGCCAACGATGGCGAAGGATGGGAATGGCTCTTTGAGCTGCATGGCGACAATTTCTATGTGCCGGTGGTGGTGAGTGACGGCATCACCGACCGCTACGACCTCTACCGCTGGAATGGCCAGCGGTTCGACTCGATAGGCAACGTCGGCAACCGCCGCCTGCATCCAAGCCTGCAGCAATACGATGAGCTGAGTTCCTATTTCATCACCAAGGGCTTCCGTGTGCGCATCGACCACATGGCCGACGACAGCTACCGTTACGCTTCGTGGCCTCGCAGCAAGACGACTTTCGACAAACCCGACCTCATCATCAATGGCGGCCGCTACGATGAGAAACAGAGTTGCTTTATTTTCGAGAACGACGGCTATACCTACCGCGTAGGCAGCTACTCTCCAGCCGCCAATAGCAAGGGGTTCTGGGGTATCATCGTGGAGAAAGAGGGCAAGGTACTCCTGCAGCAGGAGAAGGAATAGGGAACAGATAAGAGATTCTAAGCCATTATGAGGATTTCCTTGGACAATGGGTGCCTGGCTGTTGATCACCTCCCTTATTTTGATGTTTTGCAAAATATTATCTTGCGCTTGGCGTTATTGTATAATAATAATTAAGACATAATGACCAAACGCAAGATAATCAACGACCCCGTGTATGACGGATTCCTCTCGATAGAGGATCCCGTCATACTGCAGGTCATCGAGCACCCCTACTTCCAGCGGCAGCGGCGCATCAAGCAGTTGGGGCTGACCTATTTGGTCTATCCCGGCGCCATGCACACGCGTTTCAGCCACATGCTGGGGGCTCTGAACCTGATGAAACGGGCATTGGAGACGTTGAAGCAGAAGGGTGTGGAGATTACCGACGACGAGTGCCGCGGGGCCAAGCTGGCCATCCTGCTGCACGACCTCGGCCACGGGCCTTTCTCGCACACCAGCGAGCGGGTGCTGGTCGACGTGCCGCACGAGGAGATTACGCTGCTCATGATGCAGCGGATAAATGAAGAGATGGGTGGCACGCTGGATATGGCTATCGCCATCTTCTCCAATACCTATCATAAGCATTTCCTCCATCAGCTGGTGAGCAGCCAGCTGGATATGGATCGCCTCGACTACCTGGGGCGCGATTCCTTCTTCACCGGCGTCAGCGAAGGCATCGTGGGCACCGACCGCATCATCTCGATGCTGAATGTCCATGATGACGAGCTGGTCATCGACGAGAAGGGCATCTACAGTGTCGAGAAGTTCATCATCAGCCGCCGCCTGATGTACTGGCAAGTGTATATGCACAAGACCGTCATTGCCGCCGACCAGCTGCTGCTCAGCATCCTGCGACGTGCAAAAGAGTTGAAACTTTCAACTTTCAACTTTCAACTATCAACTTTCGACCTCGACCGTTTCGCCGAAGTGGACGACGACGACATCATGGTGGCCGTAAAGCATTGGCAGCACTCGGATGACGAGATACTGAGCACCTTGTGTCGCAACCTTGTCAACCGTCGCCTGCCGGCCATCCGCTTCAGCAACACACCCTTTGAAGGTGTCGAGTGCGACTACTTCCACGGTACCGGCGAGTTACACAACCGCTCCTACGACTTCAACGACCAGGAGATAAAGGTGCTCTACAAGGACGGCCGCTGCCTGCCCATCAGCGAAGCCAGCGACCAACTGGATCGCCATTTCCTGGAGAAACAAGTAACCAAATATTATCATTATTTTCCGAAACAATGAGAGTACACTTTATAGCCATAGGTGGCTCGGCGATGCACAATTTGGCCATCGCGCTGTGCCAAAAAGGGATTACCGTCACAGGGAGTGACGACGAGATTTTCGACCCGGCGAAGAGCCGGCTGGAGAAGTACGGCTTGCTGCCGGAGTCGTTCGGCTGGCATCCGGAGAGGATTACGCCCGACCTCGACGCTGTGGTGCTGGGTATGCATGCCCGCATCGATAATCCCGAGTTGCTGCGTGCGCAGGAGCTGGGACTTAAGATATACTCTTATCCCGAATACCTGTACGAGCAGAGCAAGGACAAGCTGCGCATCGTCATCGGTGGCTCGCACGGCAAGACGACCACCACGGCCATGATACTGCACGTGCTGGCCCATTGCGGCATCGAGGCCGACTATATGGTGGGGGCGCAGCTGAAGGGCTTCGAGGTGATGGTGCGCCTGAGCCATACCGCCAAGGTGATGGTCATCGAAGGCGACGAGTACCTCACTTCGCCCATCGACCGCCGGCCCAAGTTCCACCTCTACAAGCCCAACGTGGCCATCATCACCGGTATCGAGTGGGACCATATCAATGTCTTCCCGACGTTCGACATTTACCGAGAGCAGTTCAGCAAGTTCATCGACCTCATCGAACCCAACGGTACGTTGGTGTACTGTGACGAGGATGCCGAGGTGCATCGCGTGGCGGTGGAGAACCAGCGCACCGACATACAGAAGCTGCCGTATGTCTGCCCCGAGCATGTGGTGGATAACGGCGTGACTTACCTCCGCACTCCGAATTCCGAACTCCGCACTCCTTTGATGGTCTTTGGCCACCACAACCTGCTTAACCTTACCGCCGCACGGCTGGCTTGTCGTCAGGTGGGCGTCAGCGATGTGCAATTTGACGAAGCCATCAGTACCTTCGAGGGGGCCTCGAAGCGTCTGGAGCTTGTCAAGAAGAGCGACAGCTGCGCCGTCTATAAGGACTTCGCCCATGCGCCTTCGAAGTTGCGCGCCACCATCCACGCCATGCGCGAGCAGTATCCCGACCGCCGGCTGGTGGCTTGCATGGAGCTGCACACCTTCAGCTCGCTGACGCAGGAGTTCCTGCTGCAGTACGCCCACTCGATGGACGAGGCCGACGTACGCTATGTCTACTTCAGCCAGCACGCCCTGCAGCTCAAGAAGCTGCCTCCCCTCGATCCCGAGGAGGTGCGCCGTGCTTTTGGCGGCGATGTGGAGGTCTTCACCGACAGCGCTGCAATGGTGGCCAAAGTGAAAGCGATGGAATGGAAGAATGCAAATCTATTGATGATGTCCAGCGGCAACTTCGACGGCATCGACTTCGCACAGCTGGCCGACGAAATTATTTAAACCTCAATCAGATTGTAAAAGATTTGAAAAGAATTTCGATTGCGTAGCTTTTCTTTTACAATCTTTTACAATCTGATTAAAACAACTAAGTATGATAGAAATATGACGAATTTTGAAATAGGCGACAAAGTGAAGTTCCTCAACTCCGTTGGAGGGGGAATCGTAAAGAAGATACAGGGCGGACAAGTGTTCGTCGAGGACGAGAGCGGCTTCGACATGCCGTTTGCGCCCAATGAGCTTATCCGCATGGCCGACCAAGGCAAGGTGGGGCAGGTGTTCAATGACGAGACCATCGGCCAGAGCGCCGAGCAGAAGGCCAGAGCCGAGCACCGCGAACCCACGCAGCTGGAGCTGATAGAGGAGAACCGCAAGCTGCGCAGCCAGAACGCCAACCTGCAAGACCAGATAAAGCAGCTCAAGAGCCAGGTGCTCTCGCTGCAGCGCACCATCGCAAGGATTTCATAATAATGACAAAAAAGTTCACACGATGAAGAAGATAGTGATGACATGTGTGGCAATGCTGACTTTTGCAGTTATGACAGCCTGCGACCCAGGATTCGATGACAATCTTTGTATTGACAATCAGAGCGGATATGATTTAATTATTGATTACGGTGGATTCCATCGCTATTGTGAACAGCAAGGAACTTGTTTTGTTAGAGACGGAGAGACCGTAACAATACCCTACGACGGCGGTATTGGCTGCACAGACAAAGAATCGTCGGAAGCTGGTATGCGCTATCTCTTCTGGGGCGATAGTGTCACATTTATGGATGTGGACAGTGTTCCTCTTAAAACATACTATGCTACAGACACCACATCCGATGACAGCCCTTATAATTTCAATTCTTCGCACTACAAGTACGAAGAGAAGGTGGCAAGAAACGGATGCCCCGCATATTATACGAAGCATACCTTCACTCTGACAGAAGGGCAGATTGCTCCAATGCCACAATAACCATTATTGACTATGAGCAGACAAATCAAGATAGGCAACCTGACGCTGGGCGGGGGAGCGCCCGTCCGCGTGCAGAGCATGACGAATACCGACACGATGGACACCCGCGCCACCGTGGAGCAGGCGCTCCGCATGGTGGAGGCGGGCTGTGAGCTGGTGCGCATCACGGCGCCCGACGTGGCGGCGGCCGAGAACCTCGGCCGCATCAAGGAGGAGCTGCTGAAGCGTGGCTGCGAGGTGCCGCTGGTGGCCGACATACACTTCAACCCCAAGGCCGCCGAGGTGGCCGCCACGCTGGTGGAGAAGGTGCGCGTCAACCCCGGCAACTACACCGACCGCAATAGTGGAAAGTGGTTCAGCCTCACCCCCGGCCCCTCTCCAAGGGGAGAGGGGAGCAAAGAGTATGAGGAGGCTTATCGAGAGGAGATAGAGCGGATAGGGGAGAGGATGGC
>JAEEGL011276951.1_pt1 | contig 10654 bp, 23 predicted proteins | sample 9134231 | NCBI WGS metagenome assembly JAEEGL01 (sample SAMN16246548, study PRJNA631951) | gut metagenome | biome: gut microbiome; feature: rumen; material: fiber-attached | host: Bos | place: Iran: Karaj | collected 2018-10 | reverse complement strand
GGTTTTTTCTTCGTATCTTTGTAATACAAAAGATGAATATTTATTTATTAACCAGCGGTGCAAGTGGGAACACGGCGAAAGTATAGATTACCACTGAATATATGAGTAAGACACAGAAAGTTGAGAACATTGAGAGTACAAAGGTGGCCATCGAAGAAGGCCGCGAGTTATCAATGAGAGAGAGAGTTGCAGCCTATCTGCAAACTCATGCAGCAGAGCATTTCGCAAATGCTTGCCCCGATGTAACAATCGAAGACGTTAACGAGTTGCTTGCCAACACTAAGAAGGAGGAGGGTGTTTATTGGTTGTTTACTTGTCCCGTTATCGGTGGCGTTAACTCTAAGACTGGCAAGCCCAATCCAACAAAGGAGGAGTGGGAAAAGCTAAACCCCGATGCAGTGAGAGTTGACAATTTGGCTGGCCGCCAGTGGTACAAGAAACCTAAAACTTTATCCGATGCAACCGACATTGTGAACATCGTAAGTGGTTGGAATCGTTACAATGATGCAATCGAGGGAGCAGAGAAGAAGGTAGAAACCACGCTTGCAAATGCAGCCGCCATCCTCGGTATTTCGGTTGAAGAGTTGAAAGCATTGAAAGGTATTAAGTAACCCGATGCAGTAACCCCGCTAAAAGATAGGTGCAAGAAATTGCACCTACCTTTTTTATGTCCTTATTCAAAAATCCCCTGATGAGTCTTGGAAGATTAAGACGAAACGCCTGGCGCGTCGGGATCTCAGTTATCTCCAGTGTATTGGCCGACTGAACGAACGGCCCGAACGAACAAAACGAACGAATTATGAGAACGAACAATTTGAACGATTTCTGCTATCAGCCCAGCGAGCTGGCAGTGGTGACGGTCAAGGACACAGGCGAACGGCTTGAGGTCTGGCCAGAGTTCTTTGTTGCACAGACAAGAACGATTGTTGAGTTGACCAACGCAGGGAGGAATTATCTCCGTCAGTTGTGTGATGACTACGTAGCCGACAAGGTTTCTGTAGAAGAGGTGCTGAACAATCTGCAGCTTATTGCGAAAGATTTCTTTCCTTCTGAGTACGATTTTGTTTACGACAAGTTCTTTGCAGAGTTCACGAACATCTTAGCTAACTAAACAGAACGACTATGACTATCAATGAGAATTATCGCAGGGCGGTTGATGACCGCAAGCAGATTATAGAGAATTACAACATGGGATTTATAACACCATGCGAGTTGTATTGTCAGTTGTGGGATCTGTATTGCTGGATTACCACCGATGTAAAGCAGTACGAACGACGCAGAAAGATTTGGCATCTGCTCTGTCTGCTTCCGAGTTGGGTATTCAGTCTATATGAACGAGTACGATAACACAGAGCACACCGAGCAATCGGTGTAATGTGGCCATCCTTCGGGATGCTGGTTGCAAGCCCAGAGAAAGAGCATTCAAAACGGTGAAAATGTAACGTGGAGCCTGATGGCGTACTAAGTACGAAGTAAGAGAGAGCCACTACCGCACAGGTGAAACCGAGAGGCACGAGAGTACGATGAACGATAGCTGCGGACGTTAGGCGTTGCGGCACTATCGGGAGTACGACAGCGAGGCAGAATTTGTCCGTTGTTGCCTGTAAGGGGAGTAGCTGCAATACCCGCGCAGTACGTAAACCTACTGAATGGTTGAGTCACAAGATATTACTCAGCCCTGGGGATGTTTAGAAAATCATATTCATAGTATTGATTCTTGCAGTGATGCAAGTACGATATAACAGATGGCTACTATCTGGAGAGCGACTGTAGAGATGCAGTACGACAAGCGCGAGAGTTTGTCGTGGTGGTTCCCGTCGAAAGTACGATAACACATTTAATTCACTTTAGGATGTATCGGGCCAGAGTTGTGCGCAAGTACGATGAACGGCTGCAATGAAAGACATTACGGGTGCAAGACCCATAGCATAAAGAAGTGGTTTGGCAGTAGGATTCATAAAACTGCCACATCCCACGGTTGCGGCAAAGATGCCCCGAAAGGGAAAGTCGCAGGAGAAATAAGTACGATAAAGAACGAAGTGGGAGAGACTACGGGAGAGAGTCAGAGTAATCTGCTCTCTCTTACTATTAACCAAAATCACATGAATTATGGACGTAAATTTGAAAATTATCAGTCAGCTTTCAGATGAAACTCTGAACGAAATGCACGCAGTTCTTACGAAGGTGGATAACGAGCTGAGAGCGAGCCATTCCATTGGTGAGCTGGTGTGTGGATCTGATGGCGAGACGTACAGGATGTTGTACGTTCTGCAAGGTAAGGCATTCGGTGAGATTGTTGACCGATTCAAGTCTCAGGGCCATGCGTAGAGTGTGGCCGCAAGTCTAACCAAATTATTATTGTTATGAGAAGAAGAATTTCTTTGCATCTTGTGGCACTTTTCGCCCTGATGCCATGTATGGCCGCTTTCAGTGAGGGAAACCTCTGTGTTAACTTCTGCGGATTGATCTGGATCGTCTGGCTGTGGATTGCAGCGAACGAGACAGAGCGCGGGCGTAGGTTTATCCGTGATTATTATCGTGAGATCCTGCGTCTTGAGCGAATGCTGTAGTCTTTTACTCCCTTCGTGGGAGTACGATAAACCCCTAAAAATTACGGATATGAAAAAGAAAGCTTTATCAGTGAAGGAAATGATCAAAAGGATGCAGCAGGAGAATGTCATTCTCAGATGTATCTTCAAGTTCAAGAACGGCTTGCACAAGCATTGGAGAGTGACGGTTGACAAGGTGGCTACGCTCTGCGTGGCGTTCCGTCAGCTCAAGAGCGTGTCACTAATTCAGGCAAGCTATGTGGAAATGTTTGAGCAGATGGAGATCGACGAGCCATATCTTATCGACTCCATCAAAATCATCGACGAGCGCACACAGCAGGAGTTCTTGACGCTTGCGTAGTCTTTTGTCGGGCTTCGTGCCCGAACTATTTACCAATATCAAGAATCATGGAGATTTATAAAGTCATTCAGTCCAAAGGGTTTTGGTGTGTCGGCAAGCTGCTGGCCGTTGACCCTGATGGTGTGCCCGTGTATCAGAGATTATCTGAGCTTTATTGCTTTCGTGGCTGGGCACTGAATTTTGCACGTCGTATGTGCATCAAGTTATCGTAGCCTTTATCGGCATGGGTGGGTTTTATTGTTCGTTCGTTTTCCCGCCTGTGCTGCTACAAACCAATTAAAACGAGTAGATATGAGTTACGAAGAATTGAAAGCAATCCTCGACGAGATTTTTGAGGATGAGATTTACGACATGGCCGACAGCATTTCTATGGCCATGATTAACAGGAGGTTGCTCTTTGCGTGCAATCAGTTCCGTCATGGTGCCAAGGTGGTAACGTTCCGTCTGGGCGACTGGCTCTTCAAGATTAACAACTCCTTCGGTGGTTTCGTCAGTTGTTCCAGCTCTGACAAGACAGCTGTGAGCAATACGCTCTACATGGCGTTCCCTGATGATGGAGAGCATGACGAGAAGGAATGTTTCAAGAATCTCCTTGACATGATGAATGAGGCGTGGTATTCATGTACTCATTAGTCTCTTGGCTGCATCTGCAGCCTCTATAAACCAATAGTTACGATTATGACAGACGTGAAATTTGAGCATCTGACTGAGATTGTAGAATACTACAGTTGGAAGCAGTACGACGAGAAGGGGATGTTTTCTCTGAGTAGTGAACAGCGTGAGCAGCTGACAGAGGTACGCGACAAGCTTGAGGATTATTCCAAGGCTGGCGATTATGTGGCCGACCTTTGGCTTGAGTGTGCAAACGAGCTGCTGAATTAGTCTCTTGGGGAGATCTGGATCTCCCACACCAAACCTCTAAAATATCCGTAATATGAACACTTTACTTATGACATTTGCCCTCGTGTGTTTCCTTGTCACGATTATATGTGGCTCAGGACTTGTACGTTTTCGTTCTGAGACGCTTTCTGTGCTCGTGACATGGATTGTCCTGCTGGCAGGAATCTGCGCCTTTGGCGTGGCTCTTTCAGCTTAGTCTCTCGCAGCCAAACGGCTGCACTATTCACCAATATTTAAAGAGTATGTTACAATCAGAATTTTTCGAGAGGACAAACGTCACGCTCACAGGTGAGCAGTATGGCGAGGTAGAGAACATCTACAACAGGCTACAGATGAATAAGGACGAGTTCTGTAAGCTGTGGCTTGAGAATCGTGACAACAAGATTATCAAGGAACTGATGGATTACATCTTAGGCATCGAGAAGAAGCTTGCTGTGGCAGAGCAGAATGCTGCCAAGTGTGACAAGATTATCAAGAGCGAGCGAGAGAAATGCCAGGAGCGCATGGATAGCCTTGGACGAAAGATTATCTCTAATCTCTATGATGATTCACGCATCTACGACGCTCTTGAGGAGGAGTTTACACTTGATTTTATCATCAAAGTTAAGCTGGAGAACAACATGGATCTGGAAGAGCACGAGCGTAAGCATCTTATTGAGAAACTGTAGTTTCAGTGCCATGCGGCCCGCTATTCACCAAAATATAAGGATATGGACGAGAAAGAATTTATGCAGAATCTATGGGATGTCGTTCTTGGTAACAACATCTACATCACTCAGGAGCAGTTCATAGAGAAGTATCGTGAGTATTTCGTGGAGCTTGATTGCACGAAGGGAGAGATACGTCTCATGGACGAGCACAGCGAATGGCGGCTGATGATTCAGAAGGTATGGTGTGACAATTCTAATTGCTAAAGCTATGGTACGCAAAGGAAAGGTTGTGTGGTACACGTTCACTGACAATCCTCAGTGGGGCCGCTTTTTCATCGGTAAGAGTGAGACACGTAGCGAGGCCATTGACAAGGGAAAGATGGCCAACAAGGGAAAGTTCATTGTTGAGCGTCGTGTGGTATGGAAATAGTCTCTTTGCGGTTCTTGCATGGGCCGCACTATTCACCAAACATTTTAAGCTTATGATAGAAGTAAAGAAAACCACCTATCTGGTGGACGGAATTGAGGAATCCTGCTACGAGGTTTCCGATGGCTACGCAATGGTTCGTATTGCAAAAATGTATCATCTTGTAGGCCATGACACGCTGGCACTTTCAGAGTATCTTGATGGAGAGTGGAACGGCTCAGACGAGTGGGCGGGTGATTTTGATGAACTGACAGAGTTTGATGCCAGGCGAATCGCCAAGAAATTCTCTGCATACCTGAATTAGTCTTTAGCATCCTTCGGGATGCACTATATTCACCAAACATTTACACTTATGTTTTTTACAGAGGACACAAAATTACGTTTTGTTGGTATGTTCTTGCAGCGACAGATTATCATCGTTCAGCACAAGACACACCAAAGTAGGTACACTTTCAAGGTTATCGGTGCAAATGACTCAGGCAAATGGGATTTCACTCCTGTTATTGCCGATTCTGCTGGCATTGAGTTCATTGGAAGTATGGCGTGTGAGAATCTTACCATCGTAAGTATCGACGCTGCTGACATTATCAAGAAGGCCCTTCTCAGTATGCAGGAGGAAGGTCTGTTACGTCTTGAGAAAAGCGGCTACGATCTCTATGAGTGGGTTCGTGACCATCTGACCACATTCTACATGGGTTAGTCTCTCAGGGCCGAACGGCCCACACATTTAACCCCTAAATATAGAGAACATGAAACAGTTATCAGTTGTGGATGATGCACATCGCATCAATCAGATTACAGGCCGTCCGATGGCCGAGTGTGAACGTCAAGCAATTCAGATTGCAGAGTGTGTACGCGAAATGTCAAAGCGAATCGTGGAGTTCTACTACATGAAAAAGGATGGCACCAAGCGTCAGGCATTTGGAACGTTGCAGCCAGAGGTCATCGTACCTCTCATTAGCAAGGCTTCTGAGAAGGAGCCTAATCCTGACCTTGTGACGTACTACGACACAGAGGCACAGGGTTTCCGTTCATTTAAGAAGGTTAACTTCGTAGAGTATGTAAAAGCAAGCTGAGTATCTATGTCTGATTTCGTAAAATGTGCGTGGTATTTCTTCCTCGCTTTCCTCTTTTTCGGGCTATGGACTTTTCCGATACTCATTGGTATCTACCTCTCCATAGCCCTTGTTAGAAAACTCAAGCATTAGTCTCTAAGCCGTGCAAAGGACACGGCACATATTGTTTCACCATTTAAATAAGAAGAATATGGAAAAGAAAGAGATTTTTACAGTAGAGAACGCAAAGGTAGCCAATCTTAACTACAGATTCTACAGCAACGCTGTTCATGGTTATCTCAAGGATGGCGACGGACTTGTGTTCGTTGTCGTTATTCGTACACTCATCAATCTCAAGGAGCAGAAGGTTACAACTCTCATGCGCGATTCCAATGGAAAGGAATACGTCCGCTATGGCGATTTCAACCTCTATCTCACTCCGAAGGATTACGAGAATGGCAATTCTGTTAAGCCCACATATCTACAGACGTGGGAATTAATAAGGCGTGTTCATTACAAAACGTTGTGCGAGTGCGTTTGGGTAACAACAGACGAGGCGACTGATGAAAGCCCTCAGTATGGCTACATTTCCGTCTGGATCTTCGAGGATGGCGAGCCGAAATGTGTTCCTGTAGTTGTCAACGCTGTGAATCGCGACGATAACGGATGGCACCTCTCTGACGGCTGTCTTCCTGAGAAGTATTGGGAGAGCAAAGAGGATGCTTTCAGCTTCAACGAGTACAAAGTTGTTGATGAAGATGGCGAGGAGTTCATTGAGCAAGGTCTGCAGAAACGTGTTGGACTAACCACAGAACAGTGGGCAATCATCAAGGAAATGCAGGAGCTGTTCAAGAAGGCCAAGGATTCTAACATCAAGTTCTTGTGGAATCGAGACAACTGCGGTAATCTTGAAGCCATAAACATGGCAAACGCCTATGAGATTGGCTATGAAGTTGAGTCATTCGAGGGAGGCAGGTGTATTTCACTCAAAGATGTCTATGTCGCTGACACAGGAATCTGCTTCTACGATTATTGCGGCTGCGACAGCAGCGATGCCATTTCGTTAAAGCCTACAGAGCGAGAGAAGAAGATCTGGCTCAAGCAGCAGCAAGCCCAATCACAAGAGTAGTCTTTATCTCCCCTTGCATGGGGAGAACTATTCACCAAAACTTAAAGAATATGTATATAGACAACAGATTGATTAATTTCTGCCTGAAACATAAGATGTTTCCAGAGCAGATGAAAACTACCGATGGCAAGAACGTGGTTGTATCAGATCCAGGGCTTTTCAACACCAAGGATGGTGCACAATTCTTCAATGCGAAGGTTCGCATCGACAACACGCTTTTTATCGGCAATGTCATGACGTTCTGCGAGGCTTCTTCATGGAGTTTCAGAGAGCATGATAGGAAGTATGACAACGTCATTCTTGTGTTCTGTCATGATGCAAACGCAAAGGTTCTCAATTCCAAAGGTGAGGAGATTCCTGTAGTAGAGGTTGTTATCCCTGAGAATGTGGATAGAAATTCACTTACTCTTCTTGAAGCGGGTGGCGATACGCTTTGTCACCAGCATATCATGGAGTATTCTTCTCAGCTCATGCGTCATGCGTGGTTTGCTGCGTTAGGGACTGAATTTCTCGAAAACGAGTTAGAACATCTGCAGAGGTACTACAAGGAATGCGGAAAGGACTTGAACGAGACGTTCTTCTATTCCATTTTCAGAGCGTTCGGCTTCACCACCAACAGAGTTGAAACGAGTATGCTTGCAAGGCATATCCCGCTTGAAGCTATGAATCAGTGTCGCGACGATCTCTTTCAGATTGAAGCGATTATTCTTGGTCAGGCAGGACTCTTGGAAATCAAGCCAGAGGTTCAGTGTGCTATTCCAGACAAGTATTTTGACAAGGCAATGAACGAAGGGTATTTCTCTAAGCTTCGTAACGAGTATCTGTATCTGCATCACAAGTACGATATGCATCATTCTTGCTCAAAGCTGATATGGAATCCGTTCGGAAAAGGAGGCTTGTCCTATCCTCATGTTGTGCTGTCAATGTTGGCCAACTGGTGGTATTGTTGGAAGATGACCGCTGAATCTGCCTTGAATATAGAGACAGTGAAGGAGGCGATGGATCTCTTCAATACCCACTGCACGCCCTATTGGGAAACGCACAATATCTTTGGTGCTGAATCAAAGAAGTGTCAGAAGTGCTTGAGCGATGACAAGAAAGCGTGGCTCGTGGTTGCCTGTCTTGTTCCTTATCTGTTCTTTGTCGGACGATTAAGGAGTGACGAATATCTCTGTGACAGAGCGTTTGACTTCATGGATCAGGTAAAGTGTTTCTCCACTCCAGAGACGAAGCATTTCAAGGAGTTCGGACTTGAGCCGAGGGATGCAGGAGAGGCATTGGCCATGACTTACATGAAGAAAAAGTATTGCACGGCTCAGTGTCGCCTTGGTGATGCACGCCTGTGCTTGAAGTGCCGATTCGGTTACGAGTTCATCAAGAAACATTAGTCTTTTGGTAGCCTTTGCAACGGCTACCGCAATTTATTCACCAAATCCTATAGAATATGAAGAGTTATTATTTCTGTAACACGCACATGGCATTCTCACATGATTGCCAGATTGTCAACGTCTATGAGTGTGACAATATGGAAAAGATGGCCAAACAATGGGCACTGACTAACGGCTACAAGACCGTCTATGTGTACGACATGAATCACAATTTCGTTTGGAGTTACAGTTTCTAAAGGCTGCTGATTGCAGCCACTATTAACCCCTAAAAGAAAGGATGAATATGAGCAAAAACAATGTTTATCAGATTGTGACTGACCGTATTGTGGCACAGCTTGAGAAGGGCCTCGTTCCTTGGCATAAACCTTGGACTGGCGTAGGTCTTGAAGATGGTGGTGCTATCAATTACGTATCTCGCAAACCCTACAGTATGCTGAATCAGATGCTTCTTGGACGTGAGGGAGAATATCTTACTCACAAACAAATCGAGCAGCGTGGCGGCAAGGTAAAGAAGGGTGCAAAGGCTGGTATGGTGGTGTATTTCTCAACAACTACCTACACCAAGCGTAAGGAAGAGCAGGAGGATGGATCCATTGAAACTATAACAGTCGAAAAGGAACATCTTGCGCCAATCCTACGTTACTACAACGTCTTTCATATCGACGATTGCGAGGGTATAGAAACAAAGTTCGAGCCGAAGGAAGAGACAGGACCAAAGATTTCTCCCATCGAGTCAGCCGAGAAGGTTATCAATGGCTACATCGAGAGAGAGAAGGGTTTAAAATTCCGAAACAACGTGCCGACTGACAAAGCCTATTACTCTCCAGCAACGGATATGATTTCCGTTCCGATGCTCTCTCAGTACGAGATTGCAGAAGAGTATTATTCTACGACGTTCCATGAGGCTGTGCACAGCACAATGACTGAGAGCCGCTGCAACCGTAAGAACGAGAACAAGCTTGCTGCCTTTGGTAGTGAGGATTATTCCCGTGAAGAGCTGGTAGCAGAGATTGGATCGGCTATGCTCTGCAATGCCGTGAAGATTGACTGCGAAAAGGCTTTCAAGAACTCTGTAGCCTACATTCAGGGCTGGCTCAGAAAGCTCAAGAACGACAATCGTATGATTGTGTGGGCCTCGTCACGTGCTGAGAAAGCTGCACGCTACATCATGGGCGAAGCTGCTGCCGAGTAGTCTATTACCATTTTCCTGGCATCAGGAAGATGGTCTATAAACCAAAGATTATAAGAGTATGGAAAGAACATTTTTACCTATGTCTTGTTGGGCTGCAGAAGATATTCCGTCCAACAAAATCATCGACGCAAATCCTGAGTTCATGTCGAATGCAGAGCTGTTATCAATCATCTTGGGCACTGGATCCAATAAGGAATCAGCCCTTGATTTGGCACGAAGGATTCTTGCTCAATGCGACAACAAGCTATCATTGCTTGCAAAGAAAGCACCGAATCAGCTTATCTATATGCATGGTATGGGAAAGCAGAAAGCTGCAAAGATCAGGGCTGCACTCGAACTTGGCAAGCGTCGCCAACAGGAATCAGCGAACGAGGTGCCTGACTGTGGCACGGCTGTACGCATCTATAACATGATGCATCCTATCATGCGGGATCTGAATCACGAAGAGTTTTGGGTGCTGCTGATGAATCAGAACTATAAACTTATCAAAAAGTTCTGTCTCGCTACAGGCGGGATAACTGAGGTGTCTGTGGATTTCAGAGTTATCATGAAGGAAGCTTGTATTGCCAACGCTACGATTCTCGCAGTATGCCACAACCATCCGTCAGGATCAATCACACCAAGCAAGTACGATGACCAACTGACGCTCGACCTCAAGAAAGCCTGTCAGATTATGCACATTCATTTAGCTGACCACGTCATCGTTACCGATGGAAGTTATTATTCCTTCCATGAGTTGGGAAGGATTTAGTCTCTATGCCTCTTCGGAGGCAGCTATTCACCAAACTATAACGATTATGATGTACACAGGAATTAAAGCACAGAAACTTGTCGGTGAGATATTAGGATCTCTCGACGAGGATGGCCGCTATCCATCCCATGTGGGTGATTGTGGCTACTTTCAGAATCCTAATGGAGTCTGGAGCGCATTTGACAACAGGACGGGCGATTGCTGGTGTGAGGATTTCAAGACCGAACAACAGGCAAAGGACTGGTGTGAGGG
>JAEEGL010595172.1_pt1 | contig 10654 bp, 10 predicted proteins | sample 9134231 | NCBI WGS metagenome assembly JAEEGL01 (sample SAMN16246548, study PRJNA631951) | gut metagenome | biome: gut microbiome; feature: rumen; material: fiber-attached | host: Bos | place: Iran: Karaj | collected 2018-10 | reverse complement strand
GCAGGCGATGACCACCGCCTTGGCGCCGTCCGCTATCAGCCGGGTCACGGCTTCGTCCGTCAGACGGCGCACCTCTTCAGTGGTGCGCTCGCCGTAGGGAGCTCTCGCCGCGTCGCCGAAGAATACGAAGTTTTCCCGGGGCATCCGCCTCACGAGCTCGGGCAGGACGGAGAGTCCGCCCACGCCGGAGTCGAAGACCGCCACCGGATTTCTTCTCCGGTTCGGATCATTCGTCGGTTTTTTCTTCATTTTCCTTATCTTCCGATCCTTCCGGCGTCTCTTGCTTCTCGTTTGAAACGACGACTTTCCTCACCGCCTCGAGAACGGCGGAGAGAAGAGCGCCGATAAGGAAGATCACCCAGGTGATGCCCCACTTGTGAGTCAGAAAGCTGACCGTGAAGTAGACGATCAGCACCACGAGCCAGAGAGCGCCTTCCATGTTGGACCATATTTTCGAGACGGACTTGCCGCGGTTCAGGTCGAACACGGCGTCGATGACCATGGATCCCACGGCGCCGCCGAGCCAGATGACCCAGGTGACGTCCCACCTTCTCGTCAGGAAGCTGACGATGAAGTACGCCGCCGCCGTGATGAGCCAGAAGGACGTGTGCGCCGCCTCCTCCACGGAGGCGAGGCCGTCGTTCTTCGGCCTTTTTTCTTCCCCTGGTTTTGTCTCGGGGACGGGGGCCTTCAGCCCCGCCGCCGCTTCCTTTATGCGGGGCATGACCGTCTCCACCGCGGATCTGTAGGCGTCGAGATCGGCGACGCCCGCGGCGACTTTTTCGTCGTAGAGGTCTTTCGCCTCCGCGACGAATCCGTCCAGCGCCTCCGCGTATCCCGGGGCCTCGGACGAGGCGCCGAAACGCTGAAGCTGCTTTTCAAAATGGCTTCTTATCTGATTTTTCATACCGATCCGTCCTTTCTGTGCCGGAAATTCGTCAGAAGATGACCGGCTGCGCCGAGACGCAGAGCCCCGTGCCGGTGTCGACCCCGAAGATCGCGCCGCTTGCCCGCTCGCCGCCGTCCGATCCCTCGAATTTGACCGGGATCCCCTCGGTGAACTTGCGGATCACGCATTCCGTCTTTATCCCCAGGACGCCGCTTTGAGAGCCGGTCATCCCGAGATCGGTGATATACCCCGTTCCGCCGGGGAGCACCGCGCAGTCGGCGGTCATGACGTGGGTGTGAGTCCCCGCCACGGCGGCGACTCTGCCGTCGAATTTTCTCGCCAGCGCCACCTTTTCGCTGGTGGCCTCTGCGTGGAAGTCCACCACGGCGGCGTCGTAATTTCCCTCCTCGCGGCGGAGGATCTTCTCCAGCGCCTCGAACGGGGAGTTCGACGGGTCCATGAACACCTGCCCGATGAGGTTCACCACCAGCACCGAGGCGCCGCCCGCGTCCGCGACGAGGTACCCCGTTCCGGGCGCGCCGCCGTACACGTTCGCCGGGCGGAGAGCCCGGGGGTCGTCGTCCAGCAGGGAGTAGACGTCCCGGTGGCGGAAGGTGTGGTTGCCGCCGGTGACGACGTCGCACCCGGCGTCGATCAGCTCCCCGAAGGACGACGGGGTCATCCCGTTCCCGTCGGCGGAGTTCTCGCCGTTGGCGACGGTGAGCGAGACGCCGTTTTCCCTGACGAACGAGCGGAGCCGCCCGCCCGAGGCGAGATACCGGATCCCGTTTCCCCGGACCACGTCGCCGAGCATCAGTATTTTAAGAATCATCTGGTATTCTCCTTCGGTCAAAACGACACGGAGAGATGACCGCGACGGCACACCCCTCCGTTTTGTCAGCTCATGAGACCGTCTCAGACGATCACGCCGCGGCGGCGGCGATTGTAGTCCGAGCGCGGATTGACTATCTCGCGCCAGTCAAGGTCGCCCCTGTCAAGGGCGCAGATCAGCACCTCGGCTGTGGCGATGTTGGTCGCCACGGGCACGTTGTGCACGTCGCAGAGGCGGAGAAGATTGTATTCCGTCTCGTTCCAGCCCTCGTTGTTCGGCGTGGTGCTCCTGAAATACAGGAGTACGTCGATCTCGTTGTATGCGATCCTGGAAGCGACCTGCTGCTCTCCCCCGTGTTCTCCCGCGAGGAGCTTTTCTATCTCGAGCCCGGTGGCTTCGGATACGTATTTGCCGGTGGTGCTGGTGGCGCAGATGTGGTGTTTGGACAGAATGCCGCAATAAGCGATGCAGAACTGCGTCATAAGCTCCTTTTTGGTATCGTCGGCGATGAGAGCAATATCCATGGTACTATCCTTTCTTTGGGCTGTATATGTGAAAGTGAACGTCTGTCAGAGTCTGATCTTCGAGCGGAGCCGGTCGAGCCCGCGGAAGAGGGGAACGCTGTCCCCCAGCAGTCTTGCCGCCGTATTTCTCGCGGCGACGGAGGTGATCCCCTCGCCCAGCAGGACTCCCTTGTCCTGGGCCGCGGGGAGACGGTCGTCGTGGGGATAGACCCCCACGCAGCGGACGGAGCATTCGTCGATCATCTCGAGAAGTCCGGCGCGGACCCCCAGATTCGCCAGCGATACGTCGAAATCGTTGATAACGAGGCGCACGTCGAGGCCGTCGCGGACCGCCGCCAGCTTCTGCGCCGTGATCTCGGCGGCTCTGATGGCCGTCCGGCTCTGGCCGGAGACCACGATCGCCATGGTGGCGAACTCCTTCGCCAGCAGGCGCGGCACGAAGCTCTCGGCGCCGGAGACGCAGACCACCGCGTCCGCTCCCGATTCCTCGGTGAGCTTCTTCAGCGCGTCCGGGATGTCTTCGTAGACAGGTCCGTTCTCGGGACCCAGCACGTCCTCGTCCGGGGCGGGGCAGAACATGATCGCTCCTTCCTTCACGGGAATGCTTATCAGCGTCCTTTCCGCGTCGGAGCGGCCCGCCATGTAGTCGTAGAGGTTGAAGATGATCCTGTCGCAGGTCCCGGTCATGAGCTCGAGACTGCGGGAGCGGAAATCAAGGTCCGCCAGCAGGACCTTCATCCCCTTTTCGGCCATCGCCGCCGCCACGGAGGCGGAGACGGTGGATTTGCCCACGCCGCCCTTCAGGGAAGTGACGATTATTTTTTCCTTTCTTTTCAAGTTACGCCATCCCCTCTCTTCGGCCGGAACCTACTCACCTATGTTAAATTGTAACATAAAACCGCAGTTTTTGTCAATAGGGTGCATAAAAAACTCCGGATTTTTTTGCGCGGTTTTGTATCTTTTCACTTATCCGGGCCGAAAATCAGCTCCGGCTCAGCTCGTCGCTTCTGTTTTTCGCCGCCTCGACGCCGCGTTTGACCGCGTCGCCGAATCCCGAGTCCGCCATGGCGACGAGCGCCGCCTCGGTGGTGCCCTTTTTGGAGGTCACGCGGCGGCGGAGCTCCGCGGCGGGGACTCCCGTGTTCTCAAGGATGGCGGCGGTGCCCACCAGGGTCTGGGTCGCAAGGGCTTCAGCAACCTCCGGGTCCATGCCCGCCTCCACGGCCGCCGCGGCCATCTCCTCCGCCAGGAGGCAGAAGTAGGCGGGTCCGCTGCCGGACACGGCGGTGACGACGGAGATCATGTCCTCGCTCACGCGGTATATCTTGCCCATTACGGAGAACAGCTCCTCCGTGAGAGCGCAGTCGTCCTCACCGGCGAGCTTGCCCGGCGCGTACGCCACGGCGCTTTTCGCCACGGAAAGGGCGAGGTTAGGCATGAGGCGGACCACGGCGGCGCCGTCTATCGCGCTCTCGATCCGCTCCGTCCCTATCCCGGCCATGATGGAGAGATAGAGCTTGTCCGGGGTGAAGTATTCGCCGTACATCCGGACGGCGTTGTCGAATTCCTGGGGTTTTATGGCGAATATCACCACGTCCGCCGGGGCGATATCCGACGGCTCGCCGCGGATCACGCCGTATTCCGCCGTCACGGCGGCGGCGCCCTCGGGATCCACGGGGTTTACGGTGACGATCTCGTCCGGCCGTCTTACTCCGGCGCCGACGATGCCTCCGATCATTGCGCGGGCCATGAATCCCGTGCCGATAAACGCTGTTCTGCGACCTCTCATTCTGCCGCCTCCAGTCATTCTCTCACCTGGCCGTCGCCGGTGACGAGATATTTGTACGAAGTGAGCTCACGGAGGCCTACGGGGCCTCTGGCGTGGAGCTTCTGGGTGGAAATGCCGATCTCGGCGCCGAAACCGAACTCGAATCCGTCGGTAAAGCGGGTCGAGGCGTTGTGATTCACGCAGGCGGAGTCGATCTCACGCATGAATTTCTCCGCCGCGGCGGCGTCCTTCGCCACGATGGCCTCCGTGTGGCCGGAGGAGTACTTCCGCACGTGGGCGATGGCGTCCTCGAGGGAGTCCACCACCTTCACGGCGATATCGAGGGAGAGATATTCGCGGAAAAAGTCCTCCTCCGTCGCCTCGACGGCATCAGGGAAGAGGGAGCGTGTGACGGGGCACCCGTGGACCGTCACTCCGCGGTCGCCGAGCGCCTTGCAGATCCGAGGGAGGATATCCGTCCTGTCCCGGTGGAAGAGAAGAGTCTCCGCCGCGTTGCAGACGGACGGGCGGGAGCACTTGGCGTTGACGGCGATGCGCTCCGCCATATCGGGATCGGCGTCGGCATGGATATAGACGTGGCAGTTCCCCACGCCGGTCTCCAGCACCGGCACCCGGGAGTTCTCGCAGACGCTCTGGATCAGTCCGGCGCCTCCCCGGGGGATGATCAGGTCGATCATACCGCGCAGGCGCATCATCTCCTCCACGTCCTCGTGGGACGCGGATGCGGAGAGCTCCACGCTGTCCGGCGGCACCGCCGTGGCGGAGAGGGCTTCCTTCATCACGTCCACCAGCGCACGGTTCGATACCGCGGCGCTCCGGCTGCCGCGAAGGATGATGCCGCTTCCGGCTTTTATCGCAAGGGAGGCGGAGTCTACCGACACGTTGGGGCGCGCCTCAAAGATCATTCCGATAACGCCGACGGGGACTCTCACCCGGCGGATCCGGAGGCCGTTCGGGCGTGTTGTCTCGTCGATGATCTCGCCTACGGGGTCGGGCAGGGCGGCTACCTGCCGCACGCCCTCCGCCATGGCGGAGATCCGTTTTTCGCTGAGGGAGAGACGGTCGAGGAGAGATTCCGACATACCGCCCGCCCGCTCCCGTTCCACGTCCTCGCGGTTCCGGGCGAGGATCATCCCGCGGTTGTCCTCAAGGGCGTCCGCAATCTTCATCAGCGCGTCGTTTTTCTCCTCCGTCGTGAGGAGGGCGAGGCGTGTGGCCGCCTCTCTGACTTTTGCCGCAAGTTCTCTTACGCTGCTCATGTTTACAGTTCCTTTCCCGGGCCGATCACGAACAGATCGTCCCGATGGACGGCGATCCCGGACGCGCCGGGTCCGCAGTTCTCTCTCAGCTCGCCGGCGCCCGCAGACGCGACGCCGCGGCCAAGTTTTTCTCCTGTGGAGGACAGCACCTCCACCGTGTCGCCCGCCGTGAAGTCGCCTTTTACGTCGGTGACTCCCGCCCGGAGCAGACTGCTCCTGCCGCCGGCGACGGCCTGCGCGGCTCCGTCGTCCACCCAGATCTCCCCGCAGGACGGCGCGTAAAACGCCAGCCACTGGGTCCTTGTTCTCAGAACGTCGTCCGCCTTGAAGAGAGTGCCTTCTCCCTCGCCGCGGACGGCCTTGATCACCGGGTCCTCCCCGGCGGAGGAGCAGATGAACACGGGCACGCCCGCCCGGGTCGCCAGCTTCGCTCCCCGGAGCTTCGTTATCATGCCGCCGGTGCCGACGGAGCTTCCGGAGTCTCCCGCTTTGTCAAGAACGTCGTCGATCCTGTCAACGACGGGGATCAGCTTTGCCGTCGGGTCCTTCGACGGGTCGGCGGTGTAGAGACCGCCCACGTCGGTGAGGATCACCAGAAGGTCTGCGTGGACCATGGCCGCCACCTGCGCCGACAGGGTGTCGTTGTCGCCCACCTTGATCTCGTCGATGGAGACAGTGTCGTTCTCGTTCACCACCGGGACCGCGCCCCGTCCGAGAAGCACCTCCACGGCGGAGAACGCGTTTTTGTACCGCCGGTGGTCGGTGAAGTCCTCCCGGGTCAGAAGAAGCTGGGCGGTGACGTAGCCCCGGGCGGCGAAAAAGCGGGTGTACTCCTCCATCAGGAGGCCCTGACCCACCGCGGCGGCCGCCTGCTTTCCGGCCAGGTCCGACGGACGGGACGAATACCCCAGCGCGCGGAAGCCCGCGGCGATGGCGCCGGAGGAGACCAGCATCACGCTGTGACCGGCGTCGCGCAGATCCGCGAGCTGGCGCACGATGTTCGCTATCTTCTCTCTGTCCACGTCGCCGGAGGGCCCCGTCAGGGACGTGGTGCCCGCCTTGACGACTATCAGCTTTTTTTCCATACTGTCCTCTTTTATACCCGAAGGACGGGCGGTTGCCGCCCGTCCCCGTTTTTATCTGTTTTTCGCTACGAACTCATCCCGGCGGATCAGTTCTCCGCCGCGGACGCGCGATTCCTCCGCCGCCAGCGCTATGATGTGGCTCTCGATGGACTCGTCCACGCTTGTGGCGGACGAGCTGACGCCCCCCTCGCCCCGGAGCAGGAAGATCAGGTCGCGGACGATGCCGGCGTCGCCGCCTCCGTGGCCGAACGCGTCGTCTTCGGACGACACGTCGTAAAGTATGCTGTGGTCGGTGAAGCGGTCCACGTAGGGATTCACCCGGATGGTGTCGCTGTCGATCTCGCACTTGAGGTCGGCCTTTGTTCCCATAATGTGGAGCCGTCTTCCGCCGTCCACGTTGAACGCGCACATGGAGAAGGTGACGGTGACGTCGCCCTCGAACAGCACGTTTACGATCTGGTGGTCCACCACGTCGTTGTCGCAGTGGTAGACGCATCTGCCGTAGGGTCCGGTGCGGAGCGCTTCCTCAAGCGCCTCCATGGTGGGGACCTGCGAGACCACGTCGATGGGCCAGGAGAACACGCCCCGGCGGCCCCATTCGAGGTAGTTTGTGTCCACGCTGTAGGGGCAGGTGTAGTAGTGCGGGCACTCCGCGGTGCATCTCTCGGTGGCGCCGGCGGGCGCTTCGGACGCCTTGAAGTGCTTGAGCGAGCCGATGGACGACACGGAGACGCACTTCTTGCCCACGAGGGAGTAAAGATAGTCCATATCATGACAGCATTTCTGCAGGATCATGGGGGATGAGCGTTTTTCGTTGGACCAGTTGCCCCGGACGAAGGAGTGGGCCTGGTGCCAGTAGCAGACCTCCTCGTCCGCCTGGATGGAGACGATGTCTCCGAGGACGCCGGAGTCCACGACCTCCTTCAGCTTGCGGAACATATTGCTGTATCTCAGCACGTGACAGACGAGGACCTGGACGCCCTTTTCGCGCGCCTTGTCCGCGATCTCGTAACATTCGTGAAGATCGGGCGACACCGGCTTTTCCAGAAGCAGATGGTAGCCCTTGTCAAGCGCCGCCATGGCGTGAGGGTAGTGGAGCCGGTCCATGGTGCATACGAAGACCACGTCTGCCAGCTTGTCGCGGGAGAGCATCTCCTCGGCGGACGAAAACCGCATTTCGGGCGCGACGCCGAACTTGTCGCCGAATCTCTCGACCCGGTCGGGAAGGATATCGGCGCAGGCGACGATCTCCGCCTTGTCAGGATACAGCAGCACGTAGTCGGAATACGCGTTTCCGCGGGAGCCGAGCCCCGCCACGGCTATCTTGATTTTGTCGTTCATGGTAGTATCTCCTTGATGTTTTTCTTCGGAGAAATCTTACCATATATCCGGTCGGAATGCAACAAATATCGGCCAAAAAATTGTCCGATCGGCCCGTTTTTTTTGACGCCGGAGGGAGGACTTTCCAAAACTTACTATAGACAAAAGCCGAAATTTGTGTTAAAATGAAAAAACAGCATAAAAAAAGACGCATTTTAGACAGTTATGTAAAGTTTTGGGAAAGGGGGCGGCTGCTTTGAAAAAAAGGATCGTCGCCGCGCTGCTGTCGCTTGTGATCGCTCTGTCGCTTCTCGGAGTCCTCGGGACCGTCTCCGTTTTCGGAGCCGAGACCGTGGAGGAGACCACCTACAAGTTTCTCACGACGAAACTGGGGCTGAACAACGCCGCCGCCTGCGGCATCATGGCGAATATCATGTGCGAGTGCTCCTTCAATCCCCAGGCGGGGGATATAGATACCAACGGGCTGTACTCCTACGGGCTTGTCATGTGGAACGGGCCGAGGTACGAGCGGCTGAAGCAGTGGTGCAAGGATAACGGTTACGACTACACCACCGTGGACGGGCAGCTGAGATACCTGAGATACGAGCTGCAGAACGGCGAGGCGGAGACCTACGCCGCCATGAAGGCCGTGCCGAACACCTTCGAGGGCTCCGTCGAGGCGACGGTGCTGTTCGCGGAGCTGTTCGAGCGGTGCACGAAGACGTCCTACGGACTCAGAGCGTACTACGACGCCAACAGATACTGGCCCGTCTACGGCACCGGCGAGCCCTCCTCGCTCAGCGGGATCTACGGGGTGTCCTGCAACTACCCCATCAATATCAAAAAGGGCGACTCCTATACCCTCCGGGGCGCGGTGGTGTCGTACACGTCGTACCTCACCTCAGTCACGGCGGGAGTGTACGACTCCTCCGGGCGGATGCTGACGGGCAAGTCGGCGACGCTGACCCCCGGCAGCAACTACTTCGCCTACGAGATCCGCTCTCTCGACAGCGGCGTCGTCTTCGGACTGCTTGCGACAGGCACCTAGTACTACAGGATAACGGCGTCCAACGAGACCGGCATGTATACCGTGGCGGAGCACAAGTTCACCGTGAGCTCCGAACCCACTTCGGGCGTGTATCCCGGCTTCTCGACCGGCAGCCCCAGCGGAGGATGCGGGCCCGACTGCCCGGGACTGAAATTCATCGATATGCCGGCAGCGACGAACTGGGCGCACAAGGGTATCGACTTCGTTCTGGAGCAAGGTCTCTTCGAGGGGACGTCTCCCAATACCTTCGAGCCGTCCGGCTCCATGACGAGAGCGATGCTGGTGACGGTGCTGTACCGTCTTGACGGCTCGCCCGGGATCGGAGAATTCGAAAATCCCTTCGAGGACGTGCAGGGCGGCCGCTGGTATACCAACGCCGTCTTGTGGGCGGCGTCCTGCGGCGTGGTGAAGGGAATGAGCAAGACCTCGTTCGATCCCTACGGGAGCGTGACACGCGAGCAGATGGCGACCATCCTCCAGAGATACACCGAGATGAAGCACCTCGATTACTACAACCGCGCGGATCTCGCCTCGTTCCCGGATAACGGCGAGGTGGCGGGCTGGGCGTTCGACGGATTCTCCTGGGCGGTGGCCTGCGACGTGATCCACGGCACGAAGGTGGGCGGCGCGTCTTATCTCGACCCGAAAGGGACCGCTACCCGGGCTCAGGTGGCCGTGATGCTGAAGCGGTACGTGGAGAACGTGATACCCGATGTTGCCGTCGTACCCAACGACTGAAGATGATGATATAACACAAAGGAGCGTATGCGCGCTCCTTTTTCTTTGGGCGGTTTTCCCTCTTCACATTACGGCGGATTTATGGTATCATATACCTGTTTTATGAATGAACCGGAGAGACAGATGGAAAGAGCAAACAAGAACCACTTTTACAGACGCGTGATCGCGCTGATGATTCCCGTCCTGCTCCAGAACGGCATCACCAACGTGGTCAATATGCTGGACAACGTGATGGTGGGCCGCGTGGGTACGGCGCAGATGACCGGCGTGTCCGTGGCGAGCCAGCTTATCTTCATATTCAACCTCACGATATTCGGAGCCGTGTCCGGCGCCGGCATTTTCGGCGCGCAGTTTTTCGGGAGCGGCGACACCGAGGGGCTGAGGCAGACCTTCCGGTTCAAGATCATCATGGTTTCCGTGATCTCCCTCGGCGCGGGTGCGCTGTTCTATTTCTGGGGCGACTCCTTCATCGCCATGTTCCTCAGAGGAGAGGGCGATCCCGCTCTGGCGCGGGTGGCCGCCCAGAGCGCGCGGAACTATCTTCTTATAATGATAATCTCCCTCATCCCCTTCGCGCTGGTCCAATGCTGGGCGTCCACCCTGCGTGAGACCGGGCGGTCCGCCCTCCCCATGGCGGCGGGCCTCGTCGCCATGGGCGTCAATCTGATACTGAACTATCTTCTCATATTCGGCAAGCTCGGATTCCCGCAACTGGACGAGAGCGGTGCCGCAATAGCGACTGTGATCTCCCGCGTGGCGGAGATCGCCATCGTGGCGGCGGGGACATGGGCGACGAGGAAGAAGGGGCCCTTCATCGTGGGGGCGTTCCGCCACTTCCGGATCAAGCTGACCGTCGTGAAAAGCGTACTCGCCAAGGGGATCCCGCTGATGCTCAACGAGACCTTGTGGGCGTCCGCGCTGGCGGTGCTGAACAGATACTACTCCACCCGGGGGCTCAGCGTGGTGGCGGCAAACAACATCAACATCACGTTCTTCAACGTGTTCTCCGTGGCGTTTTTCTCGTTCTCCGTGTCGGCGGGCATCGTGCTGGGGCAGATGCTGGGCGCCGGGCAGACTGAGGAGGCGAAGAAAGCGGCGTATAAGATGCTCCTGCTGTCGATAGGGGTCAGCGTTGTCGTCGGCGGGTCCTACGCTGCTATTTCCGGCGCG
>JAEEGL010478131.1_pt1 | contig 10654 bp, 15 predicted proteins | sample 9134231 | NCBI WGS metagenome assembly JAEEGL01 (sample SAMN16246548, study PRJNA631951) | gut metagenome | biome: gut microbiome; feature: rumen; material: fiber-attached | host: Bos | place: Iran: Karaj | collected 2018-10 | reverse complement strand
TTGCTACATTTGAATCACCTACTACAGAGATTGAATTTACAGATGGTGGTCTAGTACTTCATTCTGGTACATCTAAGTTTACACTGCCTAAGATGGTAGATGAATCTGAACTTGAGTTAGACAGACCGTCTGTTCCAGATTATACATCGCCTGAGATTGATATTGACAAATCTGATTGGAAATTTATCAAAGATTATCAGATGTACGCAATCGCGATGTCATTCATTCATCCTGTATACACTCGTGTATGGCTCGGTGAAGGTGGAGATGTTCTGGTAGGAGATTTTGATAACAGTCTGTTTACTCATTCTGTTAAAAGTAAACTCGGAAAAACTTGTCTGATTTCTGATACGATTGTCAATCTCTTCAATTCACTTCCTGATGGTGCAAGGCTTGTGCAGGTTGGTGATAGTTATCTTATTAGGTATACTTCTGATAGTTATGAATATGTTTCTCAGTTTACTCCGCAGTATGAATCAGATGAAAATATCGGAAGTTACAATTCTGACATCTTCTTAGGAATGATGGAACATCCGGATTCGGGTATCGCTATCAGTGCAGTTGCTATTACCAAGTTCCTTAATCAGTCAGCTCTCCTTGCTGGAAGTGAAGATGATACTATTACATTGATTGTAGATGGTGACGTAGTTTCTTTAAAGGATAGAAACGTTGATTGTAAATACAAGTGTGATAGTAAGTACGATGAGTCATTCTCGTGTGAATTCAAATCGGAATCTCTACGAAAGGTTATTTCCGATTACAATGATGACGTAATCAATTTCACTCCCGTTAAACAGGACGGTGAAGTTTCCGGTATTCTTGTATGGAACAGTGAACTTACAACGCTATTAGCAGGTGTGGAGGAGTAAAATGGCTTTCCGTGAGTTAGATTTTGAACATTTAGCAAGATTTAACTCAGCTACAAGCAGTGATTTTCTTGACAGCTACGAAAGCTTCGTAGATCGTCGTCTTATTGAGGAGTCGAAGGAGCCGTCTCACAAGACGTTTGCTCCTTCTGCTTTTAGATGCGATAGAAGATCCTGGTTCAGGCTGAGAGGTGTAGATCCTGATGAAATAGATGTTCCTGATAAAGTATTGGACTTTTCAGCAAAGATTGGAACAGCTTGTCACAGGATGATCCAACGAAATCTGAAAGATATGTTGAAAGATGATTGGATAAATGTTACAGATCATGTAAACAATCTTCCTAACAGTGGAATGTATACATGTGAACCTGACGAGGATGGATTAGAAACTCTTATTTCTATAGAAGATCCTCCTGTTAGATTTGCATGTGATGGGATAGTTCGTGTAAATGGTAACGTTTATCTTTTAGAAATTAAATCATCTGAATACACTTCCTGGAATGATCTAACAGATCCAAAATCTCAACATATAGATCAAGTTAGTTGCTACTGTACTCTCCTTGATCTGGATAAAGTATTGTTTTTATACATAGATAGACAGTACGGTGGACTGAAATGTTTTGAATATTCTGTTTCTGAAACTACAAAGTTAGAAATTGGTATGCGATTCAAGTATGTTCAGAAGATGGTAGAATCTAATCTTGCGCCTGCAGGACTTCCTAAAGGAGATCCTTGGTGTACGCCTTCGATGTGTCCATACTATAAAAAGTGTGGAGAGTATGGCAGATAGGATCGTTATAGTAATTGTAGATAGGAGGTAGTACAATGGCGAATCTTGCTTTGAAATATCGTCCAAAATCATTCGAAGATGTTGTAGAGCAGCCTCTTGTTGTAGAAATACTTAAGAATCTGTGTTTAGCTGATAAGTTAGAGAATCGGAATTTTCTTCTTATTGGACCTGCAGGATGCGGAAAAACAACAAGTGCTAGAATAATTGCAAATATGTTGAATGAAGGAGTAGGCGAGCCTATAGAAATTGATGCAGCGTCCCACAACGGTGTTGACAGTGTAAGGGAGATCGTTCAGCAAGCTCGTGCATATCCTGTAGGGTGTAATTACAAAGTTTTCATAATGGATGAGGTACACTCATTCAGTAATCAGGCCTGGCAAGTTCTTTTGAAAACGTTAGAGGAAGGACCTGCTAAAAGTGTTTTTGTAATGTGCACTACTAATCCTGAGAAGATACCTGCAACCATATTATCTAGAGTTCAAACATTCCAGCTATCTAAGATAAGCCTGGAAGGTATAACTAATAGGCTGAAATATGTTCTGGACAGTGAAAAGTCTGAAGGACGAGATATCACATACGAAGATGATGCAGTGAATTTCATTGCTAAACTTGCCAATGGCGGGATGCGAGATGCTTTAACACTTTTAGATAAAGCACTCGCATATAGTGAACATATAACTTCAGAAACACTCATGAATGCACTTAATCTTCCTAATTATGATGATTATTTTTCTTTACTTCAAGCCTGTGCAAAAAGAGATAATACTTCCATATCTAAGATAATTGATAGAGTTTACAATTCGGGAGTTAACTTTGTCAAATGGTTTGAAGGGTTTCATAGTTTTGTCATGAATGTAGTTAAATACATTTTCATGAAGGACATAAGTGCTACTATGATACCATCTTATTATTCTGATAGGATATCTAAGTATGGAACTGCTCAATCTATCATTTGTTTGAAGCTCGCCAATAAGCTCCTTAATCTTAATCATGAATTAAAAACAACTCAATATTTACAAGAAGTAGCATTGACGTATCTTTGCAGTATTCCTAAGAAAGGGACAGCATGATGAAATCTTTGAACGAAGTTTTTTCCGAAAACTATGCTGATGAAGTTGCTAATCTGAGCGAATGGTGCGAAGAAATATACAACAACTTCTTCAGCGGATGTTATGATATGATGAATGATATCAAACATAAGTTGAAAGTAATGGACAATGGATTCGTGTATGGTAAACTTAGTGAGTTTGATTTGGAGCGTATCATAACTGAGTTACCGATGGATCTGTATACAGCATCTGAATCTATAAATAAACTTCGTCTTGAATTAGAGATGATAAAATTGAAGTACAAGCGGATACGAAGAGAAGTACTCAAGGAGTCTGAAAAAGACGAAAACTTTGACAGTCAAGATAAGTTATCGGAACATGAGCTTCTAATAAAAGCGTATGAATCTGTAATAACTAGGGCTGAGAATGAAAGATCGTCTTGTCGTGAGCTCATAATGGGAGCCAAGAAGATATGGGACTCTCGTCGTTCTGCGGAACATTCAAATCCGATAGGAGAAACTAACACAGACCTTCCAGACTACAAAGAAGTAGCACGTAATCAGTATGTGAAATAATCGTTATAGTAATTGGAGGTTAACATGAATTCTTACGAAAGAAAAAGAAATCTTTACAGAGAGTATAGAAAGGAGTTAAGTTCTATATCTGGACTTCCTTATGATGAGGAAGATTCTGATCTACATTTTGAGAACTATCTCAATTCAAGTGATTGCAAGTGGATAAATATTCCCGGTGATGATGAAGATATATTCTCTGGCTTTATTATTATAGGAAAGAACTATCCAGAAAAGCATATTGATTCAGATTATGCAGTCGATGAAGCATACTTAGATCCAAAGTATAGAGGAAATAAGTTATGCAGGAAAACATTTGAATCCTATCTCAAAGAGCATTCTGGGGTATGGTCGTTGATTGTTTACAAGGATCATCCTTATGCTGAAAAGTATTGGGATAGTATTTTCTCAGAAAACGGGTATCAACGAATCAGTCTCAAAACTTCTGATAAACTAGAAAACGAATTCAGATGTACTGTTTTAGGTTACAAAATTGGAGGTAACTGATGTCAACATATCTTGATATGATAAACAAGAAAAAGAAGGAGTGGGACTGCGAGAGTCTGATGGATTCTGCTAAAGCAAAACGAGGCCCTAAGATTCCATTTTCTAGCCCGCTTCTTAATTATTCAACTTATGGAGGTATTCCGAGGAATATGATAACCGAGTTCTTCGGAGCTCCTGGAGGTGGAAAATCTACAACAGCGATTGATATTTGTAAGAATGCTTGTGAACTATTTGCACAAGAGCACGAAGAGCGAATTGATTTTCTTCGAGATAAATCATCGAAGGGTGATAAACTTGCAAAAGCTGAGTTAGATGATCTGATAAGTTTAGGTCCGAAGCGGGTTCTATACATAGACCTCGAGCATTCATTTGACGGAGCATGGGCAACTACTTTAGGAATTACAGATGAGTATCCTATAGATATTATGCAGCCTCCGGATGTTGTTGCTGAAGACATTCTTCAGACAGTTCAGGAACTTATTGAGTCTGATCAGTTAGGGTTAGTTGTATTAGATAGTATTCCTTCACTCATTCCAAAACAGGAACTAGAGAAGAAGTTTGGAGAGCGTACCGTTGCGTCTCTTGCAGGCCTCCTTACAGTTTTCTGCAGAAAGATTGTTCCTATTCTTACAAGGTATAATACAACACTTCTTGTTATCAATCAGATTCGAGATAACATGGATAATCCTTATGTAGTAAATACTCCTGGCGGGCAGGCTCTTAAATTCTACTGCTCGTTGAGGATTCAGTTCCGAGTAGGGTCTCCTGTAGATTTCTTAGGAAACGAGCTACCTGCAAGTACAGAGAACCCTGCAGGTTACATTGTAACTGCCAAGATTGCTAAACAGAAATCTGCTCCGTGGGACAGGCGTAACGGAACATATTACTTAATGGCGCAGTCAGGAATCCGAATTGATATGGACTTCGCTAAGTTAGCAGTTCAGCAGAACATCATCAGGAAGTCAGGAGCTTGGTACACACTTTGTAATCCGTTTACAGGCGAAATTCTAGAAGATGCAGAAGGTAAGGTCGTTAAAGTAAATGGAATGGCAAAAGTATATGATTTCATTCAGAATAATAGTCAGTACTATAAGATGCTTAAAAAGTATCTGACAGACTTCATAAATGGAATTGATCCTGTAGATGATACACTAGAGAAGGAAGGAGTTACCAATGACGAACAACAAGTTGTACAGCTCTAAGCAGGAGAGACTTGTTGCAAATTACTTAGACTGGGAAGTAGTTTCCGGTAGTGGTGCAAGATTTCAACCCGGTGATGTTATATCAGAAACATGGTTAGGAGAATGTAAAACACATAGTAGACCAGGATTTAGGATAGAGTTCATCGGAAAAGTATGGAATAAGATATACATGGAATCTGTATCTCAGATGAAGCGTCCAGCTTATTTTGTAGATGACGGATCACAGCGTGTAAATCATACTTGGGTCATGACTCGTTGGCTTCCGTTAGATACTGTTAAGGTAGTAGAATATCCTGGAAGTGTTAATGAGTCATTTGCATTTGATGGAACTACCATGTATAATGAACTTACTCGAGTTTTTGATCTAAAAGATGATGCAGTTGTTTTTGAGTTAAAGTTTCATGATGATACTGTATGGGTTACAAATTTAGAAATGTTTAAGAAAATAGTGGAGTTGATCTAATGTTATCTATACAGGAAGTAGGAACAGAAATACTAGGAAAGAATCCCGGAAAGTTCTATGTAATGATTGGAACTGAGTATGGAATAAAGATGAAATACATAAACATGATATCAGATGTTTATGGTTCAGAAGTTGTTGAGTCTCCTAGTGTGAGTAACTTGATGACGTTGATGTCAACTAAACACTTTATACCTCTAAAGCCTAAAGTATATGTTGTAAGGTATGATGATGAGTTTCTAACTGGATTAGATGCTTCTTCGGAAGAAACTATTCGTTCATCAAAGATTGTAGGAACTATAGTTGTTATATATGAAGGATCTAAGAATCTGCAGAAGTTAGACAAGTATCTACCTAATTACACAGTATCCATTGATAATGTAAGCAGTAAATATCTTTCATCGTACCTTCATAAAGATTTTCCTAACTTACCTGATAAGTTGATATATACGGCAGTGAGGATTTCTTCAGATTATAACAATGCAGTTAATATCTGTAATTGTATGTCAGCTGTTCCTGTTGAGAGATTGTATTCGTTAGATGATTCTGAATTTGATTCGCTGTTCGGTCATTCTTCCAAATCAAACGATGCAATTGTTAGAAAGTGCATTGCATCTAAGAACTTCTCAAGTTGTATGAAAGCATATACGAACTATACCGGTACGGATGACGAATTCATATATAACATACTATCTACAATGATAGAACTAGAGAAGATATTAGGAAATAAGTTTGTAGAATCTGATATCCGTAAGTATGAAAAACTTTGGAAGATGGAAGACGTATATAACATGTTTATGAATACTTATTCTGAGATAAATAAACTTAGATCCTATTCACAGTCATCTGAGGAGAGTATAATTTATCTTCTTAGTTTGTTATCATTTTTAAATGTCCCGTCAGTTGAGGTGATGAGTGCATGAATTTCAAGTGTCAAGTAGATTCAATTGATCAACTTACTTCTCTTGCTGCAGCTGATAGGCATAGTATTTTGATAGACGGACCTAAAGGTTGTGGGAAAACTTACCTGAGTAAACTTTATGCTAGTAAAGTCGGAGCGTATGATTATGTATCTGTAGACCCTAACGTACAAGCAATAAAGGATACATTAGATTCTTGCTTCAATTTAGATCAGAAGATTGTTGTTTGCATAGAAAATCTAGATTCTGGAATGTTATCTGCATCCTATACTCTTCTTAAGTTTCTAGAAGAGCCTAGGAGTAATGTTTATATTGTAGTAACCTGTAGAAATATTCGTAAAGTTCCAGATACAATTATAAGTAGGAGTGCCTGTGTTTCTGTATCACCTCCTATTCTTTCTGATATTGATGATTATAGCAGGGTCAAAGATGATATTAAGTATACACGGTTGTCTAAAAAGGATATTTGGAGATGTGTTCGTACTTTCGGTGATGTTGATCTTGTGTATTCAATGAGTCCAGAACAGTTAGATTACTATTCATATCTTGATCCTAAAACAATCTTCAAAGATTCAATAGCAAATATAACTTGGATGCTTGGACATTACAAAGACAATTCCGAAACACCTTTGGAATTCGTCATTCGTTATATACTTTGTAGCACACAGGATATGTATGTAAGAAAAATATGCGCACAATGCGTAAGCGATCTTCTATCTGCTAGAATAGCAAAACATGCTGTCCTTGCTAAGTTTGCATTTGAGGGAAAATACGGAGAGTAAAATGAAACATGATGTAACTTTTTGTACACACTACGGGTGTTATGAAGATTGTGAGTTGAACATAAATAATGCGGATGATGATTCGTTGTTTCTGTCTTTATCTGATAGATACCACGAAGGGTGTCCGCTTTACAACTTAGAACACGGTGTTGATAGTAGTGTTAGGAGGATAGATGAGTAGACGAATATTTCAGCTACTTTACAAACGAGACGTAGTAACTTCAGAAGAAATGATGTCAGTTCATTCTCAACTTGAGAGTATATTTGATACTGATAAAGATTTACTTATCATAATGCCAGACGATTACAAATTTTCAGAGTTAACAACAGAGGAATTGTTGAGGCTCCGGAAGAATATAGATGATACTATTTCTGGCAATGTGAAAGCTGGACATAGATTCAGTAGTAGTGAGGATGCTAGATGAGCATACGAAATCTATTTATACCATGTGATTGTGGTTGTGGAAGAACTATTCAGTTTACATGTTTTTTAGATGATGGTGTAAATACAGATGTTGTTCTTGTAGATTTTCTTGAGAGTAAGTTCTATTCTCAGCAACTTTCTTTATTTGCAAGACTTTCTGATGTAATTCGTCATGTGAAAAACAAATGTTTCTTTGATATAGTAGTTACCAAGAGAGATTTACTAAGATTGAATAAGTTTTTACAGCGTGTACGATGTAAAAACTGCAGTGTAAAGAATCGTCTTAACCTAACAATAAGTTCTGAGTATAATAATCCGGATGATCCAACATACATAATTTCTCTAGATGGTGATATTAAGGTAATGGAGGTATTATTTGCACCTCATAAGTTATATCAGTTTGAGATAAATGAGAAGATACGTTGTTCGTTAATATCAAGTGTAAACATAGCATTAGATATTTGTTGAAAGGTCGATTTACGATGGAAAAGTATGTGTTTAGCGGAAGTTTAACAGATGAGATGCATGATATGCTGCTTTCTATGCCAGAATTTGAGCCGTTAGATATTCTGGTTTCTCAGTTAGATCGAAGTGCTATCAAGAAAACTATAAAGTGGAAGCACGAAGGATTCTGCAGATGGCTTTTCATAGATTCCGGAGCATTCAGTATTCACACAGGTAACGCAAATACGACTGTAGATGAATACATCGAATTTCTCAATAGTATTGATGATGATATTGATGTGTTTGCGCAGTTAGATACTATTCCAGGTAAATTTGGTCAGCCTAAATCTAAAGAAGATTATGAAGAGTCTGCTAGAAAGTCATGGGAGAATTATCTTTACATGCGCACTAAGGTCAAATCTCCTGATAAGTTGATGCCTGTATTTCACTTTGGAGAAGATTTTTCAGCATTAGGTAACATGTTATCTTGGAGAGATGAGAATGGAAATCATTTAGATTATGTTGGGATTTCTCCTGCAAACGATGCATCTCAGGGAGAGAAAAACATCTATCTTCAGGAAGTAGCTGACTACATAAAATCTTCTGAGAATCCGAATGTTAAAACTCACCTTTATGGAATGACCAGTTTAGATGCTCTTTCCAAGTATCCTTGTTATTCAGCTGATAGTATTTCACACAGATTGATATCCGGATATGCTAAGATTCTTTCCACACATTTTGGAATCATATCTGTATCAAAAAGATCTAGAACTTCTACTACTAAGTCTAACATGAGTTTTGTAGACTTGGCTGATGAGCATAATCTCAATGTATTGAAAAAAGAGATTGAGGATCTAGGATTTACGTTAGAACAGATTCAAGATTCTTCATCAGCAAGAGTTGCGTTTACAATGCACAACATTCAGAAACTTATGAAAACTAAGTATGCTTACAAAGAAACTCGTGTTAAGCGAGCTAAGAGGTTTTTCTAATGTGGGTCAAGTTTCCTGATAATAAACCAAAAGTATCCGGATGGTATGAAGTAACATATGAATCTACATTTCCTGCTAGTCCTTGGATCAAGGGAACTGAGCTTGATTTATCTGGTAAACTGTTGAAATGCGTAAAGTACTATGATAGAGAGAAATCTGAATGGCGTAGTAGTATAAATGAAAATCTTGGTCTAATTTCGTTCTCCAACGTTTACGATCCGGTAGTTGCTTATAATCCTGACAAGCTTCCGATGAATGATGAACCTTGGTCTCCAGGATCTGAAGAAGTTTTCAAAGATATTCCTGGATGGAAAGGATTATACCAGATAAGTAATTACGGCAGGGTCAAGAGTTTACCTCGTACTGTTAATCGTGTTCCTACAGTAGACGAACGTGGGTACATAAAACGAGGTCCGTCAACTATGAAGTTCGAAGAGCGTATACTTAAACATATAAACACTCATAGTTCAAAATGTGTACGACTTCAACATGAAGGATTTAGAAAATCCTACTCGATTCGTTATTTATTACAACAGTCATTTAATTCAGATGAAATACCTGATAAGGTAAAGGAGTATGTGAGATGGCCAAGAGGAGAAAAGTAATTCACGTTGCTACTGGTAGAATTTTCAACACAGCTGCCGAAGCAGAGAGGGAGTTCGGTTTACCTAACAGCGTACTTTCAGAAGCTATCAGGCTTGGACGTCCCTGCCACGGAGAGGTATTCAAATTTGTTGATGAGGACAACAATGTAGACAACATTGAAGATGATTTTGTCGATGTTAGTCCTTCGGTAACTAGCAAGCGAATTGATCCTGTTCCTACTAAGTATGACGGAAGTCCTACAGATAAGAGAGCAGCTTCTGAATATTTCAATTCTCTCGGTTTTGAAACTGAGGTTGTTAGTGGAATAGTTCAGTTTTACAATGCAGATTTCAGAGAAGTTAGAGATGCTGTTAAAGAATCCGGATACAATGCCAGCTGGGGATGTATGATCAGAGCCACATACAAAGAGGAGCCTGAGGAAGAGGTAGATGAGTAATTTCAATATGAAAATTGGAGACGAAGTCTACGTACACGGGTACATAGATGAAATACGTTCGGATACAATTATCATTAGAAATGATGGCGGGTACTTTGGTACTGTTCCTACCGAAGTAGTCGATATATGTATTGAGGGAAACGACAATTGCGAGGGTACTGAAAAGAGAAATGAGTGGAAATAAAATACTAGATAGCGGAAGTAGACGTTTGTTTGAAAGTGGTGCTGTTCGGGACATACTTGAAGGAAAAGGCAGATGCGATCTAATGCCTTTGGACATAGTGTCTAATCTACTGTCGAGTATAGATCCAGATGTTAGTTCTGTTTTATCCTGTATATACAGATTTACTGAAGATAAGGACGTAGAATGTCTTTACGACAGTATAAAGATATTTTCTAAACATTGGTCCGGTAACATATATACATCCTTATTAGAAGTAGCGATTCATTACGAAGAAGGATGTAAAAAGTATGGAGAACGTAACTGGGAGAAAGGTATAAACGTCCACTGTTACATTGACAGCGGGGTAAGGCATCTTCTGAAGTATGCAAGAGGGGACGATGATGAACCGCATGCCCGTGCTTTTATCTGGAATATGTTAGG
>JAEEGL015676588.1_pt1 | contig 10655 bp, 11 predicted proteins | sample 9134231 | NCBI WGS metagenome assembly JAEEGL01 (sample SAMN16246548, study PRJNA631951) | gut metagenome | biome: gut microbiome; feature: rumen; material: fiber-attached | host: Bos | place: Iran: Karaj | collected 2018-10 | reverse complement strand
CTTTCTGTTCCTATGTTCCTATCTCTTTTAAGGAAAAACAAAAAGAAAGGGAAGAAACAGGACGCAGGAGGCGTATATGCGCGTAAGAAGTTTTCAACCATCAGGAACGCACTCAAGAACAGGGAGACAGGAACATGAGAGAAAGAAGCATAGAACGCAGACTGGTATCCGAGGCAAAAAAGCGTGGGGGGCTCGCTCCCAAATTCGTATCGCCCGGTCTCGATGGGGTGCCTGACAGACTGGTGCTCTTCCCCGGAGGCAGGCTGGGTTTCGTAGAGCTGAAGGCACCCGGCAAAAAGCCCCGGCCTCTTCAGCAAAAACGCGCCGGACAGCTTATCGCTCTTGGCTTCAGAGTATATACCGTTGACCGTATAGAACAGATCGGAGGCGTTCTCGATGAAATACAATCCCTATGAATATCAGACCTTCGCCACCAACTTCGTGCTGGAACACCCCTTCTGCGGGCTCATCCTGGACATGGGGCTGGGCAAAAGCGTCATCACCCTGACGGCGCTCTGGGATCTGCTGCTGGATCGCTTCGAGTCCCGCAAGGTTCTTGTGATCGCGCCGAAGCGCGTGGCCGAGGACACATGGTCGAAGGAGATACAGAAGTGGGATCACCTTCAGGGCCTTACCTGGTCCCTGGTGCTGGGAAGCGAAAAGGAACGCCTGGCCGCCCTGCAGAAGAACGCGATGATCTATATCATCAACCGGGAGAACGTGGTCTGGCTTACGGAAAACTACCGCTGGGATTTCGATACTCTGGTCATCGACGAACTGTCCTCCTTCAAGAGCAGCAAGGCTCAGCGGTTCAGAGCCCTTCGCCGTGTGCGTCCGAAGCTCTCCCGCGTTATCGGCCTGACGGGGACCCCCCAGCCGAACGGCCTGCTGGATCTGTGGCCGCAGATTTATCTGCTCGATCAGGGACAGCGACTCGGGCGGTTCATCGGCGGGTACCGTGACCGGTTCTTCCTCCCCGATAAGAGGAATCAGGAGATCGTCTACAGCTACAAGCCCAGAGAAGGCGCAGAGGAGAAAATCTACGGTCTGATCTCCGACATCTGCATTTCTATGAAGGCGACCGACTACCTCAATATGCCTGATCTGATAAGCAGCCGGGTCGAAGTGGCCATGAGCCCGAAGGAGCGAAAAGTATATGAAGAGTTTAGGAAAAACATGGTGGCCAGAGTCGGCGGAACCGAGCTGGACGCCGTCAACGCCGCCGCTCTCTCCGGCAAGCTGACCCAGCTGGCCAACGGAGCCGTGTACGATGAGGAGCATCACGTTCTTCGGTTCCACGACCGAAAGCTGGACGCGCTCGAGGACATCATCGAAGCGGCAAACGGGAAGCCGCTCCTGGTGGCGTACTGGTACAAGCACGACCTGGAGCGGATCAGGGAGCGGTTCGATATTCGAGTAATAGACAGGGCAAAGGATATTGATGACTGGAACGCCGGCCGGATTTCCTTGGCCCTGATACACCCGGCATCGGCGGGACACGGGCTCAACCTGCAGGAGGGCGGCTCCACGATTGTGTGGTTCGGCCTGACATGGTCACTTGAACTCTACCAGCAGCTGAACGCCAGACTCTGGCGGCAGGGACAGAAACACACCGTGGTGGTTCAGCATATCGTGACCGCCGGAACACAGGATGAAGCGATCATGAAAGCGCTGGCAAGAAAGGACGTCAGCCAGGAAGCCATGATTGCGGCGGTCAGGGCGGAGATTGGAGGCGCGAAATGAAAGAAAGAATCGAGAAGATTATCCGGGAGTATCCCGCTATGGTCATGCAGCGTGAGTGCCTGCGGAACCAGATTCGGCACTTCAGGGGCGCGACCGAGCAGGATATCATCTACTCCATGAACTTCGGCACCCCAGAGGGTGAGCGGGTGCAGACCAGCAATATTTCGGACAAGACCTGTTCCATCGCATCTGTCTATCGGGAACGGGTCGAGCGGGTCAACCGGGAGTGGATGGAGCATCTCGTCCTGCGGCTGGCCGCTCTGGATGATGAAATTGAGTTCTTCATGGCCGCCGTCCGTTCGCTCCCCGGTGTGCTGGCTCCGTTCATGGAAGACATGGTAATGGAGCGCCTGACCTGGGATGCCCTGGAAAGCAAATACCACATTTCCCGGAAGACCGTATCCAGCTATAAGAAACGTTCCGTTGAAGAGCTTGAAAGCCTGTACTCCGCCCACGACAAAGAGCTGGCGGACTACATACTTCAATAAGGAGGCCGCGGCCATGTGCAAGAGAGGCGATATCTACTATGCCGACCTGGGCAGCGACAACAACACTTCGGAACAGAGCGGCGTCCGTCCGGTCCTGATCGTAAGTAACGACAAGGCAAACACACACTCGCCCGTGGTGACGGTCGTTCCCATGACCGGGAAACTGAAGAAGCGCGACCTTCCCACCCATGTCATCATTACCCCAAAGGTATGCAGCGGCCTCAACAGGCCGAGCATGGCCCTGGCGGAACAGGTAGTATCAATCGACAAATCCCGGCTCCAGACCTACAGAGGCTGTGTATCGGACGGAGATACAATGCGTCTTGTCACAAAGGCGCTGGAAATCCAAATCGGGGCAAAATAAAATGATTCTCTCGATTCCAATCTCCTGTAAATTGTGATATAATTATCTAAGCAAATAGGTGAAATGCAAAAGCCAAAAAAAGGGCTTTGAAAAGCATACGCCTACGTTGAGCAGTATTATCTTACAATGCGGGAGGTGTCACCGTGTATACACGAATGGACAACAGCGGTGTCGAGGATGTCTGTTACGAACAGAATCATGTAGAAAAAGTCCTTGCCGCTATAAAAACGAACTTTGACAAACACTTTATGCGGTTTTTAGATTCCTCTGGCGGAAAGGGTATAGCCATAGAGGATGTTCAGAGCCTTCAGAAAAAATTTGGAATTGAGGTTCAGAAGAAGCGTAAAAACACAGATTTGACTAAGAATTTCAAAACCATCATCCAAGAGGCAATTGATGATTTTGAAAGGGATCGCGAGGACTACAAGAAGATTTTTCGAGCAAACTGGCTCGAGGATCTGGATGAGGATGCGGACGTTTTCAAGTCAAAGACCCTGAGAAATGAATGTCCCATTATCCGGAAGACGCTTGCCAACAAAAGAGCAAAAGAACTCGACAAGTATCGTGCTGCTTTTTCATTGGCGGATGCCGATTGGCTACTACATGTTGTATATAATCTTTGCGTGTTCGGAGATAAGTATCAGAAGGACTATGATCCGAATACATACGAGGATGCTGAGATATACCAGGATTTGGATCTGGAATTGTTGGATACCGACGATTATACCGCTTATGGTGTCATCGGAGGTGGAATCAAAACGCATATGCTTTATAAGGTACACCCAGCAATTTTCCCGAATCGAAGCAGAAGCGCTATTTGGGCTCTGTGGTATCTGACAGATAAAGCAACCTTTGGATGTAATACTGATTCCGAATTTCTGATGATCGATCTCAGCAAGAACATCGTCCAGCAGAACTATTTCTATCCATATCAGCTATTTGCCTTCTATGCCTTCGAGATATATAAAATGCTTCGAGATAAGGCAACGGAATACAATGCTTACATTGATCCTGATTATCGCTATGTTATTGTCGACGCGTTTTTGGAATTCATAGCAATGGAACATGATGATGAAATCGAATTTCTGAAATCACAGATCAGGGATGGGGGCATAGAGTATGCTTAATCTGGATAGCGATTTTAAGAGGCTCTTTCCCAAATTAGGCTTTACACTGAAAGATTTTCAGAAGAAAGCCATCACTAATGTTGTTGAGAAAGACAGCACTTTATGCATCATGCCCACGGGTGGGGGAAAATCAGCAATTTACTGGATGGCGGCCGCAGAGCTAAATGGTATCTGCATCGTGATATCACCGTTGACAGCCCTTATAGCAGAGCAGGCCCAGAAAATTGAGGAACAGGGATATGAGACGCTTGAGATTCACGGTGGGATAGACTCCATGAAACAGATGCGCATCATGTCCGATTTCGCGAACAAGAAAACAAATCCTTCTTTTATTTTTGCAAGCCCCGAGAAGATTGCCACGGACGGGTATTTTGAATACTGCCTGAAGCAACGCAAGGATGATATAAACCTGATCGTAATCGATGAGGTACATTGCGTGAGTCAATGGGGCATGAGCTTTCGACCGTTCTATAAGCGGATTCCAGATTTCTTGAACAATCTGTATGGAGAAGGGAAATGGGCTCGTATTCTTGCTCTCACGGCAACACTTAACCCGATGGAATTGACCGATATATGCGATTCATTTCGGATTAAGAAGGAAAACATCCTTAAGCAGACCATTCTCATGAGAAATGAAATTCAGCTTCATGTCATGAAGTTTGTAAATGAAAAAGAGAAGGAAGAAAGATTCTGGGATCTGGTTAAAATGCACCGCGATGAGAAAATCCTCGTATATCTGTACCGCAAGAAAGGTGATCGTGGCGTCGATGGCTTAACACAGACTGCTTTGGATAAAGGATACAGGGCGGCTTTGTTTCACGGGGACATGACTGCGAAGGAACGCATGGAGGTTATTGAGCAGTACCGTGCAGGTGAAATCAACATGGTCTTTGCCACTAATGCTTTTGGTATGGGCATAGACATTCCGGATATCAGAGTGGTCATTCACTTCATGATACCGGAATCCGCTGAGCAATATTATCAGGAGGTTGGCAGGGCCGCGAGGGATGGTGGTGGTGCTAATGCATATCTCCTGTACTCGAACAAGAACATCGATGTTAAGCGCACACATTTCATTGACAGATCATTCCCAACAGAAGAAAAATTGCGGGAGGTTTATAAGAATATTGGGAAAAGATCTGGGTGCCGGGTCTTCCAGTATTTTGACAATGAAGATATTCAGGAATGCCTCCCCTATTTTATCAAATGCGGCCTTATTACCATCAAGGCAAAGGGATTCTCTGGCCTGTCAGAGCTATATGACATTCAAGACCCGACTCTGAAAAAATACTATGACAGCACTGAAGCAAAAGGCTATGTAAAAACAATGAAGAATGTTGGCCTTTCGCCACAAGAATTATCCGAAGCTGTATATCGGGCGGTGTTGTCTGGCGATGCCAAACTGAATAAAGCATTGGAGCGCTGGCTTGTCATAGACATAGCTGACACAGAGATATCCGACGAGAGAATGGCCATCATGCTCGACGATATTGCTGAGAAGAAAAAATATAAACATGGCCTGCTGGACTACTTTGTGTATTTGATCGAGGACAATCCGAATACACAACAGTTACATCAGGAGATTGCTCGTTACCTTGGTATGGACAAGTATCATCTGAATCGAATTTATAAAACGGTTGATGGGAACCAAGTAAGAAGCAAATCAGAGGTCATCATTTGTGATCTGCTTGCCAAATCCGGTCTGAAGTATGAATACGAAAGGCTTTTAGAGTATGAACCGGGAAAGGTAATTAATCCCGACTTTACGATATTTCTGGATGATGGCAGAGAGCTCTATTGGGAACACATCGGAATGCTTGGGAATGAGAAATATAGTGAGGACTGGTCACATAAGCTGGATATTTACGAAAAATACTACCCCGGGCAACTATTGAAAACATATGAGAGCGGAGCTATATCCAGTGACTCTGAAAGAATCATTAACAAGATTAAAATGCAAGAGTTGGCTCAAAGAGCGGGTAAACCGCTGGTAAACTGAAGAACACCAAGTCTCTACTGTTTTCGTGTTTTTATCGTGCTAAACTCTATACTGCGAAGAACCATAGGGCGCGGAGTGATCCGCGTCCTTTTTTTCTTTGCCCCGGCGCGGCTTTGGTCCTTTCACGCGCCGGGTACATAAGAAAGGAGTGTTCGCCTATGATCTTTACCAGCGAACAGGTGTCGTGCGGTCATCCCGACAAAATCTGTGACCAGATATCTGACACCATCGTTACCGACTGCCTGCGGCACGACCCCGAAAGCCGCTGCGCTGTCGAAGTTCTTATAAAGGACACAGATATCGTGGTGGCCGGGGAAATCACATCCGCTCACAAACCCGATGTGGAAAAGCTGGCCGTCGAGGTCCTTCACCGGATCGGGATCATGGACACCACACAGTATTGGGTGTACAACTGGCTCGGCGGCCAGAGCGCGGATATCGCTTTGGGTGTGGATATCGGCGGTGCCGGGGATCAGGGCATGATGTTCGGCTATGCCACCAACGAGACCCCTGAGCTGATGCCTATCCCCTGGGCTGTCGCCAATCGCGCTCTGCTTCTACTGCGCGAGTGTGTTGGAGATATGATTCGCCCCGACGCCAAGAGCCAGGTCAGCTACGATTATGATGCCGGAAGGATCACCACCTTCCTCATCAGCACCCAGCACGGAGAGACATACACGGTCGAGGATATCCGGCCAGTTGTTGAATCCGTAATGGAGCGGGCGGCCATGCACTATGGGCTGAATACTGATTTCGAGCGTCTGGTCAATCCGACCGGGCGTTTTGTTATCGGCTCCAGTTTTGCCGACAGCGGTCTGACCGGAAGGAAGATCATCGCGGACACCTACGGCGGAATGTGCCGTCACGGTGGCGGCGCTTTCTCCGGCAAGGACCCTACGAAGGTGGATCGGTCCGGTGCGTATATGGCGCGGAAGGTCGCCCGAGGCATTGTCCGCGACGGTCTGGCCGATCGATGCGAGATTCAGCTGGCCTACGCGATTGGAATCGCCGAGCCTGTTTCCGTTTCCGTGGAATGCTTCAGAACGAATAAGGTTACCGCGGAGGAAATCGAAAAGAGAATCCGCGAGGGCTATGACCTGACACCCCGCGGTATCATCGAACGGCTGGATCTGAAGCACGTGGATTATAATCTCGTGTCGGCCTACGGTCATTTCGGAAAGCCGGAGCTTCCCTGGGAGCAGTGACAATGAGAAGGAAACGCCGACACGGTTATCGGCGGGTGTCCTACCTGGAACAGATGTGGTATCTCCTCCGCTGGAAGATCAGGGAAATATTCTGGCGGCCTGAAAAATAATCACGCACAGCAGAAACAAGGCACGGAAGGAAAATCATCTCGATTCCACTTCCGTGCCTTGCTGCGATTATACGCTTTTGAGTTCTGCGGTTTCCTTGTGATGGGGTTCAGCCCGCCCCAGGTTCCGCGGCGCTGTGTGTTCAGTTCCCGCTGTTTCTTTTTCGAGAGCTTCTCGAATGGTACGAATTTCTCCATACGGATACCTCCTGTCGGTGTTTGGTATGTAACCATACCACATCTCACAGTGAATAGCAAGAGGTGAACGCAATGCCGTCAAGACCAAACACACCTTGCAAGCACCCTGGCTGTCCAAAGCTGGTGCCTTACGGGAAGTAGTACTGCGAGGAGCACGCTCCCGCTCACATCCATGACGTGAAGACCACACAGGAGAAAGGCTACGGCAGCCGATGGCAGAAAGCCCGCACAGCTTTCCTTCGCACCCACCCGCTTTGTGTCCGCTGCTTCGAGCGCGGGAAGCTGACCGAAGCCACGGTCGTTGATCACGTCCGTCCCCACCGCGGTGACCCCGCACTCTTCTGGGACACGGCCAACTGGCAGCCCCTCTGCAAGCAGTGCCACGACCGCAAGACGATGACCGAGGACCGGTACCAGGACTTCCACTACTGATCGGCAGGGGGTATCGAATCTCTAAATCGGGGTTCTCCCAGACCGGCGCCTGGCTCTTTACGATTTTTCGCAGAATTGCAAAGGGGGGATACCCCCTGGGGATATGAGGGCGCGGGGAAAAGCCCCGCAGCTCAGGCGCAAAACCGCTCCACAGAAGGTGTGACTTTCGTGGAGCGGTTCTCTTTTTATCCGAAAACAGCCGACGATTTGTGTCGGAAACCGAATACGAAAGGACGGAATCATGACCGAGTATCAGGCACAGCAGATTCGGGACTTTCGGATGCGCGGGGCGGGATATAAAGCCATCGCAAGCGTGACGGGTTTGTCGCGCGACGTGGTTCGCAACTACTGCAAGAGCCACGGACTCGACGGCTTCGCTGAGGAACTGACCGTTAACATGACCGAGCAGATAAAGAAAGGGCTTGCCTGTCAGAACTGCGGCGCACCACTCGTGCGTCCGCATACAGGCAGACCACGCCGCTACTGCTCGGACAAATGCAGATTCGCGTGGTGGACAGCCCACAGCGCAGAGCTTCGTGTTGGCTCCAAAGCGAATTATACATTCACCTGCGCCCGCTGCGGCCGGGAGTTCACGGCATACGGAAACAAGCACAGAAAGTATTGCAGCCATGACTGTTATGTTCAGGACCGCTTCTTCAGCGGTGGGCTGCGGGAGGAAAAAGACAATGAATGATATGCAGTGGCAGACCCTTTCACTGGCCAATCTCCGGCCTGCCGCCTACAACCCCAGGAAGCAGCTCAAGCCAGGGGATAAAGAGTATGAGAAAATCAAAAAGTCCATTCAGGAGTTCGGATATGTGGAGCCTATCATCGTCAACTATGACATGACGGTCATTGGCGGCCATCAACGGCTGACCGTCCTGAAGGATTTGGGCTATACAGAGGCGCAGTGTGTTGTCCTTCATATCGAGGACGAGCACAAGGTCAAGGCACTGAACATCGCGCTCAACAAAATCACCGGAGCCTGGAACGAACAGCTTCTCGCCGATTTGCTGGTCGATCTGCAGAGTGTGGATTTCAACACAGACCTGACCGGCTTTGAGCCCGCCGAAATCGAACAGCTCTTCTCCAAGGTACACAACAAGGACATCGAAGAGGATGATTTCGATGTTGAGGCGGAGTTGAAGGAGCCGCCCATCGCAAAGCCCGGTGACGTGTGGCGTCTGGGGCGGCATCGCGTGGTGTGCGGCGATTCAACGCTGCCCGCGACCTTCGACCTGCTCATGGACGGCAAAAAGGCAAACATGGTTCTGACAGACCCGCCCTACAACGTCAACGTTGAAGAGACGGCGGGCAAGATTAAGAACGACAACATGCCCGATGACAAGTTCTACGACTTCCTGTTTGCGGCCTTCGTGAACGCGGAACAGAGCATGGCGGACGACGCCTCCATCTATGTGTTCCACGCCGACTCCAAAGGACTCATCTTCCGTCAGGCATTCCAGAACGCGGGCTTCTACCTGAGCGGATGCTGTATCTGGAAGAAGAATGCCCTTGTGCTGGGCCGCTCTCCGTATCAGTGGCAGCACGAGCCGTGTCTGTACGGCTGGAAGAAAGGCGGCAAACACCAGTGGTACTCAGATCGCAAGCAGACGACCATCTGGGAGTACGACCGTCCCAAGTCCAGCAAGGATCACCCTACCATGAAGCCGGTCGCGCTTATGGCCTACCCCATCCAGAACTCCAGCTTGACTAACTGCATCGTTCTCGACCCGTTCCTCGGCTCCGGCTCCACACTGATCGCCTGTGAGGAGACGGGTCGAATCTGTTATGGAGTGGAGCTGGACGAGAAGTTCTTGGACGTCATTGTCCGACGCTATATCGAGAAGGTTGGTTCCTCTGCCGGAGTCACGGTGGAGCGGGACGGCCTGACCTACACGTTTGACGAGCTCGACCCGCAGGTCATTCCATTTTGAGAAATGCTGACTATCAACACGCTCATACACAAAAAAGGATGGAATCCGCCGCAAAAACTGTATGGTTTAGTCTACTCTGCCCTGTTTCAAGGCAAATAGATTGGTGGTTTTACAGCCGACCATTCGCTTGACTATTCGGGGGTTCAGAGCGAATATGCGACTACCAAAAAAACAAAAGGAGGAACCCCCATGAACATCACTACCAACAACACCATCAACCGCAAGGAGCTGGCTCAGGCCATCGGCGGGCACCTCGGGGTCGAGGTCACCTACAGCGGTCCTCCGGCCTTCGCCTATCAGATCGGCGGCGTGACCATTGGCCGCGAGGGTGCGGTCGAGGCCCCCGATGAGATGGAAACCGACCTCCGTGCCTTCCTCGTGGAGCTGGGCGCGGTTGACCCGACCGTTGAGACTGTGACCCACGCCGTCACCGCCGACGCTATGGATGGCTACGCTCTCCGCAACCTGGTTAATACCCTCCACAGCAAGCAGTACCTCATCAACCGCGTGATCGGCTCCGAGGCCATCCGTATCCCCAAAGAGCTGGTGGAGGAGCTTGCCCGGCTCGACTCCGCCAAGGCATCCGAGGTGAAACACGCCGCGGAGAAGTACAGCGAGAGCATGGCCGGCTTCGAAATCACCGATGACAGCATCCTCTTCACGGTGCCCTGCCTGGACGACGACGTGGACGCGGCCCTGAACACCCTGTTCACGCTGGCCACCGAGGCCGCAAAGAAGGCCAAGCGCGTGAGTTCCGAGGAGCTCAAGCCGGAGAACGAGAAGTACTACTTCCGCATCTGGCTGGTGCGACTCGGACTCGCCGGGAAGGACGGCAAGGCTACGAGACGTGCCCTGCTGGATCGTCTGAAAGGCAACAGCGCCTTCCGCACCCCGGAAGATGCCGCCCGGTTCTCCGCCGACCAGAAGGCCAAGCGCGCCGCGAAGAAAGCCGCCCGCGTTGGCGCTGACGAAGACGTCGACGATGAGGATGAATCCCCTGCCGCAGACGACTGAACAGCACAAATTCCGGCATGAATATTTGTCGGATATTCATG
>JAEEGL014918369.1_pt1 | contig 10655 bp, 8 predicted proteins | sample 9134231 | NCBI WGS metagenome assembly JAEEGL01 (sample SAMN16246548, study PRJNA631951) | gut metagenome | biome: gut microbiome; feature: rumen; material: fiber-attached | host: Bos | place: Iran: Karaj | collected 2018-10 | reverse complement strand
TCGGAGAGAGAACGGCCGAGGATTTAAAGATTCATATCGGTTGTGCGATTGTTGAACACGACGAAGATGGAACGGAGATTATCGAAACAAGAGAGGCAAGAGGCAGAGACCTCGGTACAGGTCTTCCAAAGGTGATTCAGGTTTCAAACCGTGACCTTTACTATGCGCTTCAGGAATCTGTCGACATCGTTGTCGAGGGAATCAAATCAACTATGGAAAGTGCACCACCTGAAATCGCGGCCGACATCACATTAAACGGCCTGGTTCTTTCGGGCGGCGGCGGAATGATAAGAGGCCTTGACAAGCTTATCATGGAGCAGACGGGCATGAATGTAAAGCTGGCTGAGAACGCTTTCGAAGCGGTTGCAATCGGTACCGGCATCAGCTTAAGGGATATGGAAAAGCTCAAGAGATATGCCAGCAACAAGGTACACCAGAAATACAAATAAGTAAATGATAAATTGGATAAGAGAGCACAAAGTACTGATGATTATTTTCGCAGTACTTTTGGCATTTTGCATAATAATTTTAATATCCTACACGAGGGGCAATCTGGGCGTTGTGAGCAGCGGTATTCAGACTGCTGATTCTGTTGTCCAAAAACCGCTGACCCAGGCGGTGGGGCGCTTTGAAAAGGATGTAAACGGGCTGATAGGCTTCCGCTCCGTGGTAAAGGAAAACGAAGAGCTTCGCGACGAGATTGACAGGCTGCGTATGGAAAATACAAAGCTGCGCCTCCAGGAGGAGGAGCTTAAAGAGCTTCAAAATCTTTATACGGCGCTCAACTACATTCCGCAAGAGGATACCTATAATACCGTAACGGGCAATATAATAGCCATAGACGGGGCTCAGTATTTCAACATCTTTACCATCGACCGCGGCACCGAGAGCGGTGTAGAGCGCGAGGCAGTCGTATTAAGCGGTGAGGGCCTTGTAGGAAAGGTAATAGATACCGGAAATCGCTTTTCAAAGGTGGTTTCCGTGATTGATATTGACAGTAACGTATCGTTTATGGTTCTTCGCGATATGAACGTGATGGGCATTGTTGCAGGAAACGGTGACGGAGCCCTGGAGGGCTACACCTTTGACGGAAATGCCGACATAAACGAGAACGATACGCTCATTACATCGGGCATCGGTCTTTATCCTCAGGGAATTGAAATAGGGACCGTAAAGTCCGTATCCTTTAACAAGGATACACAGCTTAAAACGATTGAAGTCGAGCCGGCAGTTAATTTTAACAGCCTGAAAAGGGTAATGGTGCTGCTATGACATATAGACTTGCAACCTTAATTTTCTTTCTGGCTTTTCTGTTTCAGGCCAGCCTGCTCAATTTAATATCGATATTCGGAGCTACTCCTAACATGATACTCTGTCTTGTTATTGTCTTTGCGTTTCTCTACGATCAGGACAATTTCGGCATAGTTCTGGGAGTAGTTTTTGGGCTGTTATACGACATTTGCTACATGCCTGTTACGGGCGTGTCGGCGATGCTTTATTTTCTGCTCGCACTTGCGGTTATGTTTTCAAGAGAAATACTCAACAAGGAAAACATCGGCACGGTGCTGATTATGACCGCGTTCGCCACATTTGCATTTAACCTGTTTACCTGGTGCATTTACTGGGTACTCGGAAATAAAACTTCAATCATGACCATGCTGCGTGTGCAGCCTCTCCAGATAGCCTGGAACGTAGTGATTGTAAGCATCCTCTATGCCGTAGTAATCAGAAAGGTTATCAAACACAGAAGGGACAGATTTTATCAATGAAGAATCTTCTTAATTCAAGATACTATCAAATGGTAACAATCATGCTCGCCCTGATGGCCGTTTTGGCTGTCAGGCTATTTGTGCTTTCTGTGGTTCAAAACGAGGAATGGGATACCTATGCGACTCAGATTTCGGAAAAGAGTATCTACACCTCGGCTCCGCGCGGCGAGATACTGGATCGCTACGGGCGAGTGATTGCAGGCAACAAGCAGACCTTTACGGTCACCATGGACGCGTCAAACCTCTCAAACGAAGAGATAAATCGTGTAGCGCTGAGCGTCCTGCACGTTCTTGAAGCCAACGGAGACAAATATTTCGATGAATTCCCGATTGTGATAGAAAACGGAAGGTACGAATACACCTATACCCGCCAGGTGAATGACTGGCTGACGGGACAGGGAATTCCGACCTACTATACGGCAGAGCAGACCTTTAATTTCCTGCGCAAAAGATTCGAAATCGACGACGGTCTTTCGAAATACGACGCGCAGACCGAAATGCAGACGGTATACAGCTTTTATCCGCCTATTTCGGTAAAGCTCATGAAATACACATATGACATGGACAAGGACAGCTTCCTTGAAAAAATGTTCGGCAAAGGAAAGACCGAATATACAGCGGAGGAAGCATTTAATGCGCTTTGCGAAAAATTCGAGGTTCCGGAGAACTGCACGATTGAAGAAAAGCGCAAAATCTTAGTTGTCAGAAACGAAATAGCGTCCCTCGGCTACAGTAAATACCTGCCGGCGACCATTGCAACGGAGGTTTCCGACAATACAATCATAATGCTTAAGGAAATGAGCGATTCGCTTCCGGGCGTTATGGTCTCGTCAGACACAATCCGCTATTATCCGAACAATAACACCGCATCCCACATCGTGGGGTATCTCGGTAAAATCAGCGAGCGTGACAAGTCACTTTATGTGGATGAGCTCGGATACAACAGTAACGATTTAATTGGCCAGGACGGCATTGAGAGCGTTTTCGAGTCGACCCTAAAGGGCACCGACGGTGTGCGCGTGGTTCAGGTAAACGCCTACGGTGAGTTTGTGCGCGAGGTCAGCTACACCGAGCCGCAGAAGGGCAACGATGTATACCTCACGATAGATTTGGATTTGCAAAAGACGGCAGAAGACGCACTTGCACGCGAGCTTAAGGCCATCCAGACGGCGGGTGTTTTCACCAGCGAGTACGGCAATTACGCCTATGGCAAAGCCTACCGCAATGCAAATGTTGGTGCGCTTGTGGCAATAGAGGTGGAGACGGGAGATGTGCTGGCCATGGCAAGCTGTCCCGACTTCAACCCGAACATGTTTGCGACAGGCATAAGCAGTGCTGACTGGGCATCGCTTCAGCGCCAGAACCTTCGTGACGCTTTGGCACCGGCGCCTCTTTATAACATAGCTTGCCGTACAGCGGTACAGCCGGGATCCACGTTTAAGCCGGTTACGGCGACTGCTGCACTTGCAGCAGGGCTTGACCCTTCGAAGAAGCTCTACGACGGCGGTTACATTCAGGTCGGAAACAGAACCTACGGCTGCCTCATCTGGAACCGCAGCCGCGGCAGCCACGGCTATCTTGATTTGCCGCATGCGCTGGAGGTTTCGTGCAACTACTACTTCTACGATGTTGCAACTGGAAAGGACCACTATACGGGCAAAAGCTTAGGCTACAACATGAACATCGACAAGATCATGGAGTACGCACAGCAGTACGGCCTCGGCCTTAATACGGGCATAGAAATTACCGAAACAATCACCAGCGTTCCATCTGCCGAAAAAAAGATGGAACGAACAAAGGCGGCGCTTAAAAACGTCCTTGTCTGGAATGCGGCAGACTACTTCAAACCATCTGTTTGCAAGGACAAGACGCTCTTAAACGACTATGCTACCGAAATTGTAAGCTGGGCGGAGGAAAATCCTACAAGAACAGAAATAATCGAACGCTTGCCAAGCTACGGCATCATAGAGGACCAGGTTGAAAAGGTGGCAGACCTTTGTAAGTTCAGCTATTTCAATCAGGCACAGTGGACGCTCGGAGACGAGCTCAACATTGCAATAGGACAGGGTGAAAACTCATATACACCGCTCCAGATGGCAAACTATGCGGCGACAATAGGAAACGGCGGACTCCGCAATCAGGTTTCGGTTGTAAAGAGCATCGAAGGCCGGGGGCATACCGAAAAGGGCGAGCAGATTCAGGTAGATATTTCCGAAGAGAACCTTAAAACCATCATAGACGGTATGAAGCTGGTAGCGACCGGCAGCAAGGGGTCTCTGCGCAACGTTTTCGGGACCTTCCCGGTAAGCGTTGCTGCAAAGACAGGTACTGCGGAAAAATCAGGTGTCATTCAGCCTCCGGACGAGGTCGAATACATAAAGGAGCACTTAAAGCAGCTCGATTCAAGGCTTGCTTTTGAGGACGTCGAGGCTGAAATGAAGCGTCTCATGACGGAAGAGTCCGACAGATATTCAAACCGCAATGCGGCTGTCGATCAGGCTGTCATTAATCTCTCGGGCGGCACTGTAACTCAGGGAAGAATCAACCAGTGGAAATCCGAATACGACAACTTCGCGTGGGTAATCGCGCTCGCGCCTGCCGACGATCCAAAGATCGCCGTTGCCTGCCTTGTTTTCCAAGGCGGCACCGCGGGCTACGCCGCGCCGGCAGTCCGCGAGGTAATCGGTAAGTACCTGCAGCTTGACAAAACTTATGAAGACTATTCTTTAACAACGGTTTTAAATTAAGGCCTTTTGTGTTATAATAAGACGTTAAAATAATTCAGGAGTAAAGAGAAATGGGTAAAGTAATCGTAATAGCCTCCGGAAAGGGCGGCACCGGCAAGAGCGTCTTTACGGCGAACCTCGGCGCGACCCTGGCACTGCGTGGCTACAGCGTAGCTTTAATAGATATGGATATGGGCGTTCGAAACCTCGACCTCTACCTCGGCCTCGAAAACAACGTGGTCTACGATGTTTCCGATGTCGTAAGCGGAGTCTGCCGCATCAAGCAGGCTTTAATCCGCGACAAGCGTTTCGACAGCCTTTGCCTCATGCCTTCACCGCCGCATCGTGACGACGGCAACATCACGCCGCTGCACATGCAGGTTCTGTGCGAAAAGCTGAAGGGCAGCTTTGACTACGTGCTCATTGATTCGCCTTCGGGCATCGACGACGGCTTCGTGCTTGCAGCTGCGGGAGCTGACAGTGCGGTAATCGTGACGGCGCCGGAATATGCAGCGCTTCGTGATGCAGACATGGTGAACACGGCGCTTGCGCAGCTTGGCATAGAGGAGAGAGGCTATGTTGTCAACAAGGTGATCGGAGAGGTGATGAGCGCGGGGCTCGTGCCGAACATCAACGAGATTACCGAAATCATCAAGTCCGAGCTTTACGGCTTTATCCAGTATGATGAAAACATCATGATTGCGGCGAACAACGGCGTACCGATTGTGTGCAAGCCGGACAGCTACATTACCGAGAATTTCAGTAATATAGCAGACCGCATTCTCTACACCGGCAGAAATAACGAATAAGAAATAAAGAAAATTACGGCGCTTTGTATCCGCTTTTGGGCGGGAAGGGCGCCGTTTTATTTTTTATGTTTAGCTGGTAAAAAATGGTTGACAAACTATGAAAAGGAATGTAAAATAAAGGAAACGATGAAAAAGTATGGGGGTAAATGAGAGAAGGAGGTTATTCTATGCCCAGAACATTAAGAAGAGCAAACAGAGCAAATTACAATCACGTTATTTTGAGAGGAATTACCGAGGTTCCGGTGTTTGTCGACGACGAGGACAGGGAGAAGTTCCTTGAGCTGCTTTCCGAGAGTATAAATGAATATGTCATCGAGCTTCACGCTTACTGCCTTATGGATAATCATATTCACCTGCTCGTTTTCGTGCAGGGTGACTGCCTGAGTGCCTTTATTCAAAAGCTGGCCTCGCGTTATGTGAGCTATTATAATTACAGGCATTTGCGGAGTGGATCGCTCTTTCAGGGGAGGTTCAGACATGAGCCTATCAGGAACAGAGATTACTATCTGAGCGTGCTACGCTATATACATAAGGACCCCGAAAACTCAGGGATAGGAGCCTTTGACAGCTTTAAGTGGAGCAGCTTCTTAGCGTTTAAGTCGGCAAGTGAAGGGATAAACGGTAGAAGCGAAGGAGGGCCGGGCGTGAGCGAAGAGGACACTTATGTGCCTGTAACGACAACGCCGGCGCTTGATATGCTCAGAGGCTTTGAAGGGTTTTACGAGTTTGTTTCCCGTAGTGATGACATCATAGGAATGGATATCGACAACAATTCCGTGGAAAGTGATGAACGGGTCTCGATTTTTTTGAGCAGACGCCTGAATATAAAAACTCCGAGAGCGATTAACAAAATGAGCATTAAGAGTAGAAATATGCTCATCCGTGAAATGCGCGCTCTCGGAATTACAGCGTCTCAAATATCGAGGCTCACGGGTGTGAGCCGGACAATCATATACAAATTGGAATATTGATGTGCTTTTGTCAGAAGTTAATCTGTTTCGATCGCATGCCGACCGACAGGACAAGCCCCAGTCCGATCATAGAGGCGAGAACAGATGAACCGCCCGATGATATGAACGGGAGGGTGATGCCCGTTACCGGCATGATACCCATTGACATGGCAATGTTTTCGAAGATCTGGAAACCGAAGCTTCCGATAAAGCCCATTGCAATCAGCGCTCCGTAGAGGTCAATTGAATTGTTTGCGATTACCGCCATTCTATAAAGGAAAATAGCAAAGAGGGCAATCAGGACAAAGCCGCCGATCAGCCCCAGCTCTTCGCAGATAACGGAAAAGATGAAGTCTGATTTCTGTACGGGCAAGAAGTCAAGTCCCTTTTGCGTACCCTGGAAAAGGCCCTTGCCCCAGAGTCCGCCTGAGCCTATGGCAATCTTGCTCTGGAAAACCTGATAGTTGCCCGGGAGTGACAGATTGTCAGGATGCAGAAAAGCGTCGATTCTGTCCTTTTGGTGAGATGCCATAAAGCGGTAGGCGAGCGGAATCATCAAAATGAAAATTGCCGCAAGCTTTGCGAAAAGCTTGTAGTCAACACCTGCAAAGAATACCATGCAGACCCAGATGACGCAGAAAACGATGGCGGAGCCCAAGTCCTCCTTTAACACGATTACGATGAAAGGGGCGCCGAACAGAGCCGCCTTTATGATGCCCCATAGGGTGTCTAGGCTGTCACGGTGCTTTGAGAGATAGACCGCCATCAGTATGATGAATGTAATCTTTACAAATTCGCTCGGCTGGAGCGTGGTTACCCGGAGGTTTATCCAGGAGCGCGAGCCGTAATCCTCACGGCCGAGTCCCGGGATGTAAACCGTCAAAAGAAATGCGATTGAAATACCGTATATCCATTTATAAATGGGTTCGTAGGTCTTGTAATCTATCGTGATGACAAATACCAGACACACAAACCCAAGTCCGTAAGCTATTATCTGAACCAAGACATCACGCGTGAACACGAAATGGTCGACGTAAGAGGTTGATCCTATCATCACTACACTGATGATTGCAAAGAAGCCGACCAGGATTATTAACGCTTTGTCTAAGTTTTTTAATAAATTGATAAAATAGTTCATACTTTGCCCTTTACATGCTTGACATAATGTCCGCCAAAATATTATAATATATTTTGTATGAGTATATCAAGATTAATTTAATTTTGCGTAATATAAAATACAAAAAAATATTGAGAAGGAGGTGCTTAAATGTCACCGGTTGCAGCTATTTTGATTGCAATTGTCACCTTAGTCCTGGGACTTTTGGTTGGATATATACTCAGAAAGAATACGGCAGAAAAGACTATCGGCAGCGCCGAGGTAAAAGCCAGAAATCTGATACAAGATGCTGAAAACAAAGCAGAGTCAATCAAAAAGGAAATAACAATTGAAGCAAAAGAAGAGGCTCATCGTATTCGCAGCGAAGCGGACAGAGATGTAAAGGAGAGAAGAGCTGAAATCCAGCGCTCCGAAAAGAGACTCATCCAGAAAGAGGAGTCCATCGACCGCAAGCTCGAAAACATTGAGCGCAAAGAAGAAAACATCGCAAACAAAGAGCAGGCCATCGTCGAAAAGAACAAGGAAATCGAAAAGGTTCTTGAGCGTCAGATGGAAGAGCTCGAACGCATCAGCGGTTATTCAATCGAGGATGCAAAGCAGATTCTCCTTGCAAATTGCGAAAAAGAGGTTCGCTACGAAGCAGGCCTCATGACAAAGGAAATCATCGCAAAGGCAAAGGAGGATGCCGACAAACAGGCAAAAGAAATCATAACGGGAGCCATTCAGAGATGTGCAGCGGACCACGTTGCGGAATCTACGGTTTCCGTAGTACCTCTGCCTAACGACGAAATGAAGGGCAGAATCATCGGCCGTGAGGGCAGAAATATCAGAGCTATCGAAACAATGACGGGCGTAGAGCTCATCATCGACGATACTCCTGAGGCTGTAATTCTCTCAGGCTTCGATCCTGTACGCAGAGAAATCGCAAGACTTGCCCTCGAAAAGTTAATCGTGGACGGTCGTATTCATCCTGCAAGAATCGAAGAGATGGTTGAAAAGGCTGAAAGAGAGGTTAACAACATCATCAAAGAAGAGGGTGAACAGGCCACATTTGAATGCGGCATTCACAATCTTCACCCTGAGCTTGTTAAACTCATCGGTCGCCTGAAATACAGAACCTCCTACGGTCAGAACGTATTAAAGCACTCCGTAGAGGTTTCCCACCTTGCAGGCCTCATGGCAGGCGAGCTTGGTATGGATGTAAAGCTTGCAAAGCGCGCAGGTCTCCTGCACGATATTGGCAAGGCACTCGACCACGAGGTAGAGGGTACGCACGTTGACATCGGTATCGATGTGCTCAAAAAGTACAAGGAATCCGAGGCGGTTATCAACGCGATGGCGGCACACCACGGCGACTACGAGCCAAAGAGCATGGAGGCTGTTCTCATTGCAGCAGCCGATGCGCTCTCCGCAGCAAGACCGGGTGCACGCCGTGAAACTCTTGACACATACATCAAGAGACTGCAAAAGCTCGAAGAGATTGCAAACACCACACCGGGTGTTGACAAGTCCTTTGCTATTCAGGCAGGCCGCGAAATCAGAGTTATTGCAAAGCCTGAGGAAATGAACGATGAAGAGATCGTTATTTTAGCACGCGAAATTTCAAAGAAAATCGAAAGCGAACTGGAGTATCCCGGACAGATTAAAGTTAATGTCATCAGAGAAACCAGAGCCGTAGATTACGCTAAATAAATTAATAATCATGATATGCATTGCCCGGCAAATCTTTGCCGGGCGATTTTTGAGAAAAGCTGAGATAGAATAATATTGAAAATAAGGGATAGTATGGGAAACTCACTTACACTTGATATAGGCAGTGAGCGCAAATATTTCTTTTCAAAGGGATTATTTATTGCGCTTCCTGTTATGCTTCAAAACTTAATAGCAGTGGGCTTAAACATAATCGATTCGATTATGATCGGAGGCCTGGGCGAGGCTGCAATGGCGGGAGTAGGCTCGGCAAATCAGATTTACATGATTTACTCTGAGGTCTGCTTCGGTACCTTTAGCGGCGCGGCGGTTTATGTCTCACAGTTCTGGGGGATTCGCGATCGCACTACCGTTAGAAAGGTCGTCGGAATCGATTTTTCCGTTGCGATTGTGTCTGCGATTGTCTTTATTCTGGGAATACAGTTCACGGCGCCGCAGCTCATTTGGCTCTTTTCGCACGATGCATCCGTAATCGATTTGGGCGCACAGTACATTCAGGTTGCAAAGTATTCCTACCTTTTGGTGGGCATTACCTTCTGCCTTAATTACAACTGCAGAATCGTCCAAAAGCTGGTGCTTCCGACAATCATTTCGGCATCGGCGCTGGGCGTAAATACGCTTTTCAACTGGTTCCTCATTTACGGTAAATGCGGCTTTCCGGAGCTTGGCGTGCGCGGTGCGGGATATGCGACCATCATCGCAAGAGTACTGGAGCTTATCGGCATGTTCGCCTGCGTTTATCTGCAAAAGGACCACCCTCTGCGTGCGAGCCTGAAGGAGCTTCTTTCCTTCGACAGAAAGCTCTTCGGAGATGTAATCCGCCTGGCACTTCCTGCCTGCGGTACAGAGGTAGGCTGGGCAGTATGCGTGTCGTTTGTGTACATGGCCTACGGCAAAATCAGCGCCGAATCGCTTGCGGTAGTAAGCGTAACGGAGGTCGTAGCGTGCTTCTTCCAGTGCATATTCTTTGGACTGGGCAATGCGACGGGCTTCATCATCGGAGACTGCCTTGGGCGCGGCGAAACCGAAAGATCGTACTATTTTGCGCGGCTTTCGCTAAAGATAACCTGGGTATTAAATGTGCTGATGACGGTGGCAATGCTGCTGATTCGGCCGTTCATCATACGGTTTTACAACTTTACGCCGGAAACGATTGACCTTCTGTATGTGGCGCTCGCGGTCTGGGCATTCACAATCACTCCGAAAATGCTCGGATACGTTATGATTTGCGGGTTCATGCGCACCGGAGGCGATACACTTTTCGCGTTCAAAATCGATTTCAGTATGAATATCGTTCAGGTGGGGCTCGCATTCTTCGGCGTGCTCGTAATGCACTGGAGCCTGCCTGCAATCGTAGCATTCACATGCCTCTCTGAGGTCGGCAAATGCATCATGGGCTACATGCGCCTTTACAGCAGAAAATGGATAAACATTGTGACCGACGCAGCTTAATGCGCGGCACAGGTTAAAGGAGAAAGCTTTGATATATCTTGATAACAGCGCGACAACGCGCCAATATGACGAAGTAAACAGCGCGATGCTTTCCGCAATGACAGACACATTCGGAAACCCTT
>JAEEGL014468823.1_pt1 | contig 10655 bp, 10 predicted proteins | sample 9134231 | NCBI WGS metagenome assembly JAEEGL01 (sample SAMN16246548, study PRJNA631951) | gut metagenome | biome: gut microbiome; feature: rumen; material: fiber-attached | host: Bos | place: Iran: Karaj | collected 2018-10 | reverse complement strand
GGTCGCCGTTGTCAGTAAAGCGGTATATCTGATTGTCGGTCTCGCCGCCGCCCTTGCCTAAAAGCACCTGGGTGTACTCGAGCACAGGGGTGTCGATGGGGACAAAGCCGAAGCTGGTGAAAGTCTTCTCCAGGATGGCAAAAAGCCGCTTTTTTTCTGTCTCCTCAGCGGGAAGTGAGTCTCTGAATCCCTTGAGGACCTTTGGTTCTATGATGTTCATGTGTTTCTCCATATATAGAATACAAAAAAATATTAATAAATACAACTATAAGAACAGACCCAAAAAAGTTCCCAAAAAAATTTTTATACAATTCTGGAAAAAAATAGTTGACATTTTTCCCTACTATCCCCCATAATGGTCATAAGTGGTAAATTGTGGTAAATTTTGGTTGTTAGTGGTGGGATATTGTGATTTATTGGAATAATCTGGACGACAAGGGGAGAATGATGCTTCCGGCAGGACTCAGGACCGGTATGCAGGGCACAAAGCTCTACATCACCCGTGGTGCCGACACCTGTCTGTGGATGTTCACCCCGGAGCTGTGGGAACAGTTCAAAGAGCGTATTCTCCAGAAAACCTCCAGCTTTACTGAAGACGGAAGAGTGGTGCGGAGCCATTTCCTCATCCCGGTTCAGGAAACCGAGATAGACAGGACAGGCCGCATCAACATCTCCCTGCCATTGCGCCAGTATGCCGGACTTACCAAGGAATGCTCCATCTGCGAAGGGATGGAGGAGCATATCGATATTTGGAATAGAAGTCTCTATGACAAATATATTGAAGAGAATGCATCCAAGGTCAAGGCAGCGTTGGAAAGCATTGGCAGGAGTCTGCAGTAAGCTATGGAAGTTGTACACTATTCAGTACTTAAAAACGAGGTTCTCTCCTATTTAAAACCCTCAAAGGCTGAAGAACTGTACATTGACTGCACTACTGGAGAAGGGGGCCATTCTGAGGCCCTGCTCAATGCTTATCCTGACATCAGACTGATCTGCCTTGATGCAGATAAAGATATACTTAAGGTGGCACAGGAGCGCCTTGCGCCTTTCAAGGGGCGAGTGCAGTTCTGCAACACCTGGTTCAACCACTATTTAGCCAATTATCCCACAGATTCCCAGCGGCCGGACAAGATTCTGTTCGACCTGGGAATTTCCACTTACCACTACGAGAAATCGGGCCGGGGGTTCTCTTTCCGCAAGGAGGAACCTCTGAGCATGGAACTCGGTGCCGACCTGGTCGTTTCTGCCGCCGATATGGTGAACAACTACCCGGCAGAACGCCTTGCCGACATCATCTTCAACTATGGCGAGGAGCGCTATTCCAGGCGCATTGCCAAGGCCATAGTGGAGGCGCGGGAAACAGGGGCCATAACCACAGCCGCCCAGCTGGCAGACATAGTCTACCACGCAGTGCCGGAAGGCTACAGACATGGCAAGATTCATCCGGCAACCCGCACCTTCCAGGCGCTGCGTATCGCCGTAAACGGCGAGCTGGAGCGGCTGCCCGAGGCGCTGAATGATGCCTTAAAGGTGCTCAGCCCCGGCGGCAGGATAGGAGTCATCACTTTCCATTCCTTGGAGGATCGGATAGTGAAGAACTTCTTCAGGGAAAAAGAGAAAGATTGCATCTGCCCAGATTCAGCACCTCGGTGCACCTGCGGCAGGAATCACCGGATGGTGAATATCATCACCAAAAAGCCGGTATCGCCGTCTGAGGCGGAAATAAAGGAGAATGCGGCATCCAGGAGCTCGAAGCTCAGGGTTGCAGAGAAGGTGGCTGTATGAAAGGAAAGTTAGGAAGTTTTACCATAATAGTTCTTGTCATAGCAATCATGGGGCTGTTTGCCATGAACATCTACCAGGGATACAAGTATGAGCGGCTTCAGGCAGAGGTCAACGAATATCAGAACACCCAGGAGCAGTGGTTTGAGAAGAACAAGCAGGAGCTTACCTCCCTTTCAGCTTACAGCTCTCCGCAGCATGTGAAGGAAGTGAAGGAAGCTATGAAGCTGTCCAACGCAAGCGTGGGACAGACAATCATTATAGATACTACAACAAGGAGTCAGACAGGTTCGGATGCAGAGGGGAAAGAATGAATTAGCTCTTTCCGTAGATGAAATAGTTGGGGCAACTGGAGCACAGTTGCTGTCTTCTGGGGAGGGGACATATTTTACAGGCGCATGCACAGACTCAAGGGTGGCCGGTCCGGGTTCCATCTTCTTCGCATTGAAGGGGGAGCAGACCGACGGCCATCTCTTTGTGCGCTCTGCTGTCGGCAAAGGGGCTTCTATGTGTGTTGTGGAGCATATCAATCCTGATATCCAAGAAACCATAGATGCAGGAAAATGCTGCATTCTCAAGGTTCAGGATTCTCTTACGGCCCTGCAGGCTCTGGCCCGGTTCTATAGGGAGAAGTTCCCTGAGATAAAGATGGTGGGCATAACAGGCTCAAGCGGCAAGACCACCACCAAGGAGCTTACTGCCTCTGTTCTGTCAAAACTGGGCAGCACCGTATGCTCCAAAGGCAACCTCAATTCCGAGATAGGACTGCCTCTCTCCATGTTCAATATCCGCAGCCACCACAGGTTCGGCGTGTTCGAGATGGGAATAAACCACAAGGGCGAGATGGATGCCCTTGTTGGTGTTCTCCATCCTCAGATAGGCGTTGTCACCAATATCGGCACAGCCCATATCGGCAACATGGGGTCCCAGGACAACATAGCGATAGAGAAGGGAAAGATATTCTCTGCAAATTCTGCCCTGGAGGCCGGCTTTGTAAGCGAGACCGACCTGTATGCCGACTACCTGCAGCATCAGGTTGGCGACCGGGATTACTTCACATACGGTGCCTCAATGGCGTCTGACTTTGAGCTTAAGGGAACTGCAGGCTCTGAGTTCACATTCGGAGATGAGAGAATACACTTCCCGCTCATGGGAAAATACAACTTCCAGAATGCAATGGCCGCCGCCGCAGTTGGGCGCTATTTAGGAGCATCCGATAAGCAGATAAAGGAGGCTCTGGAAGAAGCTTCTGCAATGTTCGGCCGGGGCGAGCTGTTCAAGGCGGGCGGTGTGGATGTGCTCTGCGACTGCTACAATGCAAACCTGGAAGCAGTTATGGCAGTAGTTGACTTTGCCTCCGAGGCAGCTTCTTCGGTGAGCCGGGTTGTGTTTGTTCTTGGGTCTCTCCTTGAGCAGGGTGATGAGTCTGACAGCATCCACGCAAAGATAGGGCGGAAGCTCTCCTATTCCGATGCTGCCGGAATTTTCCTTTTCGGCGATGAGATGAAAGCTGCTTATGATGCGCTGGCCGAGGCCGGCAAAGATGCCTTCTGGAGCCCTGAGTACGAGGCGCTGGAAAAGGCAGTGATAGATTTTGTGAGACCAGGCGATCTGGTTGTAGTGAAGGGCTCCAGGGGCATGGCGATGGAGCGGATTGTGGAAAAACTGAAGAGCAGGGGTAAGTGAAGTGTTAAAAGAGTTAGCCTCCCAGATAAACATATTTAAATACATCACATTCAGAGCATCCTATGCTGCTGTGACAGCACTTATCATCTCCCTTATCATGGGACCTGGCGTGATCCGCTGGCTCAAGAGAAAAAAGCTGGGTCAGGAAGTGCGGGATGATGGCCCTCAGACCCATCTGGTCAAGGAGGGAACTCCTACCATGGGCGGCATCCTCATCATCTTTGCTATTGTGATCTCAGTACTTCTGTGGCAGGACCTAAGGAACAGCTTCACATGGCTTTCCCTCTTTGCCGTCCTTGGCTTCGGTACCATAGGCTTCACCGATGACTGGCTCAAGATCACAAGAAAGAATACAGAGGGGCTCAACCCACGGCGCAAGCTTCTGGGGCAGATCATTGTATCAGCCATCATCGTTGTGCTCATATACATATACAGAAATGACAACACCACATTGCTATATGTGCCGTTCTACAAATATCCGGTATGCGACCTGAAGTGGTTCTACATACCATTCGGCATCATCATCCTGGTGGGGGCATCCAATGCCGTGAATCTGACCGACGGCCTGGACGGCCTTGCCATAGGGCTTGTGTTCCTGGTTGCAATAGGGTTTGCAGTCCTTGCCTACATCACTGGCCGTGCCGACTTTGCCTCATATCTTAATATCCCGTTCATGCCAGGCTGCAGTGAGCTGGCAGTTCTGAGCCTTGCTCTTATCGGAGCATCAATCGGCTTCCTGTGGTTCAACTGCCATCCTGCCGAGATGTTCATGGGCGACACCGGCAGCCTCTCGCTGGGCGGAATAATCGGTCTTATGGCGCTTCTCCTCAAGAAGGAGATTCTGCTTATCTTCATCGGCGGCGTGTTTGTCATCGAGGCGCTGTCAGTGATTATACAGGTTTTGTATTTCAAGTATTCGCATGGAAAGCGGGTGTTCCTTATGACACCTATCCACCACCATTTTGAGAAGATGGGATGGAAGGAAACCCGGGTTGTGACCCGGTTCTGGATTCTGGGAGGGCTTTTTGTAGTGCTTGCCCTCTCGTCATTGAAACTGCAGTGAGGAAAGGAGACTGATGGACGGTTTCTTGATGGAAAGACAGCGTGGTTCCTCTTTTGATACAATGCTTCTGGCAGTGATAATCCTGCTGGCAGGCAGCGGTATGGCCATGCTCTTCTCTGCATCATACCCTGATGCGGTGAATTCCGGAAAGCCGTTCACATACTTTGTCTCACGGCAGGCTCTTATGTTCTGCACCGGCTCTGTGATTGCAATAATCGTAGCCTCAATGCCGCTTGACTGGTTCAAGAGATGGAACAAGATTTTCCTTCTGGCAGTTGTCATCCTCAATTTCCTGCCACCGCTGTACGGCAGTGTGAACGGGGCTTCCCGCTGGATCCGTATCGGCGGCGCTATTTCCCTGCAGCCATCGGAATTCTATAAGATAGTTCTGGTTCTCTATCTGGCATCAGACTTTGTCAGAGTGGAAGAAGGCCGGAAGCATTATTATGGTTCCTCTATATTCATAATAATGGTTGCTGTACTGCAGATCATCGGGTGCCAGAGAGATTTCTCCACCACCATATTCATCGTAGGACTCTGCGGTTCCATGCTGTTTATCTCAAAGATGAAGCTCAGGCACCTGTTTGTCCTGATCTGCATAGGAATCGCATTCATGCTCCTGGTGCTGTGGCTTGAGCCATACCGTCTGGAGCGGCTCACATCACACACATCGGGAAACACCGATATCGAGGGAAGCAGTTATCAGATCACACAGGCCAAGGAGGCTCTGATGGCAGGCGGCACCTTTGGACGTGGAATAGGCAGCGGAAGCTATAAGATGGGAACCCTGCCCGAGGCCAAGTCTGACTTTATCTTTGCCATTGTGGGCGAGGAGCTGGGTTTTGCCGGTGTGCTCATCATCATACTGCTGTTTGCCTTCCTGGCCTTCAAGGGCTATTACATCGCATGGAATGCCACCGACAGATACAAGTCTTATGTGGCGTTTGGTTTTACCACCAGTATCTTATTCCAGATGCTGGTGAATATTGCAGTTGTAGCAGAGCTGGTCCCTACTACAGGAATCACCATGCCATTCTTCTCCCAGGGTGGAACCTCCATGCTGGTGACTATGGTCATGTGCGGTTTTCTCCTGAATGTATCAAGGGACAATGACAGAGGAGCTTACTATGAGTAGTATTGATATTTATCCGGGTTATTCCTTCCCGGTTAAACATAAAAGCAGAACAGTAAACAAAAAAATCCTCCTTTTTGTTTTTCTCTTCATTTTTGGTCTTGTGTCCATGGAAGCCATCTTCGTGCTTCTGATCTCACCCAGCCTTAAGATAGATAAGGTGCAGGTGTTTTCACCGGCTTCCGTGGCACTTTCTTCTTCTGAGATCATTGAGTTGGCAGGAATAACCAGCGGAGAGAGCTATTTTGCGGTTGATGCCGCCGAGGTTGAACGGAGGCTTCTGGAGAACAACCTGATTCAGGCTGCAAAGGTGGAGAAGCATTTCCCATCATCACTCAAGATAATTGTGGAAGGAAGAGAGCCATTTGCTCTTACATTCATAGAGGTCGAGGGAAAGACTGTTCCTGTGACACTGGACAGGGAAGGGGTTATCTTTGAGATCGGAGAAGGGGTGACTGATTATGAGCTGCCGGTTATCTCGGGGCTCACATTCCAGAATCTCAAACTGGGGACACAGCTGCCCAGCATGTTCATCCCGTATCTTTCCAGGCTTTCTGCTGTAAAGCAGACTTCGCTTACACTTTTTGAGCAGATATCAGAGATCAAATTTGTGGAGAAGACAGAGGGAACCTTCGATGTGGTCATCTATCCGGCCAACAGCAGCATCCGCATACGCACCAGCTCTGATATAACTGACAGGATGCTGCAGCAGATGTTCACTGTTCTGGATGTGATGGAAGAGAATGGAATTGACAAGCAGACTGATGAGCTTGATTTCAGAGGCGGCAAGATTGTGTATAAGGTCAAGGAGGGCTGATTATGGATTCTAATGATATTGTTGTAGGGCTTGATATTGGTACAGTAAATGTCACAGCCGTCATAGGTGAATGCGATGCAGACCGCAACGGCGAGCCTGTGCTCAAGGTTGTGGGTGTCGGCTGCATTCCATCAGACGGAATCCGTAACGGTGTTATCATCAATAAAGAGACTGCAAGCTCCTGCATAGTCCAGGCTGTGGAGGCTGCCCAGCTTATGGCCGGACGGGATGTGGAGGAGGTTGTGTGCGGTATAAGCGGCGAGCATGTCAAAGGGCTCAACTCCATAGGAGTGGTCAAGGTGGACAGCAGACGCCGGGGTGAGAAACCAGAGATAACAGAGCAAAATATGCAGGCTGCCATGAAGTCGGCCGGAGCTATCCCTGAGGTGCCGGACCGGGAGACCTTCTTTGTCATGCCTATCGAATACAAGGTGAACAACCAGGGAGGCATAAAGAATCCTCTGCATATGATCGGCAACCGGCTTGAGGTTCAGGCCCACATAATCACAGGTTCCACCTCTGCGATGAAGAATCTCAAGAACTGCATCGAGCGCTCTGAATACAGCATACAGAACATAGTTCCCATTACATTGGCAGACTGCAAGGCTGTCCTTGTGCCGGAGGAGGAGAAGACCGGCGTCATGATCATAGATATCGGTGGAGGTACCACAGAGGTGGGAATCCAGATGAACGGCGCCACCTATTTTACCGGTGCAGTTCCAATAGGAGGCAAATATGTCACCGGCGATATTGCGGCTGTCCTCAGACTTTCCAATGAGATTGCAGAGAAGATCAAGGTGAACCAGGGTGCCTGCCATGAGACACTGGTGGATCCAAAGGAGAATATAGAGATTCCTGGCACCTCAGGAACATTCGGAGACAAGAGTGTTTCCCGCCTTCTGGTATGCGAGATTGCAAAGGCCAGGATGTGGGAGATCTTCACCAAGGTGAAGCGTGCGGTGGAGGATGCCAAGGCTATGCAGTATGTGAACAGCGGCATTGTTCTTGTTGGTGGCGGCTCACTGCTTCCAGGTGTCAGCGAGGTGGCCGAGGAGGTGTTCAAGATTCCGGTGCGCCTCGGCGTTCCTCTTGGACTGACAGGAATAGCAAAGGATTATGAGAATCCGAAATATGCAGGAGCCATCGGATTGGCCCAGATAGGGCTTGATATGAAGATCCGGGCTCAGATGGCAAGGCGAAGGCCTGATACTGGAAAGAGTTCCCGCGACGACATGGAGCCGGAAGGCGACGGAATGTTCAAGAAGCTTGGAAAATGGGCGTGGGATAAGACAAAGAATTTTGTGAAGGATTTTTAGGATAAAAAGGGGGAGGGGAAAATGGAACTGACAATAATTGAGGATAAAGACAAATTAGGTCCAGTTGAAAGCGCGGTAATCAAGGTTATCGGTGTAGGTGGAGCAGGCTGCAATGCAGTCAACCGCATCATTGAGGATTATCCCCGGAAGGACGTTATATTCATTGCGGCCAACACAGATCTTCAGGCTCTCAAGCGGAGCCAGGCCGAGACCCAGCTGCCCCTTGGAAGGGAGACCACCCATGGTCTGGGAGCCGGCGGCAATCCAAAGGTAGGCGAGGATGCGGCCAACGAGCAGAAGGATGATATAAAGCAGTTCATCGAAGGCTCCGACATGATTTTCATCACTGCCGGAATGGGCGGTGGAACCGGTACCGGAGCTGCTCCTGTAATAGCCAAGATTGCAAAGGACATGGGCAAGCTCACAATAGCTGTTGTCACAACTCCTTTTGACGGCGAGGGACCGAGGCGCATGGAGAATGCACTTCAGGGAATCGACAGGCTCAAGGAGAATGTGGATGCCCTTATCGTCGTACCTAACCAGAGGCTGCTTGAGTTTGCCCATGTGGAGAAGACAGTCTCCATGATAGAGGGCTTCAAGATTGCCGACGGCGTGCTCCGTGATGCGATCCTGGGTATCGCAAACCTTATCACTATACCTGGTGTCATCAACCTTGATTTCGCAGACATCAACTCAATCATGCGGGGCAAGGGTGAGGCCTTCATCGGAATAGGCGAGGGCAAGGGCGAGAACATGGCATCCGATGCCATAACCAATGCTCTGTGCAACAAGATTCAGGAGAATACAGATATTACCGGTGCAACCGGAATCATAATCAACATCACCAGCGGCCCTGACTTTACTCTGGCAGACCTTGAGAAGATACTCAACATCGCCCGCTCAAATGCAGATGAGAATGTGAATATTATTTACGGCCAGCGGGTTGACGAGACCATGAAGGAAAAGGTTTCCATCACCCTTATCGCCACAGGCTTCCCACCTAACCAGAAGGAGATGGGAGGCAGACTGCCGAAGGCCAAGGCAGACAATCCCAATGTGGTGAGCGCACGGGAATGGAGTGACCTGCAGAAGGGGGGAATCTCCAGCGGTGCATCAAAAAGAGTAAGCACCCCAGTTCAGAGCCATGGCACAGGCAACGTGGAAATGGGCAATATAGATGAGCCTGCCTACTTCCGTCTCAGAGGCAGAGTACCTGGAATAAGGACAGAAGAGTGATAGATTTAAAGCGGCTGGCAGACAGCTATAGTGACTACATAATCAGCGAGCTCAACCTGTCGGATGCGACAGTGCAGATTTACAACAGAGAGATAGCAATGTTCATAGCCTATCTGAAATCTCAGAATATAGCTCCTGAGACCATAGCCACATCCCATATAGAGGATTATATTTCAAGCCGCACAAAGGAGGGGCATCTTACCTCCCGCACTGTCTCCAGGATCATGAGCAGCCTCCGTTCCTTCTTCAAATTCCTTCAGCTTGAGGATGTCCGCCGTGACAACCCGGTGGCAGTTCTGGATATGCCGAAAAGCGGTCATGTGCTGCCCAAGGTGTTCAGCAATGCCGAGGTCGATTCATTCTTTGACAGCATTTCACTCGGTAAGCCGGCTGGAATCAGGGACCGGGCTCTGTTCGAGGTGATCTATTCCTGCGGCCTCAGAATCTCCGAGGTCTCTGACCTCAAGTGTTCAGACATCTACCCGGAGGAAGGGGTTGTGCGGGTGTTCGGAAAGGGGAGCAAGGAGCGCATAGTTCCATTGGGAGAGGTCTCTCTCTACTGGATAAGAAAATATATGGAGGAGGGAAGAAGGAATCTTCTCAAGGAGAAGCAGTCAGAATATCTGTTCATCAATTGTTTCGGCCGCAAGATAGGCCGCAAGGGAATCTGGAAGAAGTTCAAGGAGATATCGAGGAATGCATCTATCGAAGGTAAGGTGCATACTCTGCGCCACTCCTTTGCTACACACATGCTCAGAAACGGCGCCGACCTGCGCTCTGTGCAGGAGATGCTGGGGCATGCTGATATTTCCACCACCCAGATTTATACCCATCTGGACCGCAGTGATCTGCGGCGTATTTATGACCGGAACCATCCGGCAAGCTGAGGAAAGATATGGATAATAAAGATTATCTGGCATTTGTTTTCAAGCATTTGAAAGGCCTGGATATCAGGGACAAGATTTCTTTGCTTACCATTTTGGAAGAAAGGGTCGGCAAAGAGGTATCCATATCTGGAGTCAAGGAATGTATTTCGGGACATTTTACTAAAAATCTCAAGGCTCTTGATGTCGCGTTCAAGGCAGCAGACCGTGAGGTTAAGACAGTGGAGAAGAGCAGCGTAAATTTCATCTCCATTTTCAGTCCCCTTTATCCGCCCCTGTTGAAAGAGATATATGATCCTCCGTTTATTCTCTTTTACAGGGGTATTCTTCCTGTCTCCTACAGCAGGACGGTAGGCGTCGTGGGAACCAGATACCCCAGCGGCGCCGCCCTCTCTGCAGCCTTTGACATGGGCTTCGGCCTAGGTGTGAACGGGGTGCGGGTTGTGTCCGGGCTGGCCCTGGGCATAGACCGCCATTCCCACATAGGCAACATGGCTGCCGAGATGCCTGCAATAGCAGTGCTGGGTAACGGTATTGACGAGATTTATCCTTATGCCAACCGGAAGCTGGCATATAAGATGCTTGAGGAGGGCGGCGTCATATTCAGCGAGTATGGCCCGGGAGTCAAGCCTGCTAAGTTCACATTCCCGCAGCGGAACCGCATAATAAGCGGTCTTTCTTCTGCTGTTGTTGTGGTGCAGGCTCCCAAGCGTTCAGGTGCCCTTATAACCGCCGATTT
>JAEEGL014430794.1_pt1 | contig 10655 bp, 10 predicted proteins | sample 9134231 | NCBI WGS metagenome assembly JAEEGL01 (sample SAMN16246548, study PRJNA631951) | gut metagenome | biome: gut microbiome; feature: rumen; material: fiber-attached | host: Bos | place: Iran: Karaj | collected 2018-10 | reverse complement strand
ATAGATGTAACTTCTTGGGATTATTCCATTTGAGTTGTATGCAATTGTTTTGTCTGGGTTATAAATTGTTGTTTCGCAAGTTGCCATATAGCACTCAGGAATTTCAATGGCTCCAGCAAAAGGTTCGTCTGAAACTGAAAGATATGTGTATGTTGCTTGGTTTCCGCCTGGGTTTATTCCGCTTAGAATCCACCTTCTAATGTATGTTGTTGGATAATATGTGTAAACATCAACAGTGAATGTTTCAGAAGTGTCAAGGGTTCTTCCGCTGGCAAGAGTTGTGCCAGCTGCGAGTGTTATGTCACCACCAAACCACTCAAATGGATAGTTTATGTCACTCAGTTTTCCAATAACTTCTCCAGTTGAAATGTCGATGTTCACAAGATCTATGTCTTTGTAGACTGGTTGGTCATCATAGTCATCACACAGGTAAGTTAGGCTAGAGTTAATTGTTGTTAGCGTTGCATTTGTGTTTCTTCCGTTATATGCTGAAGCCAAAAGCCCTAAGTCATTTGTTTCTGCTTTGATTGCACTGGCGCTTAGTTCTGCGTTTTCACCAATTTTTTCCCAAGCACTTGAAACAATGTTGTTTTCTTGCCTTACAGACAGAATCCTCATGCTGGAATATTGGATGTCGGAAACAATGTTTATATTGAGCCCAAAATTTGCATATTGTGCCACATCTGTGAGAGAATTAACCGATATTGAAATTTTTGCCATGAAAATATTGTTTTTTACAAGGCTTTGGTTGTCTGTGAAAATGGTGTAGTCCACAAGTGGTGTTTCTGATTCAAGTTGTGAAACAAGTGCTGGGGCAGTTGGGCCTGTTCTTTTCACGGCAATATAGTCTGTTTGGCTGTTTGATGGATTGAAATAATATTTTTCAATCACAAAATTTATGTCTTCACTTTGTGATGTTGTTTCAACTTCTGGAATAATATTTCTGTCACCAGTGTTTTTGATGAAAATATAAAATTCAATTGTGTCGGTGGTGCTATACATATTTATTGTGTTAACCGCAGAAGAGTGCGCAAGATATGAATCTTCTGAACCATTCATTTGATAAACACCATCTTGGTCTGTTGTTCCAGGGCCTGTGATGTTTAGGTAGGTGTCTGAAATCGCATCTTTTCCATTTTTTTTGTATGTTCCAAAAATGTCGGCACCAATTTCATCGGAAATATAAACGATGTCGCCTGTGATGCTTAAGTTAACCAAAACGGAGGCAAATGCTTCTGTTATAAAAAGCCCTGTTATGATTGCACAAACGGCACACATCAAAACTATTTTAAATTTACGCATTGCATCTCCTTTTATTGTTATTTTCCCTATATTAAGCACTATTATAACTATAATTATAGTTATTTAAAAATTCTTTGTCAAAGAAAAAACGCCTCACTTGCCAATTTTTTAAAAAAAATCTTGTTTATTGTTTTTAGGGTCAAAATAGCACTTTATTTGTTTGACTTTTGCTTTGTTTATTTGATAAAATAAAACTGTGTAAAAAAAGTGGGGGAATATGGATAACATTGAAAAAACTTTTCAAAGCATTTTGCTGGCTGAACAAGAGGCACAAAAAATTGTTGAGCAAGGCGAAAAAGATGCTTTGGAATTGTCTAAAAAAGCGAGTTTAAAAACAGCAAATCTTCGAGAAAAAACAATTGAAAAAATAAAACAAGAACGGGAAAATTGTGAAAAAGAATTTTTGCAAGAAAAAGACAGAATTTTTGATGAAATGCAAAAAAGTTCAAAATCACAAATAAGCAAACTGCAAAAAAAATGCGACAGCAAAAAAGATGAAATTGCAGAACAAATTGTAAGGGAGATTTTGGTTGAATGGCAATAGCAAAAATGTCTAAACTTCGCTTGGTTGGATTTTTGAGCGAGAAAGATGACATTCTAAACGAAATGGCAAAACTTGGAAAAAGTGACATAAAAGAATGTGAAAAACTTTCAAGCACTCAAAAAATTGAAAATAGTGAAGAAATAATAAATATTGAAAAAGTTTTAAGCAAAACTGATAAAGTTGTTTTTTCTCTTGAAGAAATTTGTGAAGACAAAACAAAAAGTGAATGTTCATATGAGAATTTTTTGTCACAAGAAAAAATGTATGAAGAAAACTTGAGTTTGGTTGATGAACTTGCAAAATATTTGGATGAAATTGTGAAGAACTATGGTTTTATAAAAAAGTTTAAGAAAGAAAAAAACCAAATGGTTCCAAATGAGATTAGAAAACTTTTGTCAATTGCTCAAAAGAAGAAAGATGCAAAAGTTCCAAAAAATGATGAAAAACTGAAAACAATTTTGGATAAGATCTATAAACTTCTTCCAAAAGAGGAAACATCAGAGCAAATTGAAGACATAAAGTTTTTGGAGAAAGAAGATTTGCAACTTGTTTTTGAATTGGATAAAACCACATTTGAAAACATGAAAGAGGAAATTTCAAAAATACAGTATTTGGAAGTTAAAGAGCAAAATGGCGTTTTGGAATTATATTTTTCATTCAAATATTTAGGCGAGGAAATGCAGGCTGTTTATGAAAATAAAATTCGAGAACTTGATGCAAAAATTCAGGAATATGAAAACAAGAATGCAGAACTATATGGCTTATTGAAAGGTTACACAAAGAAACTAAATGACCTGAAAGTTTTTTGCGACTATGTTAGATATAATCTTGAAAAAACAAAAAAATGTGCTTTAATGCAGAAAACAGATTCAACATTCACGCTTCAGTGTTATGTTGAACAAAAAGAACAGAAAAATTTTGTTGAAGCAATGGAAGAAAAGTTTGACAACTTGCTGATAGAAGAAGAAAAGATAACAAAAAGTGACAATCCGCCAACAAAAATTGTTGGAAGCAAAATCACCAAACAGGCAGACTTTGTTGTTAACATGTATTCTGTTCCAAACTATCGTGATGTTGACCCAACTTGGTCGGTGTTCTTGTTCTTCATGGTGTTCTTTGGGTTTATTGTTGCCGATGTTGGATATGGAATTGTTTTGTGCATTTTGGGCTTTTGCCTTGCAGAAAAGAAAAATATTTCACAGGGTGCAAAAAAACTTTGGAGGCTGATTGGAACGGCTGGAGTGTTCACCATTGTTTGGGGAATGCTGTTTGGAACGGTGTTTGGCTTTAGTCACGAGTTGTGGTCAGTAATACCACAAGGTGTGATGCCAGACCCACAAAGAGATGCAATAACACTTCTTTTGATTTGTTTACTTATGGGAATTGTTCAAATTGCCTTTGGTTATCTTTTGAGAGGAGTTAATAATTTCAAGCACAAACAAATACTTCCAGGGCTTGTTAATGGTGTTGCTTGGGTGCTGTTTTTGCTTGGAATGGTTATGGCGGCGGCAAAGTTCTTGCTAGATTTCTTTAAGCTTGAAACAAGCGGTGGTTTTTATAACTTTTTGAGTGCAATTCAAATGCCGGGGTTAATTATTATGTGCATAGGGCTTGGTGTTGGGGTAATCTTGGCAGGAATTGGAACAAAAGGATTCACAAAGTTTACAAAAAGTTTTGCGGCTTTATATGGAATTATCAATTTGTTTTCTGACATTTTGAGTTATGCAAGACTTTTTGGCCTTATGCTTTCGGGAGCAATCATAGGGCAGCAATTTAATGAAATTGCATTATCGGTGATGACTTCACCATTTGGATATATTGGCGGATTTTTGATTATGCTTGTTGGACATTCATTCAACATCGCAATGGGTGCTCTTGGAGCGTATATTCACGACACAAGGCTTCAGTATGTTGAATACTTTGGGAAATTCTACACAGGTGAGGGAGAATTATTAAAACCATTTTGTGTTGAACAAAAATACACAATAATAAAAGATTTTAAGGAGGAAAGAAAATGACAGGATATGTTATCGCAATAATAGGAATCGCTCTATGCGTGTTTGCGTGTGGTTGTGGTTCTGCAATTGGCCTATACAAAACAGGTCAAGCAGGAGCAGGGGTTTTGGCAGAAAACCCAAAAAAGTTTAGTAAGGTTTTGGTGTTTGTTGTTTTGCCAGCAACAAACGGAATTTATGGTTTCGTTATGGCAATTTTGGCTCAGAGTTATTTGCCATCAATAACAACAGTTGATCAAGGGTTAAGTTTGTTCTTTGCTCTTCTTCCACTAACAATTGTTGGATTTGTTGCCGCAATTTATCAGGCAAAATGTTCAGTTGCAAGCATTTATGCAATCGCTAAAGATGAAACACTTTCAGGAAAACTGCTTCTTTTCCCGGCCATGATTGAAACATACACAATTTTGGCTTTGGTTGTGTCAATACTTCTTTTGGCGGTGGTGTAAATGGAAAGAGAACAAAAGTTTATTTCAAAAATAATCAAAGATGCTGAAAAACAAAAGGAACAACTAAAAAACAAAGCAAAACAGGAATCTGATGCAATCATAAAAGAGGAAGAAAAAAAAGAGAAAGAATTTTTTGCTTCAGAGAAAAAACAAATCAAACAAGAATATGACAAAATACTAGAAAATGAAAAGAGCTCATCTTTCATTGAACAAACAAAATTTGTTTTGCAAGAAAAGCAACAAATACTAAGTGATATTTTTGATTTGGCACTGCAAAAGTTTAAAAAAATAACAGCAAAGGAATATCAAACTTTTCTGCAAAATGTGATTTCACAGAATGCTGAAATGCAAGATGAACTCATTATTTCAAACAGAAAGGGTGAAAAAGAAAGAATTCAAAAACTTGCAATCTACAAAAAGAAAAAACTAAAAATTCAAAAACAATCAAAAGATATTTCTGGTGGAGTTATCATTGTTTCACCAACGTGTGAAAAAGATTTTTCTTTTGAAGCTTTAATTCAAGATAAGTTTCGAACATTTTCACACAAGGTTGCAAAACAAATTTTTTAGGTGAATTATGGAAACAACATATTTTAATGCAAGATGCAAAGCAAAAGAAGCAAAACTTTTGTCACAAGAAAGTTTGGAGAAAATTGCAAAAAGCAATTCGGTTGAAGAGTTAACAAAAAATCTTTTGGACCTAAAACTTATTCGCGGTGAACAAATTGAAAGCTTTGCAGACTTGGAACAAATTGCAAAAAGGGAAGAAAGAGAATTTATAGAATTTTTGAAACATGAAAGTGTTCACAAAGACATCACAAAATTTTTTCTTCTAAAGTATGATTATTTTAATCTAGAATGTTTATATTTTTATTTGAATATGAAAACAAAAGAAACACCTCTTTTGTTTGAGGGGAACATAAAAATTTCAACCATGCAAAAATGTTTGCAAAAACAAGACTATGGTGATTTAACTGTGGGAATGCAAAAGTTGCTAAAAATGCTGGATGGCAGTTCGGATAAATCATATTTTTTTGTTGACAACGCTTTTGAAAGAGCGAAGAAAACAGAACTTTTGGCTCTTTCAAAAGTTTCAAAAGATTTGTTTGAACTTCAAAACTATTTAAGTGACCTAAAAAACATTGAACTTGCTCTCAGGCTTCGTGACGAAAAGATGTTTTCACTTGTGAAAGTTGATGGTGGTAAACTTGATGATGCGTTTTTCAAAAAACTATGCACAGATGATTTGGGCTCCATTTTGAGTGACACAAAATATTCAATATACAAAAACGTTGTTGAAATGATTGTTGAAGCAATGCAAGAGGGGAAACCATTTCAAAAATTTGATTTTTTGATGGACTGTTTCCCAATAACATTTTTAGATGACAAAAAATATGTTGCGGAAAGTTTTTTACCTTACGTTAGATATTGTTATTTGGCATTAACGCAAATAAAAAATTTGAAAATAATTTTTGATGGAATGCTCGCAAATCAGAATAAGAAAAAATTATGTTCTCAACTAAGGAGAGTTTATGAAAAGTGATATTGCGGTTTTGATGGACACAAAGGAGTTTATGATTTTTGAACTCACTGGAGCAGATGTGTTTATGGCAGAAAAAAACACTGCAAGAGATATTTTGCTTGATGTGGTGAAATCATATAAACTCATAATCATAACAGAAACACTAGCAAAACTATTGGAATCAGACATAAAAAATTATGAAAGCAAAATGTATCCAATCATTTTGTGCTTGCCTTCTCCAAAAGGTGAGGGTGGGTTTGCTGTGAAAAGTTTAAGCAAAAAAGCAAAAACCTCGTTGGGGGTTGAAATATAATAGGAGGCAAAATGCAAGGGAAAATAGTCAAGGTTTCAGGAGCACTTGTTGTTGCAGACAACATGATTGGTGCAAAACTATATGATGTTTGTTTGGTTTCCGACAAAGAACTTGTTGGTGAAATCATTGAAATCAGAAAAGATAGAGCATCAATAGAGGTTTATGAAAACACTGATGGATTGAAGGTTGGTGATGTGGTGAAAAACACTAACAAGCCTCTTTCAATTGAACTTGGGCCTGGTCTTATTGGAAATGTTTTAGATGGAATTGGAAGGTCGCTTAAAAACATTTATGAAAACTATGGTGAAAGAATAAAATCAGGAGTTAAAGTTCAAACACTCAATCCAAAAACTGTTTGGAAATTTGTTGCTAAGAAAAAAGTTGGTGACATTGTTTTCAGTGGTGACATTTTGGGGGTTGTGCAAGAAGGTGGAATCATTGAACACAAAATCATGGTCCCAGTTGGTGTTAGTGGAAAAATCTCAAGCATAAAATCTGGTGAATACACTGTTTCCGACACCGTTGCAAAAATTAAAACAGATGATGGGGTTGAAAAAGTTGGGTTAAGTTTTTCGTGGCCAATTAGAATCAGTAGGCCTTATAAGAAAAAAATTGAAACAACAACTCCACTTGTTACTGGTCAAAGAGTTATCGACACATTTTTCCCACTTGCATTTGGTGGAGCGGCAGCAATTCCTGGTCCTTTTGGTAGTGGAAAAACAGTTGTTCAACACCAACTTGCAAAATGGAGTGATGCTGATGTTGTTGTTTATGTTGGGTGCGGAGAAAGAGGAAACGAAATGACAGAAGTTTTGAAAGAATTTCCAACTCTTTTGGATCCAAAAACAAAAAAATCACTTATGGAAAAAACAATTTTGGTTGCAAACACATCAGATATGCCAGTTGCCGCAAGAGAGGCTAGCATCTACACTGGAATCACAATTGCGGAATATTATCGTGATATGGGATATAATGTGATTGTGATGGCTGATTCCACTTCAAGGTGGGCAGAAGCCCTTCGTGAAATGAGTGGAAGGCTTGAAGAAATTCCTGGAGAAGAAGGATATCCTGCATATCTTGGAAGTAGGCTTGCAAGTTTTTATGAAAGAGCGGGAAATGTTGTAACTCTTGGAAAAGATGAAAGAATTGGATCGGTTTCTTGTGTTGGGGCTGTTTCCCCACAAGGTGGAGACTTAAGTGAACCAGTTTCACAAGCAACACTTAGAATAGTGAAAGTCTTTTGGGGGCTTTCTTCTGCTCTAGCTTACAAAAGACATTTCCCAGCAATTGATTGGCTTGTTAGTTATTCTGGCTATGCTGGAGCACTGAAAAATTATTATCAAGAAAATTTGTCATATGAGTTTTGGGATAGAAAAAATTATTTGATGAAAATCCTTCAGGAAGAAAGGGAACTAAACGATGTTGTGTCACTGATGGGTTTTGATGTTTTGGGAGATAAAGATAAAACAACTCTTGACATTGCTCAGGTTATTAGAGAAGACTATCTTCACCAAAATGCTTTTGATGAAACAGACACATATTCATCACTAAAAAAGCAAGACAAAATGCTTAAATGTGTGTGTGAATATGCAAAAGAAGCTTACAAGGCTTTGGAAAATGGTGCTGTTTATGAGCAGATTATAAATATTCCATCAAGAGCTCTTATTGGAAAGATGAAATATGTGAAAGAAGATGAACTGGAAAAAATTGAAAACTTGATAACATCAATAAAAGGTGATTTCTTGGAATTGGAGAAAAAGGAGGAAAAATAGTGATAAAATACTATAAAACCATAAAAGAAGTTGTTGGTTCAATCATGGTTGTTGACTGTGTTAATGATGCTCACTTTGGTGAACTTTGTTCGATCATCGACCAAAATGGCAACAAAAGAAATGGGAAAGTTTTGGAAGTTTATGACGACAAAGCTGTTATTGAACTTTTTGACTCCTCAAACAACTTGGATATCTCTAACAGCAAGATAAGATTTTTGGGAAAAGGGCTTGAAATAGGCGTGTCAAAAGATATGCTTGGAAGAGTTTTTACTGGTCTTGGAAATGTTAGAGATGGTGGGCCAGATATTATTCCTGAAAAGTTTGTTGATGTGAACATGGGGCCAATCAACCCAGTTGCTCGTGACTATCCAGACCAATTTATTCAAACAGGAATTTCTGCAATAGATGGACTAAACACTTTGGTTCGTGGACAAAAACTTCCAATTTTTTCTGCAAGCGGACTTCCTCACTCAGTTTTGGCTTCTCAAATTGTTAGGCAATCAAAAGTTTTGGGAGATAACGAGCAGTTCGCAATTGTTTTTGTTGCAATGGGAATTTCAAACGATGATGCAACATATTTTATGGAAGACTTCAAAAGAAATGGTGCAATCAAAAACACTGTTTCAATCATAAATCTTGCGAGTGAATCCAGCGTTGAAAGAATATCTGCTCCACGTATTGGATTAACCATTGCGGAATATCTTGCTTTCGAACTTGATATGCAAGTTTTGGTAGTGCTCACAGACATGACAAACTATGCTGAATCACTAAGGGAAATATCAAGTGCGAGAGATGAAATTCCTGCTAGGCGTGGATATCCTGGATATATGTACACAGATTTGGCAAGTTTGTATGAAAGGGCTGGAAAGATTGTTGGAAAGAAAGGAAGCATCACGCAAATTCCAATTCTAACAATGCCTGATGATGACAAAACGCACCCAATTCCAGACCTCACTGGTTACATAACAGAGGGGCAAATTATGCTTTCTCGTGATTTATACAAAAAGGGAATATACCCTTCAATTGATGTGCTGTCTTCACTTTCAAGGCTGAAAGACAAAGGTATTGGTGTTGGAAAAACAGAAAGTTATCACAGTGATTTGTTAAACCAAATGTTTTATGCTTATTCTCGTGGAAAAAATGCAAAAAATCTTTCAACAATTTTGGGTGAAAACGCAATTTCTGCAATGGATAAAAACTATGCAAACTTTGCAGATAATTTTGAAAACAAGTTTGTGAACCAAGGAGAATATGAAAACAGAACAATTCAAGAAACGCTAAACATTGGTTGGCAGCTTTTGAAAGAGTTCCCAAGAAGTGAACTAAAAAGAATTAAAGACAAGAACTTAGATATTTTGTTGGAGGATAAATAATTTGGAAAGTTCAAACATAAATCCAACCAGAATGGAACTTAGAAAAGTTCGTGAAAAATTGAAAGTTGCAAACAAGGGTCACGCACTTTTGAAAGATAAAACAAGTGGACTCATCAAGATTTTTTATCAAGTTATCAAAGAAACAAGGAACTTAAGAAAAGAGGTTGAACAAGAATTAAAAACAATTTTTGATGGATTTCAATTTTCAAAAACAAGTTTATATGACGAAGAAGTGAAATTTCTCTTGAGCATTGCAAACAGAGAGGTGAAACTTGATTTTGGTGAAGTGTCTCACTTGGGGGCCGTTTGTCCAAAGATTAAGTTGAGTTCTCAAAAAGAAGAGGGGCCATATTATTCCCCACTTTCTTCCAGTTTTCAATTTGATTTGGTTTCTCAAAAGTTTTTAAAATTATTTCCGCAAATCATAAAGCTTGCAAGTGTTGAAAAAAGTGCTTATTTGCTTGCTGATGAAATTGAAAAATGTAAGAGAAGAACAAAGGCGCTAGAAAATGTTTTGATTCCAGGATATGAAGAACAAATTCAAAGAATTGAACTAAAACTTTCTGGAAATGAACTAGAAAACACAGCAAGACTTAAAACAATAAAAAAGAAAAAAATGTAAACAGTAAACAATGCTGTTTTTATTTTTTGCAAAAATTGTTTGCAAAAAACTTAATTTTTTTGTGAAATTTGTGTTAAAAGTGTGTATTTTGTTGAAATAAACATGTATTTTTGTTAAAATATGGTGAAAAAGGATTGATAATTTATGCAAATATATTTGTTGGATATTAATGAAAAAATGTGCCAAGAGTGGCAAAAATTTTTTGGTGAAGATGATTGCATTAAAATTGTTTGTGATGATTTTTGCAATTTTATGAAAACACAAAATGTTGAGTGCATTGTGTCACCAGCAAATTCTTTTGGAGTTATGTTGGGTGGATATGATCTATCTATCACAAAATTTTTTGGCAAAAAGCTTATGCAAAAAGTTCAAGAATACATAAAAGAAAATTATGGTGGAATTCAGCCAGTTGGCTCAGCTTTTTTGATTGATATTCCAAATAGTAAGAAAAAATTAATTCATTGCCCTGTTATGAAAAAACCATCAATTATAAAGAACGAAAATGTGATATATGATTGCATGATGAACACCTTGATTATTGCAAGAGAAAATGGCATTTCGTCGATTGTGATTCCCGCTTTTGGTTGTGGAACTGGTGGGGTTAAATGTGAAAGTGGTGCCAAACTTATGAAAAAGGCTTATGATGATTTTTTGAAAGAATAAAAATCCACCAGAGCGGTGGATTTTTCTATTTGTATAAATGAATTATTGCGTGAAGTGTTGTTTTATCTTTTGACTTTATTGTT